>Ga0209933_1000778_pt1 | contig 46337 bp, 56 predicted proteins | sample ThiBiot_300_biof_FD_183944 | JGI IMG/M metagenome (GOLD analysis project Ga0209933, IMG submission 183944) | Wastewater bioreactor microbial communities from Cape Town, South Africa - Thiocy_cont_300_biof (SPAdes) | ecosystem: Engineered > Bioremediation > Thiocyanate > Unclassified | place...
ATGTCATCATGATGGTCGGCGTCAACGGTACCGGCAAGACGACGACGATCGGTAAGCTCGCGCAGAAGCTCAAGGCGGAAGGCAAGTCGGTTGTGCTCGCGGCCGGCGACACGTTTCGCGCTGCCGCAATCGATCAGCTGAAGGTTTGGGGCGAGCGGACGGGGTGTCCTGTTGTCGCGCGCCAAGTCGGTGAAGACGCATCGGGCTTGGCGTTCGATGCGTTGAAGCAAGCACAAGGCACTGGCGCCGATGTGCTTTTGCTCGATACCGCGGGCCGCCTGCAGAACAAACAAGCCTTGATGGAAGAACTTGAAAAAGTCATACGCGTTCTAAAAAAGCTCGATTCGACTGCTCCACACGACGTCATCCTCGTGCTGGACGCAACGACCGGGCAAAATGCATTGCAGCAAGTTGAAGTTTTTCGCGACCGCGCAGGCGTCACAGGGCTGGTTATGACGAAGCTCGACGGCACCGCGCGCGGAGGCATTCTGGTGGCGATCGCCGAGAAGTTCGGGTTACCCGTGCATGCGATCGGCGTTGGGGAAGGGGCCGACGATTTGCAGCCGTTCGAGGCCGCGGAATTCGCACGCGCCATCGCCGGGACATAAAATCAGGAATTGAGGTCAGGAATGACGCAAGACGCGAACGTGGGGAACGAGGTCCGGACGCGCCCGGGCAAGCGCCTCTTTCCGTTCAACGCGGAGCAGACGATCAATCTGCTGAGCGAGTTCGGCCCGCTCGTCACGATGTTCGTCGTCAATGCCATCTACGGCATCAACGTCGGGACGTGGGCGCTGATCATCACGACCGGCATGGCGATCGTCGCGATGCTGTACATGTTCCACCGGCCGCCGATTTTTCCGTTGATCGCGTCGACGGTCACGGTCGTTTTCGGAGCTCTGACGATCATCACCGGCGACCCGATGTGGGTGCAGATCAAGGTGACGATCTTCAATGCTCTGTTCGCGCTGTTTCTCGTCGGCGGGCTTTGGGTCAAGCACAACTTCTTCAAGTACGTGTTCGACAAGACGTTCCATTATACCGACGAGGGCTGGAACAAGTTCACATGGAGCTTCGCGGTCTTCTTTTTGCTGACGGCGGTCGCGAACGAGTATGTGCGCCGCGTGTACCACGACGAGGAATTCTATCGCATTTTCGGCTACTCGATGAGCGGCGTGAACGTGTGGATCCTGTTCAAGGTGGCGATCGTGCTGCCGGTGTCAGGCATCTACGCTTGGGTTGTCACGCGCCTCATGCAAAAGTACCGCCTGCCGGATCCGGTTCACGACTGAAGGATTGCCATGTCGGACGAGAATAAGGTCGTTGCAGCGGAGAACGCGCAGCTTTTCGACCGCAAGCAGCTTATCAAACTTGTCGTCGAATTCGGGCCGCTGCTGGTCTTCTTCGTCGGCAATAGCCGATATGGCATCTACACCGGCACGGGCGCGTTTATGGTCGCGACGGTGATTTCGCTGATCGCGTCGCGGACGTTGCTCGGGCGTATCGCCGTGATGCCGCTGATCACGAGCGTCTTCGTTCTCGTCTTCGGCGGTCTGACGCTGTGGCTGCAGGACGACCATTTCATCAAGATCAAGCCGACGATGGTCAACGGCCTGTTCGCGGCGATCCTGTTCGTAGGCCTTGCGACAGGGCGACTGTTCCTGAAGATCGTGTTCGGCGAAGTGATGCGGCTCACCGATCAAGGGTGGCGTATCCTGACGTTTCGCTGGGCGTTTTTCTTCGTGTTTCTCGCCGGGCTCAACGAGGTGATGTGGCGGTTCTTTTCGACCGACACCTGGGTCGCGTTCAAAGTCTTCGGCATCATGCCGCTCACTTTCATATTCGCTCTCTGCCAGATCGGCATATTGAAGAAGTACGAAGACACAACCTCTGAGAGTACTTAATCCGATCAAGCAATCCTGCAGTATTTTTGGAACGATCATCAGTATACGTCAGTTGAAGCACTGCTTTACGATTTGTTTCCCAGTTGAAAATTATTTTTGCTGGACGCGATGCTCTTGCTCGTGGTTTAGGGCGGCTACTTAAACTTCTCAAACACAACGCACGCGGCCTCGAAACTTGTGTCCATCTTTTGCGGCGCAACGAGGCTTGCCGTTTTCCAAAACGGGCGAGCGCCAGGATGCGGAATGGCACGGGAACCTGCACACAACCGACTTGAACGGTCTCCTCTTCATCTTCTTCACAGGGCCGGCCAGAGCGCGGCCGAGATGTTTCAGATCGAGCTCGGGACTGATGGTCTGACGCCGCGGCAATACGCAGTTCTGCTCACGGTCGCGCAGAATGAGGGATTGAATCAGACGCAGCTCGTCGAGCTGACGGGCATCGATCGTTCGACGCTGGCTGACATCATCCGGCGCATGCTGAAGAAGGGCATGCTGCAACGGCGGCGGACGCGCAATGACGCCCGGGCCTATTCCGTCAAGATCACGGAACAGGGCACGCGCATTCTCAAGGCGCACGATCCGCTGGCGCGCCGTGTCGACGAGCGCATTCTCGCGAGTCTTGCCGTCGCGCAGCGCGAGCGCTTTTTGCAGGATCTGAATGCGATCGTTCAGACGCTGGCGCGGCTCAAGGCCAAGGAAGCTGCCGCCAAGCAGTAAAAAAGGCTGGCGTTTCCGCCAGCCTGTTTACGTCGCCGCGTTTGACCTGCGGGCGGCTTAAGCTGCCTGGCGCACCAGCCGCTGATGGATGAGCGTTTCGGCGATCTGCACCGCATTGAGTGCGGCGCCCTTCAGCAGGTTGTCGGACACGATCCACATCGTCAGGCCGTTCTCGACGGTTGCATCTTCGCGGATGCGGGAGACGAAGGTCGAGAATTCGCCAGCGGCTTCGACGGGCGTGACGTAGCCGCCCGGCTCGCGCTTATCGACGACCATGATGCCCGGCGCGGCGCGCAGAATTTCGCGCGCTTCATCGGGGCTGATCGGCTTTTCGAACTCGATGTTGACGGCTTCCGAGTGACCGACGAACACCGGCACGCGGACGCATGTGGCGGTCAGGCGGATCTTCGGGTCGAGAATCTTCTTCGTCTCGGCCAGCATCTTCCATTCCTCTTTCGTGTAGCCGTCTTCCATGAAGACGTCGATCTGAGGAATGCAGTTGAAGGCGATCTGCTTCGGAAACTTCTTCGGCTCGACTTCCTGGCCCGGAACGTACTTGCCCTTTGTCTGGTGCCAGAGTTCGTCCATCGCGTCTTTGCCGGCGCCCGACACGGACTGATAGGTCGAGACAACGACACGCGTGATGCCGGCCGCGTCGTGCAGCGGCTTCAGCGCGACGACGAGCTGGGCTGTCGAGCAGTTCGGATTGGCGATGATGTTCTTCTTCGTAAAGCCGCGCACGGCGTCGCCGTTGACCTCGGGGACGATGAGCGGCACGTCCTGGTCGTAGCGCCAGCACGACGAGTTATCGATGACGATGGTGCCCTGCGCGCCGATGCGCGGGGACCAGTCCTTCGACACGGACGAGCCAGCCGACATCAGGCAGAAGTCGACGCCCTTGAAGTCGAACGTTTCAAGGTCGCGGCATTTGAGGACGGAGTCGCCGAACGAGACTTCGGTGCCGATCGAGCGGCGCGATGCCAGCGGGTAAAGCTCGCTGACCGGGAATTTCCGTTCCGCGAGCACGTTCAGCATTTCGCGGCCCACATTGCCGGTGGCGCCAACGATGGCGACCTTGTAGCCCATCATCCATGTCCTTGAGTTTGCCGGTGCGCGCGATTGGCTCGGCCAGCGCGGCAGATGGTTTATACGGAAAATCACATACGCGGGAGGGCCACGAGTTTCAAGTTTGTTCGCAATTTTGGACCTTCGTGGCATGCTCGGGTCACAATCTGCCGGTCCATTACGGACACTCAGTTGCAGGACGGCGTCATGCGTCTCAGATACTCAGCTTTGCTTGCCGGTTTCGGTGTAGCCGCGGCCCTGTTTGCCGCAGGACCGCTTGCAGCCGTTCCGTCGCAGCCCGTTTGGCTCGACGGCGGAGAAATCCTCAGTCGCTTCGGTGATCAGACGATCGACGGCCGCTATGCGAGCGGGAAGGCGTTTACGGAGCGATACGCCGCCGACGGCAGGGTCACCTACAGGGAGCCCGGGATGTCGCTCGCGGGGCGCTGGTCGGTGACCGAGGGGACTTTGTGCACGATTTACGATGGCGATGCGTCGGGCGGGTGCTATCGCGTCGCACGCGTCGATAGCAACTGCTACGAATTCTATTTCGTATCGCGAACCGAGGCAGCAGCTCCCGGTCCGGCTGACGGCAAACCGGCCTGGACGGCGCGCGGCGCGCTGCAAGGCCAGGCCAGCTCGTGTCACGATCAGCCGAGCGTGTGAAAGTTTTTGGTTGGCGCCCTGCGATTCCCCTGCGGGGAGCCGGCCGCAGGGCGCGGGAGTTATGCCGCGAGAGCTTTGAGTTCGGTTTCGACCGCCTTGCCCATGTCGCTCGTTCCGACCTTCGTCATCCCGGGCTGCATGATGTCGCCGGTGCGCAGGCCCTTGTCGAGAACGCGCGCGATTGCCTGGTCGACGAGATCGGCTTCCTTGCCCATGTCGAAGGAATAGCGCAGCGCCATGCCGAACGACGCGATCGTCGCGATCGGATTGGCGAGGCCCTGACCGGCGATATCGGGCGCCGAGCCGTGCACGGGTTCATAAAGGGCTTTGCGGCGTCCGGTCTTGGGATCGGGCGCGCCGAGTGAGGCCGACGGCAGCATGCCGAGCGAGCCGGTCATCATCGCGGCTTCATCCGACAGCACGTCGCCGAAGAGGTTGTCGGTGACGATGACGTCGAACTGCTTCGGATTGCGGATGAGCTGCATGGCGCAGTTGTCGGCCAGAATGTGCTCGAGCTTGACATCCGGAGCGTACGACTTGTGCACGTCGGTCGTGACCTGTTTCCAGAGCACGCCGGTCCGCATCACGTTGTGCTTTTCCGCCGAATGGACGAGGTTGCGCCGCTTCTTTGCGAGATCGAATGCAACCTTGGTGATGCGCTCGATTTCATGCGTCGTGTAAAGCTGCGTGTCGACGGCGCGCTTTTCGCCGTTCTCGAGCGTCACGATTTCCTTCGGCTCGCCGAAGTAGACACCGCCCGTCAGCTCGCGGACGATCATGATGTCGAGGCCTTCGACGAGTTCGCGCTTCAGGCTCGATGCGTCCGCCAGCGCCGGGTAGCAGATGGCGGGGCGAAGATTGGCGAAGAGATCGAGGTCCTTGCGCAGGCGGAGAAGGCCCGCTTCTGGGCGATGCTGGTAGGGAACGCCGGCCCATTTCGGTCCACCGACGGCGCCGAACATCACGGCGTCGGCTTTCTGGGCCTTGTCCATCGCTTCGTCGGTGACCGCGACGCCGTGCGCGTCATAGGCCGCGCCGCCGACGAGATCGCGCTCGACGTGAAAACGCGCCGTGTTGCTTTTGGCGTTGAAGAAGGCGATCAGCCGTTCGACCTCGGCGATCGTCTCGACGCCGATCCCGTCGCCGGGCAGAAGCAAAAGCGAATGCGTGGTCATGGCGGCCGTCCTTGCAGCATATGTCAGGGGAAATCAGTCGCCGGAGTGCTAGCGTTCCGGACGCTCAGGGGCAAGCGTCCGGCCGCAAAAAGGCACTTTGGCGCAGAATTCGCCCGTTAACGGTGCGAGGTGATTGCTGGACGGTCAGGCTTCGTCGTCAGCCGGCGAACGGCAGAGGAAACGCAAGCGTAAAGCCGCCGAGCGTTGCCGCGCTTCCGAGAGCCCCGAGGAAGAAGCTCGCCAACAGGACCAGGTTTCCGCCGGAAATGATCGCGACGGAGGCGAGGACGATCGCAATCTGCAGCAAGGCCTGACCGTAGTCGAAGTAGGGTCCGCGCTGAAGAGATTGATCGCGATCGGCTTCGAGCGACTTGCCCTTGTTGAACAGCTCGTCGAGACCCTCGCCGCTTTTCGGGTCGCTCGTCAGAGATTTGTCCAGCTCTTTGTAGCTCGCAACCTTTTCTTCGATGGATTTTCGAGCGTCGTCCGGCATTGCGGGCGTCGCTTTCAGCATCACCTCGAATTCGTCGGCGTGCAGTCTGAGCGCCTGGCGGCGCGCGTTCTTCGCCTGGAAGAAGGCCCAGACGTTCGATGCGGCGATGTTCTGCTGGGTGGCATCCTGCTGGGCGTTGCTGCCGCCGAGGCTGCAGATCGCAAGAATGACGGCGAGGATGGCGATATAGACGCCGACGAGCTTGTCGCGGCCTTTTGAGTTCTCGCGATCGGCATCCCGCCCGAGTTCTTCAAACGCCATGACTACCCCCGATATGCGACTAGATGCTTGTCAGACGATACGATCTTCCGGCGGGGCGGCGAGCGATCGCGCCGGCAAAAGATCCTTGCGATCGATGGCCCTGCCGTCTGCTCCGAGGCGATAAAGAATTGGCGCGCCGGTCGCAAGCTCGCGCTGGAGGATTTCGTCGCCGTTGAGCCCTTCGAGTATCATGATGAGCGAGCGCAACGAGTTGCCATGCGCGACGATGATGACATTCTTGCTCTGTGTAATTTGCGGCCAGATCGCGCTGTCGTAGTAGGGCCGCACGCGTGCCAGCGTATCTTTCAGGCTTTCGCCGCCGGGCGGTGGGATGTCGTAGGAACGGCGCCAATCGCGGACTTGCGCCTCGCCCCATTTCTTGCGGGCTTCGTCTTTGTTCAGTCCCGACAGCTCACCGTAGTCGCGTTCATTCAGGGCTGCATCGCGCACGATCGGAACGTCGGGCTGATCAAGCTCGGAGAGGATGATGTCGAGCGTGTGCTGGGCGCGCTTCAAAACGCTGGTGAATGCGATGTCGAACTTCACGCCGTTGTCGCGGATCATGCGGCCGGCGACGCGGGCTTCAATCACGCCTTTCTCGGTCAGGTCCGGATTGCGCCACCCGGTGAACAGATTGAGCCGGTTCCATTCGCTCTCTCCGTGGCGCACGAGCACGAGAATATTGTCTGTCAGCGCGTCTGTCATAGCCTCGTCAATACGTTTGCGATGATGCGGTCGTCAGAAGGTCAGGAAATGCCGAGCACGTCGGTCATGGCGTAGAGCCCGGGCGGCTTGTCTTTGGTCCAAAGTGCCGCTTTCACCGCGCCTCTCGCGAATATCCCGCGGTCGGCCGCGCGGTGGGTGAGTTCGATGCGTTCGCCTTCGCCCGCGAAGATCACGGTGTGATCGCCGACGACGGTGCCGCCGCGAAGCGTGGCAAAGCCGATGTCGCCGGTATGGCGTGGTCCTGTATGTCCATCGCGCGTGCGTACCGAGTGCTCTTCCAAATCAAGGTCGCGTCCCTGGGCGGCGGCATCTCCAAGCATCAACGCGGTTCCCGATGGCGCATCGATCTTCATGCGGTGATGCATTTCAACAATTTCGATATCGAAGTCGTTCCCCAGTGCAGCGGCGACCTGGCGGGTCAATGCAGCGAGCAGGTTGACGCCGAGACTCATGTTCCCGGCTTTGACGATGGCGATTTTGGTTGCGGCCTCCGCGATCGCGGCCTCCGCGGCTTTGTCGAAGCCCGTGGTTCCGATGATGTGTGCGGTGCCCGACTGCGCGGCGAGGCTCGCGAATTCGACGGTCGCTTTCGGCACTGTGAAATCGATGATCGCGTCGGCTGCTGCAATCACGGCGGCGACATCGCTCGAGACGGCGATGCCGAGACGCTCAATACCGGCCAGTTCGCCGATGTCCTTGCCGAGAGCGGGCGAACCGATGGGCTCCGTCGCGCCGCTGATCATAGTTTGGGGTTCGGCTGCGATCGCGGCGATCAGCTGACGGCCCATGCGGCCCGCTGCGCCCATGACTGCGATCTTCATCTCGTCTCCTAGCGGTTATGAGAACGCGACCCCCACGCGGCGGGGTATAGCAACGTCGCTAGGAGAGAGGAAGTGCGCAGGGGCGGGAAATCGCCGCGGTTGCCGGCATGGTCAACGTAAATCGCGTCTGCAATTCGTTTTACCTAGTCCTCGGCACGCTTTAGTGCTGCGATGATCAGGGCCTTGGCTTCGTCGGCGTGACCCCAGTGGTCGATCTTGGCCCATTTGTTGGGCTCGAGGTCCTTATAGTGCGCGAAGAAGTGCTCGATCTGTTCGATCGAAATCGCGGGCAAGTCGGTGTAGGTCTTTACCGACTCATAGCGCTTGGTCAGCTTGCTGGAAGGGACCGCGATGATCTTTTCGTCGCCGCCGCCGTCGTCTTCCATCACCAGAACGCCGACCGGGCGGCAGTTGATGATCGCGCCGGGAACGAGCGCACGCGTGTTGCAGACGAGAACGTCGATCGGATCACCGTCGCGCGATAGCGTGTGCGGAACGAAGCCGTAGTTTCCGGGATAGCGCATCGGCGTGTAGAGGAAGCGGTCGACGACAAGGGCGCCCGACGCCTTGTCCATTTCGTATTTGATGGGCTCGCCGCCGACGGGAACTTCGACGACGACGTTGATGTCTTCCGGCGGCGTGTTGCCGGGCTTGATTGCGTCAAGACGCATGGGCGACCTTCCGATTGATGCAGGACTAGCGGGATTACTTTTGACGCGAATGGACGAGCGAGACAACGCCGCTAAGGTCGAATGCGCGGTCAAAATGAAAAGGCGAGGCGGGCGTCATATCACCATTCGTAGGCGATCCGAGCGTTAACGGCATTGCCGAAGCGGACGCAAGCCTTGCGTGTCGCGCGACCGCCGCAGCGAACGTAGAAGGCGCGTGCGCGTTCATTTTCGACAAGCGCCCAGACGATCAAGCGTTCGAGCCCGAGGCGGTCGAGCGTCGCCCGGCAGGCCTCGAACAGGTATTCCCCGATGCCGATACCCTGATAGATGGGCGCCAGATACAGTTCGTAGATTTCACCGGTATCACGGCGTCCGCCGCGGGCGCGTCCGCACGTGGCGTAGCCCGCGATATGCTCGCCATGTTCGACGACGAGCAGATTATGTTCAGCGGCAATCGCGCGGCGCCACCACGTTGCGTCGCGCCGCTGAATTTCGTGTTCGAGATGGTTCGCCGGTAGAATGCCGGTATAGGCAAGGCGCCAGGATTCGCGAAAAATACGGGCCAGCGCCGGAGCGTCGCTCGGACGGGCATTACGCACAGTCACTTCCAGACGCTGGTTCAACATGGGCGCACTCTAGCGCGGCGCGCGGAAAAACGCATCAGTGTCACATGGGCAATCGCAAATAAAAAACGCGAGGCAGGAGCCTCGCGTTCATGCGTCTCAAAGTGCCCCGACACGTCCACCCGAAGGCAGCAGCGTGATCAGCCGGCGGTTTTGAACTGCTCGAAAGACTTCGTCGTGGCGGCGCCAACCGTCTCGAGAGCCTGCTTCGTGACCTTGTTCGAAAGCTCGAAGAGCTCTTTCGACTGCGAACCGGCGACCGCGAACTGCTGCTGCCAGTAGTTGGCCTGCAGGCGTGCGATTTCCGGGAAGGTGCGCGCACGGGCGATGGCCTGAGCGGCTTCGAAAGCAGCTTCCGTGTTGGCGAGCGTGTTGGCGACGATCTTCTCGCCGATCGACTTCGCGCCAGCCTGGGTCGTCAGGAGGACTTCCTCGGCAACCTTGGCGTTGTCTTTCGCGAGGGCGGCGAACTTATGGTATGCGTCGCGCGACTTCGCGATCGCATCTTCAGCGAATGCCGAGATGTTTTCCGGAACCTTGGCGTCCTTGCCAGCCGTAAACATTTCCTGGGCCTGACGGGTGAAGTCCTGGACTTGACGTGTGAAGACATCGTTCATGGGGGACACTCCTCAGAAATTTTGAAACGTTCTCTCAAAATGCGGTCGACGCTCGACGGCGAAACCTTGCTGAAGTATATAGCTGATAGTTTTGTGCACCGCAATATCTTTTTTGCAGCGCGTCTGAAAAATTGGGTCGTTTGGTCTCGATTACGATGGTTGGTGCCTACCAAAGTAGGTTATCTTAACCCTCCTAGGTAGGTAAATACCTATCCACTCCTTCGCATGTGCGAAACGGATTCGGGGGCTCAAGGTTCCGTCGGAAGCTGCGGAAAAACCTCGCGATAGCCGAGAGCGGCAGAGTCGAAGATGATGTCGCGGCGAGTGAGCGGCCTGGCCAGGGCGAGACCCTGCATCGTCCGGCATCGCGACAAAGCGACATAGGTCTGGCCGTGGGCGAACGTGCCGGTGCCGAGGTCGATGTAGACTTTATCCAGGGTCAACCCCTGCGCTTTATGGATCGTCAGCGCCCAGGCCAGGCGAAGCGGAAACTGTTTGAAGGTGCCCGCGACCGTTTCGACGATTTTTTCCGCCGACTGGTCGAAGGCGTAGCGGCGGTGCTCCCAAGCGACAGGCTCGACCTCGTATTCGCGGCCGTTGACGTCAACGAAGACCTGCTTGTCGGTGAGGCGCGAAATGCGGGCGATGGTGCCGTTGACCCAGCGTTTGTCCGGATCGTTTCGCAGCATCATGACCTTCGCGCCGGGCTTCAATTCGAGCGCTGGGTCGGCGGGCTCGATATTGGCGTTGAAGTCGCCGGTGATCGTCGCGTTGAAGCGAACGGCGCGCTCGGGAAGCGCCTCCAGGTAGCGGTTGTTGATGCGTTTGGCGGCGGCGTTGGTGGTCGTCAGGATGACGTAGGGCTCGCCTTCGGCAAGGGTTCGGATCGGGCGCACGCAGGTGTTGATGAATGCGAGATCGCTGTCGCTGACATTGCCTTCACGGACGGCGTTGAGGACGCGGATCAAATCGTCGTCGGTCTGGCGGAAGATTTGCGTCAGTTCGAGCAGCGCTGTGCCGGCGCCTTCTCGCAGCGCGTCGATGAGGAAGAAGAACGGACTGCCGTGGGTCTCGGTGAGATGCACGAGCACCTCGGGTTCCTGGATCACGGGCGGCAGCTGATGAAGATCAGCGAACAGAAGCACGCGGGCGCCGCCGAAGGCTTCGCGCGGACGGCCGCGGTTCACGCGCATCGCCCGGTCGATGCCCCACATCAGATCCGAGCGCACCATCGAAGCTTCGTCGATGACGAGGAACTCGAGCTTGCGCATCACGCGGCCGTTGCGGCTGCGCTTGATGTCGCTTTCCTGAATCAGGCGCGGCGGAAAGCCGAAGAACGAATGAATCGTCTGGCCGCCAATGTTGATGGCGGCGAGGCCCGTCGGCGCGAGTACAACCATGCGGTCGGCGTAGACGTCGCGCAGCGCTTTCAGAAGCGTGGATTTTCCGGTGCCGGCGCGGCCGGTCACGAAAAGATTGCCGCCGGGCTGTTCCAGGAAGCTGGCCGCGCGTTCAAAGGCAGGGGTCGGCGTAACGCCTTTGGGCCAGATCACGGCGATTTATCTTCCAGGCGATTTCGGGATCGAATCCACAATCCGAAAGCTCGCCATTCAAGTCAACGGAAACAAAAACGCACGAGGCCCGCCGGGGTCTCGTGCGCTCACCAAGTCCAGGGAGGAAAATTGCTCAGTCGGCGGTGATGCTGCGCAGCTTGAAGTCCTTATCGAACTTCAGATCGTAAGCCGCGCCGTCCTTGCACTTGGCGTCGTCGAGTTCGAAGACGCCGGTTCCCTCAGTTTCCTTTTCCCATTTGCCGCCTTCGCAGCCCCATGCCGCGGCGGCTGCGGTCGCCTGCTTTTGTTCTTCTGCACTCAAAGGGGCGTCCGCCAGAGCTGGCAAAGAAAGGGCGCAGACCAGGGAGGCAGCCAACAGCGTGCGTTTCATCGGGGGATCTCCTGTGATTGCTGGGGTGACCCCGAATATGTGGAGCCGTGAATTATCCCAAGCAATCCGGGAATTTTTCCCGATCGCCGCTATATTATGCCGCTCCGCTCGCCCGTTCCGCTTCGCTCTTGCGGCTCTGGCGCTTGCGCTCGTTGGGATCCAGCCAGCGTTTGCGCAGGCGGATGGACTTCGGCGTCACTTCGACGAGTTCTTCGTCGGTGATGTAGCTCATGGCCTTTTCGAGCGTCAGACGCATCGGGGGCGTCAGCAGCACCGCGTCATCCTTGCCGGAGGCGCGAACGTTGGTCAGCTTCTTGCCCTTGATGACGTTGACTTCGAGGTCGTTGTCGCGCGTGTGCTCGCCGACGATCATGCCTTCGTAAACCCGATCCTGCGGGTTGATCATGAAGGGACCGCGATCCTGCAAATTGAAGATTGCGTAGGCGACAGCTTCACCCGGGCTGTTCGAGATCAGAACGCCCGTCCGCCGTCCGGCGATCTCGCCCTTGAACGGTTTGTAGGAGTGGAACAGCTTGTTCATGATGCCGGTGCCGCGGGTGTCGGACAGAAGCTCCGACTGATAGCCGAGAAGGCCGCGTGTCGGAACGTGGAACACCATGCGCGTGCGTCCGCCGCCCGACGGCTTCATCTCCAGGAGATCGCCTTTGCGCTCGGCAAGCTTCTGCACGACGACGCCGGTGAAATTGTCGTCGACGTCGATGATGACTTCTTCGATCGGTTCGAGCCGCTGTTTGGTTTCGGGGTCGATCTCGAACACGACCTTCGGCCGCGACACGGTCAGCTCGAAGCCTTCGCGGCGCATGTTTTCGATGAGGATGGCGAGCTGCAATTCGCCCCGGCCTGAGACGGTGAAGCTGTCCTTGTCCTCGTTTTCGAGAACGCGGATGGCGATGTTGCGTTCGGCTTCCTTGAGCAGACGATCGCGGATGACGCGGCTCTGGACCTTATCGCCTTCCTGTCCGGCGAACGGTCCATCGTTGATGCGGAAGTTCATCGACAACGTCGGCGGATCGACCGGCTGCGCGGGAAGCGGTTCCTCGACGGAGGGATCAACCAGGGAGTCGGCGACGTTCGCGAGGCTCATGCCTGCCAGCGCGATGATGTCACCGGCGCCAGCTTGCTCGACCGGCGTGCGTTCGAGGCCGTGAAACGCCAGAACTTTTTGCACGCGGAACTGTTCGAGCACCTTGCCGTCGCGATCGAGCGCCTTCAGGGCCTGGTTCGGCTTGACGGTGCCAGAGGTGATACGGCCGGTCAGAATACGGCCGAGGAACGGATCGGCGTCGAGCGTCGTCGCCAGCATGCGGAACGGACCGTCGTCGACGGCGGGCGGCGGCACATGCTCGAGGATCAGGTCGAACATCGGTGCGAGATTTTCTTTCGGGCCCGATGGGTCGCGGGCCATCCAGCCGCTGCGGCCTGAGCCGTAGAGCACGGGGAAATCAAGCTGCTCGTCGGTGGCGTCGAGATTGGCGAACAGATCGAAGACTTCGTTCAGCACGTCGAGGTGGCGTTCGTCGGGACGGTCGATCTTGTTGATCGCAACGATCGGGCGAAGGCCGCGCTTCAGGGCTTTCGACACGACGAACTTGGTCTGCGGCAGCGGGCCTTCGGAAGCGTCGACGAGGACGATCACGCCGTCGACCATGTTCAGGATGCGCTCGACCTCACCGCCGAAGTCGGCGTGGCCGGGCGTATCGACGATGTTGATGTGCGTGCCCTTCCACTCGACGCTGGTGCACTTCGCGAGAATGGTGATGCCGCGTTCGCGCTCGATGTCGTTGGAATCCATGGCGCGTTCCGCGACCTTCTGGTTCTCGCGGAAGGAGCCGGATTGCTTCAAAAGCTCGTCGACCAGTGTCGTCTTGCCATGGTCGACGTGCGCGATGATCGCGATATTGCGAAGGGCCATTGGAAACCTAGAGTTGAATCGGGGTGGGCGCCGCACTGCGGCGCAATATCGCCCGCACCTAGCATGATCGGCTGCCCTGCCGCTAGGGCAGCGGGTTTCAGGCTGGGTGCGGCTTATCAGTCGGCGGGAATACTGCCGGTTCTATAAAGGTTTTTCGGCCTGCGGTCGCTCGTTTTCCTCTTCGCGCGTTCGCAGCGCCGTCAGAAAGGCGTCGACCTCGGGCTTCTGCGCCGGTTCCCGCTCCAGGCGGCGGCGCTGATGATCCTGCATGATCCGTGCGGCCATGTCGGCGCCCGGAACCTTCAGGCGGCGTGCTCCGGAAATTAATAATGGGCTTTGCGGTTCCTCGAGATCGAGCTCCTCCAGGAAGGTTTCGCGGAGCGCGAAGAAGGATTGCAGGATCGCCTCGCGAACCAGGGTTTTCTGGTCTGCCGTCGCCTCGGGATTAATGCGCGGGTCGAGTGTCTGCAGCGCGCGGCGCATGTCGTGCAGCGGGGCGTAGGGATAGAGCCCGACCAGCGTGCCGGTTTCGCCGGAGTTTTTGTAAACGATGCGCATCGTGTCGATGGTCTCGCTGATCTTGTAGAAAGCCGCGAGATAATCGTCGGTCGCGAGATAAGGCTTCTCGCACGTCGACAGTAGAGCCGACTTGGTACGCACGATGTTGCGCCATTCCTCTTCCAGGCTTTCGACGAACTTCGAACGCTTCTGGAAAATGTTCGACAGGTAGGCCACGCCGCCGGTCGCGATCAGCAGGGACATGTCGCGCATGAAGTCATAAACTTTATTGGCGGCGGACACGACGAACGGCGGAAGGCCGGAAGCGTCGTCGGCGAATTTCGAGGCGAGTAGCAGCAACAGAACGGCGGTCAGGAGCCAGTAGAGGCGTTTGAGCGTGCGGTTGACGGAAACGCGGGTCATCGGTCAGGCGTTCGATGTTGGGTGCCGGGCGGCGTGGGGGTTGGGAGAGTGTTCCGGACATTCGTGACCGGATCGCGACGGAGCGTTCGTAGAGGTGCTTGAGTTATGGCCGGGCGGCGCGCGTCTGGCAAATCGGCGAGAGTGGCGTGTGGATAGCCGAGGGGCTAAAGCTGCTCGGCGTCGTCCGGCCGCTTCAGGATAGCCCAGTTCATGATGGCGATCTGGGCACCGATCAGCATCAGCACGATATCGATGCGCAGGCCCGTCACGGCCGCCCAGAGCCCGACGATGACGCCGAGGCCGGCGATGATCTTGGCGGCGGTCGCGCGCGATACAACCGTCGCGATGACGTCGCGATAGATGCGGCCGCCGTCGAGCGGGAACGCCGGCAGGAGATTGAATATCGCCATCGCGAGATTGACGCGCGCGAGCGTAACGGTCGCATACGCCAGCCACGGTGTGTCGCTCATCCAGTCGGGCTGATCGGTTAAGTGGAAGTAGCCGGCGCCAGAGATTTCCGGCGAACCGAGCAGCCGCCAGAGCGCGAAGAAGATCGCGGCATTTGCCAATGGTCCCGCGAACAGAATGATGACGTTCGCCAGCGTCGAGCGCGGCACGTCGAGCATGCGCGCGTAGCCGTAAAATCCGCCGACGAGAATTTCACCGACGGGAACGCCGAATAACCGCGCCAGCGCCGCGTGACCAAGTTCGTGAAACAGCACCGACAGAAAGACGCCGACGATGATGGCTGCGAAGGCCGGGCCCGCAATTGCGAAGGGTGCCTGTTGCAGGATGCCGAGCAGCAGTAGCGGCACGAAGATGAACGTGACGTCGATCCGGACCGGAATGCCGCCGATCCGGAATAACTCGAGGCGCGGCGTGTCGTCGATGAAGTTCATGGCGGCGAGCCTCGGGCAAGACGCATCGTTTCGTCAAGCCGAGGCGGCGAGTTTTGTCACTCGCCGCGGCGGATGACGAATTTGACCGAGTCCGTCGGGATGCCGCTGATCTCGACCGTGACCGGGCCTTCGCCCATCGGGAAACGGATGCTTTTGCGGACGCCGTCGCAATCGGTCTTGCTGGTGTGTGCGGCGGATTTCAGGGTCTTGCCGCCTTGCACGACATCAACCCAGCTGCGGACGGGAAGCGAGATCTGATAGATGCCCGGCTCGCCGACGTTTTCAAACGTCACAGCGCCGCCGAACTGGCTTTTGTCGGCTTCCTTGCGGCGGCGACTCTGATCGGCCGTGAATTTGACCTCGCCCATCGGCAGCAGCGACAGCTGGATGGCTTTTGCAGGCGGCTGCTTCAGCGAGCCGCCGGACGCCACGGCTTCGCTGTCGGCGGCTTTGAGCCATTGCAATTCGGTCGCGACCGGCCAGGCAAAAGTTTCGCAGCCGCCCGGCTCGGCGGCATAGGCATTCAACGGCAATAGGCATGCCATCGCCGCAGCGGCGATCCAGATCGATCTCTGCATTTTCATGTCTAGTCGATCGCAACCATGACGTCGGATGATTTGATCACTGCCGATGCCGTCATGCCTTTGACGAGGCCGAGATCGTCAACGGACTCGTTCGTGATCGAGGCGGTGACGATCGTGCCGCCGACATCAATGCGGACGTGAGCGGTCGTCACGCCTTTGACGATGTCGACGATTTTACCCTTGAGGACGTTCCTGGCGCTGATCTTCATGGCGGCTCCGGCGTTGTCGCGCTGATCTATCTTTAGACGATGCTTTTCGCGTAGAGATCCGTCCGGCGATCCCGGAAAAATCCCCAGTCGGCACGATAGCTTTCGATCAGATCGAGGTCAAAGGCATGGATCAAAACGCCTTCGTCTGACGATCCGAAACTTTCGACGAGTTCGCCACGGTGATCGCTGATGAAGGAATGGCCATAGAACTTTTGCTGCACGCCGTCGTTGTCCTCGAGGCCGATGCGATTGGCGGCGACGATCGGCACGGCGTTCGAGACGGCGTGGCCCTGCATCGCGCGCTGCCACTGCAGATGCGTGTCGAGCGCCGCATCGTAGGGCTCTGAGCCGATGGCGGTCGGGTAGAACAGAATTTCTGCACCTTGCAGCACCATCGCACGTGCGCTTTCCGGATACCATTGATCCCAGCAGATGCCGACGCCGATGCGGCCGAACTTCGTCGCCCAAGTTTTGAAGCCCGTGTCGCCGGGGCGGAAATAATACTTTTCCTGATAGCCCGGGCCGTCGGGAATGTGGCTCTTGCGATAGACGCCCAGGATTTCGCCGTCGGCATCGGCGATTGCGATGCTGTTGTAATAGCGCGGGCCGTCCTTCTCGAAGAACGAGATCGGAATGACCACGCCGAGTTCTTTCGCGAGCTTCTTGAGCGCAAGCACGCAGGGGTGATCGTTCACGGGATGCGCCGTCTCGAACCATTTCGGGTCCTGACGCGTGCAGAAGTAGATGCCTTCGAAAAGCTCCGACGGCAAAATCACTTGCGCGCCCTTGCGCGCGGCTTCGCGCACGAAGGCTTCCGTCTTGCCGATGTTGGTTTTTAGGTCGTGACCGTACGACGTCTGAATCGCGCCGACGGTGATCGATCGTTTCGACATCAGGCCGGCTCCTGTTGGGTGATGCAGTGGAACGAGCCGCCGCCCGCCTCGCCACAGCCGAGCAGGCCGCGCGACGATACGCCGACGATGGCGCGATCCGGGAAGACGGTCTGCAAAGCTTGCAGCGCATCAGCTTCAGTCGCCGTTCCGTAGATCGGCACGACGACGACGCCATTGGCGATGATGAAATTCATGTGCGACGCGGGCGAAACTTCGCCGAGCGCGTTGTGATAGAGGCCGACTCCCGGAATTCGGATGACGTCGAGCTTGCGGCCCGCGGCGTCGGTCTCGCGCGCGAGGGTCGCGGCGATGGCGTCGAGCGTTGCGGCATTCGGATCGTCGGGTCCGGCGGGCGCCTGGCAGACGACGCGGCCCGGCGCTACGAAGCGTGCGATGTTGTCGACGTGGCCGTCGGTGTGATCGTTCTTCAGACCTTCGTCGATCCAGATGACCTTCTTGGCACCGAACGCTTCGCGCAGCGCGGCCTCGGCTGCTTCCTTCGACCAGCCGTTGCGGTTCGGGTTCAGAAGCGTCTGCCGCGTCGTCAGGATCGTGCCTTCGCCGTCGTGATCGACCGCGCCGCCTTCGAGCACGAAGTCGAAACGGCGGATCGGCGTCCTGGCGATGCTTGCGACGTGATCGCCGACGGTTGCGTCATCGGGCAGATCGTACTTGCCGCCCCAGCTGTTCGTTCTGAAGCGCAGCGCGACGACGCCTTCCGGCGTCTGCGCAAAGATCGGTCCGGTATCGCGCAGCCAGATGTCGCCGTACTTCGCCGGGATGATTTCCGCGACGTCGATAGGCAAGGCAGCGTGCGCGGTTGCCTCGGCTTCGTCGCCGTTGGCAAGCACGCGGACCTTGTTGCCGGCGATGCTCAGCGCGCGGACCAGCGCCGCCACATCGCGGCGCGGCGTTTCGAGATCATCGTTCCACTCAGCCGGATCGGCGGGCCATGCCGTCCAGATCGCTTTCTGCGGCGCCCATTCCGAAGGCGTTACGATGGGGGTGTTGGCAGGGGCCGTCGTCATATCTGTCCCTAAGTTTTCGCCGCAGGGCTTTGCAGGACGTGCGCTGACGCTCATCCTGCGCGAGACCGCCATGTCGTGGACCGGGCCGCGGGTGTCAAGAGTTAGCGTATCGTCACGGATCTGTCGCGCGCGGGGCGGCCGCGCAGCGTTAATGTTTTGCGAACATCGAGCCGAGCAGCGCGACGACGATTGCGGCCGGAATGGCGATCATCAGGACCGCGCCAAGCGTCACCGCCAGTCCGAGCATCAGGAACACGACGGCAGCGAGCAGCAGAAGCATCACAACGAAGATGATGGCGCGAACGACCCATTCGCGCCATCCGTCGATGACCGTCGTCTTTCCGTTTCTGGTGATGACGATCATGGTCGCGTTCCGCTTGGCTGGCCTTGAGGGTAGGCGTGAAACTTACTTCCGCTTGCGGCTGCCGAGGGTGCGGAGACGCAGCGCGTTGAGCTTGATGAAGCCTTGAGCGTCCTTCTGATCGTAGGCGCCCTTGTCGTCCTCAAAGGTGACAAGCGTCGGCGAATAGAGCGACTTCGGGCTCTCGCGGCCGACAGTGATGACATTGCCCTTATAGAGTTCGAGCGTCACCTCGCCTTCGACATGCTCCTGCGATTTGTCGATCAGGGCCTGCAGCATCTCGCGCTCGGGCGCGAACCAGAAGCCATTGTAGATCAGCTCGGCGTAGCGCGGCATGATCTCGTCTTTCAGGTGCGCGGCGCCGCGATCGAGCGTGATGCTCTCGATGGCGCGGTGAGCTGCGAGCAGGATCGTGCCGCCGGGCGTTTCGTAAACGCCGCGCGATTTCATGCCGACGAAGCGGTTCTCGACGAGGTCGATACGGCCGATGCCGTTGTCGCGGCCGAGATCGTTCAAGGCTTTGAGCAGCGTCGCGGGCGAGAGCTTCTTGCCGTCGAGCGAGACGGCGTCGCCTTTCTCGAAGCCGATCTTGATCGTCGTCACCTTATCGGGGGCGGCCATCGGCGAAATCGTGCGCTGATAGACGAGTTCGGGCGCTTTCACGGCCGGGTCTTCGAGGACCTTGCCTTCGGAAGACGAGTGCAGAAGGTTGGCGTCGACCGAGAAGGGCGCTTCGCCTTCCTTGTCCTTGGCGACGGGGATCTGATGGTCGCGCGCGAACTTCAGAAGCTCTTCGCGGCCCTTGAATGCCCATTCGCGCCAGGGGGCGATGATCTTGATGCCCGGCTGCAGCGCGTAATAGCCAAGCTCGAAACGGACCTGATCGTTGCCCTTGCCCGTCGCGCCGTGGCAGACGGCGTCGGCGCCGACCTTTTTCGCGATTTCGATCTGCTTTTTGGAGATGAGCGGGCGGGCGATCGACGTGCCGAGCAGGTAGATGCCTTCATAAACAGCGTTGGCGCGGAACATCGGGAAAACGTAGTCGCGGACGAATTCCTCGCGCAGGTCCTCGATGAAAATGTTCTCGGGCTTGATGCCGAGCATCAGAGCTTTGTTGCGCGCCGGCTCAAGTTCCTCGCCCTGGCCGAGATCGGCGGTGAACGTCACGACTTCGGCGTTATAGGTTTCCTGCAGCCATTTCAGAATGATCGACGTATCGAGGCCGCCCGAATAGGCGAGGACGACTTTCTTCACGGCTTTGGGTGCGGCGGTCATGCGAGCTGACTTTCGATTGATTTTCGGGTGAGGAACGCGCGGCACTATAGGGGCGACGGTGTCGGTCGCAAGTGCGGGCGAAGCGGCAACGCGACACGCCGCGAGCGCGACGGAATATGACGCTTTAACGAATGCGGGAGTCGGGCGAAGCGCGGCGCGTGCATTCGAAATGCGATTCGCGGCGGCGGATTTGCCGTCTCGGGGCGCGCGCGACCACTCTTGATCCTAGCCTGGGGCTCGCTTGCAGAAATGCGCCGACGGGACTGAGGTTTTCGCGTCTCATTATTTCACGCGAAATCCGTAGGTTAGGCTCCCCGCATTGCGATTGCGCATCGCATCATCGCCGTGAACATAAATTTGTCGTGGGCGCGCCGATTGGCATAGGTCGCAACGAGCCGAAATGCTAAGGAACTGGGAAGTTTTCTGTCGGGGGAGAGCGGCCGTGTCGAGACTGAGCGGATACCTTGCAGTGCTGGTTTTAGCCGGAAGCGCGTTGGCGCTTCCACTAGCGGCGGAAGAGATCACGGTTACCATTCCGACCGATCCGCCCGCGCAGGCTGTTGTCGAAGATAATTCGGTACCCGCACCGATGGCAGAGGATACGACGGCGCCGCCGCCTGAAACGCAGCAGGAAGCGGCCCCCGTCGCCGCACCTGAACCGCCTCAGGCCGAAAGCGCGCCAGCACCCGCAGCAGAGCCGGTAACTCCGAAGCCTGCGGCCAAAACAAAGAAAGCGGCGGCGCCTGCCCCAGCAGCGGATACATCCGAAACGCCCGCTCATGCAGACGCTGCTCCGGCGAAGCCCAAGGCGAAGAAGGTGAGCGCTGCGGCCTCTTGCAAAAAGCTGGATGAAACCGCGTGCGGCAGTAATTCGGCGTGCATCTGGGTGGTCGGCACACCCGCTGAAGGCACGAGCAAGGGTACAACGGCCGGATGCCGGTCGCTGGCAGCGATGAAGAAAGAAGCGGAAAAGGCCCAGAAAGCCGCTAAAACGAGCGAACCCGAAGTTCTGCCGTGGGCATCGCACACGGGCAGCATTCCTGCGAATGGAGCTGCCGCATCGACGGGTGATGGCGCCGCGAAACCCGCAGGCGAGAAGAAGACGAAGACCGCAACCACCAAGAAAACAGCCAAGCCGAAAGCGGCTGTACCGGCCGCCTCATCAGAGAACGGAGATCAGGCGGCTCCGCCAGTCGATGCGCCTGCGGCTTCCGGCTCGGATTGATTTTAGGGCTTTCGCGGGCTTCGCGCCGCTCGCGTCACGTCAGTGAAGATACGTCGAGCGCCGCCGTCTGCGCATCTCTTGATTGGTGTGCGGAGTATTGTCGTTAAAGATCGAGCGCCACTGCGCGCACGCTGCGTCGGCGGCATCCATTGCGCAGGTACTCGCGCGCGCTGTTGGGGCGGCAACCGAATAGGGCACGCCGTAACTCAACATCATCGCCGTCAGCGGGCCCTGGTAGAAACTCCAGGGCGTCGCGTTGAGAAAGGCGTTTGCGGTGAGCGACGGCCAAGCCGAAGCGCCAGCAACCATGGCTGTCGATGCGGGCGTCGCCCACGCCTGCCACATATTTGCGATCGAGTTCGAATTCGAGCGGGGTGGAGCGCCGACGTTCGTCCAGCATTCGAGCCAGCTCTGCCATAGCGAGAACGGGTCGATATTCGCCTCGGTCGCGGGGCTGGGTGTCGCCGCGTGAAGCGTATTAACCAACTCGTCGTTGAGCTTGCTCTGCCATGCAATCTGGGCAGCAAACGTCGCCTGGCCCATTTCAAAAAGGGCTTCGGTGGCCTTTTGCAGGCATCGGAAATGGAGCGCAAAATCGAACACGGGCGAGTCCCCCGAAAAGCCGATCTTAGCATATCTGTTGCATTGCAGCAATCATGATGCAGCACGGTAAGACAGCGTCAGAAGCGTTGGAAATTGCTGGCGAGTTGAGCAATCAACGTTTCCGGGCCCAAAAATTTTTGTTGCGGATAGGACGCGGAGCCTAGCGCTCCTCGCTGCTCGCAGGACCCTTGGTCCCGGCTTCCGGGTCGCGATTGGCCGTCTTGTCCGCTCCAAAGCTCAGGCGCTTCAGCAGCGTGCGATAGGTCGGACGCGGGGTGACCAGAACTGCCGGTTGGCGGACGGAAGCAGGCTCGGCGGTCAACGTATCGCTGGGCGGTCGATCGGCAACGTCGGCGGAAGATGGGGGATGGGCTATCGCGGCCGGTGCGCGACCTGCGAACTGGCCTGCGGCGAGCCAATAGACGAAGCCCGCAACGAAGCCGGTCGTCAAAAATGCTTTCAGTGCGTAGTTGTTGAAGATCGTCGGCTCGCCCTGAACCTCGCTCGCGTATTGCGCGAGAAAACCGAGAGACGCGATCGCGACGCCACCGATGAGATAGAAGGGAAGGCGGCGCAGAGAGAAGATTTCCCCGAGGCCTCCGACGATCAGCGCAAAGATGCAGGCGAAGATCGCCACATGCGTCGCGGTCAGCAGCGCCAGCTCGAACGTTTCCCCGGCCGTGCGCGGCAAGCGGCTCATCGGCTGATTCAGGACTTCGCTCGGGGTGTTGACGAACAACATCGTGACGAACCCCGCGGCGATGCTCGCGAGGATGAACCCGAACGCCACCCGGGCGACCGATCCCAGGAACTTCAACACTCGACCCTGCCCTGACCCGTCTTACACAAGGGATCAATTTACAGGGGCTAAGCTCAAGGTCTCAATAGAATTATCGGCGCCGGGCGGTGGAAGGTCCGGCTTATGCCTTCTCGGCACCAGTGCGGCGCTCACTGGCGCTCAGGCGCAGGCTTTCCGAGCGCAATTGTCCGCAGGCCGCGAGGATATCGCGTCCGCGTGGTGTGCGGACAGGGCTGGCGTAACCCGCCCGGTTCACGACCTCGGCGAAGCGTTCGATCGTTTCCCAATCGGAGCATTCGTAGCGCGTGTTCGGCCACGGATTGAACGGGATCAGGTTGATCTTCGCCGGAATGCCCGCGAGTAGCTTCACCAGGGCGCGGGCCTCGGCGAGGCTGTCGTTGACGCCTTTCAGCATGACGTATTCGAACGTGATGCGGCGCGCGTTCGACAGGCCCGGATAATCGCGGCAAGCCTGCATCAGCTCGGCGATCGGATACTTGCGATTGATCGGCACCAGCTCGTCGCGCAGCGCGTCGTTGGTGGCGTGCAGCGAGATCGCGAGCATGGTGTCGGCTTCTTCACCCCACCGCGGAATTTCAGGGACGACGCCCGAAGTCGACAGCGTGATGCGCCGTTTCGAGAGCGCCAGTCCGTCGCCGTCGGACGCGACTTCCATCGCGGCTTTGACATTGTCGAAATTGTAGAGCGGTTCGCCCATGCCCATCAGCACGACGTTGGTGATCTTGCGTTCGCTGGCGGGAAGCAGGCGGCCGTCGTCCGGGCCTTTCGCGCCGGGCCAGTCGCCGATGCGGTCGCGCGCGAGCATGATCTGCCCGACGATTTCCTGGGCTTCGAGATTGCGCACGAGGCGCTGTGTTCCGGTATGGCAGAACGAGCACGTCAGCGTGCAGCCGACCTGGCTCGAAATGCAGAGCGTGCCGCGATCGCTTTCCGGGATGTAGACGGTCTCGACTTCGGGCGGGCGGGCTTCGTGACCACGCTTGGCGAGACGCAGCAGCCACTTGCGCGTGCCGTCGACGGAAATCTGCTCCGAGATGATCTCCGGGCGATCGAGCGTGTAGATGGCATCGAGCTGACGGCGCAGATCTTTCGAGACGTCGGTCATGTCCTCGAAGCGCGTGATGCCGCGCACGTACATCCAGCTCCACAGCTGGTTAACGCGCATGTTGAGCTGCTTTTCCGGAACGCCGCCGGCGGCGAGCGCTTCCTTCAGGCGCGCGCGCGTCAAGCCCGCGAGCGAGCGCTTCTCAGCGGCGGGCTCGGCCGGGATTTGTGCGTCGATTTCAACCAGTGGGGCAGCAGTCATGACGAAAATGGCTTCGAGCTTCGGGAATGCGCACTTTTACAGGCGTTCGCGGGGAATGGATAGCGGGCACAATTGTCGTCACTAGAGCCGTCATCCTCGAACGGACGAGCAGCGCGAGGACGTTCGGGGATCCAGCGTAAAGTGTGCCGCAGGCTCCATATTGTGTGTCTTTGACGAGCCCTATGCTGGATCCCCGACCTTCGACATGGCTGCGCCATGCTCGGTCGAGGATGACGAATTACAGGATAAATCGGCTGAGATCGGCGTTTTTCGAGAGCTGGCCGACGCGTTGCGTCACATAGGCGCCGTCGATCGCTAGCGTCTGGCCGTTGCGGTCGGAGGCTTCGAAGGAGATGTCGTCGAGGACGCGTTCGAGGACGGTCTGCAGGCGGCGGGCGCCGATGTTCTCGACGGTCGAGTTCACTTCGACCGCGGCATCGGCGATGGCGTCGATCGCCTCGGGCTTGAATTCGAGTGTGACGCCTTCCGTTTCCATCAGCGCGACGTATTGCTTGATCAGGCTCGCGTGCGGCTCGGTCAGGATGCGCTTCAAGTCGTCCCGCGTCAGCGCGTTGAGTTCGACGCGGATCGGCAGACGGCCCTGCAGTTCGGGAAGCAGGTCCGACGGCTTCGACACGTGGAACGCGCCGGATGCGATGAACAGGATGTGGTCGGTTTTCACCGGGCCGTACTTGGTTGAGACCGTCGTGCCTTCGATGAGCGGCAGGAGATCGCGCTGCACGCCTTCGCGCGAGACGTCGGCGCCGCCGCGCGTGCCATCGCCGCGCGAGCAGATCTTGTCGATCTCGTCGAGGAAGACGATGCCGTCGTTCTGGACTGCGGCGACGGCTTCGGCCGTAATCTGATCGTTGTCGATCAGCTTATCGCTTTCATCGGCGATCAGGATTTCGAAGCTGTCCTTTACGGTGACGCGACGCGGCTTGGTCCGCTGGCCGAGTGCCTTGCCGAGCATGTCGCCGAGATTGATCGTCGACATCGACGCGCCGCCGGGCAGATCGAACATCGGCAATTGCGGTGCCGTGTCGGCGACGAGGATGTCGATTTCCTTGTCGTTCAATTCGTTGTTGCGCAGCTTCTTGCGGAAGCTCTCGCGCGTCGCGGGCGACGAGCCGCTGCCGACGAGCGCATCGATGACGCGTTCTTCGGCGGACTTTTCGGCGCGGGCGCGCACGTCCTGGCGTTTGACGTTCTTGACGAGCGCGATGCCGACTTCGACGAGGTCGCGGATGATGCTGTCGACGTCGCGGCCGACGTAGCCGACCTCGGTGAATTTCGTGGCTTCGACTTTGAGGAACGGCGCGCCGGCAAGCTTCGCAAGTCGGCGCGAGATTTCGGTTTTGCCGACGCCGGTCGGGCCGATCATCAGAATGTTTTTCGGCAGGACTTCGTCGCGCAATTCGCCGGTCAGCTGTTGCCGGCGCCAGCGGTTGCGCAAGGCGATGGCGACGGCGCGCTTGGCGTCCTGCTGGCCGACGATATAGCGATCGAGTTCGGAGACGATTTCACGGGGAGAAAAGTTGGTCATTGCCTTGCCGGTGGAAGATTGCGCGCAAACGGCATGCTCTGGAGAAACGGCAGCAAGCGTTGCCGCAACGGGTGCCAGAAGACGCCAAGGAGGAGAACGAAGCCGCCGACGAGGGCGAGCGTCAGGATAAAGGATATCGGGATGCCGCCGCGATCCGGCAAGCCGACGCCGCCGCTCAGGATGTCGTAGACCGCAACGGTGAACGAGGCGAGCGAGGAGACGAGCAGCGCCCGGCGGTCGATCGCGAGTGCAAAAATCGCCAACGCAAGCACCGTCAGCAGAACGATCGCGGAGGTCGCGCCGCTGTTCGTCGCGTGCTTGATCAGCATGAGGGCGGGCGACACGATCAGAGGCGCGGCGACGAGATGCAGCCAGAAGGCGCAGTCGGAAAGCCGCGTCACGCGTTGCGGATCGCGGGCGTCGTAGGCGAGGGCCACGGCGAGCACGAGCAGGCCGTAACCGATGGCGGTGGCCGAAAAACCGACGCCGATGTCGTAAAGGCTTCGCGCCGCGACCGCGTAGCCGAAGCAGGCGATCAGGGCGAGCGCGAACGGCAGGCGGAAGCGGAGATAATAGGCGAGCGCCGCGACCAAAGCGGGAATGCCGAAGACGAGTGTCGGATTGCGCCAGAAGGCAAGCTCGGAAGCGACATCCCAGTTCGACGTTTTCAGGTTGTCCCAATGCAGCTGAATGACGACGGCTGCCGCCGCGAATAGGACGAACAGGATCGACAGCACCATGCCGGGCAGGACGGCGCGCAGGCGGCCGACCAGAATTTCGCTCAAAGCCCAGAACACGGCCGCGCCGACGGCCATCGTCGCTGCCCAGCCGAGACCGAAGAAGGTCGTCGACGTGGCGGCGAGCACGGCGCCAGCGACGAGCAGCACGCCGATGGTCAGGAAGACGTCGTTGAAGCCATTGAGGAAACGAAAGCGTTCTTCGTCGGCGAGCGCCGCTTCGCCGTCCGGGCCGATGGCGGGCTGGGATGAGCCACGCATGGCGCGGAGCTTTTCGGCCTGCGCGGCGTCGATGACACCGGCATCGACGGCGGCCTGGAGGTCGTCAGGGGATCGTCCGTTGGCCATGTTGGGGCTCTGGTTCGGCTCAGGAAGTTCGCGCGTCGAGGGTTTCGACCACGATGTTGCTGTTGGTGTACACGCAGATTTCGGCGGCAATGGACATCGCCTTGCGGGCGATCGTCTCGGCGTCCAGCGGCTGGTCGAGGAGCGCGCGCGCTGCCGCGAGGGCGTAGTTGCCGCCGGAGCCGATGCCGGCGATGGCGTTTTCGGGCTCCAGAACGTCGCCGGTGCCAGTCAGGACGAGCGTCGTCGTTGCGTCGGCAACGATCATCATGGCTTCGAGGCGGCGGAGGAAGCGGTCGGTCCGCCAGTCCTTGGCGAGTTCGACGCAGGCGCGGGTCAATTGTCCGGGGTACTGCTCGAGCTTGGCTTCCAGGCGCTCGAACAGGGTGAAGGCGTCGGCGGTCGCGCCCGCGAAGCCGCCGATCACGTCGCCCTTGCCGAGGCGGCGGACTTTGCGGGCGTTGGATTTGATGACCGTCTGGCCGAGGCTGACCTGGCCATCGCCGGCAACTACAACCTTACCATCCTTGCGAACCGTGAGGATCGTGGTGGCGTGCCAGCTCGAACTGCCGGAATTTTGCGTTTCATGCGTCATATGTATCGCGTCAGTTAAGCTCTTGCTGTCAGGATGCAAGGAAAGAGAGTTTAGGTTCGCCTCGGCGGCTCCCCTTCGGGGAGCCGGCCGGAAGTTTCGATTTTGCCTCGGCGACTCCCCTTCGGGGAGCCGGCCGCCGAGGCTGTAGGTCTGGCGGGTCTTGGCCTGCCGGGCCTCAAGCTGATAAACGCTCGTGCGGCCTCCGGCAACGAAAGGCTTGTTGCCGGTCTGGGCGGCTTCCTGCGGGCGCCCGGCCACGAGGCCAGGATTGGAGAATGATTCACGTGAAGCGCCAAGCGACGATCACGCGCAAGACGAAGGAGACCGAAATCTCCGCGACCGTCCATCTGGACGGCACAGGCGCGTACGACATTTCGACCGGGATCGGCTTTCTCGACCATATGCTCGAGCAGTTGGCGCGGCATTCGCTGATCGACATCACGCTCCGGGCCAAGGGCGATCTGCACATCGATTTTCATCACACGGTCGAGGATTCGGGCATCGTTCTCGGGCAGGCGATCGCGCAGGCGCTCGGCGACAAGGCGGGCATCGTTCGCTATGCCGACGTGCACCTGCCGATGGACGAGACGCTGACGCGGGTGGCGATCGACGTTTCGGGGCGGCCGTTCCTAATCTGGAAGGCGGAGTTCTCGCGGCCCAAGATCGGCGAGATGGACACCGAGCTTTTCCGCGAGTGGTTCCAGGCGTTCGCGCAGAATGCCGGCATCACGCTGCACCTCGAAAACCTTTACGGCGAGAACAACCACCATATCGCTGAGACTTGCTATAAGGGGCTGGCGCGCGCTCTCAAGGCTGCGATCGCCGTCGATCCGCGCCAAGCCGGCCGCGTGCCTTCTACGAAGGGCTCGCTCTAAGCGTTGGCGGCGGAACGGAGTTTTGCTTTGAGGGGGTCAAGGAGTTTGTCTTCCGTGGTGACTTACACTGTGCATGAGCCGCCGCACGCCGGTTCCGATCGCGTCGATCGCGGCGTTGACCTCGAGTTCGTCAAGGACGGGTTCTCGTGGTTGACGGCGATTTGTCCACCGCTTGGACTGCTCGCGAACGGACTTTGGCTTTTCACGATCGCGTATCTCGTCGGCGCGGTTTTGCTCGCCTGGGCGCTCGCCGCGTTAAAGCTCGGTCCGCAGATGACCGGGTTCGTCTTCCTGCTGATCAATATCTATCTCGGCTTCGAGGTTTCGACGCTGAAACGCTGGATGCTGGAGCGAACCGGTTGGCAGGCGCTGGGCGTCGTCACCGGCAAATCGATCGCGGAGTGCGAGCGGCGATTCTTCGAAAGCTGGCTCCCCGCGCAGCCGATCATCGCGGCCGAGACGGCTGGGCCGATGGGGACGTCGGTGCCGCCGGTCGCGCCGCGCCGTGGCTCGCGGTTTTGGCCGTTCGGCACGCGGCACTGATTTCGAGTAGCAATGCAAAACGTCGTCATCATCGATTACGGTTCGGGGAACCTTCACTCCGCCGCGAAGGCTTTCGAGAGCGCCGCGCGCACGAGTTCCGTAGCTTCGAACATCATCGTCAGTCCGCGTCCGGAAGACGTGCTGGCGGCGGATCGCATCGTGCTGCCGGGCGTCGGCGCTTATGCCGACTGCAAGCACGGTCTCGAGCGCGTTCCGGGATTGATCGCGGCACTTGAAGAGGCCGTGCGCGAAAAAGCGCGGCCGTTTCTCGGCATTTGCGTCGGAATGCAACTTCTAAGCGAACGCGGGCTCGAATTCTCCGAGACACCGGGGCTCGGGTGGATCAAGGGCGAGGTGCGTGCGATCGAGCCCAAGGACCCGTCGCTCAAAATTCCGCACATGGGCTGGAATACGCTGAACGTCGTCAACGCGCACGCGCTGCTCGATGGCATTCCGACGGGCCCTGACGGATGGCACGCCTATTTCGTGCACTCGTTCGCGCTCGCGCCGAAAGAGCGCCGCGTCGTCGTCGCCGAAACGGACTACGGCGGGCCGATCACGGCGCTCGTCGCGGACGCGAACATCGCGGGCACGCAGTTTCATCCTGAGAAGAGCCAGAAGCTCGGCCTCAAGCTGATCGCGAACTTCCTCAGCTGGAAGCCGTGACGACTGGCGGCTGAAGTTCTTTCAGACATCGCGGCACGCTTCGCCGTCAGGCTGACTGGTGGGACGGTCGCCATTTGAGGCGTCGTAGATGGCCGCCTACGCGGCCATGACGTTGCGTGCCATGTGTCGATAACGTTGGGATGCGCGCAGGCTATCGCCAACGTTTCAATGAGAAGGGCGGGAAGAAGGGCGGGCGACGCCACCCACCGCAGACTGAAACGCTGTCCAGACGCCGCGCGGCAATTGCCATGACGCGGCCGGTTCTTCGTCTTCGAGACGGCCCTGCATCCATTGCATGTGAGCGGCGACGCGCTGGTCGGCGCGGCCGAGTTCGTGCACGGCGAGTTCATCGGGGTGATCGAACAGGATTGCGAGGCGGCGCTTGATCTGATCGGCGCTGAGCCAGGTGCGTACATACCAGACACCGGTTCCGACGGGCGCGTATTCGGAGGCGATGTAGGGGAGCGAGAACGAAACGGTCCAGGTGTCCTGGTCGGGCGATTTCGGGGTGTGATGGACGAGATACGTTTTCATGGGTGTCTACCGGGGGCGTTGGGGGGCAAAGACAAGAACGCGGAACGCAACTCAACTCACTCACACGCAAGTCCGGCTTGGGTCGTAGCCGGTTGGAGAAAAAAGGAGGCCCGGGATCGGGGGGGATGATCCCGAGGCACTCCGTCCTGGTCTTTGAGCGGGACGGACCCATTGGACGACGAAGGGGGAGACGGTCCCGCCCCGCCCAAAGACCTGAAACTCAGCCTGCTCTGGCAAACGGCAGCTCGGGCTCGAGCGGCTCGGACGCGACGGCTGGCAGCGACGGGAAGGCGATGATGTTGCCATCCGGCGCGAGATCGAGACCGGGGCGGCGCTGACGGAACCAGCGGAGCGACGTGTTGGTCAGCACTGCGTCGCGCTTGGTGGCCTGGATCAGCAATCCATCGTCCTCATCGAGCAGCTCTCTGAGGTCGGCCTCAAGCTCGACTTCCTCGCGATCCGACATCACGTACCAGGTGTTGACGAGAGGGCGGGCCCACTTGTCGCCGAGCCCCATGATGAGCTGAGCGATGACGTGCTGATTGCGGTTCGGCTTGGCGAGATCGTACGAGATCAGATAGGTGCGCATCGGGGGCTCTCCTAACGTGCGGGGAAGGGTCGATACGCTACGGTGACCCGGGACGGCGTCTGATTTAGGGCGCCGTGAACATAGGAAGAACATGCCACGACTCATCGCGCTTGTCCAGCGCTTGTTCTAAAAATGTTCTTGTGAAGTTCTTAACGTTGTGGCATGTCCAACCGCACGTCAGCGTGCCGTCAGGCCTCAGGAAACAGGCTGAGCTGGCTGGGGGGAATTGCGATCGGCACGCGGCGGTGGGGGCCGGGGTCGAAGCGCGGTTCGAGACCTGGAAAGCGGACCTGAAATTCCTTTAGGGCTCGCGTGCGGCTGCCGGGAAATCGCGCCTCTTCCCAGATTTCGTAGAGGCGGCGCGGATCGCAGGCGTAGCGCCGCTGCAGGTCGATCGGCCGGATGCGGAGCCAGCGTGCGATCCAGATGTCGACGGCATCGTCCTCCGTCAGCGGACGACGGGCTACGGCAGGCGGAGGTTCGACAAGGAACGCGGTGACCATAAGCTGTACTCTTATCGCGTAATGACCCGCCTGCGAGAAGCTGGCAATTTCGTGCGTTACGTGCTGCGACATCCCTTTCGGGGAGCCGCCGCGGCGCGTGGGTCTTGACGCGGCGTGCGATACGCGATTGATCGCGCCCAGAAGATTTATAGACCGAACAAAGCAAACTGATGGCCGTTGCGTTCACCGAACGGCGGTCACCGTTTCGTTGCCCTTCACCCGGCCTTTGGCCACCTTCTCCTAAGGGAGACGGAAAGAGCAACGCAACGCCCCGACCTCGAAAGGGCTGACTTGATCCTTTTTCCGGCGATTGACCTCAAAGACGGCAAGTGCGTGCGTCTCCGGCTCGGGGAAATGGACGCCGCGACGGTGTTCAATGACGACCCGGCGGCGCAGGCGCTCGCCTTCGAGCGTCAGGGTTTCAAATATCTGCACATCGTCGATCTCAATGGCGCGTTCGCGGGCAAGCCCGTCAACGGGGCGGCGGTCGAGGCGATCCTGAAGGCGATTTCGATGCCGGCGCAGCTCGGCGGCGGCATTCGCGATCTGGCGACGATCGAAGCCTGGCTCGACAAGGGCATCCGCCGCGTCATTCTCGGGACTATCGCCGTGCGCGATCCGGCGCTCGTCAGGGAAGCCGCGAAGCGGTTTCCGGGACGCGTCGCGGTCGGCATCGACGCGAAGGGCGGCAAGGTTGCAGTCGAGGGCTGGGCCGAGACGTCGGAACTTACGGCGGCGGACCTCGCGCGACGCTTCGAGGATGCGGGCGTCGCCGCGATCATCTATACGGACATCGAGCGCGACGGCATTCTCAAGGGGCTCAATCTGCCCGCGACGGCGGCGCTCGCCGAAGCGACCCGCATCCCCGTCATCGCGTCGGGTGGGCTCGCTTCGATCGAAGACGTGCGCGAACTCATGAAGCCCGAATATCGCATGCTCGAAGGTGCGATCACCGGCCGGGCGCTCTATGACGGGCGCATCGATGCAAAAGAAGCCCTCGAACTTTTGGGGACCGCATGAAGATTGGTGACAAGGTCCGGGTCGAGCGGATGCCGGATGGCGTGCCGCCCGACAACAAGCAATTGCAAACTCTGTTTCGGAGCTGCCTCGGCAAGACGTTTCCGATCGTCAAGTTCGATGGTCCGCTCGTCGAGCTGCACGTCGGCGAAATCTTCGGCAAGCCGGCCGACTATCATCAGATCTGGCTTGAGCCGGATCGCGTCAAGCTGGTCGAGGCCTGAACGTTGAACGTCATGCCGCAATCTCAATCGGCCGCATCGGCGGCGCCTGCGATGCCGCCCGAGATCGCGCGTCGGCGCACGTTCGCAATCATCTCGCATCCCGACGCCGGTAAAACGACGCTGACGGAAAAGCTCCTTTATTTCGGCGGCGCCATTCAGATGGCAGGCGCTGTGAAGGCGCGCGGCGAACGGCGGCGCACGCGTTCTGACTGGATGCAGATCGAGCAACAGCGCGGCATCTCGGTGACGTCGTCTGTGATGACGTTCGAGCGGAACGGGATCGTCTATAATCTGCTCGATACGCCCGGCCACTCGGACTTCAGCGAAGACACCTATCGCACGCTGTCGGCCGTCGACGCGGCGGTGATGGTGATGGACGCCGCGAAGGGCATCGAAAGCCAGACGCGCAAGCTGTTCGAGGTTTGCCGGCTGCGCGACATTCCGATCATTACCTTCATCAACAAGATCGACCGCGAGGCGGAAGATCCGCTGACGCTGCTCGATCAGATCGCGGCGGATCTGGCGCTCGATCTCGTGCCGATGGCGTGGCCGGTCGGCATGGGCACGGATTTCCGTGGCGTGCTCGATCTGATGAGCAACAGGATCCTGCTGCCGGAAAACGGCGAGCGCGGCGCGTCGTTCGGGCGCGTGGAGCCATTGAGTGATCTTGCCGATATCCGCAAGATCGAGGGGATCGACGAGCGCATCGCGGACCGGGCGCTCGAAGGCGTCGAGCTTGCGCAGGGTGCGCTGCCGACCTTCGACATCGAGGCCTTTCGCGAGGGGCATCTTTCGCCCGTGTTCTTCGGAAGCGCGTTGAAAAATTTCGGCGTCGAACAGCTTCTCGATGCGCTGGCGCAGTGGGCGCCGGGACCGTTGCCGCGTAAAGCGACGCAGCGCACGGTTGAGCCCGGCGAAGATCAGGTCACCGGCTTCGTGTTCAAGGTGCAGGCGAACATGGACCCGAACCATCGCGACCGGGTTGCGTTCGTGCGGCTGTGCTCGGGGCGCTTCCGGCGCGGCATGAAGCTTTTGCACGTGCGCGACAACAAGCCGATGACCGTTTCATCGCCGACGTTCTTCTTCGGGCAGGGCCGGGAGACGGCGGACGAAGCCTATGCCGGCGACATCATCGGGGTGCCGAACCACGGCACGCTGCGCGTCGGCGATACGCTGACGGAAAAAGAGAGTCTGAAGTTCACAGGAATCCCGAACTTCGCGCCGGAGCTTTTGCGCCGCGTCGTCATTCAGGATGCGATGAAGGCGAAGCAGCTCAACCGCGCGCTCGACGATCTCGCGGAAGAAGGCATCGTGCAGGTGTTCACGCCGATAGCGGGTGGCCGTCAGATTTTGGGCGTCGTCGGGCAACTGCAGTTCGAAGTTCTGCAATCGCGCGTCGCGAACGAGTACGGCGTACCGGTGACGCTGGAGCAATCGCCGTTCGAACTGGCGCGATGGTTTTCAGCAGACGATCCGGGGAAGTTGCAGAAGTTCGTCGATGCGCATCGGGGCGAGATTGCAACGGATCGCGACGGCGCGATGGTGTTTCTCGCCGAGAGCGCCTGGATGCTGAAATATAAAGGCGAGAAATTTCCCGATATCAAATTCGCCGCGCTCAGAGAACGCGGCGAATGACGGTTGCTGGAACGCAATTCGCTCAGACGGAAATATTGGGGCCGCGCGGAGCAGGCTCGTTGTAGTGGTGCTCGATCGACTCCAGCCAGCGCTTGAGTTCCTTCTCGAGACTGTCCGTCTGAACGGTCGCTTTGCTATGCTGCAATTCCGTTACGGTGCCCTCGCTGTCGAGCGAGCCGCGAATGGCGTCGTGCTGGGTTGCGAATTTCGTCAGCTCCTCGGAGTGCTCGCCAACGGCGCCGTGCGCTTCGAGTTTCGTGCGCGCCTCAGCGATCCGGTCTTGCAGCGCCGAAAGACGGGCGCGAAGGTTTAGCGGAGCAAAGTCTTCGACCATTTAGAGAATTCCCCTATGCAAGTGCAACTCCAGAGTTCCACGCAACTATGCAAAACTCCACAACACCGCCGGGCGTAAAGAGTTCCTCCGGAATTTGGTTTATATGCTCGACGGTCCCCGCACGCCCATGATAGCCGAATTTGGCCTGATCTCTGAGTGAAAAGAATTCCGTTATGCTGAAGGTCCGCATCATTCCGTGCCTCGACGTGAAAGACGGCCGCGTCGTTAAAGGCGTCAACTTCGTCGATCTCGTCGATGCCGGTGATCCGGTCGAGGCCGCGGCGGCGTACGATGCGGCGGGCGCGGACGAGCTTTGCTTTCTCGACATCACCGCGAGTCATGAAAATCGCGACACGATCTTTGACGTCGTCGAGCGCACGGCCAACCGCTGCTTCATGCCGTTGACGGTGGGTGGCGGCGTTCGCACCATCGATGACATTCGAAAGCTGCTTGAAGCCGGCGCCGACAAGGTGTCGATCAACACGGCTGCGGTCACCAATCGTGCGTTCGTCAAAGAGGCGAGCGAGAAGTTCGGCGCGCAGTGCATCGTCGTTGCCATCGACGCGAAGAAGGTTTCAGGCGAAGGCGAGCCCAATCGCTGGGAGATCTTCACGCACGGCGGACGCAAGCCGACGGGGATCGACGCCATCGCCTTCGCGCGCGAGGTCGCAGAGCTTGGAGCCGGTGAAATCCTGCTGACGTCGATGGATCGCGACGGCACGAAATCCGGCTTCGACGTTGCGCTGACACGCGCGGTGTCGGATGCCGTTTCCATTCCGGTCATTGCTTCAGGCGGTGTCGGGACGTTGCAACATCTCGTCGATGGCGTGCGCGACGGGCACGCGAGCGCTGTTCTTGCGGCGTCGATCTTTCACTTTGGCACGTATTCGATCCCGGAAGCGAAGGCGTTCATGGCGGACGCCGGACTTGCGATGCGGGTGGATATGTAAGATTTGTTGCCGTCTCTCATTGCCGTCATCCCGGCGTAGGCGGGGATCCGTTCAGGCTTCGTGAGAGCCGGCTTATTTCCACTGCCATCGGCTTGGATGAAGATCCCGGCCTTCGCCGGGATGACGATGTGTGGGCGTTTTCGGCCTCAGGGCGCGGGCGTCTTGTCGGGATAGAGGCAGATGTCGTTGACCAGGCAGCGCCAGCATTCCGGTTTGCGCGCCTTGCAGACGTAGCGGCCGTGCAGGATCAGCCAATGATGCGCGTGCAGGGCGTACTCGGGAGGCACGACGCGAAGCAGATCGGCTTCAACCGCCAGCGGCGTCGTCCCCTGCGATAATGCGAGCCGGTTAGCGATGCGGAACACGTGCGTATCGACGGCCATCGTCGGATGTCCGAAGGCGATATTCATCACGACATTCGCCGTCTTGCGCCCGACCCCGGGAAGCGTTTCGAGGACGTCACGGTCGCCCGGTACCTCGCCGCCAAACTCGTCGACGAGGCGTTGTGACAGCGCGATCACGTTCTTGGCCTTGGTGCGATAGAGGCCGATCGTCTTGACCAGGCCTCGGACCTTGTCTTCGCCGAGTGCCAGCATTTTCTCAGGGCTGTCGGCGAGGCTGAACAGCGCGGACGTCGCCTTGTTGACGCCGGCGTCGGTCGCCTGGGCCGAGAGCACGACGGCGACGAGCAGCGTGTAAGGATTAACGTAAAGCAGCTCCCCCTTGGGCTCGGGGCTGGCGGCGTGAAAGCGGCGGAAGACTTCGTAAATCTCCGCTTCCGTCAGTAGGATGCGGCGGCTTCCTTTGCCTGCCGGTTTTTTCAGCGGCCGGAGGGTTTTTACGGGCTTGCCTCGGGAGCTGGAACTCGCGATGCTTGACGGACTTTTATCCTTCAGTGCTTTGGCCATCAGAAAGTCCGTATTTCAAATTGCGGTTGCGGACAACGACGTGAGTCAGAGAAGCCGAAAATGACGGACAGTCTCGCAGAAAAGCAATCCGCAAACGTCACGCGGTTTGTGCTGCATCCTTACCGGTCGCTGACGCCGCGCGGCTTCACGATCCTGATGACTGTGCTCGGCCTCGTCAGCTTTGCGGTAGGGTCTGTATTTTTATTGATGGGCGCCTGGCCGGTGTTCGGATTCTTCGGTCTCGACGTGGCGCTGATCTACTACGCGTTCAAGCGCAATTACCGCTCGGGCCGACTTTATGAAATGGTGACATTGTCGCCTGAGCTGTTGAAGCTGACGCGCATTCATCCGTCGGGCCGCTGCGAGGAGTTCGACTTCAATCCGTATTGGGCGCGCGTTCGCGTTTCCATCGATCATCCGGACGGACGGACGTCGATGCGGCTCATGGCTCAGGGTAAGGAAGTGCTGTTCGGCCAGTTTTTGACGGACGATGAGCGGCGCAACTTCGCCGATGCCTTGACTGGCGCGCTGGTGACGACGCGCGGATCGCTGTTCTGATTCAATCGTCGAGCATCGTGAGCGCAGCGCGGCGGTCGCCCGGCTTCAGACGAAGAAACTGCGTGCGCGCCGCCTTGATGTCTTTTTCAGCACCCGTTTCCGAAGCGGTTTTCAGGGCTTTCGTTGCGGCGTGATCGGCGCCGACGATGAACGCCAGTGCGCCGGAAAGCCTGCCCATCATCGCCGCGTCGAATTTGAAATCGTCGTCGGCCATGGGACTATTGGAACCTGCCGCCGCGCTGCAGAACCTCGATCTTGTAGCCGTCGGGATCTTCGATGAAGAAGAATTTGCCGAACGGCTTGCCGTCGTGCGTCATCGTCTTGATGTCCTTCGGCTGATAGCCCGCGGCGGCGATGCGGGCGCGTTCGGCTTCAAGGTCATCGACGGCAAACGCAACATGCCCATAGCCGTTGCCGAGATCGTAGGCGTCGGCGCGGCCCTTGTTGACCGTCAGCTCCAGCTCGAAATCGTTCTCCGGGTTCTTCATGTAGATGAGCGTGAAATCAGGCCAGTCGCGGCGGTCCGAAATTTTAAGGCCGAAGCAGTCCTCATAAAATTTCACCGAGCGGGCTTCGTCGAGCACGCGCACCATCATGTGGATCGCTTTGGCCATCGTCTCGGATCTCCGCTGTTTTGTGTTCCGCTTTTTTCCTGGATGGCCGGGTCAAGACCGGCCATGACGTGATGATTGGATATGGCCTCTCACAGCCAGGGACGCGACGATGACGTCGAGGTTTCGAAGGACGAGATCGCCTTCGATTTTTCGAGCGTCAAGCCGATGTTGTCGAGGCCGTTCAAGAGGCAGTGCTTGCGGAACGGATCGATGTCGAACTTGATGACGCCGCCATCGGGACCGCGGATTTCCTGTTTTTCGAGATCGACGGTCAGCGTCGCGTTGGCGCCGCGTTCGGCGTCGTCCATCAGCTTGTCGACTTCGCTCTGCGGCAGCTTGATCGGCAGAATGCCGTTCTGGAAGCAGTTGTTATAGAAGATGTCGGCGAAGTCCGGAGCGACGACACAGCGAATGCCGAAATCGAGAAGGGCCCAGGGCGCGTGTTCGCGCGAGGAGCCGCAGCCGAAGTTCTCGCCCGCGACCAGGATCGTCGCCTTGCGGTACTGCGGCTTGTTCAGAACGAATTCGGGAATCTCGTTGCCGGTCTCCGGGTCGTAGCGCATCTCGTAGAACAGCGATTTGCCAAGACCTGTCCGCTTGATCGTTTTCAGAAACTGCTTCGGAATGATCATGTCGGTGTCGACGTTGCGGATCGGCAAGGGCGCCGCGACGCCCGTTAGAACTGTGAACTTGTCCATGCTTTCGTCTCCAATCAGCCGCGCCGTCGATCAGGCGCGCAACGTATCCGCAAGCGCCCGGAAATATCCCTCCGCCGCCGTCAGGCGCCGCGCCTGCGGAAAGGCGCCGAACTCCCGGATGGCAGCTTCGAGATCAAACGGCTTCAGATGTTCCAGGCGCCGTTTAACGCCAGCCCGCTTGCGTCCGTCAAGATGCACGGCGAGCGCGGCCATGATGGTTTCGAGGTAACCGGCGATGCGGCCAAGCTCGCGCGTGGCCGTCAGCACGGCCAAGCGGTCGTCGGGCGCGTTTTCGAGCGTGCCGAGGGCGGCGGCCGCCCGCGAGAGTGTCGCGGCGATCTCTTCGGCGTAAAGGGCCACCTTTTCGCGGCGGAGTTCATCGAGGCGAGCGGCCTCTTCCAGCCAGCGGTGGATCGTCTCGGCAAAGCTCGATAGGCGTCGAAGGTAGGCGGCAAGCCGCATTGGCAAAATCCTGAACTTTACGGTCCAGGATTTTACGGCCGAGGCCGGGCGCGGGGATAAGATTCAGCGGCAGGAGCTATTTGATTGTCGGGTCGGCGTAGCATTTGCGCATGTAGGCGCAACGATAGGACCCCGAGAAGTGCATCGCGTCGCCCTTGGCCGGGGAAATGAAGGTGCAGACTTCCTCGAGCCCCTCTGGCTTCAGCCAGCCTTGGCGGCGGCCGCGCTGCACGGCGAAGCAATCGGCGGTTTCTTCATCGGGGCCGCGGAACTGGTGGCCGCATTCGTGGGCGTAGATCCACTGTTTGACGGGCGTCGAGACCTTCTCGAGGTAACGCGGATTCATGATCAGGAAGCCGGGGTAGGCGGCGCCGTAGTCGTCGAGCTTGTTGTCGATGACCGTCGGCCGCTGGCCGCAATATTGCGTGTTGCCGTCAAGCTTGAATTCGCCGGGCTTCACAATGCGACTGTCGCCGCCGACCGTCGCAACGTACTGCTCGGGCGTTGGAATACCGTCGCCGAGGTTCTTGGCGTCCTGCGCATCGGCGCCGGGCGCAAGCGTGAGCATTGCGCTCATGCACAGACCCAAGGCGATCCGGTGAAACAATCCCCGCGCTTTCATCCCCGCTTCCGTTCTCAAAACGACCCCACCGTTTTCGTGCACGTCCCTACAACATGGCGCGAAATGGCTTATGGCTCAATCCCATCTAACTTGTGACGTGTGGGAGGTTAACGTCGCGTGTTCTGGCCCTGGTCAGGACGCAGCTCCGGCTTCGATATGCTCCATATCCTCATCGGAAAAGCCGAAATGATGGCCAATCTCGTGGATGAGCACGTGCCCGATCAAGTGGCCTAACTCCTCCCCGTTTTCCGACCATTCGTCGAGAATAGCGCGCCGGTAGAGGAAAACGATATCCGGTTCGCGCGCACTTTCCATGACGCTTTGTTTCGTCAGGCTCACCCCCTGATAGAGGCCGGTCAGCTCGAAAGGATCCTCGATGCCGAGACCATCCAGGATTTCGTCAGTGGCGAAGTCTTCGACGCGGATGAGAAGATCGCCTGCGATGTCGCGGAATTCAGGTGGCAGGTTTTCCCAGGCATCCATCGCGAGGGCCTCGAATTCCGCGAGCGTCGGGGCTTTGGCGCTGGCCCATTGCACTGACACGTTTGCACTCCTTCCGCTGACGAACCGCAACCTACCGAGATAGTGTCGCGGTGGGCGAATGAAAGGGCGCGAAACCGCCCATTCAGGCGGTCTTATCGGCAATAATCAGCAGTTCCTGCAGGCTGAAATGCAACTCGCCATCTTGATCGGTGCGCGGCTGCAAGAAGGTTCGCAGGTTCGACGGGCCGCTGATGAGGATGCGCCGAAGTTCAGTGATGGTATCGGGCGCGCATCGCATTCGCGTCACCCATGACGAGAAATCGAGTTCTTTGCCGAACTGCTCTCTCGCGACGATCCTGAAACCTGCGTCCGTTAGCAGGCTGATCCATGTTTCGGGCGGCGGCGCGAGGGCATGGCTCGGGTCGCGTAATTTCTCGAAGGCGTTGTAAGCGGCGGCCGTGTCCGCAATGTCGCTTTGAGATGCGCCCGGCAACTGCTGCGCATTCGGAGCGACGTTGTCGACGAGGGCGAAGCGACCTCCCGTCTTCAAGACGCGGCGGACTTCAGCAACGAAGCGGCGCAAGTCTGGGAAATGATGAGCCGCCAGGCGGCAACAGACGAGATCGAAGCGGGCGTCGTCGAAGGGAAGCGCTGCGGCTTCGGCCTTGGCGGTCGACACGTTGGCGAGGTTTCGGTCAGCGGCGAGCTTCGCCGCTTCGCTCAGCATCTCGTCGGTGATGTCGCTGGCTATAATGTTCGCCAGATGTGGCGCGAATGCCGCGGCCATATGGCCTGCTCCGGTCGCGACGTCGAGGCCCTGCCAGTGGCGCTGCGGCTGAGCCAATTCCACGATTCGCGCGAGACTTTCGCCTTTCGCGTGCACATCCGAGGTCGCATACGCGGCGGCGGACGCGCCGAACTGCGAGCGGACGAGGTCGGTGCCGTCTTTCGTCATGATGAGCTCAATTAAGCATTAACCGTTTGCTAAAATGTCTTTTCTACTCAGGAGCCTCGGCGCGTGTTCTTAACATCTCGCAAGAATATATGCCGCATCGTCGCGCATCGGTTGCATGCCTATGTTCCGCACCACTTTTCTGTGGGCCGTTTGCCATAACTGGTTGAGAGAATTTGATGTCGAAGACGCTCGCGTTTCGCCCACGGCAGGAGTCTATGCCGATCGAAGAGGGCTCGTGGCACGGTAACAGCAATTCCTTCGAACTGCGCATCCTCGAAGACGAGAAAGACATTCGCGAAGCTCTACAGCTCAGGGGCCGCGCTTATACGGCCATCGGCTACGACATCGACAAGGCCGACGGCGAATATACGGATCACTTCGATACGCTCGCGACGACCGTGTTGTTCGGCGTCTACGATAGCGGACGTATCGTGGGGACGGTGCGCCTCTGCTTCTCGCTTCCACAGTCTGTTGCGTCGCTTCCCTGCGCCTCGCACTATCCGGCGCTGAGGGATCTGCATCGCTCGCAAAGCCACGGCTTCGTTGAAATTTCGAGGCTCTCGATCGAGCCGGACATCGCCAATGTGTCTTACCGGACGACGCTTTATGCGTTCCTCGTCCGGGCCTCGCTGACGGCGGCGCTAGCGACGGGTGTCTCGATGCTCCTGATCGCGACGCGGCCCGATTGGGTCAAGTTCTATCGCTATATGCTGGGCTTCCAGCAGATCGGCGAGCCGGCGTTCTATCCGCCCGGCGATTTCAAGATCACGCTGCTCGGCGGCAGTCTGGAGCAGGCGCGCATGCGCCAGCGGTTGCAGAACCGCTTCTTCAAGATCACGGAAGAAGAAGTCGCCAGCATGAAGAACTCGATCGGACGGACGCTGGGCCGCGCGGATCAGGCCGAAGAGATCAAGATCGCGGTGTAGTTTTTGTTGGGCGATGGCGACTCTCCTGCGGAGAGCCGGCCGCCATCGCCGTATGATTGATCAAGCCTGCCAGCTCCGGACGTCGACGAAGTGGCCTTCAAGCGCGGCTGCGGCGGCCATGATCGGCGAAACCAGGTGCGTTCGGCCTTTGTAGCCCTGACGCCCCTCGAAGTTGCGGTTCGAGGTCGAGGCGCAGCGCTGGCCGGGCTTCAACTGATCCGGGTTCATGCCAAGGCACATCGAGCATCCGGGCTCGCGCCATTCGAAGCCCGCTGCCTTGAAGATCTTGTCCAGACCTTCGGCTTCCGCCTGCTCTTTCACGAGGCCCGAACCCGGCACGATCATCGCGTAGGCGAGGCGTGACGAGATCTTCTTGCCATCGACGATTTTCGCGACGGCGCGCAGGTCTTCGATGCGGCCGTTGGTGCAGGAGCCGATCCAGACGACGTCCAACGGGATGTCGGTGATCTTTGTTCCCGGCGCGAGGCCCATGTAGTCGAGCGCGCGCTGCATCGAGGCACGCTTGTTCTCGTCTACGACGTCGGCGGGATTGGGCACGACGCTGGTGATCGCGGTCACGTCCTCGGGGCTCGTGCCCCAGGAGACGATCGGCGGCAGCTTCGCGGCATCGAGACGAATTTCGCGATCGAAGAGCGCGCCGTCGTCCGAGCCCAGCGTTTCCCAGTATTTCATCGCCATGTCCCAGGCCATGCCTTTCGGCGCCTTGGGGCGATCCTTGATGAAGGCGAACGTCTTTTCGTCCGGCGCGATCATGCCGGCGCGGGCGCCGCCCTCGATCGACATGTTGCAGACCGTCATGCGGCCTTCCATCGACAGCGCGCGGATGGCGTCTCCGGCGTATTCGATGACGGAGCCGGTGCCGCCGGCGGTGCCGATTTCGCCGATGATGGCGAGGATGATGTCCTTGGCGCCGACGCCGTGCGGAGCGACGCCGTCGACGACGACGCGCATGTTCTTGGCCTTCTTCTGGATCAGCGTCTGGGTGGCGAGCACGTGCTCAACCTCGGAGGTGCCGATGCCATGCGCGAGCGCGCCGAATGCGCCGTGCGTCGAGGTGTGGCTGTCGCCGCAGACGATCGTCGTTCCCGGCAGCGTGAAGCCCTGCTCGGGTCCAACGACGTGGACGATGCCCTGCCGCTTATCGAGCTCGTTATAGTATTCGATGCCGAAGTCGCGGGCGTTCGTCGCCAGGGTTTCGACCTGGACGCGGCTCTGCTCGTCGACGATGCCCTTCGTACGGTCGGTGGTCGGGACGTTATGGTCGACGACGGCGAGGGTTTTCTCGGGCGCGCGGACCTTGCGTCCGGTCATGCGCAGGCCTTCGAATGCCTGCGGACTCGTGACCTCGTGGACGAGGTGGCGGTCGATGTAGAGGAGGCATGTTCCGTCCTCGGACTTTTCAACCACGTGATCGTCGAAGATTTTATCGTAAAGCGTTTTTGCCATGTTTTTATGGGCCTTAGCGGGCGTCGGACGGTGAAACCGGTTAGATAGCGTCAGACCGGCATTTGCGCAAATAAGCCGTCGTCGCAGGTTCGATCAGGAAAGCTTCGCGGTTTACCGAAACCGGCTGATCTTGGATACCAGAAAGTCGCGCAAAAGCTGGACTTTTTTCGAGGCTTTCAATTCCTCGGCGTAGGCGAAGATCAGGTTGAGCGAGGGCTGCTCGAATTCGGCCAGAACGGGCACGAGTTCCGACTGCTCGTCGCTCATGTAGTCGGGGATCATGCCGATGCCGATGCCGGCCTGGATGGCGTATTTGATCGCGACGACGCTGTTGACCCTGAGCGCAGCTTCGCGCGGCGCGGCGCCTTCGCGCCCGGCCTTCTCGATCCACGACATGGCGTCGAGGTGCTGCGCCGGAATGCCCGTGTAGGCGATAATCCGGTGCTGATCGAGTTCGGCCAGCGTTTTCGGCGTTCCGTGCTTGCGCAGGTACTGGGCGGACGCGAAGGCGCGAACCCGGCTTTCAAACAGCGAACGGCGGATCAGGTCGGCCTGTTCCGGCTCGCGCGTCCAGATCGCAACGTCGGCGGCGCGCATGCCGATATCGACCTGGTCGTCGTTGAGGATCAGCTCAACGCGAATTTCGGGATAGAGGTCGCCGAATTCTTGGAGTCGAGGCGTCAGCCAGATCGTGCCGAAGCCGATGGGCGCGGTGATGCGCAGATCGCCCGACGGTTTCGAGGTCGAGTCCGACAGCAGCGTTTCGGCGGTCTGAAGTTTGGCGAACACCTCGGCGACGGTGCGATTGAGGAGTTCGCCCTGTTCCGTCAGAACGAGGCCGCGGGCATGACGATGAAAGAGCGTCACCTTGAGGTTCGCTTCGAGGGCCGAGATCTGGCGGCTGACTGCGGACTGGCTCATGTGCAGCTGCTCGCCGGCATGCGTAAAACTGCCGGCCTCCGCTGCCGCGTGGAAAATACGCAGTTTGTCCCAATCCATCTTCAACGCTTTCGGTAATTGGCCATGTTGCACCCGATCGGGCGCGGCTCTGAAGCGGCGGCGAAGTCTAGCGAAACACGGTCACGTTACAATGCAGTGTTGGTCAGTCGAGGCGTTATTCGGCTGCGTCCGCTTGGGCTTCGACTTTGGCGAGATACCGTTCGGCTTCGAGCGCGGCCATGCATCCCATGCCTGCCGCCGTCACAGCCTGACGGAAAACCTCGTCCTTGACGTCGCCTGCCGCGAACACGCCCGGAATCGCCGTTGTCGTCGAGTCGGGCGCCGTAATCAGGTAGCCGGACGGCGTCGTCTCGAGCTGGCCTTTGAACAGCTCGGTCGCTGGCGCATGACCGATGGCGACGAAAAATCCGTCCGCCGGAATTTTAGACGTCACGCCGGATTTGACGTTCTTCAGAACGACGCCTGTGACGGATTTCGGCGTCGTCGTTCCGACGACTTCCTCGACGGCGCTATCCCAGATGACCTCGATCTTCGGATTCTTGAACAGGCGCTCCTGCAGGATCTTTTCGGCGCGCAGAAAATCGCGACGATGGACGAGCGTCACCTTGTTGGCGAAGTTCGTCAGAAACAGCGCTTCCTCGACGGCGGTGTTGCCGCCACCGACGACCACGACGTCCTTACCCTTGTAGAAAAAGCCATCGCAGGTGGCGCAAGCGGAGACGCCGTGCCCCTGGAAATGCGCTTCCGACGGCAGGCCAAGCCAACGCGCCTGGGCGCCGGTGCAGATGATCAGCGCATCGCACGTGTAGATATCGCCGCTATCGCCTTCGAGGCGGATCGGCCGGGCGCGCAGATCGACCTTGTTGATCTGGTCCATCACGATATTGGTGCCGACGTGCTCGGCCTGCGCCTGCATCTGCTCCATCAGCCAAGGGCCCTGGATCGGCTCGGCAAAACCGGGATAGTTCTCGACGTCGGTCGTGATCGTGAGCTGCCCGCCGGGCTGCGAGCCCTGAATGAGCGTCGGAGCGAGCATGGCGCGGGCCGCGTAGATGGCTGCCGTGTATCCGGCCGGGCCGGAGCCGAGGACGATCACCTTGGAATGGTGCGGTTTCTTGGTCATGGTTCAAAGCTCCGGGAAGGGCAGATAATTAGGGGACGCGGGATCGGATCGTCAATGACAGGCAGGGTCGGCGCGGCAATAGGGGCATCCGTCAGGCGTGCGCGGAGAGGCGCTGGCCTATTTTGGTGCAAAACCGGGAGTCTGATTGCATGAACGAGCAGCCGACAGCGCCGCCGGTGCTCGGAATGCGAGAGAGAATCAGGGCCATCCTGATCGGCTCCTCCGGCAATCTGGTCGAGTGGTACGATTTCTACGTCTACGCGGCGTTCTCGCTTTATTTCGCAAAGGCGTTCTTTCCGGCGGGCGATCAAACGGCGCAGCTCCTCAACACGGCCGCTATCTTCGCAGTCGGGTTCCTGATGCGTCCGATCGGGGCGTGGCTGTTCGGGCGGATGGCGGACCGTCACGGCAGGCGTGTTGCGCTGACGACGTCGGTTCTGCTGATGTGTTTCGGTTCGGCGCTGCTTGCCGTTACACCGGTTTACGCGACGATCGGCATCGCGGCGCCGATCATCCTGCTCGTGGCGCGGATGATCCAAGGTCTGAGCCTCGGTGGCGAGTACGGCACGAGCGCCACTTATCTTTCCGAAATGGCGACAGCCGAGCGGCGCGGTTTCTATTCGAGCTTCCAATACGTGACGCTGATCGGCGGACAGCTCGCGGCCATGCTGGTTCTGGTCGTGCTGCAGAAGTTCGTACTGACGCCGGCCGAACTCGATGCCTGGGGCTGGCGCATTCCGTTCGCGATCGGCGCGGGTCTTGCCGTCGTCGCTTATGTCATGCGGCGGGATCTCGCCGAGACGGAAGCGTTCAATCGCTCCAAGCGGCGTGAGGGCTCGCTCAATGCTCTGTTCGCGCATCCGAGGGAAGTCGCGATCGTCGTCGGATTGACGCTCGGTGGCACGCTCGCGTTCTATACCTACACGACCTACATGCAGAAATTTCTGGTCAATACGTCGGGATTTTCGAAGGATACCGCGACGCTGATCTCGGCTTCCGCGTTGTTCGTCTACATGCTGATGCAGCCCGTCGTCGGCGCGATCTCGGACAGGATCGGACGACGTCCCGTGCTGATCACGTTCGGCGTGCTCGGCGTCCTGTTTACGGTGCCGCTGCTCACCGCAATTCAATCGACGCAAGATCCGCTCGCGGCCTTTTTTCTTATCTTGGCTGGGCTCGCGATCGTATCGTGCTACACCGCGATCAACGCCGTCGTGAAGGCGGAGCTGTTTCCGACTTCAGTGCGCGCGCTGGGTGTCGGATTGCCCTATGCGCTGACGGTGGCGCTGTTCGGCGGCACGGCCGAATATATCGCGCTCTGGCTAAAGCAGGCCGGCCGCGAGACGGACTTTTTCTGGTACGTCACGATCTGCATCGGTCTCTCGCTCGTCGTCTACGCAACGATGCGAGACACGCGCAACGACAGTGCGATCAATAAAAGCGAAGGCACTTAGATCAATCGCAACGCCTTGAGGCTGGCGTGGCCGTGGCGGCCGACGATGACGTGGTCGTGGACAGTGACGCCCAGCGGTTTCGCGGCGTCGATGATCTGCTTCGTCACGTCGATGTCGGCGCGTGACGGCGTCGGATCGCCGGACGGGTGATTGTGCATCAGCCAAGGCAGATTTATAATATCATGAAATTGCGCCATTTTTTGCGATTTCATCGGCGACTGGTGCCGGGCATTGGGATATGTCCACAATGCTCAACCGTGATTGTCACGCTTGA
>Ga0209933_1000785_pt1 | contig 45893 bp, 41 predicted proteins | sample ThiBiot_300_biof_FD_183944 | JGI IMG/M metagenome (GOLD analysis project Ga0209933, IMG submission 183944) | Wastewater bioreactor microbial communities from Cape Town, South Africa - Thiocy_cont_300_biof (SPAdes) | ecosystem: Engineered > Bioremediation > Thiocyanate > Unclassified | place...
GACCTTGGCGTTCGCTCAAGCGTTTGTTGCGTGCTTGTGAGGTGTGGGCCGGGCTCGCTAGGTTCGGTTCAGGGAGAGTGATCTTCATCGTTCCAAGAAGGGGGACTTCATGCTGACCCGCAATCGCCTGCTCGCTGGGGCGGCCGCACTCGTTGCGCTGTCGCTCGGTGGGCCCGCCATCGCCCAGGCGCCGATCAAGATCGGCGAAATGAACAGCTACAAGGTCTTTCCGGCCTTCCTCGATCCCTACAAGAAGGGCATCGAGCTGGCCGTGGAGGAGGTCAATGCGGCCGGCGGGGTGCTCGGCCGCAAGATCGAGGTCGTGAGCCGCGACGACAACGGTAATCCCGGCGACGCCGTGCGCGTTGCCGAGGAACTCCTGAGTCGCGAGGGCGCCTCGTTCCTGATCGGCACCTTCCCGTCGAATGTCGGTCTCGCCGTCGCCGATTTCGCCAAGCAGCGCAAGGTGCTGTTCATCGCGGCCGAGCCGCTCACCGACAAGATCGTCTGGGACCAGGGGAACGCCTACACCTACCGCCTGCGTCCCTCGACCTACATGCAGACGGCAATGCTGGTGCCCGACGCGGCCAAGCTCGCCAAGAAGCGTTGGGCGATCGTCTACCCCAACTACGAATACGGCCAGTCGGCGACCGCGGCCTTCAAGAAGCTCCTGAAGGAGAAGCAGCCGGACGTCGAGTTCGTGACCGAGCAGGCGCCGCCGCTGGGCAAGATCGATGCCGGTGCCGTGGCCCAGGCGCTGGCCGATGCCAAGCCGGACGCGATCTTCTCCTCGCTGTTCGGTCCCGACCTCGCCAAGTTCGTGCGCGAGGGCCAGCAGCGCGGTCTTTTCAAGGGCGTCGAGGTCTTCAACATCCTGGCCGGCGAGCCCGAGTATCTCGACCCGCTGAAGGAGGAGGCGCCCGACGGCTGGTACGTCACCGGCTATCCCTGGGCCGACATCAAGACGCCGGAACACACCAAGTTCCTCACCGCCTACCAGGCCAAGTTCAAGGATTATCCGCGGCTGGGCTCGGTGGTCGGTTACTCGACCGTGATCTCCGCCGCCGAGGCCATCAAGAAGGCTGGTTCGCTCGACCAGGAGAAGCTGATCGCCGCCATGAGCGGACTGACCCTGACCACGCCCTTCGGCGTGATCCAGTACCGCCCGATCGATCATCAGTCGACCATGGGCGCCTATGTTGGCCGCCTCGGCGTGAAGGACGGCAAGGGCATCATGAAGGAATGGCGCTTCGTCGACGGCAAGGACGCCCTGCCGAGCGACGCCGAGGTCCAGAAGATGAGGCCGAAGAACTGACGGTGGCGCAGCCACCGTCGTCCCGAGACACAGAAGGTGTCATCCCGAGCAACACGAGGGATCTTTGCGGAGCAGCAAAGATCCCTCGGCCTTTGGCCTCGGGATGACACGGTTGTAGTTGCTCGAAACGGCAGCAATATCGCTTCGTGACCTTCTCCTCCATCCTCATCCAGCTCCTGAACGGGCTGGCCGCCGCCTCGTCGTTGTTCCTGGTGTCGGCCGGCCTGTCGCTGATCTTCGGCGTCACGCGGATCGTGAACTTCGCGCACGGTTCGCTCTACATGCTGGGCCTCTACGGCGCCTATACGCTGATCGAGCTGCTGGGCCGCACACCCCTGGGCTTCTGGAGCGCGGTCGTGCTCTCGGCCCTGGCGGTGGGGCTGGTCGGTGTCCTGATCGAGCTCTTGGTGCTGCGGCGGATCTACCGCGCGCCCGAGCTTTTCCAGCTTCTGGCGACCTTCGCCATCGTCCTGGTGATCAAGGACATCGCGCTGTTCGCCTGGGGCGCCGAAGATCTCGTGGGCCCGCGGGCACCGGGCCTGTCCAACGCCGTCGAGATCATGGGCAAGCGTGTGCCGGCCTATGATCTGCTCTTGATCGCGATCGGTCCGGTGGTGCTGGCAGCAATCTGGCTATTGCTGACGCGAACGCGCTGGGGCGCGCTGGTGCGGGCCGCCACACAGGATCGCGAGATGGTGGGCGCTTTGGGCGTCGACCAGGCCAAGCTGTTCACCTCGGTCTTCTTCGTGGGCGCGGTGCTGGCGGGGCTGGGCGGGGCCCTGCAGATCCCGCGCGAGCCCGCCAACCTCGAGCTCGATCTCGCCGTCATCGCCGACGCCTTCGTCGTCACCGTCGTGGGCGGGCTCGGTAGCATCGGCGGCGCCTTCCTGGCGGCGGTGATCATCGGCGTCGCCAAGGCCTTCTGCATCGGCATCGGCACGGTCACCTGGTTCGGCGTCGAGATCTCCTTCTCCAAGCTGACCCTGGTCGTCGAATTCCTGATCATGGCGCTGGTGCTGGTCGTGCGGCCCTATGGCCTGCTGGGGCGGCCGCAGGCGGCCCAGCGCGTCGCCGCCGAGCCCGCGCCGCCCTTTACCGTGCCGTCCTGGAGCTTTGCGCTGGTCTGGCTGGCGCTGCTCCTCGTCGTGCCCTGGGTCGCCGATCGCTATACGGCGATCCTGCTGACCGACATCGTCTGCTTCGCCCTGTTCGCGGTCTCGCTGCATTTCATCATGGGGCCGGCCGGCATGGTGTCGTTCGGCCATGCCGCCTATTTCGGCATCGGCGCCTATGCGGCGGGCCTCCTGTTGAAGCGCGCGGGCCTGCCGATGGAGGCAGCGCTCCTGATCGCACCCCTGGTCGCCGGCGCTTTCGCCATCGTTTATGGCTGGTTCTGCGTGCGCCTGTCCGGCGTCTACCTCGCCATGCTGACCCTGGCCTTTGCCCAGATCAGCTGGTCGATCGTCTTCCAGTGGGATTCGGTCACCGGCGGCAGCAACGGCGTGTTCGGTGTCTGGCCGTCAGCCTGGCTCGCCGACAAGACCGTCTATTACTACCTAGCCCTCGGTCTCTGCGGTGCCGGCGTCGCCTTGCTATGGCGCGTGATGTTCTCGCCCTTCGGCTTCGTGCTGCGCGCCGGTCGCGACTCGCCCTTGCGTGCCGAAGCCATCGGCATCGATCTGCGCCGCTTCCAGTGGGCGGCCTTCGTGCTGGCGGGCGCGCTGGCGGGCCTGGCCGGCGCCGTCTACGCCTTTTCCAAGGGCAGCATCTCGCCCTCGACGATTTCCATCGCCCAGTCGACCGACGGGCTGGTCATGGTGCTGCTGGGCGGCGTCGAGACCCTGACCGGCCCGGTGGTAGGCGCGGCGATCTTCACCTGGCTGCGCGACGTGGTGGCCCGCAATACCGAGTTCTGGCGGGCCGTCATCGGCCTAGTGATCCTGCTGATCGTGCTGTTGTTCCCGCAAGGGCTAGTGGGCGGCCTCAAAGCGCTGGCGATGCGCTGGCGGGAAGGCCGCGCATGAGCAATGCCGTTCTCCTGGTCGAAGGACTGCACAAGGCGTTCGGCGGTGTGCAGGCGGTGGCCGACGTCTCCTTCGCCGTCAGTGCCGGGGAGATGCTGGCGCTGATCGGGCCCAACGGTGCGGGCAAGAGCACCTGCTTCAACATGCTGAACGGCCAGCTCAAGCCCGACGCCGGCGTCGTGCGCTTCGAGGGGCGCGATATCGTGGGCTTGCGGCCGCGCGCCATCTGGCGCCTGGGGGTGGGGCGCACCTTCCAGATCACCGCCACCTTCGCGTCGCTGTCGGTGCGCGAGAACGTGCAGATGGCGCTCTATTCGCATGCCGGCCGGCTGCGCTCCCTCCTGACCCGCTTCGGCACCGCCTTCCGGACCGACGCCGATGCCCTGCTCAACCAGGTCGGCATGCTCGACCAGGCCGACCGGACCTGCGGCGTGCTGGCCTATGGCGATCTCAAGCGGGTCGAGCTGGCGATCGCGCTCGCCAACCAGCCGCGGCTGCTGCTGATGGACGAGCCGACGGCCGGCATGGCGCCCAAGGAGCGCGTGGCGTTGATGGAGCTGACGGCAAGCCTGGCACGGGCCCGCAACATCGCCGTGCTGTTCACCGAGCACGACATGGACGTCGTCTTCTCCCAGGCCGACCGCATCATCGTGCTCGATCGCGGCGAGCTGATCGCGGGCGGCACGCCGGAAGAAGTGCGCAACAATCCCGACGTGCGCGCCGTCTATCTCGGGAGCGTGCATTGAGCTCGCCGGCGATCCTCGAGGTTCGCGACCTGCACGCCTTCTATGGCCGTGCCCATATCCTGCACGGCGTCTCGCTCGAGGCGCGAGCCGGCGAGGTGGTGGCACTGCTCGGCCGCAATGGCGCCGGCAAGTCGACGACCATGAAGGCGATCATGGGGCTGGTGCCGCCGGCGCGCGGCGAGGTGAGCTTCGATGGTCGGCGCATCGAGCGCCTGCCGCCTTATCGCATCGCCCGTCTTGGCCTCGGCTACGTACCGGAGGAGCGGCGCATTTTCACTGATCTGTCGGTGACGGAAAATCTCGAAGTCGGTCGCCAGGCGGCGCGCGCGGGCACGCCAACCTGGGACGAAAGAAAGCTGTTCACGCTCTTTCCCAATCTGGGCGGCATGCGCGAGCGGCCGGGCGGGCGGATGTCGGGCGGCGAGCAGCAGATGCTCACCATCGCCCGCACCCTGATGGGCAACCCGCGCTGCGTGCTGCTCGACGAACCGTCGGAGGGCCTGGCGCCGATCATCGTCGAGCAGATGGCCAATTCCATCCGGGCCCTGAAGAGCGAGGGGCTTTCGGTCCTGCTCAGCGAGCAGAACCTGCATTTCTCCCAGGCCGTCGCCGACCGGGCCTATATCATCGAGAAGGGCCAGATCCGCTTCGGCGGTTCGATGGCCGAGCTGACGGCCGACGCGTCGTTGCGTGAACAGTACCTATCGGTGTGAGCATGTCTTCCAAAAGCAGCTTTACCGTCGGCATCGATGTCGGCGGCACCTTCACCGACCTGCTGGCGATCGATCCCGAAACCCGCGAGGTGAAGCTCGCCAAGGTGCCGACCACCGTTGACAACCAGGCGATCGGCTTCATGGCGGCTCTTGCTGAGGCGGGGCTCGATCCCGCGGCGCTGCAGGCGGTGGTGCATGGCACGACCACGACGACCAACGCGCTGCTGGAGCGCAAGATCGCCAAGGTCGGGCTGATCACCACCAAGGGCTTCCGCGACGTTCTGGAGCTCGGCCGGCGCACGCGGCCGCAGCCTTACGGTCTGCGCGGCACTTTCCGGCCGATGATCGACCGCGAAGTGCGGCTCGAAGTGCCGGAGCGCATGGATGCCGACGGCAAGGTGCTGACGCCGCTCGACGAGGCCGCGGTGGCGGCGGCGGCGAAGGCTCTGCTGGCCCAGGACTGCGAGGCGGTGGTGATCCACTTCCTGCACAGCTACATCAACCCGGCGCACGAGCGGCGCGCCGCCGAGATCGTGCGCGGGCTGTGGCCCAACGCCTACGTCACCGCAGGCCACGCGATCCTGTCGGAGTATCGCGAGTACGAGCGCGGTGTGACGGCGGCGGTGAACGCCTCGGTGCAGCCGGTGCTCGATCGGTACCTGTCGCGTCTGCGCAAGGAGCTGGGAGCCAAAGGCTTCGACCGCGACCTGCTGGTGATGCAGGGCAATGGCGGCACGATTTCCTCGCAGCTGATCGCCGAGGCGGCGGTGAACACAGTGATGTCGGGGCCGGCTTCCGGCGTGATGGCGGCCGCCTATACCGGCCGCGCGTCGGGCCATCCCCACCTGATCACCTACGACATGGGCGGCACCTCGACCGATGTCGGCCTGATCGAAAATGCCGTGCCGCAGGTCTCCGGCGAGCTGGAGCTGGAATACGCCCTGCCGATCCATGTGCCGATGGTCGACGTGCATACGATCGGCGCTGGCGGCGGTTCGATCGCCTCGGTCGACGCGGCGGGCATGCTGCGGGTCGGCCCGGAAAGTGCGGGCGCGCGGCCGGGGCCGATCTGCTACGGCCGCGGCGGCAGCGAGCCCACCATCACCGACGCCAACCTGATCCTGGGGCGGCTCAACCCCGACCGCCTGCTGGGCGTCGACGACAAAGTGACCTTGGACCGAGTGCGGGAACTCACTTTGCAGAAGGTCGGCCAGCGGCTCGGTCTCGATGCTGAAGCGGCGGCCGCCGCCATCCTGCGCATCGCCAACGATCGCATGGCCGGTGCCATCCGCCTGGTGTCGTTGTCGCGCGGCCACGATCCGCGCGATTTCGCCCTCTTTGCCTTTGGCGGTGCGGGCCCTCTGCATGCCACCGCGCTGGCGCGTGAGCTTGCCATCCCGACCGTCCTGGTGCCGGCGCGGCCCGGCATCACCAATGCGCTGGGCTGCGTCGTGGCCGATCTGCGCCACGACTATGTGCGCACGGTGAACAAGCCGCTGTCGGCGGTGGACGATGCCCTGGTGGTGCGCATCTATGCTGAGCAGGCCGCCGAGGGCGAGGCCACGATCGCCCGCGAGGGCGTGCCGGTGCGCGAGCTGCGCCGCGTGCTGACGGCCGACATGCAGTTCCAGGGCCAGAGCCACATTCTGTCGGTCGCCGTCGAGACCGCGGAGATCGGCGTGGCCGGCCTGCACAAGGCGTTTGCCGCGGCCTATTTCCGCCGCTTCGGCATCGAGCTGCCGGAGATTCCGCCGGTGCTGGTGAACCTGCACACGGCGGTGATCGGCGTGCGGCCGGAAATATCGCTCGCAGCCCTTGCCGCGACCGAGCGCGCGCCGACGCTCGAGGCGGCAAAGGTCGGCGAGCGGCGCGTCTGGTTCAGCGACGGTTGGCGACAGACGCCGATCTACGCCCGCGAGAAGCTGCCGCTCGACGCCGCCTTCGAAGGTCCGGCGATCCTCGAACAGCTCGATTGCACGACGGTCGTCGAGCCTGGCGACAAGGTCCGCCAGGACAAGCTCGGCAATCTGTTGATCTCGGTCTCGTAGCTCTGCTTACAACGGCGCGGGATCGAGGAAGCGCTTCAAGACGTTCCGCGTCAGCCGGCTGACGTTGTTGTCATAGTCGTTGTGCGACAGGGCGCAGACCCAGGCGATCGAGCCGGTCGAAAACACTGCGCCCCCGTTGGCGGTCGGAAAGAACACCAGATCGGCGCGAACCTGGGCGTTCTGATCGCCCATCACGCCACGATGCAGCGTACGAATTTCCTCCGGCGCCGGTGTGCCGCCATAGCCGAGTCGGTCGGCGGTCGCCAGCCAGACCGTTCCGGGCGGCGTGCCGAGCGAGAAATCGACACGGTCGATCTCGACGCCGGCCGCGCCGTTGCCGCGCAGGCCGAAGTCGCCCAGCGGCGTATCGAGATCGATGCCGGCGGTCAGCCAGCCGAGCCCCGGTGCCCGCGCCCCGTCCAGCCATCGGTAGGGCGAGGAATGGGTGAATACCTGGGCGTCGAAGCCGACGCCGACCAGGCGCTGCGGCGGCCGGCCGTTGCTGCGCCAGGTCGAGGAGGGTTCGCCGGTGAAGGCCAGCGCCGTCTCGCCGGCCTCGCCCTCCCAGGTACGCAGGCCGGTCATGCCGCGGCGCATCTCGATCGTGTGCGGCACCGTCGGATGATAGGCGATCCGCCAATAGAAGCCGTTGCCGCCGAGATACATGTGCCGGCCGCCGCCGCGCTGGTAGGCGTCGAATGCCTCCCAGATCTCGCGGCTGATATATTCCGGGTGTGAGCCGGTAACGACGCAGGTGTAGGGCTTCAGCACCTGCACGCCATGGCGATGGATGTCGTCGTCGGTGACGATGTCGTAGTCCTGTCCGATCGCCTCGAGCCAGTCGATGAAATGTGTGTCGTTGCCGTAGTTGAACACGTTGCCGCGCGGCCGCATGTTCAGGATCGGCCGCCGTGCACTGCTGATGTTCCAGCCGCTGCCGTCGGCATGGGTGTCGTAGGTCGACAGGCCGAGCTCGCGATGCTCCTGCAGGTAGGCGTCGTCGCGCGACAGGGTGAGAAGACCCTCCAGCATCGCCTCGGCATGGACCTGATCGAGCCGCAGGGCGCTGTTGGCATAGGCGAGGAAGGTGGCCGTGCTGGCGACGAAGGCCAGCTTCGAGGTCGGCTTGCCGATCTCGGCCCGCACGAAGAAGCCGACGAAGCTCTCGACCGGCTCGGCACCCTGCATCGCCCGCAGCCGCAAGGCATAGAAGCCGCTCTTCCAGTCGGTTGGCACGCGAAAGCGCAAGGTCGGTTTCCACTCCGCATCGGCGACATCGTCGCTATGGAAGTGGATGGCGCCGTACTGGGCGGGGCAATCGGTCCAGCGGTCGGTGCTGCCGTCCCAATTGGCGCCCGTCACGGCACGCGTCGGCATCTGACGCAGGGTGCCGTGCAGGTGCTGGGTCGACAGGTCGGTGACCTGATCCGTCGCCATCCCACGGGAAAAATCCCAGGCGCCCAGCAGACGCTGGTCGGTCGTGGGGAAGCTCGTGGTCTCGCAGAGGCGATGGAGACCGTCGAGGGTCTCGGCGGCCGCGTAGAGGCGTGGCCTGTCGATCTTGCCGTCGTAGAAGCCCTCGAAGGTTTCCTTGCCGGCTGTCGACGCATGCGCGGCGATGGCCAGCGGCGTCGCTTCCGGCCAGCGCATCGATGTGGGGCCTTCCGCTTCGACGACCTGGCTGCGGTCGCGGCCGGCCTGCGGATCGGCGCTGCGCACCATGATCCTGATGCGCCCGGCGTCGGCGTCCCAGGCCGCGCCCGCCAGCACCCATTCACGCGACAGCAAAGGCTCGGTGGTGGCGACCCGCCAGCTCTTGCCCTGCATCGCCAGCACGAACTCGAGGCGACCCGTCTCGTCGAGGCCGAGACGCCAGCCTTCCTTTGTGTCGCCGCGCCAGCGCGACAGGACCGTTTGGATGCGCTCCCCGGGCAGGGTGGGCCAGAGGAAGGCGCCCACCGTGAAGGACTGCAATGCCGACAGCGGCGGTCCATCCGGCACGACCGCGCAGGAACCCGGCCGGATCGGCTGATGGGTCAGCCCGATCGTACGGTCGAACGATGCCGGCAACTCCTCGAGCCGCAAGCCCGGGCCGTTTGGGTCGGGGTCGCCGCAGCGCACGCGTACCAGCACGGCCTCGGCGCTGGGCAGTGTCGGACTCGACAGTTGAAAGGTGATCTCTTCTCCCGGCGAGGCCACCAGCGGCCAGGCGTATCCCAGGACGGACGTCGTATCGGTCATGCCAGCGGACCACTCAGATGAGGCGGCAGGGACGTCCCGGTCAGGGCCTCCCAACGCAGCTTGAAGACTTCCCACTCCGCCTCGGCAATCGAGGTGAAGACATGATTGCGCATCAGCTCGATCGGCTTGCCGCGCTGCCGCGGCAGTCGACCCAGCGTCCATTGCTTGCCGGGCTCGGTCACGACGAGCACATAGCGCCCGTCGGACTGCGGGTCGCCGTTCCAGCGCATGCGATGGAGCAGCTTCTGTAGTTCGTCGCCGTGGGGGCCGCGCGGCTTGGCGCGGAATTCTTCCACGAGATCGAGACGCGCGGGATCGATCGGCCAGTGTGCAGCCTCGGGATAGGTGACCAGCATGGCGGCTACTGGGTCAGCCAGCTCACCCAGCGTTCCCGCATCTTGGCGCGGTTGCTGGCGATCCATTCGAAGTCGGCGATGACGAGCTTCTCGTAGTTGTCGGGATAGCTCGGGCGATAGCGGCGTTCATCGGCCGGGACCTGGGTCGCGGCCTCCTTGTTGTTGGAATCGAAGCTGACCGCCGTGCTGAACGGCAGGTGCTCGGCCGGATTCTGGACGAAGAAATCCAGGAACTTGACGGCATTTGCCGTATTGGGGCTGCCTTTCAGGATCGCCCAATTGCCGGTGTCGCGGATGGCGCCGTTCCAGGTGAAGTCGAACTCGCCGCTCTTGGCCAGCGGCACGGCGCGGCTCGAATAGAGCATGCTCATGACGGCATCGCCGCCACGCAGGATCTGCATCGAGTTGTCGCCGCTCTTCCACCAGGCAGCAACGTTCTTCTTGATCGTGTCGAGCTTCTTGTAGGCGCGGTCGAGGTCCATCGGGAACAGCTTGTCGCGCGGCACGCCGTCGGCCATCAGAGCGGCCAGGGGCACCCACCAGTCGCGATCGCCCGTATCGGGCAGGGAACGCGGTCCAGGAAACTTGGCGACGTCGAAGAAATCCGCCCAGGACTGCGGCCCACCAGACGGAAAGGCCTTCTTGCTCCAGGTCAGCGCCATGCCGCCGACGGTGCGGATGATGCCGCGCTGCATGCAGCTGTTGGGCAGGGCATGCGCCACGATGCCCGGCATGGCGGCACAATCCAGCGGCTGCAGGATCTCGGCATGCTGGATCAGGTCGGGCGGTGTCGCCGTGACGACATCGAACGGCACATTGCCGGTGCGTGCCCCGGCGATCGCGCGGGCCCACTGGTCGGGCAGTTCGATGGCGATGGCGCGCACGCGGATGCCCGTCTCGGCTTCGAACCGCTTGTAGAAGTGGGTCTGCAGGCTGTTGGTCATCAGCCCGCCGGTGGTCGCGATGATCACTTCGCCGCCGGCGGCTTTCGCCGTGGAAACGAAGGGAAGGGTGGCGGCGCCTGCCATGGCCGCGCGGCGTGTAATCCTCATGCTGCTCTCCTGCTCAACGTCCCCGTTACCCTGTTTTGCGCGTCGTCGAACCGCTTCGGCCGCTGCGCCCAAGGAAATGTCCGATCACCAGCGCCAGTATGGTGAGGCCGGTCAGCACGGTCGCGACCGCCGCCAGGATCGGTGAAACATTATAGTCGATGTCCTCGAACATCTTGCGCGGCAGCGAGCGATGGTCGAGGTCCGAAATGAAGAACGAGATCACCGGTTCATCGAACGAAATGATGAAGGCAAACAGGGCCGCCGAGACGATGCCGGGCATGATCTGCGGCAGGGTGACCCAGAAGAAGGCGCGCAGCGGGCTGGCGCCGCAGGACAGGGCCGCCCGTTCGAGATCCGCGTCGAACCGGTAGAGCGAGGCCAGGATGGTGAAGACCACGAACGGCATGGCGAGCGCGGTGTGTGCGGCCACGAAGCCGAGTGTCGTGCCGGTCAGCCTGAGGCCGTCGAACACCAGGAAGGTGGCAATGGCCAATGCGATGTTGGGCACGATCACCGGACCGACCACGAGGAGCTCGAAGGCTGGCTTGCCCGGCAGCCGTCCCCGCACCAGCGCCAGCGATATCAGGGTGCCGACGATCGTGGCGACGATGGCGGTCAGGGCGGCGATGCGGATGCTGAAGAAGGTGGCCGCGAGCCAGTCCGGATCGGAGAAGTAGGCCGCGTACCAGTGGAGCGTGAAGCCCGCGGGCGGAAACTTCAGGAAACGGTCCGGCCCGAAGGACATGGGAATGATCAGCGCCGTCGGGACGAGCAGGAAGACGACCACGGCATAGGCGAAGGCGTTGATGGCAAATCGGCTGGCCGTGATGGGCGTGCGCGTCATCGTTGCCCCCTCATACCTGGCGCCTTCATACCTGGCCGACAAAGCGGTCCAGCCGCACGACCCGGTTGAAGGCGATCACCAGCACCAGCACCGCGAACAGCAGCACGCCGATGATGGCGCCGGCGAAGGGCCAGTTGAGCAGCTCGGTGACCTGCTGCTGGACCAGGGTCGCCAGCATCATCTGCTGCGGACCGCCGATCAGGGCGGGCGTCACAAAGAAGCCCAGGGCCAGCAGGAAAACCATGAGGCAGCCCGAGGTGATGCCGGGCATCGACAGCGGCAGGGTGACGTGGCGGAACACCGCGAAGCCGTTGGCGCCCAGCATCTTGGCGGCGCGCTCGTAGTCGTCCGGGATGGCGCGCAGCGAGGCGTAGAGCGGCAGCACGACGAACGGCAGCAGGACATGGCTCATCGCCAGGACGACGGCGCCTTCGGTGCGCAGCAATTGCATGGGCGCGTCGATGATGCCGAGGCCGGTCAGCATATCGTTGATGAGACCGTCGCGCTGCAGCAGCACTAGCCAGGCGTAGGTCCGGACCAGGACCGAGGTCCAGAGCGGCAGCAGGACGGCGATCAGCAGCAGGCTGAGCTGCAGGCCGCGGGCGCGCGCCATCAGGAGCGCCAGCGGATAGCCCAGCAGCAGGCTGATCAAGGTGACGAAGATCGAGATCCGTACCGTTCGATACATCACCCGCAGGTAGACCGGCTCGTCGAAGACCTTGCGGTAATGCTCCACCGTGAAGCCGGGGGCGAACGCGCTCTCGCGCAGCAGCATCCCCAGCGGCAGCAGAAAGGCCAGCAGGATGACCAGCAGGAACGGCAGGGCGAGCAGCAGGCTGACCGCCGGACTGTAGGTCCGGCCGCCCAGCAGGAAGCGGGAGGGCCGACTCTTCATGCGGCCCCCTTCATGCGGCCGCATAAGCGCGGGCGTGCCGAGGCTGCCAGCCCAGCGACAGCGACGTTCCCGCCGCGGGTTCGCTCGCAGCCGTGGCCGCGGTGAGCCGAACGCGCAGGATCGGTCCCTTGGTGCGCACCAGCAAGGTCGTCACGCTGCCGGCATAGATCGCTTCGTTGACGGTCGCCGCGCATCCGCCGGAATCGGCGGAAAGGCGCAGGTTTTCCGGGCGTATCGCGACGCGCACCGCCTGTTGTCGGCTGAGCCGGTCCGCGGCCATGACCGTCGCCCGTTCGCCGCCTTCGAGCTCGACCGCGACCTCGTCGCCGGGCGCGGCATCGTTCGCGGCGGTCGCCGGCCAGAAATTCGTTTCGCCGATGAAGCCTGCGACGAAGGCCGAAGCCGGCGCTTCGTAGAGGGCCCGCGGCGTGTCGAGCTGCTGCAGCTTGCCGTGATCGAGCACGGCGATGCGATCGGCCATGGTCAGCGCTTCGGTCTGGTCGTGGGTGACGAAAATGACCGTGACACCCAACTCGCGCTGCAAATGCTTGATCTCGATCTGCATTTCCTCGCGCAGATTCTTGTCGAGAGCGGACAGCGGCTCGTCCATCAGCAGCACTTCGGGATTGTAGACGACGGCGCGCGCCATCGCGACGCGCTGTTGCTGCCCGCCGGAAAGCTGCGACGGCTTGCGATCGCCGTAGCCGTCGAGACGGACGGTCTTCAGGGCGGCTCTCGCCCGCTCCTCGCGTTCGGCCCGGCCGATTTTGCGCATGCGCAGTGGGAAGGCGATGTTGTCCAGCACGCTCATGTGCGGGAACAGCGTGTAGCGCTGGAACACCATGCCGAGATTGCGCTTGTAGGGCGGCGTCCAGGTCACGTCCTGGCCGTCGATCTCGATGCGGCCCGAATCGGGAAAATCGAAGCCGGCGATGTTCATCAGGATCGTGGTCTTGCCCGAGCCCGACGGGCCGAGCAGTGCCAGGAACTCGCCCTTCTTGACGCCGAGGCTGACGCTGTCCACCGCCGCCACGTCACCATATCGCTTCACGAGGTCATGCACGCCGACATGGTCGCCGGGGGGAGAGCGGTGCTGCAAATCCATTCCAATTGCCTGCTGTCGACGATCATCCTAGGAGGCGGCGTTCATCGAGGACAACTCGATTCTGCGGCGACGTCCGTCTCATGCAATTGGCCGGCCACATGGAGGCGGGGACGGCGATGCGCTCGGGATGACAGCCGAGCTGGATTGCGGCACGGTCCAGCGCAATCAAAGGCCTGCGCAATCAAAGGGAGGAAACGCGATGAAGGTGACCGACATCGCCTGCCATATTCTGCAGTGCAAGGTGGAGAAGCCGTTCGTGTCGGCGCGCGGCTGGGTCTACGGCACGCGGTCGTCCTGCATCGTCGAGATCTCGACCGACGACGGCATCACCGGCTGGGGCGAATGCTATGGCCCGGCGGCCGTCGCCAAGACCTTCATCGAGACGCAGTTCAAATCGCGCGTGGTCGGCAAGGATCCGTTCGACGTCGAGGCGATCTGGGAAGATCTCTACAACAGGATCAAGGATTACGGCACGACCGGCATGGCGATCTCGGCCATCTCGGGCATCGACATCGCACTATGGGACATCATGGGCCGCGCCGTCGGCAAGCCGGTGCACAAGCTGATCGGCGGCGCCTATCGCAGCGAGGTGATCCCCTATGCGACCGGCCTCTACTTCATCGACATGAACCGGCTGATCGAGGAGGCCGTCGAAGAGGCGCTGGACTTCAAGAATGACGGCTTTCGCGCCATCAAGATGAAGATCGGCCTGGGCGACCTGAAGCTCGATGCCCGGCGCGTTGCGGCGGTGCGCGAGGCGATCGGCCCCGAGGTCAAGCTTGCGGTCGATGCCAACCACTGCTTCTCGGTGCCCAATGCGATCAAGCTCGGCCGCCTGCTGGAGGAGCACGACATCCTTTGGTTCGAGGAACCGATCAGCCCCGAGGATCGCGACGGTTATGTCGAGGTGACGCGGGCGCTCGACATGGCCGTGGCCGGCGGCGAGAACGATTTCACCCGCTGGGGCTTCCGCGATGTAATCGCCCGCAAGGCGATGGATATCGTGCAGCCCGATCTCTGTGCCGCCGGCGGCTTCTCGGAATGCCGCAAGATCGCCGCGCTCGCCTCGGCCTTTGGCGTTGAATGCGTGCCGCACGCCTGGGGCTCGGCCATCGGGCTCGCGGCGACGGTGCAGTTCCTGGCGGCCTTACCCGACCAGCCGCCGGCCTTCCGCCCGATGCCGCCGATGCTCGAATTCGAGCAGACGCCCAACCCGCTGCGCGATCATCTGGCGCAGGTGCCGATCGAGCAGAAGAAGGGCGTCGTCGCGGTGCCGACCGGTCCCGGCCTCGGCATCGAAATCGATCGCGATGTCCTGAAGAAGTACAAGGTGGCTTAGCAAAAACCTCACCCTGAGGAGCCGCGCCAAGCGCGGCGTCTCGAAGGGTGGGCAACATCGAGCGTGTATCCATCCTTCGAGACGCATCGCTGCGCGATGCTCCTCAGGATGAGGTGAGGAGTGGACATGAAAATCGTCGACGTAAAGGCCTACCCGACCAGCTTCCGCGTGCCGCCGGAGCGGCAGGTGTCGCTCGGCATCGGCACCATGACCAAGCGCGACTGCGTGATGGTGAAGGTGACGACCGAGGACGGCATCGTCGGCTGGGGCGAGAGCCATCATGCGCGGTCACCCGGCAGCATCGGCCATCTGATCAACACGACCTTGCGTGGTTTCGTGGTCGGCATGGATGCCACGGACACCGTGGGCATCTGGTCCAAGATCTACAAGTTCCAGCTCGGCAGCCACGGCATGGGCGCCGCCACCGCCATGGCGATGAGCGGTCTCGACCAGGCGCTGTGGGACATCAAGGGCAAGGCCGTGGGCTGGCCGCTCTACAAGCTGCTGGGCGGCAGCAACCGGCCGGTGAAGGCCTATGCCGGCGGCATTGCGCTGGGCTATCAGGCCCCCGAGGCGCTGGCCGATGAAGCCGCTCCCATGGTGGCCGCCGGCTACAAGGCGCTGAAGCTTCGGGTCGGCGACAGCGTGAAAGCCGACATCGCGCGCATGACGGCGGTGCGCCGCCGTTTCGGCGACGAGGTGGTGCTGCTGACCGACGCCAACACCGGCTACACGCCGGAAGACGTGCGCCGCGTCATGCCGGCGATGGACGAGCTCGGCATCGCCTGGCTGGAGGAGCCGTTTCCGGCGCACGACCATCGTTCCTATGCCATGGCCAAGGGCTGGGGCCGCACACCCTTGGCGGCCGGCGAGAACCACTACACCCGCTTCGAGTTCCATCGGCTGATCGAGGACGGCAACATCACCATCCTGCAGCCCGACCTTTCCAAGAGCGGCGGCATCACCGAGGTGCAGCGCATCGCGGCGGCCGCCTCGATGTGGAAACTGCCGATCCATCCGCACAGTTCGATGACCGGCCTGAACCACGCCGTGTCGATCCATTTCCTCGCCTCGATCGACAATGGCGGCTACTTCGAAGCCGATCTCTCGGTCGCCAACAAGTTCCGCGACGAGCTGGGCAGCGAGCCCTGGAAGATCGCCCCGGACGGCTGCGTGCGGCCGCTCGACAGGCCGGGCATCGGTGTCGAGATCGACGAGAAGTTCCTGATCGCCAATCCGGTGATCGAGGGCCCCGGCTACGTTTGACGTTATGTTTGAGGCTATGTCTGAGGGATGAGGTCCGACGCCTTTTCCGCGATCATGTTGGTCGCGGCATAGGTGTTGCCCGAGACCATCGTCGGCATGCAGGACGCGTCGGCGACGCGCAGACCCTGCAGGCCAATGACGCGCATCGACGCCGGATCGACCACCGCCATCGGATCGGTGCCGATCTTGGCCGTGCCGACTGGGTGGTAGGTCGTCGAACCGGTGGCGCGGGCATGCGCCATCCACTGCTCGTCGGTCTTCGTGTCGGGGCCCGGGAAATTCTCGCGGATGACATGGTTGGCCAGCGGCGGCGTGGCGAGCAGCTTGCGCAGATACTTCATCGCGGCGAGCAGGGCGTCGCGATCGATCTGGTCGGCAAGGTAGTTCGGCTGAATCTCCGGCTTGGCCGTGGGATCGGCAGAGAGCGCCTTCACGTGACCGGTGCTCTCGGGCCGCAATTGCGCGGCCCCCAGGGTCATGCCGGGGACGGTATCCAGGACGGTGGTGCCGTAGCGGCCGCCGCCATAGCTCGCCGGCGCGAAATAGAGCTGCATATCGGGCGTTTCCAAACCGGGCCGTGTCCTGAGGTAGCCACCGGCATGGCTCGGCGCCGTGGTCAGCAACCCCTTGCGGCTGACGGCATAACGCAGAACTTCCGCCACCAGCCGAAGGCCATGGCTGCGCTCGTTGAGCGACCCGGCGCCTTTGACCAATGCCGACACACGCACGGCATAATGGTCACGGAAGTTGCGCCCGACGCCGGCCAGCACGTGACGTGCCGGCACGCCGATGGCGGCGAGATCGTCGGCGTGGCCGATGCCGGAGAGCTGCAGGAGTTGCGGCGTATTGATGGCGCCGCCGGCGAGGATGACGTCGCGGCGGGCCCGGATCTGCTTGGTTTGGCCGTCCTGGCAATAGGTGATGCCGGTGGCGCGTTTGCCGTCGAGATCCACCCGCTCGACCAGCGCCCCGGTGAAGACACGCACGTTCGGGCGTTTCATCGCCAACTTGAGGTAGGCGTCGACAGGACTCCAGCGCCGTCCGTTCCTCATCATGTTCTGGTAGAGGAGCGTGCCCTCCTGGTCGCCGCCGTTGTAATCGGGCGTGCGTTTGAGGCCGAGGGCTTCGTTGGCGGCCATGAAGGCATCCGACAAGACATGCGGGTCGCGCTGGTCTTCGATGACGAGCGGACCCTCGCGGCCACGCACCTCGTCGCTGCCGCCGGCGCGCGATTCGGCGCGCTTGAAGTAGGGCAGCACATCGCTCCACGACCAGCCGCGACAGCCGAGCTGCGCCCAGGTGTCGTAGTCGGCCGCCTGGCCGCGCACATAAAGATGGCCGTTGATCGAGCCTGAGCCGCCCAGCACCTTGCCGCGTGGGAACCGTATCTTGCGGCCGTCGATATGCGGACCGGGCGCGGTTTCGTAACCCCAGTTGAGAGCATCGTCGTAGACCGTCTTGTTGAAGCCGGCCGGGATCCTGATCCAGATGCTGCTGTCCTTGCCGCCCGCTTCGATCACCGCGACGGTGTTCTTGCCCGAGGCGGAGAGCCGGTTGGCGAGCACGCAGCCCGCGGCGCCGGCCCCGACGATGACGTAGTCGAATTCGTCCATGCTCGCTCCCTTTAGGCCGCCACCACCAGGGTCGAGGCGAGCTGGCGCACCGACTTCACCATGGCCATGGCGACCAGCTTGCCGGTCTTGCGGTTCTCCTCGCTGATCGTCACGTCCTCGAGGAAGCTGAACCGGCCGAAGGCGCCCTTGGCCTCGAGCTCGACGATATGCGTCGAGAGGGTCGGATCTGCCACGATCACCACCCGCGTCTTGTCGAGGCCGAGTCCGGCCAGGGCGGCCGCGGCGGAAATGTTGACGTTCTGCGGATAGAGGCGGGCGCCTTCGCGCACCGGTCCGTCGAACACGGTGTGCGGTGCCGTTAAGGCATCGAGATCGACCAGCGTCTCTGCCACCGTTCCCTTCCAGGCCGACGGATCCTTGCGCACTGTGACGGTGACACTGTCCAGCCCGCCCACGGCGGCACTGCTCAGGATGTCGAGCGCGCCGATGCCGCCGGAGGGCAGGATGAGCTTGCGGCCGCTCGCCCTGGCCGCGGCCAGCAGGCGATCGAGCAAAGCGGTGTCGGTGAAGGCACCGACCGATGTCACCAGGAAGTCGGCACCGCCTTCCAGCACGCGCTGGCCGTAGGCGCGCACGGCTTCGTGGCCGGCGCATTCGGCGACGGCGTCGAAGGTATGGGCAAAGAATTGCTCGGGCTCGTGCGTGAGGATCCCTTCGCTACGCGGCCGTTTCACCAGCGCGGCCACCAGCTTCAGGTTCTCGATGTCGCCGGCCTTGAGGGCGGCATCGACATGCTTGCCGATCGCCCCATAGCCGATCATGCCCAGCTTGACGGTCATGCGAGCTTCGCTTCGACCCAACGCGCCCAGGCGATCAGCCGGTCGTCGTCGCCGTGCCGGCCCACGAGTTGCACCGACAGCGGCAGGCCGAACGGGCCGCTGTTGAAGGGCAGCGCGATGCAGGGCGTGCCGAGCAGGGTCCAGACGCGGTTGAACAAGGGATCACCGGTATTGCCGAGCCCTGCCGGCGCCTCGCCCTTGGCCGCAGGCGTCAGCAGGAGATCGAACGTCTCCCAGGCCTCGCCGAGCTGTCCGACCGCGATCTTCTTGCGTTTCTTGGCGTCGGCATATTGCTGGCGGCTGACCGCGTCGCCATCGACCATCACGGCCTTCATCGTCGGCGAGAAGAGATGCGAGAAGCGGGCACGCTCCTTGGCGTAGGAGATCGTCGCCTCCTTGGTCATGAGGCGGTTCTGCGCCGGCACCAGGCCGGTCCAGCTGTCCGGCGCCCGCCATTCCCGGACCTTGGCGCCGGCGGCGCGTAGGAGACGCGCCGCCTCCTCGATGTTCTTCCTGTTGTAGGGATCGGCCTCGTCCCACCAGGGCGTGCGCACCAGGCCGATGCGCGGCGCTTCACCTCGCTGAGGGGGATCGGCCGGCGCATGGCCATAGGCGGCGCGGATCAGGGCGAGGTCGTTGGCTTCGCGCGTGAAGAAGCCCAACGTGTCGAGGCTCTGGGCATAGGCCTTCACGCCGGTCATGTCGGCCCAGCCGTACGTGCCCTTGTAGGCCACCACGCCGTTGAAGGCGCCGGGGCGGATGACCGATCCCGCGGTCTGTGTGCCGTAGCCCACCGGCGCCATGAAATCGGCAACGGCGGCCGCCGAGCCCGACGACGAGCCGGCCGGTGTGTGGCGGAGATTGTGCGGGTTATGGGTCTTGCCGGCATGGCCGCCGGCGAACTCGGTGGTCACCGATTTGCCCAGCACGATGGCGCCGGCCCGGGTGAGCTGGCTGACGCAGGCTGCATCCTTGCCCACGACGTGATCGCGATAGATCGCCGAGCCGCAAGTGGTGGGCATCGTCCTGGTCGAGATGATGTCCTTCACGGCGAGCGGAATGCCGTGCAGCGGCCCGACCGGGCGTGCACGCTTGTCGAGCTGATCGGCGCGTTTGCGGGCGCCTTCGGCGTCGAGCGCTTCCCAGGCATGGACCTGGCCTTCGCGCGCGTCGATGCGATCGAGGCAGGCCTCGACCAGATCGCGTGCCTTGAGCCGCTTCTCCGCCATGCGCCGCACGGCGTCGCTTGCCGAGAGTCTGTTGGGCGATTTCGCCATGCGTTCTTCCCCCTTGTCCGTCGTTCGGCGCATGATGGCGGAGCGCAGAAGAGAAAGGTAGCCCATGCTCGACGATCCGCCGCTGCTTACGATCAAGGCCGGCTTCACGCGGCCCGATCCCGCTCACGTGGCGGCGCTGAAGGGCGCGCAGACCTCGCATCTCGTCGATGCCCTGGACGGTCGCGGTGCTCTCGACTGGACGATCAAGCCCTGCGATCCGGCGAACGCGTCGTTCGTCGGTGTCGCCGTCACCTGCCATGCCTATCCCGCCGACAACCTCGCCCTGTTCGGCGCCATGGAGATCGCCCAGCCGGGTGACGTGATCATGTGCGCCAACGATTCCTACCGCCTGACGGCGCTGGTCGGCGATCTCGTGGCCGGCATGATGAAGAATGCCGGTCTCGCCGCCCTGGTCACCGACGGGCTGGCGCGTGATCGTGCCGGCATCGTCGCGGCCGGCCTGCCGCTTTTCTGCGCCGGCATCGTGCCCAACTCGCCGGCCAAGAACGGGCCGGGCAGCGTCGGCCTGCCGGTCACGATCGGCGGCGTTCCGGTGAGCTCCGGTGACGTCATCGTGGGCGACCCCGATGGCGTGGTGGTGGTGCCGCAGGCGATCCTGGAGGCCACGATCAGGCGGCTGCGCGACGTGCAGGCGGCCGAACTCAAGGCTGAGGCGATGGTGAAAGCCGGTGCTAAGATGACCGCCAGTGCCGCGGCACTGCTGAAGTCGCCGCGAGTGCTGCGCCTCTAGGGGAGGGTCCCATGCCGCAGGGTCTGCCGTTCAAGGTCCAGAAGCTTGGCCACGCCGTGGTCTATGTCGCCGACCTGGAGCGCAGCAAGCGCTTCTACACCGAGGTGCTGGGCTTCAAGGTGTCCGACATCTATCCCGGCTCGATGATGCCGGGCGGCATGGTCTTCCTGCGCTGCAATGGCGACCATCACTGCCTGGCGCTGGTCGGCGGCCGCGGCGAGGGAGGCGAGGGCCCGAAGAGCCTGCATCATCTCGCCTTCGAGCTCGCCACCCTGGACGAGATCTTCCGTGCCCGCGATCACCTGAAAGCGCATGGTGCCAAGCTGGTCTACGAAGGCCGCCGTCGCGCCGGCTGCCAGATCTCGGTCGAGTTCCTCGATCCCGACGGCCATCACCTCGAGCTCTACTGGGGCGTCGACCAGATCGGCTCCGACGACCGGGCACGGCCGGCCGAGGAATGGCGCCAGACCATGACCCTGGAGGATGCCGTGCGGGTCGCCCCGCCCGGCCAGGACACGACCCTGCGCGACTCCGACCTCAAGGGGCGCTTCGATGGCTGAGAGCCTGATGTTTCACGACGGCAACCGCCGCCTGCAGGACGAATTTGACAGCCGCCGCATTGCCGATCGCCTGGTCGAGAAGCTGACCCACACGGAGTTCACGGCAAGCGATCGCGCCTTCATCGAAGGCGCGATGTTCTTCTTCCTTGCGACGTCGGATGATCGCGGCCAGCCGGACTGCTCCTTCAAGGGCGGCACGCCGGGCTTCGTGAAGGTGATCGGCGCGAGCGAGCTCGCCTTTCCCGACTATGACGGCAATGGGATGTTCAAGAGCCTGGGCAATATCCTGGCCAATCCCAGTGTCGGGCTCTTGTTCATCGACATGGGCGAGAAGCCGCGCCGGGTCAGGGTCAATGGCGAGGCGACCGTCAGCCGCGACGATCCGCTGATGCAGCGCTTTGCCGGTGCGCAGCTCCTGGTCCGGGTGAAGGCACGCGCGATCTTTCCCAATTGCCCGCGCTACATCGTGACGCCGGGCGCAAGCGACGCCTCCAGGTACGCACCGCGTCCCGGCTACGAACCGCCGGAGCCCGCCTGGAAGGGGTTCGACGACTTCAAGGACTACATCCATCCAAGGCAGAAAACACCCGAGGGTGCTTGAAAAGGGCTGACTCCGAGTTGCTCTGAAACGCGCACCACGTGAACTGTCCAGGCTTCATCGGCTTTGACCTTCCATATCGCTCCGCGATCGGCTTGCTCGACGCCGCAGACCTTTGGCGGCAGACTTTCCGGGATCGAGTGTGGAGGATTGAGCGGTGAGCAAGCGGTTCGCGATCATCGGGGCCGGCATGTCGGGCATCCTGACGGCCATCAAGCTCAAGGAACGCGGCATCACGGATTTCGTGATCTACGAAAAGGCGTCCCGGCTGGGCGGCACCTGGCGCGACAATACCTATCCCGGCCTGTCCTGCGACGTGCCGAGCCATGTCTATGCGTATTCCTTCGAGCTGAAGCCCGACTGGACGCACCGCTTCTCGCCGGGCGCGGAGATCCAGGGCTATTTCGAAGGCGTGGCGAAGAAGTACGACCTCGATCGCCACTTCCGTTTCGACAGCGAGATCGAGCGCGCCGAGTATCGTGGCGGCCGCTGGCATCTTTCGATCAAGGGCGGTGCTGCCGATAGCGTCGATTTCGTGATCGCAGCGACCGGCGTGCTGCATCATCCTGCGACGCCCGACATTCCGGGACTCGGCGATTTCAAGGGCGCATGCTTCCATTCCGCCCGCTGGGACCATTCGGTTGCGCTCGAAGGCAAGCGGGTAGGCATCATCGGGACGGGCTCGACGGCCATCCAGATCGTGCCCGCGCTGGTCGATCGGGTCGGGCAACTGGTCCTGTTCCAGCGCACGGCGCAGTGGGTGCTGCCGCTGGCCAATCCACCCTACAGCGCGGACGAGCATGCGATGTACCGCGCCTCGCCGGAAGCGCTCCAGCAGTCCTATGATTTCTGGTCGGCGCGCTTCGTCGACACCTTTGCGCGTGCCGTGATCGGCGATCAGGACGAGCTGCACAAGATCGAGGCGGCCTGCCGCAGCAATCTCGAAGAGAATGTGCACGACCCCGAGCTCAGGCGGCGGCTCACGCCCGACTATCGCGCCGCCTGCAAGCGGCTGATCATGTCGGACATCTTCTATCCGGCGGTGCAGAAACCCAACGTCACCCTGGTCACCGACGGCATCGAGCGCATCGAGGCCGCGGGCGTGCGAACGAAGGATGGCGTCCTGCACGAGCTCGATGTGCTGGTTCTGGCGACCGGCTTCGACGGCCACGCCTTCCTGCGGCCCATCGACGTGATCGGCGAAGGTGGGCTGCGGCTGGCCGACGCCTGGGCCGATGCCAACGAGGCCTACCGGTCGGTCGCGGTGCCGGGGTTTCCCAACTTCTACATGCTGGTCGGGCCCAACAGCCCGATCGGGAATTTCTCCGTGATCCTGATCTCCGAGCTGCAGCTTGCCTATGTGCTGCAACTCGTCGACCTGGTGCTGCAGGGCAGATGTCACGCCGTGGCGCCGTCGAAAGCCGCCACGCAGCGTTTCAATACGGCACTGCGCGAGGCCATGAAGGGGACGGTCTGGGTTACCGGATGTCGCAGCTGGTATCTCGACCGTAACGGCAATCCCGCCCTCTGGCCGTGGAGCTTCGATCGCTTCCGGACCGAGATGCAGGCGCCCGATCTCGTCGATTTCGATTTGGTCGCGAGAGAGACGACACCGCAGGCGGCCGCGTCCAGCTAGGGAGAAGCCAGTATTCTCGCCTGTGGTCTATCATCTTCGCACGATCATATGACATCGGCGCGGGTGAGATGCGATGATCCAATCAAAAATATAGACCAAAGAAGCTTGCAGCGGAGCGCGGCCTGCCCGCTATAGTTCGCGAGCGGAGCCGACGCGGTCCGCGCCCTTAGCAATTTTGACGTTCACCAGCACGCAGACGCAATTGGAGGCCAAGATGGACACGAACGTTGATAATGCCGCGCCCAGTGCATGTCCCTTCAGCGGCGCGCGCGGTCACACGAACCGCGACTGGTGGCCGAATCAACTGGACCTTCAGGTGCTTCACCAGCACTCGAGCCTGTCCAATCCCATGGGCCAGGCGTTCGATTACGCCAAGGCATTCAAGAGCCTCGACCTCCAGGCCGTGATCAAGGATCTCCATGCCTTGATGACCCAGTCGCAGGACTGGTGGCCGGCCGACTTCGGCCATTACGGCGGCCTGTTCATCCGCATGGCATGGCATAGCGCCGGCACATACCGCATTGCCGATGGCCGTGGCGGCGGTGGACGGGGCCAGCAGCGCTTCGCCCCCGTGAACAGCTGGCCGGACAACGCGAACCTCGACAAGGCTCGTCGGCTGCTCTGGCCGATCAAGCAGAAGTACGGCCAGAAGCTGTCCTGGGCCGACCTCATCATCCTGACGGGCAACGTTGCCCTCGAATCGATGGGCTTCAAGACATTCGGGTTCGGCGGCGGCCGTGTCGATACCTGGGAGCCCGACCAGGACATCTATTGGGGTCCCGAAGGCAAGTGGCTGGCCGACGAGCGCTACTCGGGCGATCGCGATCTCGAGAATCCTCTCGGCGCCGTCCAGATGGGACTTATCTACGTCAACCCGGAAGGCCCGAACGGTAAGCCCGATCCTCTCGCTGCCGCCCGGGACATTCGCGAGACCTTCGCGCGGATGGCCATGAACGACGAGGAGACCGTCGCTCTCATTGCCGGCGGTCATACGTTCGGCAAGACGCACGGCGCCGGCGATGCCACGCTGGTCGGCCCGGAGCCGGAGGGCGCCCCGATCGAGCAGCAGGGGCTCGGCTGGAAGAGCAAGTACGGCACGGGCAAGGGTGGCGACGCGATCACCAGCGGCCTCGAAGTCACCTGGAGCCAGACGCCGACAAAGTGGAGCAATCACTTCTTCGACAATCTGTTCGGCCACGAATGGGAGCTGACCAAGAGCCCGGCTGGCGCGCACCAGTGGACGCCCAAGGGCGGCAAAGGCGTCGGCACCGTCCCGGATGCGTTCGATCCGGCGAAGCGGCATGCCCCGTCGATGCTGACCACCGACCTTTCTCTGCGGGTCGATCCGGCCTACGAGAAGATCTCGCGCCGCTTCCACCAGAATCCGGCCGAGTTCGCCGACGCCTTTGCCCGGGCGTGGTTCAAGCTGACTCACCGCGACATGGGCCCGATCGTGCGTTACCTCGGGCCGCTCGTGCCGAAGGAAACGCTGATCTGGCAGGATCCGATTCCCGCCGTCGATCACCCGCTGGTCGGCGATAAGGACATCGCCGATCTGAAGGCCAAGGTCCTGGCCTCCGGCCTGTCCGTGTCCGAGCTGGTCTCGGCCGCCTGGGCCTCGGCGTCGACTTTTCGCGGCTCCGACAAGCGCGGCGGCGCCAACGGCGCGCGTATCCGCCTCGCGCCGCAGAAAGACTGGGCGGTCAACCGACCGGGGCAGCTGGCCGTCGTCCTCGACAAGCTCGAAGCAATCCGGGCGGCGTTCAACGGGGCGAAATCCGGTGGCGCAAAGATCTCGCTGGCCGACCTGATCGTTCTCGCCGGTGGCGCCGCGATCGAGAAGGCCGCGAAGGCGGCCGGTCACGATGTGACCGTCCCCTTCACGCCGGGCCGCGCCGATGCCTCACAGGAGCAGACGGACGTCCATTCCTTCGCACCTCTCGAACCGACTGCCGACGGCTTCCGAAACTATCTTCACGGCAAGTCGCGCCTGTCGGCTGAAGAGTTGCTGGTCGATCGCGCGCAGCTCCTCACCTTGACGGCCCCCGAGATGACGGCGCTGGTCGGCGGCTTGCGTGTCCTGAAGGCCGGACAGCCGACGCATGGTGTCTTCACCAAGCGGCCGGAGACCTTGACGAACGATTTCTTCGTCAATCTCCTCGACATGGGCACCGAGTGGCAGCCCAGCGCCGGTTCGACCGAGCTGTTCGAAGGGCGCGACCGGAAGACCAACGAGACCAAGTGGACCGGCACGCGTGTCGACCTGATCTTCGGTTCGCACTCCCAGCTTCGGGCGCTTTCCGAAGTCTACGCCTGCGCGGACTCCGGCCAGAAGTTCGTGACGGACTTTGTGGCGGCGTGGACCAAGGTGATGAACCTGGATCACTTCGACGCCCGCTGATCGGCTGGCGAAAACGACGGCATGAGGGTTGTCTCCTGGCGGACAACCCTCAATCTTGCTGTTGCTCCGTGCGGCACTTGCTCCAATGGCCGTCTCGCTTACAGCGTGTTCATACAGAAGCCGCCGTCGATCAGGATGTTCTGGCCGGTGATGTAGGCTGCCGAGGCGCTGCACAGGAAGGCGCAGGTATCGCCGAACTCGGCCGGGTCGCCGTAGCGGCCGGCCGGGATCGCAGCGGAGATCTTCTGCACGTCGCCGCCCAGCGCCTTGGCGCGTTCCGTGGCGAACGACCCCGGCAGCAGGTTGTTGATCGTGACGTTGCGGGCGGCGACCTGGCGGGAGACGCCGGCCACGAAGCCGGTCAGGCCGAGGCGTGTCGCGTTCGACAGGTCGAGGTTGATGAACGGCCGCACGCTGGTCATCGAGGTGACGTTGACGATGCGGCCGAAGCCGCGCGCCATCATGCCGTCGACGCAATGGGTGATCGTCGCCACCGCCGCCAGGAAATTGGCGTCGATCGCCCGTGACCAGTCCTCGGGCGTCAGCTCGCGGAAGTCCTTCTTGGGCGGCCCGCCGGCATTGTTCACCAGGATGTCCGGCTCCTGGCAGGCGGCGAAGAGGGCGTTGCGGCCCTCCGGCGTGGCGACATCGGCAACCACCGTCGTGACACGCGCGCCGGTCGACTCGCGCAGCGCCGCCGCCGTCTCTTCGAGCTTCTCGCGCCGCCGACCGTTGATCACCAGCTCGCAGCCGGCGGCGGCCAACGATTGCGCGCAGGCGCGTCCCAGCCCGTCGCTGCTCGCGCAGACGATCGCCTTTCGCCCTTCGATGCGAAGATCCATCGTTTCCTCCCTGAAAATGGCTTCAGCCAGCTCTACGCGAAGCTGTCCGCCGAGATTGTCGCAGGTTTGACAGTCTCTCCCAGGGCCCGGCGCAAAGCTTTGCGCAAAGCCGATAGACGGGAGGAAAAGATGAAGCGTCGCGCATTCGCCAGATCGACCGCTTTGGGAGCCCTTGCGAGCACCGTCGCCGCGCCCGCCTTCGCGCAATCCTCGCCGGCGGTGAACTGGCGCCTGGTTTCGAGCTTTCCCAAGACGCTCACGATCTCCTACGACGCCTGCGTCGGCTTCGTGAAACGGGTGGCCGAGCTCACCGAGGGGAGGTTCCAGATCAAGCTCTTCGGACCGGGCGAGATCGTGCCGGCCTTTCAGGTGCTCGACGCCGTCCAGAACGGGACGGTCGAGGCGGGCTTCACCGCGTCCTATTTCTATGTCGGCAAGGATCCGACCTTCGGCTTCGCCACGGCACTGCCCTTCGGCTTGAACACGCGCCAGCAGAACGCCTGGATGCTGCGCGGCGACGGGCTTCGTCTCAACAACGAGTTCTTCCGCGCCTACAACGTCTCCTATGTGCCGATGGGACTGACCGGCGCGCAGATGGGCGGCTGGTTCCGCAAGGAGATCAAGAGCCGCGAGGACCTGAAGGGCCTCAAGATGCGGATCGGCGGCCTGGCTGGCGAGATCATGAGCCGGCTGGGCGTCATTCCGCAGAGCATTCCGGCGGGCGACGTCTATCCGTCACTGGAACGCGGCTCGATCGATGCTGTCGAATATGTCGGTCCCTTCGACGACGAGCAGCTCGGGCTGCACCGTGTGGCGAAGTACTACTATTACCCCGGCTGGTGGGAGGGCAGCGTCCAGGTCGGCAACTTCGTCGGGCTCGAGAAGTGGAACGCTCTGCCGCCGCTCTATCGCGCCGCCTTCGTGGCGGCGGCGACCGAAGCGCAGGACCTGATCCTGGCCGGCTATGATGCCCTGAACGGCGCTGCGCTGCGGCGTCTGGTCGCCAAGGGCACCGAGCTGCGGCCCTTTCCGCGCGAGGTCATGGTCCAGGCCTACGAGGTCGCCTTCGCCTATTACGACGAGCTGGCGGCCAAGAACGACAAGTTCAAGACGATCTACGACAACTGGAAGGCCTTCGGCGCAGACGTCCTGCCTTGGTACCAGCTCGCCGAAGGGACCTACGACAACTTCGTCTACGCGGAATACTCGAAGCGCAATCGCTGATCAGACTATCCACGCGACGCATCGGCGGCGCGTGGGCCGGCGACGGCGGCGAGCTTCGTGGCATTGCGCACGAACACGCGGCCGTATTCGATCCGGATCAGCCGCCCGTCCTGCCACCTGCGCAGCACCCGATTGACGGTCTGCCGCGAGGCGCCGACCATGGCCGCCAGCGCCTCCTGGGGCATGCGTTCCGAGGAAGCCTCGTTGCTCGCCGTCTGCATGAGCACTTGGGCGAGGCGCTGCGGCAACGGCGTCGCGCGCATCTCGGCCAGCATGCTCATCGCCTCGCGGATGTCTCGGCAGATCAGATGGGCGAAATGCAGGGTGTAGCGCGGCTCGCGCTCGATGATGGCATTGAAGCCTGCCATGGAGAGATGCAGCAGACGTGTCGGACCGACGGCGACGGCGTCCTGGAAGCGCGGCTGATGGTCGAGGACCGAGAGATGGCCGAACCATCCGCCCGGCTTCAGGATCCGGTAGAGAATGTGCTTGCCGGCCGTGGTGTTGGCGACCAGGCGGACCTCGCCCGACAGCACTGCGAATTGCCCTGTCGCCTCGTCGCCGGTGGCGTAGATCAGGGTATCGGACGCGACCTCGCGCTGGTTCGACTTGTCGAGGATGACGTCGGCGAGCGGCGCCGGCAGGCCGGCGAACCAGCCATGCCGCAGCAGAATTTCCTTCGCCGTCTCGCGGTTCACCGCCCCGTTCCGCCGATCATCCCCTTGATCTTCTCGCGAGCCCGCTGGAAGGCGACGTAAAGACCCGGGATCACGAAGATGCCCAGGCAGGCGGCGGCCAGCATGCCACCGAACACCGCCGTGCCGACGGCACGCTGGGTGGCCGCGCCGGCGCCCGAGGCGATCACTAGCGGCACCAGGCCGAGGATGAAGGCGAAGGACGTCATCATCACCGCGCGGAAACGCAGGCCCGCCGCGGTGGTGGCGGCGGTCACGACATCGGCGCCCTTGTCGCGTTCGGCCATCGCGAACTCGATGATCAGGATGGCGTTCTTGGCAGCGAGCGCGATCAGCACCACGATGCCAATCTGGGCGTAGATGTTGTTGTCGAGCCCCGCCAGGAACAGCGCCGTCACGGCGCCGAACAGGCCAACCGTGACCGAGAGCAGGGCCGCTACCGGAATGGCGGTGCTTTCATAGAGGCCGACCAGGAAGAGGTAGGCGAACACCACGGCGAGGCCCAGGATGAAGCCGGTCTGGCCGCTGGCGGCCTTCTCCTGCAACGCCGTGCCGGTCCATTCGTAGCCGTAACCCGACGGCAGGGTCGTCTGGGCGAGCCTCTCCATGGCGGCGATCGCGTCGCCCGAAGAGAAGCCGGGTGCCGGCGCACCGTTCAAGGTCACCGAGCGCAGGTTGTTGTAGCGCACGATCGAGGAGGGCGCGGTCACCATCTCTATGTTGGCGACGGCCTGCAGCGGCACCAGCTCGCCGCTGGCGGCGCGCACGCGCACGCGGAACACGTCGTTCACCGACCTGCGGTCCGAGGCTTCGGCCTGGATCTTCACCTGCCAGGTGCGGCCGAACAGGTTGAAGTCGTTGGTGTAAGTGCCGCCCATCGAGGTCTGCAGGGCCGAGAAGATGTCGGCGATGCTGACGCCCAGCGCCTGCGCCCGCTCGCGGTCGAGCTTGAGGTTGATCTGCGGCGTCGACGCACCATAGGTCGTGAAGACACCGGCCAGTTGAGGCACCTGCTGGGCCGCCACCATCATGCCGCGCGCCACGGCGGCGAGCTCGGTCGGCGGGGCGCCAGTCAGGGTCTGGAGTTGGAACTCGAAGCCCGAGGAGTTGCCGAGACCCATGATGGGCGGCAGGTTGAAGGCGAAGACGTTGGCCGCGGCGATCTGGCTGAAGGCGACGTTCAGTTCCTTCAGCGCATAGAACACCGAAAGATTGGCCTCCTTGCGCTCGTCGAACGGCTTCATGGCCACGACCACCAGCGCACGGTTGGGCAGCGCCAGGCCGTCGAGCAGGCTGTAGCCCGACACCGTGAAGACGCTCTGCAGCCAGGGCTTGCCCTGGATGGTCTTCTCGACCTGGTCGACGGCGCCCAGGGTGCGGTTGGTCGAAGCAGCGTCGGGAAGCTGCACCTCGGCCATGAAGGCGCCCTGATCTTCGTCGGGCAGGAAGCCCGACGGCACCAGGGAGCCGATGCCGCCGGTCGCCAGCACGAAGCCTGCGACCAGCAGCACGGCCACGATGCCGCGCCGTGCCAGCGGCGTCACGATCCGGACATAGCCGTCGCGGGTCTTGTCGATGCCGTTCTGCATCCAGGCGATGACACCGGTCGGCTTCTTCTTGTGACGCAGGATCAGCGAGCAGAGGGCGGGCGAGAGGGTCAGCGCGTTGATCGCCGAGATCACCATCGACACCGAGACGGCGACGGCGAACTGCGAATAGAGCTGGCCGGAGATGCCCGGAATGAAGGCCGTCGGTATGAAGACCGAGAGCAGCACCAGGGTGATGGCGATGATCGGCCCGGTCACCTGGCCCATCGCCTTCTCGGTCGCCTCGGCCACCGTGAGGTTGGGTTCGTGCTCCAGGATGTGCTCGACCGCTTCGACCACGACGATGGCGTCGTCGACCACGATGCCGATCGCCAGCACCAGCGCCAGAAGCGAGATGGTGTTGGCCGAGAAGCCGAAGGCCAGCATGACGGCGAAGGTGCCGATCAGGGCCACCGGCACGGCGACGATGGGGATGACGGTGGCGCGCAGATTGCCCAGGAAGACGAAGACCACGATCGCCACCAGCACGAAGGCCTCGATCAGGGTCGTGACCACGCTCTTGATCGTGGCCTTCACGAACACCGTGGTGTCGTACATCACGTCGTAGGCGACATCCTCGGGAAAGCGCGGCTCGAGCTCCTTCATCGCCTTGCGCACGCCCTCGGCGGTGGCCAGGGCATTGGCGCCGGGAAGCTGGAAGATCTGGATGCCCGAGGCCGGCTGGCCGTTGTAGCGGCCGACCGAATCGCTGTTCTTGGCCCCGAGCTCGACCCGCGCCACGTCCTTGATGCGGACCAGCGCGCCGTCTGACTGGGCGCGTACGACGATGTTCTCGAACTCCTCGACCGTGGTCAGCCGGCCCTGTGTCGTGATGTTGAGCTGGAAGTCGACGTCGCTCATCAATGGTGCGGCGCCGACCAGGCCGACCGCCGCCTGGACGTTCTGCGCCTGTACGGCCCTCACCACGTCGTCGGGCGTGATGTTGAGGCTCGCCAGCCGCTCCATGTTCAGCCAGACGCGCATCGAATAATCGAGCGCACCGAACAGCGAGGCATTGCCCACGCCCGGCACGCGGCGCAGCGTGTCGAGCAGGTTGATGGTCGCGAAGTTCGACAGGAACAGCCCGTCGCGGCTGCCCTTGGGCGAGTGGATGGCGATCACCTGCAACAGCGCCGAGGATTGCTTGCGCGTGGTGACGCCGTTGCGCTGGACCTCGGGCGGCAGCAGGGCAATGCCCTGGTTCACGCGGTTGGTCACGTTGACGGTGTTGAGGTCGGGATTGGAGCCGACCTCGAAGCTGACGGTGAGCTGGTAGCTGCCGTCGCCGCCCGAGGTCGACTTCATGTAGAGCATGCGCTCCACGCCGTTGACCTGGGCCTCGATCACCTGGGCCACGCTTTCCTCGACCGCCTGCGCCGAGGCGCCCGGGTAGGTGGCATTGACGGTGACCTGCGGCGGCACGATGTCGGGGAACTGCGCCACCGGCAGTGCCGTCATCGCGATCAAGCCGGCGATGGTGATGACGGTCGAGATGACAAAAGCCAGCCGCGGCCGGCGGATGAACAGCGACGAGATCGTCATGATGGGCGTCTCGGACTATTGCTTCTGGGCCGACGGCGGCGCGGGGCTCGGATTGACGACCACGCCTGGCCGCACCCGCTGCTGGCCCTGCACGATCACCCGCTCACCGGGCTTCAGCCCGTCGGTGATGGCGACCAGGCCGTCGCGCGACACGCCGGTCTTCACCCGCCGCTGCTCGGCTGTGTTCTTGTCGTTGACCGTGAAGACATAGGCGCCGGCCTGGTCCTGGGCGATGGCGGCCTGCGGGACGACCAGCGCCATCGGCGGCTTCTCGCCTTCTATGACGACGCGCACCGTCTGCCCGTCGGTGATCAGACCGTTCTTGTTATCGAAGGTGGCGCGGGCCAGCTGCGTGTCGGTCTTGGGATCGACGGTGACGTCGAGGAAGTCGACCTTGCCCTTCTCGCTGTAGAAGCTGCCGTCGGCCAGGCGCAGCCGGGCGACGATGTTGTCGCTGCCGCCCGGTCCGGCGCCGCGGCGCGCGTCGAGCAGCTCGCGCTGGGTCACCGGAAACAGCACGCGGATCGGATGCTCGCTCACCACGGTCGCCAGCACGCCCGAATCGGGGCTGACCAGGTTGCCGGGCGAGAAGGCGGCGCGGCCGATACGGCCGTCGATCGGCGACTTGATCTCGGTGTAGGAAAGCTGGATCTCGGCGTCGCGCAGTTGCGCCTTGGCGTCCTCGAGTTGCGCCTTGGCCTGGAGCTGCTCGCTGAGGCGCTGGTCGTAGGTCGCCTGCGGGCCGGTATTGGTGCGCAGCAGTTCGGCGGCGCGCTTCAGGGCCACGTCGGCATTGGCAAGGGCCGCGGTCGCGGCATCGCGCTGGGCGACCTTCTGGTCGACCGCCGCCTGATAGGTCTCCGGCTCGATGGTGAAGACCACCTGGCCTGCCTTCACTTGGTCACCGTCGTTGAACTTGCGCGGGCCGAGGAAGCCCTTTACCCGGGCTCGCAGCTCGACCTTGTCGACGGCGGCGGCCCGCCCGATGAACTCGGCCTGGTCGGCAATCGGACGCTCGACCGCGGCCTGCACCAGAACGGCCGGGGGAGGGGCACCCTGCTGAGCGAAAGCTGCAGGCGGTATGGCTATGGAGGACAAGGCAAACAGGGCCGCTGCGGCCACCATTGAAGCCGCCCAACGCCGGTCTTTCATTGTTTTTGCCCTCGCTCGAACCTAACGTCCAGACACTGCCTCAATTCACAGGAAGGGTCACGGCATTTCCCGGGAGCCTGGCGGTGTCATGGCGCCGTCACGATAGATGAATCAAACCAGCGAAAGAGGAGAGCGGAGAATGGCGGTGTTGCATCGGGTGGCTATCGTGCTCGCGGCAGCGTGCTTGGCGACGTCGGTCGACGTGGCGGCACAGGCGCCGACCACGCCCCCGGCGCAGCAATCCCAAGGTCAGACACAAGCTCAGACACCGGGGCAGACGCAGCGCAGCACCTTCGCCAACCCCGCCGAGTACGACAACTACATGGCGGGCGTGAATACGCAGGATCCGGCACGGCGTGCCACGGCGATGGAAGTGTTCATCGCCTGGTATCCCGGCAGCATCCTGCGCATCGACGCCTACGAGCAGGCGATCGCCGCCTGGCATGCCGCCGGACAGCCGGCCAAGGCCGACGTGCTGGGCGTGAAGCTTCTGCAGATCGATCCCGACAATGTGCGGGCGCTGGCCAACAGCGCCTATGTCGGCCGGCTGAAGGCGGCGGGCGGCGACACCGCGGCCCTGGCGCCGGCGGTCGCGGCGGCGCAACGCGGGCTCGCGGTTCTGCCCAAGTGGCAGAAGCCGCCGCTGCTCGACGATGCGGGTTTTGCCCGCGTGAAGGAACAGCTTGCCGGTGTGTTCAACGGTGTTTTGGGCTTCGCTGCCCTGCAGGCCAAGGACTACGAGAAAGCCCGCGGCTTCTACCGGCTTGCTGTCGCGGCGGATCCGACCAATCTGCAGGACGTCTACCAGCTCTCCGTGTCGCAGCTCGAGGACATGCCGGTCGACGCGCTGGGCTTCTGGTATGGCGCGCGTGCCATCGCGATTGCCCGTGCGGCCAAGAACGATTCCGCTGCGCACGACATAGACCGCTATGTGCGCTCACGCTACAGCCAGTATCGCGGCAGCGAGCAGGGCTGGAACGACATCGTCCGCCGTGTCGTCGCCGGCGAAAAGGCGCCCCCGGACAATTTCAAGAAGTCGATCCCGCGCGCCATGACGCCACCCGAGCAGGCGCTGCAGCTCCTGGAGGACAATGAGCCCGGTGCCTTGTCCTTCGCCGAATGGGTTCTCGTGCTGCGCAATCGCGACGTCAGCTCTGCCAACAAGGCGGCTGCCGAGAAGGTGTGGAAGGCGATCAACGACAAGCAGCAGGGCGGGGCGCGGCTCAAGGTGCCGTTGAAGGTGATCATGGCGACGCCCGATCGCATCGAGGCGGCGATCACCGAGGAGGCGCAGGGCGGCAACGTCGTCGAGCTCGAGGTCGTGCTGGCGCGGCCGCTGAGCCCGCTGCCGGCAATCGGTGCCAAGATCTCGATGCTGGGAGTCCTGAGCGACTACCGCCCGCAGCCCTTCCTGTTCCGTCTGACCAAGGGCGAGCTTGCGCCCGAATCCATGCCTGTCGCCGGCGGTCCCTGTGCCGATCCACGCCCGCAGATGTGCACCCAGGATTACCGGCCGGCCTGCGGCACGCGCCGCGACAACACCCGCAAGACCTTCCCCAACGCCTGTACCGCCTGCGCCGACCCGCAGGTCATTACCCAGGCGGCGGGCGCCTGCCCCTGACGAGACTGGCACTTGGGTTCGCAGATCTCCTCCTCGCCCGTTTTTTGCGCGAACAGCAGCGCCTTCTCTTATTCTCCTCTCCCCCTTGGGGGAGAGGCCGGGTGAGGGGGCTCTACCCGCACACCTTTTCCGTCTCGCATACCCTCACCTCCCCGTTGCTCCGCAACGGGTCCCTTCCTCTCCCACTGCGTGGGAGAGGACTGATGAGCGATCCGTCGACTCCCTAGCATTTGAATGGGGAGGCGAAAGAGAGGTGAATCCGACAGTGACGACAGGCGGGCGCTCAGAGGCCTGGGAAGATTCGGGGCCAGGGTGAAGGGGTGGACGGTGGCATGAACGGCGTATCGGTCGTGGGGGCATCGTCGTGCTGACCTGGCGCATTGCTCTCGTCGCGTCGGCACTCCTGTGAGATCGGCAGTTCCATCGTTTGCGGCGGCGGCGGAATGATCGCTCGTCGCCAGGCGCGGGGTGTGCGGAAAGCCATCGCCACGTCCTCCTCGAGCAACACGGTTGTAGGGTCGACATAGGCGCCATGCCGGGAGCTTCAAGAGGCTTGCCGGAAACCATGGTGCTTGATAGTTAAGTTTATGCTAAACTATCAAACTTCGACGGCGACACCGCTCGATCTCGCTTTCCAGGCGCTGGCCGATCCGACGCGACGGACCATGGTGGAGCGGTTGAGCCTTGGCCCCGCCTCGGTCAGCGAACTGGCGCAGCCGCTCGACATGACCCTGTCGGCGGTGGTTCAGCATCTGGCGGTGCTCGAGGCGAGCGGTCTGGTCCGCTCGCAGAAGGTCGGGCGCGTACGGACCTGCCGCATCGAACCGCAGGTCCTCAGCGCCGCCGAGCGCTGGCTGAGCGAACGGCGCGCGAGCTGGGAGCGCCGCTTCGATCGGTTGGGCGCCTTCCTGGCCGAGACTGCGGAAGACCCGGAGGACCGTGCAGCGGCGACGACAGCGTCGGCACCGCAGGCGACCAAGCGCCGGAGGAAGAAGAAATGATCAAGCGATCCGCCCTTCCCGCCACCTTCACGATCAACCGCCATTACCCGGCCAAGCCGGCACGCGTCTTCGCGGCCTGGGCGAGTGTCGAGGCCAAGGCACGCTGGGCCTATTGCGACGAAGCCTGGAAGCCGCAGCTGCACGAACTCGACTTCCGGGTCGGCGGACGGGAGCGCGCGATCACCGGCCCGGCCGGCGGCGCACGCCATATCTTCGAGGCGGTCTACTGGGACATCGTGCCCGGCGAGCGCATCGTTTTCTCCTACGACATGCATCTCGACGCGCGGCGGATATCGGTTTCGCTGTCGACCATCGAATTCTTCGCGGAAGCCGGCGGGACGCGCATGCGTTTCACCGAGCAGGGCGTTTTCCTCGACGGCTACGACGATGTCGCCGGCCGGGAGGAGGGCACACGCATTGGCCTCGACAATCTCGAGCGCGTGCTGCGTGAGGGGCTTGATCGAGGGGAGCTTGATCAAACGGAGACCGATCGGAGGAGGGCGGCGTCATGACGGATCGTTCGACGGCACATGCGACGTTCACCATCGAACGGCGTCTTACGGTGTCGCGGGAGAAGGCGTTCCGCGCCTATGCCGATCCCAGATCAAAGGCCCGGTGGTTCGTCGGGCCGGAAGGCTGGGAACGTTCGGACCACAAGCTCGATTTCCGCGAAGGCGGCCGCGAAAGCGTAAGCGGCGGTCCGCCGGGCGGGCTGATCCACTACTACAACGCGCTCTATCAGGACATCGTGCCGAACGAACGCATCGTGCTCGCCTACGAGATGCACATGGACAGCACGCGCATTTCGGTGTCGCTCGGGACGACCGAATTCAAGTCCGACGGCAAGGCGACCCGGTTGGTCTATACCGAGCAGGTCGTCTTCCTCGACGGCCACGATCATGTTGCTGCCCGTGAACATGGCACGCGGGCCCTGTTCGACAATCTCGCCGCGCTGCTCGAGCACGAAGCGCAGGCGACATGACGGCTGTGTCTCCCACGCGATCGGTCGAACACGGCACGATCCGGTTGGAACGCCTCTACAAGGCCAAGCCGCAGCGCGTCTTCGCGGCCTGGGCCGACTCGGAAGCGCGCGCCAAATGGGACGTGCCCGGTCGTTGGGTGATCACCGAGCAGACCTTCGACTTCCGCGAAGGCGGGCGGGAGATGAAGCGTTTCGGGCCCGCCGGCGATCCGCGCTTCCTGGCGCAAGCGCGTTACGTCGATATCGTTCCGGAGCGGCGCATCGTCTACAGCTACGGCATGACCGACCGCGGCGAACCCATTTCCGTGTCACTCACCACGGTGGAGTTCACGCCGGTCGCCGGCGGCACTCGGCTGATGCTGGTCGAGCAGGTCAGCCTGCTCGACGGTCGCGACAAGCTCGCCCATCGCGAGGAAGGCATCGCCTCGAAGCTCGACAAGATCGGTCTTCTCGTCTCCGAGGCGGCGTAAGCGAAAATCAGTGCGCCATCAGCAGCGGCACGCGGCAGGACGAGATCACCTTGCCGGTGGCGCCGCCCATGCCGAGGAAGCTCATCACCTGGCCGCGGCCGTAGGCGCCCATTACCAGCAGGTCGGCGCCCTTGCCGTGGGTGTAGTCGAGCAGGGCACGGCCGCGTGCCCGGCCCGAGACGGTGCCGGGGTCGATGCCGTCGACCGTTGTCGCGATGCCGTGGCGGCCGAGATTGCGCGCCAGGTACGAGGCGCCGACATCGTCCGGCTTGGAGCCGACCACGAGAATGGTGACATTCGAGGCCTTCTGCAGGACGGGCAGTGAGTATTCGACGGCGCGCGCCGCCTGGAAGCTGCCGTTCCAGGCCACGATGACCGAACCGAACGCGCCGCTGCCGGGATTGGGGGGCGCGATCATGACGGCGCGGGCGCATTCGTGGACAGCGGCTTCGACGGTGGCGGGCGCCACATTCTCGGGATCGGAGCCGGGGCGGCCGAGCACCAGCAGATCGGAGCAGCGGCCCATGGCGACCAGGGTATCGAGGGTCGCCGTCTCCGCCGCGGTAAAGGTTGCGTCCTTGATGGAAGCGAGGATCTCCTTGTAGGCGCGCTGCGATTCGGCGGCCCGGGCTTCGAGGCGTTCCTCGTCGATCTCCATGATCAGGGGCATCGCCTCGCCGCTCATCGCAAGGCCGCCCACTGCGCCACCTGCCGGGCCGACGGGAAGGTGCAGAGCATCCACTGTGCCCTCGAACAGGCCGGCGACGCGGCCCGCCAACTGGAAGGACATCGCGGCATCGGGGCCGCCCTCGGACACGGCCAGAATCGACTTGAACATCTCTGACTTCCCCCACCAATCGATCGCCCAAAAGACGGGCGATTAAGAAGCGATGCCGCCTGTGGTGCAAGCCGAACCTTTCGCTCGGCAGTCCAGCGCCGGAAATGGTCGCTCGAACGATTGCCTGGGAAGGGGACTCAGCTGCGTGCCGCCTGGGCGAGTGCGGTCATCACCTCGACTGCACCTCCGAGTTCCTGGCCCGCCTTACGGCCGCCGGCCAGCACCTCGTCGAGCGATCGTCCGTTGGCGAGCGAGGCAGCGCCCCACAGCAAGGCCGAACGCATGCCGCTTTTGCAGAAGGCAACGATCTTGTCCTCGCCATTGGCCAGCAGGTCGGCCAGGGCGCGGACCTGGTCGGGAGTGGCGCGCGGGCCGGAGAAAGGCAGGTCGAGGAAGACGAGCCCGGCGTCCCTGGCGGCCTTCTCGAGATCGGCCGTGCGCGGCTGGCCAAAGAGGGCCTCGCGATCGGGGCGGTTGTTGATCACGACGGCGATGCCTGCGTCGGCAAGCGCCTTCATGTCGTCGGGCTTCAGCTGGCCGGTGAGGGCGACGCGTTCGTCGGCAAAGGGCAGGGACATGGTCATGATGCGGCGAGCTCGCGCTTGCGGATCCAGTGAATGAACGGCAGCGACAACAGCACCATCCAAAGCTTGCCCAGGATCTGGCCTGCGAGATAGTCGAGGCTGCCGAAGGCCAGCCACAGGAACAGAAGACTGTCGGCCACCAGACCAACCACGCTGCTGGCCAGCACCGCCAGCACCAGGCCGCGCGACTGCAGCGGCGTGTAGACGGCGAAGTCGGCGAGCTCGGACAACAGGAAGGCCGTGGCCGAGGCGATCAGAAGCTGCGGCGGTGCAATGGCGCCGGAGAGCGCTGCGCCGGCGACGATCGCCATCAGCGCCACGCCGCGACCGAGCCGGCGCTGCACCATGTCGCGCAGCACCAGCGCGAGGCCGATCATCAGCACGCCCGAGGGGGCCATGATGGCGTGCCCGCTGGGACCCCAGGCGGGGGCCACGGGCACCAGGCAGGGGCCCTGCGGCACGCAGACTGTGCCGACATGGCCGATCATCCAGTTGGCGAGGGGAATACAGGCGATAAAGCCCAGGAAATAGGCCAGGGCCTCGAGCTTGCGCCGGGGGACGGGAGTCATGCCGGCGCTCCTAGCAGGTCCCGGCGCGCGGGGAAACCCGAGGGAAATACCATGGGGAACTCGACGAAAAGGCGAGCGTTTTCATGACACACACCATGGAGAATTCGATGCTTGCCCGCCGTTCCGTTTTGTTCGCCTTGGCCGCCGCTCCCCTGGCGGCCCACGCCTCGGCCGTTCTTGCCGTGGATGCGCTTCCCGACGCCCGGTTCGTCGGCTTCTGTCAGACGGTGAACGATTTCGAGATCGCCTCCGGTCGCCTCGCGCTGGCCAAGTCGGCCAACGAGAATGTCCGCGGCTATGCCTCGCGCATGGTGGCCGAATACAACGAGGCGGCACAGTATCTGGTCAAGGCACGCGCGGAGGCCGGTGTCTCCTATGCGCCCGACCCATCCAACCCGCCGAATACGGTGGCGGTGCTACAGCGCCTCAACAACCTCACCGGGCCGGAATTCGATACGGCCTATGCCAATTCCCAGCTCGCGATCCAGACCGAGGCCAATGCGCAATACGGTGCCTTCTCGCAGAACGGCGAGAACGGTGCCCTGCGCCGCTATGCCCAGCGCATGTTCCCGATCTCCGAGCAGCACCTGGAATATGCCCGCCGGATCGCGGGAGGGCGCTAGCAGCGGTCGCCTTCACCGGATCGCGGGCCTGGAGGCCCGCGATCCGGTGAGCTGCGTCTTGCCAATGGTGAGCTATGAGCTTTTTGCCGCGGAAGCCTGCGTCGCCGGGACGCCCAGCGAGAGCATCAGCCGGTTGGCCCAGTTGAAGAACGAGGCGGCGCCGATCAGGTCGGCGATCGCCGCGTCGTCGAGGCCGACTTTGCGCAGGCGCTCGACATGCTCCTTGCCGAAGGTCAGGGGGAGCGCCGTGAGCGCGACCGAGGCCGCGACGATCGCCTCCCAGCGCTCGTCGAGCTTGGCGTCGACGCCTTCGTCGAGCAGGCGCTGCACGTCGTCGACCCGCTTGGAGTAGGTGGCGGCAAAGCGGGCATGGACCGAAGCGCAGTAGATGCAGCCGTTCAGCCGCGAGGTCGCGGCGGCCGCGAGTTCGCGTTCGGCGCGCGGCAGGCCCGCTTCCGGATTGTAGAAGATGTCCTTGTCGGTGCGGGTCCGCGCTTCGAGCACGGCGGGATCGCGCGCCAGCAGCCGGAAGTAGGGTGACTTGATGCGCGCCGCGTCGACCAGGCTGGCGACATGCCGCTCCGTCATCTCGCCTTCCGCCAGCGGCTCCAGCCAGGGCAGCCAGTCGAGCATGTCGCGGGTGAAAACCACCGGCTCGGTGTGCGGCGGCGGCGTCAGCGTCTTCTCTGTCGTCTTGGTGCTCATAGTGTGCTCGCAAGCGTGCTCAGGCCGGCAACGACCCGAATCTGGTAGGCCAGGAAGGAGACGAGCTGGGAGACCGTCACGACATCGGTCGTCGACCAGCCGGCATCCAGCAGCGCCTGCAGCGAGGGCGCCGAGGCATCGCGCGGATGGAAGACCAGCATGTGCGTGTGCTCAAACGCCGCCGACAGACGGGCGCCCAGCGCCTTGCGGCCGGCCTCGCTCACCTTCCAGGTCGGACCCGGCGCGTCTTCGCTCGAAAGCGGCCCCTTGGGAAAGAGGCCATAGGGGCCTTTGCTTCTGGCGGCGGCGACTTCGGCCGCAACGGCAGCGCCCAGTGCCGCGGGCAGCTTGGCGGCGTAGAAGGCGCTGGTCTTGGGCTCGCCATGCAGGCCTGCGACAAACGCCGCGATGGCATGGCGTTCGTCGGCGGTGACGCTGCCCTGGTCCTTTGGTTCGAACAGAGACGCGTAGCTCGCCTGGGCGTGCTTGCGCGCCTCGGACCGCTGGGCGCGGATCGCATCCAGCTTCGAGCCGGGCGCGATGCCCACCAGCGTGTCGATCACATCGGTCATGCGACTTGTCGTGCTCCCGTTTCCTTGTGGGGCGTCCAGCCCAGGGCCGGCGCGACCTTGCCGGCGAAGAGTTCGATCGAGCGCAGGATATAGGGATGCGGCGGATCGATCGAGTGAACCTGCATGGTGAGGTCGGTGGCGCGCTGCAGGGTGGAATCGCCCTGCAGCGAGGCGATGACTTCGTCGGGCGTGCCGATATGCACGTCCATGGCGGCGATCAGGTCGCCCACCAGGTTGCCCGAGGAGAGGTTGCCGGTGGCGGCCAGCCGATGGCGCATGCGCGACAGGCCGACCTCGGCAAGCCGCATCGCCTCGTCGTGGTCGTCGGCGATGAACACCGTGCGCGAGGCGAGGATGCGCGGTTCGCAGCCCTTGGGCAGGGCCTCGAGATAGGCATCGAGCATCGGGTTCTGGATATCGGCCAAGGAGGCCTGCGGCGCTTCCGGCGGCCGTGGCTGGGTCCGCGACAGCATCAGCCCGTCGCCTGCAGCGCCGGCACGTCGTGCCCCGGAGACGGTAAACGTGGCCTGCCAGATGCGGTCGACCAGGCTGGTGCTCGCCGGATAGAGCTTGTCGCCGCCGTCGAGTTCGCGTCCTGACCAGGCGGTCTTCAGCGTCTCGAGATGACTGTCGAAAAGCTTGTGACGGTCGTTGCTGTCGAGGCCGAAGGCCGTGAAGGCCGTCAGATTGCCGCCCGGGCCAACGCCGACTTCGAGGCGGCCGCCACTCAGCAGGTCGGTGACGACGGCATCCTCGGCGACGCGGATCGGCAGCTCCAGCGGCAGGGTGACGATGCCGGTGCCCAGGCGAATGCGCGAGGTGTGGGCCGCGACATGCGACAGGAAGACGAAGGGCGCGGGCAGGCCGCCTTCTCCTTCGTGGAAATGATGCTGGGCGATCCAGGCCGAATCGAAGCCGTGCTTCTCGGCGTGGACGATCTGTTCGGTGGCGAGTCGATAGCGTTCGGCGGCTGTCGTCTGGTCGAGCAGGCGGGTGAAGAAGCCGAGGCGCTTGATCGGGAACGTCGTCATGGGGTCAACCTTGCGTGAAGAGCGGGTTCGGAAGCAAGGGCCGCGGCTGCAGGCATGCTGCGGCCGGGGATGGCGTCGATCAGCTCGCGCGTATAGGCACTGTCGGGCCGGCCGAACACCGTCTCGATCGGGCCGCCATCGACCTGCCGCCCTTTGTGCATGACCGAGACCGTGTCGGAGATCTGCCGGACTACGGCGAGATCGTGCGAAACGAAGAGATAGGTGAGGCCCAGCGTCTTCTGCAGCTCGTCGAGCAGGGCGAGGATCTGCGCCTGCACCGTGACGTCGAGGGCCGAGACCGCTTCGTCGAGCACCAGCACCCGCGGATCGAGCACCAGGGCGCGGGCGATCGCCACGCGCTGGCGCTGGCCGCCCGACAGGGCGCGCGGAGGACGGTCGAGGAAGCTCTCCGACAGGCCGACCCGGTTCAGCATGTCGCGCACCTTGCGGGCGCGGTCGGCCGCCGGGATGGGCTCGAAGTTCAACAGAGGCTCCTCGACGATACGCGCGATGGTCTGGCGTGGATCGAGCGAACCGTAGGGGTTCTGGTAGACGAGCTGGATGTGCTTGCGGAAGCGCCGCAGGGGCTCGCCCTTGAGCGTGGTGAGGTCGACGCCGTCGACCAGGATGCGGCCGGCGGTCGGCTTCAGAAAGCCGACGACGCTGCGCACCGCCGTGGTCTTGCCCGAGCCCGACTCGCCCACGATGGCGTGCGTGCTGCCGCGGCGGACCTTGAAGGAGACGCCGTCCAGCGCGCGGAAGGTCTTGGCCTCGCCGCCGGTCAGCGGAAAGTCGTGGCTGAGCCCCTCGACGTCGATGGCGAAGTCCTGGTTGTCGGTGAGGATGCGCACCGGCCGCGGCTTGCCGAGCGACGGCGCGTCCGAGAGCAGTCGGCGCGTATAGGCGCTGCTGGGCGCGGCCAGCACCTCCTTGACGGCGCCCTGCTCCTGGATGCGGCCACCCTGCAGAACCACCAGCCGATCGGCGCGGTCGGCCGCGACGCCGAGATCGTGCGTCACCAGCAGCACGGCCGTGCCGTTCTCGCGGCGCAGCTCGTCGATCAGGTCGAGGATGCGCCGCTGCACGGTGACGTCGAGCGCGCTGGTCGGCTCGTCGGCCACGATCAGGGCGGGATTGAGAGCGACGGCAATGGCGATCAGCACGCGCTGCCGCATGCCGCCCGAAAGCTCGTGCGGATACTGCTGCGCGCGCATCTCGGCCGGCGTCAGGCCGACGCGCTCCAGCAGCTCGATCACCCGCTTTTGGATCGTTCGGCGGTCGCCCCGCTTGTGGATCTGCATCACCTCGGCGAGCTGCGAGCCAATGGTGCGCACGGGGTTGAGCGAGCTGCCAGGATCCTGCGGGATCAGGCTCACCACTGCGCCGCGGATACCGTCCAGCCGCTTCTGCGACCAGCGCGAAATGTCCGTGCCGTTGAGCCGGATGACGCCGCCGTCGACCTTGCCGTTGCCGGCCAGCAGGCCGAGCACGGCCTGCGCCGTCGTGGTCTTGCCCGATCCCGATTCGCCCACCAGGGCGACCACTTCGCCCGGCATGACCTTGAAAGAGACGCCGTGGACCACACGCTGGTCGCGATCGTTCGTGCGGTAGGAGATGGCGAGGTCGTCGACCTCGAGAAGGGGTGTTGTGCTCATGGCTCGGTACGGCCGATGGCCTTGGAGATGCGGTCGGCGGAAAGCACGACCAGGACGACGACAAGGCCGGGCGCTGCGGTGAGCCACCAGGCACGCGAGAGATAGTTGCGGCCCTCGGCGATCAGCAGGCCCCATTCCGGCGTCGGTGGCGGCGCGCCGTAGCCCAGGAAGCCCAGGGTCGAGATGGCGAGGATGGCCGAGCCGAACTGCAGGGCGGCGAGCGCGATCACCGAGGTCAGCGAATTGGGCAGCACATGACGGTAGAGCACCGCCCAGAAGGTGCCGCCGCTGCCGAAGGCCGCCTCGACATAGTCGCTGCGCCGAACGCGCACGACCTCGGAGCGGGCAAGGCGCGCGAAGCGCGCGATGGAGACCGCGCCGACGGCAATGGCGACGTTCACCGTGCCGAAGCCCAGGATCACGATGATGCTGAGCGACAGCAGCAGCGACGGGACGGCCAGCAGGGAATCGACCAGCCGCATGATGGCGGCGTCGAGCCAGCCGCTGCGCGCCCCGGCGATCAGGCCGAGCAGGGTGCCGAGCAGCAGGCCGACGCTGACGGCGACGAAGGCGCCGGTCAGCGAATGGCGGGCACCATAGACGATGCGGGCATAGAGATCGCGGCCGAGACCGTCGGTGCCCAGCACATGCTCCTCGCTGGGCGCTCGCAGTTGCGTGCCCGGGACGCCTTCGGTGCCGCTGTAGGAGGTGAAGGCCGACGGAAAGACCGCCCACAGCAGCACGATCAGCACCACTGTCCAGGCCAGCGCCAGGGTCGGCGAGAGGCGCTTGATCCGCGAGACCCAGCCGACGGGGAGGTCGGCCGAGAGCGAGGCGCCGGCGCCGTTTGCGGTTTCGCTGCTCATGCCGTGGCTCCGACTTTGCTGCCGAGCCGTGGGTCGAGGACGGGGTAGAGCAGGTCGACGATCAGGTTGATGGTGACGAAGGCGAGCGCGGAGATGACCACGATGGCCTGCAGCACGGCCGTGTCGTGATTGCCGACCGCCTGGTAGGTGAGGCCGCCCAGTCCACTCAGGCCGAACACCGCTTCGGTGACGACGGCGCCGGCAAGAAGCTCGCCGAACAGCACGCCCGCGATGGTCAGGGTCGGCAGGAGCGCGTTGCGCGCCACATGCCGCCACAGCACCCAGCTGCGTGACGCACCCTTGGCGCGCGCGACGGCAACGAAAGGCTGCGTCAGCACCTGGTCGATGTTGCGCATCAGGATCTGCGCCAGCGGCGCAGAGATCGGGATGGCAAGCGTCATCACCGGCAGCACCAGTTTCTCGACGGGACCGGGGCTGATCACCGATACCAGGCCGAGCTGAAACGAAAAGATCTGGATCAGCATGATGCCGAGCCAGAAGACCGGCACCGAGATGAAGAGCGACGGCAGTGCCTGCAGGCCGGCGCGCAGCCAGCCCATCCCGGTCATGTTCGAGGCGGCAGCGAGGAGGATCGTCAGGATCAGTGCCGCCGTGAAGCCCAGCGACGCCAGCAGCAGGGTGGACGGCAGGTTGGTGAGCAGCAGCTTGCTCACCGGCACGCCGGCCTGGATCGAGTAGCCGAAATTGCCGGTGAGGAACTGGCCGACCGTGCTGAGATAGCGTTCCCATAGCGGCAGGTCGGCGCCGTAGGCGGCGCGGATATCGGCGATCTGTTCGGGCGTCAGCGCCATTTCCGGCGCCATGAACTTGATCATGATCGCATCGCCCGGCAGCACCTGCAGCAGCAGGAAGGCCGCCGTGAAGGTCAGCGCCAGCACCGCCAGCGCCTGCCCGAACCGGCCAAGAAGGTAGTGGACCATCAGTGATGCTCAGGCGATCGTATCGTCAACCGCGGCCCTGTCATTTGGGCGCGATCCAGGTCGAATAGAAGCTCGGCCGGCCGACCGCTTCGAAGGTGAAGCCCTTGACCCGCGGCGAGGCGGCGAAGGCCTGCGGCTCCTCGAAGACCGGGATCGCGTAGCCCTGGTCGATCACATAAGCTTGGACCTCACCGACCAGCGCCAGGCGCTTCACCGGGTCGGTCGCGACGGCGATGTCCTCCAGCAGCTTGTTCAGCTTCTCGTCGCTGAAGTTCTGCACCTTCTGGCTGACGCCGCCCTTCTGCAGCAGCACGTTGCGCGTGGTGGGATAGTATTGGCTGCGGATCACGTCGGGATCGGCGCGGCCGACCATCGCCGGTGCGACCGGCGTCTTGGCCGGATCGAGATTGTCGGCAACGCGGCTGCCGGCATCGCCCGCCAGCACGTTCAGCTTCACGCCGACCTTGGCCCATTGTTGGGCGACGAGCTGCAGGGTCTCCTTGTTCTGCGGCTGCGGCAGCGACTCGTAGGCGGTGAGCACGAGCTCCTTGCCGTCCTTCTGGCGCAGGTTGCGCGGCCCGACTGTCCAGCCGGCCTCGTCGAGCAGCTTGGCGGCGAGCGCCGGGTCGTAGGCGAGCTTGCCCGAATTGTCGACAAAGCCCTGCGCCGTCGAGGCGATGATCGACTTGGCCTGCGGATAGTTCTCCGAGAACAGCGTGGCCACGATCTCCTTGGTGTTGGTGGCGTGCAGGAGCGCGCGGCGCACCCGCACGTCGGACACCAGGGGATTGTCGGGGCGGAAGACGATGCTGTT
>Ga0209933_1000787_pt1 | contig 45845 bp, 42 predicted proteins | sample ThiBiot_300_biof_FD_183944 | JGI IMG/M metagenome (GOLD analysis project Ga0209933, IMG submission 183944) | Wastewater bioreactor microbial communities from Cape Town, South Africa - Thiocy_cont_300_biof (SPAdes) | ecosystem: Engineered > Bioremediation > Thiocyanate > Unclassified | place...
GATGCCTCCGAAAATGTAGAAGAAGACGAGCATCCATCGTGGGACGTCGGAGATGTGCTCATTGTAGTCGATCGCGCCGACAAACGCGGCGGCAAGCATGATCGAGAAGATCAAGACCAGCCGATTGCGGCTTACGTCGAAGAACTTCGAAAAGGAATCGAGCAGGGTGGCCGGGTCTAGGTTGTCGGACATGATGTAGGCCTCGAAGGGTAGACCGAGATTGTTGGCAATTGGAACGACGGCGGGAGTTGAACCCGCATCTCCAGGCCCGTATATATCTGGCGCCAACCATATACGTCGAAAGCCTGGGCTCTATCCATTGAGCTACGTCGTAAGCTTTAAAACCAGTCACCTCTCGGAATGGGCGGCGCTTTCCAGGCGCCGCTTTTTCTTTTTCTAGCCAAGTGTTCCTTGCGCATGTCGACGGCGTAAGGCGTGGCGGCCAGGATAAGTCCGCCGAGATCGTAGGCGTTCGTTGTCTTGTTTGTGGCTGTACCGCGCACGATGCGCCTGACAAGCCCACGCTCATGGAGCGACGTGAGCTGTCGCTGAATCGTGCGTTCGCTGAGCTTCATCGCAGCTGCCATGCGTGCCTTGCTCGGTCGTGGGAGCAATTCCGAGCGCCACCAATACGAAGCCAGAAACAGGATGATGTTGAGGTCCACCGAGTCGAGGCCGAGTTCGGCCTGCCGATGGATGATTGCATTCGGCAAGGTGGTCCAGCCCGCGCGGATGAGCTTCGGCGTCCATTTGCGCCGGTAAATAGTCTGTGCCGCGATTGGCGGCTCTGCGAGGGGATGCGGCGTCTTCATGAGTTCCAGACGAGTGACCGACGACACAGGATGAGGCAGCAAATAAGCAGTTTCAAAAATACGGTGCGTGATTTTTAGTGTATAGAGAGACATTCATGTCCGGGTATGCGGAAGTCCTCAAATCGCCCGTTGGGCGCCCCATCCGGTGTCGTCGGCCCGTCGAGCGGCTTTTACGCCATCTGGTTAGGGTGGCGGGAGGGCCGGCGCGCCGAATTTTTGGAAGACGTTGAGCACCAACGTTTCGACGTGATGCGCGACTGCCCGATCCTTGACCTTGAGCGAGTTGGGATGGCCGCAGCCGTTGCGGCGGTCGAGGCACTCGACGAGGGCCGTCTTTACGTTCTTGCCGATCAGGCCGACGGCAACTGCTCGGTCAAGGAAGTCGCGTTCCTTCATCAGAGCAAGCGCGTCGCGGTTCTTCGCAGTCCGCCAGTCGGTGTTTATCCGCTTGGCCTCGGCGTTGAACTCCTTGAGCTTGGTATCGAGCACTGCCTGGTACAGCACGTCCATGGCGGTAATCCAGCTCATGACGATGGCGGACCGATAAATCTGCGCCTCATAGGCGCGCACGGCCTCCTCTGCAAAAGCGCGCGTCGTGTCGTCGGCGATCTTGGCCATTTCGGCGCGCAGATCGGCGGCGGGCGGCACCGGAGCCCGGGTCTTGTCGTTGCCGATCAACGCGCGAACGTCCTCCAGCCCGTCCTCGGTGATTTCCCAGTAGCCGCCGATCAGGATCGCCTTGCCACGGGAGGTCGCGAGGATGCTCGATACGTTCCAGGCGCGCATCTTCCGGAAGCCATGCCGTTCGGCGATCAGGGCGATGTCCCGCACCTTGACGGGCTCGCCGGCCGACGCGAGGGCGGCAAGAACCTTGGAGAGGCGGCCATGGTCGCGCGCGAGGACGCGCTTCAGTTCGGTTTCGGTAAGCACGGGTCGACCTTCGGGTAGGCGGCCGTCACCCCGACTGGCCGTTGTTGAGGATGCGTTCGAACTCGGTGATGCCGCGCCTGTTCAGACGGTAGCGGACGGCGCCGCCCTTGCGGCGCACGGTGTCTCCCGACACGAAGGCTTTCGCGCGGTCTGACAGCACCTTGGACGCCGTGGCGATGTCGAGCTTCACGCCAAGCTGGTTGGTGATCTTCTCGACGTCGCCGGAGGTGATGCCAAGTTGATCGCTGACGTATCTGGACACGGCCCACAGGCACAGCAGAGTGCGGTTGACCGCGTTGAGCGGCTGTTGGTCAAGGACGCGGGCTTGGATCTGCTCGGCCTCAGGGCAATCCTTGATGATCGAGACCACGGACGCGATATTCAGCTCCGGCGGTTCCTCTACATCGCCGTTTCCCGGCGTGATTGGAGGCGTCCATGCCGGCCTGCCGCCGCCGGACGAGCGCATATCCTTGGGCGGCATCGACCCGATCGGCGGGTACGTTGCGGCGTGGTCGGCAACAGCTTGAACCTCCTCGACCGTGCCTTCAACGGCGATGGTGGCCCCGTTGGGAAGCGTGAAATTGGCCTTCATGGCACCTCTCGTCAGAAACCAAGGTTTCGACTCTTATTTGCCGAACCGATTCTAGTCAAGCCACATTGCTGATGGTTTCCCCAGTGCCATATAGACATTTCTGGAAATAAATTCTTTAATTTTCCTTCTAACCGTCGCCAAACGTTATGAGATGAATTGCTCGCGTGACAAATGTCAAAATAAAATGCAACACAAACAATGAATTATTATCATTTTTGCGAAGCGGTATAGGACAATCTACATAAAACAGCTTGGCTCCATGACGTGAAATAACTTACGCGCATCAGGTTAGCGTCCGTCAATAAATTCGCCATTAATCGCTTTAATTCAGTCATATAAGGCCTGTTAGGGTTGCGGCGTAGTCTGACAGAGCGGGAATTTCCTTATAGCTTGGCTGGCGCCTTGATGCCCGGCCGTCCTCTAATCGATGTCGTGGGGTTGCCGGGGCGGGGTATGGTCTTCCGTGGCGACGCAAGGCGGGAGCGTACTAGGAACAAATCTACGGTCGGGAGGGGAAGCCGCCGCTATTCTCGCTTCGTGGCCGTCCTGCAAGCGGTTCCAACAAGGCAACCCTCGGGCTGCTGGAAATGGGATCGGCCGAGAGCTAGGCTTGACGCGATTGAAAGCGATCCTCGCGAAACTCGTCGTCATGGCCGATGACGGCGGCCTGGCAAGCATCGACCACGTCTTTGACAGGTTCGAGGGGAAACCTAGCGGACAACCGGCGGCGATGAAGAAATTCGCTGCAGATCGACAGCAAGCTCGAAGTGGTGATGGTCCCGGTGGTCATGGGAAGTTCGGGTGATAGAGCGGCATCCAGACCCCGAGACATTTGCCGGCCTTTTAGAGCCCCCATTGCTTCGAGGTGTTTTACGGCGAGCGTAACGCCCGAGCTGGACTTGGTCGACATGTTCGTAAAACTAGCGGCGCGTGCTCAGCTGCGGATCGTTTGCTACCGCGAGTTTCAGAATTCCGTCGCCCGGCGGCTGCAATGTGAGGTACCGGAAAGCCAAACATCCCCTTGACGATCTCCAATTCGTGTATATGTGTATGCGTGTATTCGTTTCGGAGAAAAATATGGCGCTCAAAGATTTGGTGGCGTCCAAGGCTTCGTTGGCCGAGGACGTGATTGAGCGAATCATTTCAGACTACGTTCGCTTTGACCCCGATCACAAAGAGATCGTGTTTACGCCGGAGGTGCACGGGCTCCCAAACAAAACCAAGATTCTCATCTACCTGGTCGCCCAACAGGGCTGGCCCTACGTGTTGGACGAGGTCGTGCCCGTTGATGCAAAGCCGAGCGAAATTGAAGAGCATACGAACATTGCCGGCGGCACTTTGAGGCCGCTCCTCAAGGAGCTGAAAGACCGCAATATCATTTCCGAAAAGAGTGGTCGGTATTCCGTTCGCGCGGTCGCTTTACGGACGATCCAAGATGAATTGGATGGCACGGCGGCAGGCTCCAAGTTGAGGAAGCGAAGATCGGGACGGAAACAGAAAGACGAAGAAGAATCGGACGCGGCCACCGAGAGCGCGAACAACGGCGAGCAGACATCTAGTTCGAAGAAAAGGGTCCGGAGAAGTTCTGGTGGCGGCGTCGCCGAGCGCTTCCAGTCCTGGATCGATGAGGGGTACTTCGACAAGCCAAAATCGCTCGGCGACGTCCAGGCGCGCTTTCACAAAGAGGCGATCATCGTGCCGCAAACCAGTCTGCCATCGTACCTGTTAAAGGGAGTGCGATCGGGCCAACTTAAGCGCGACAGGGCTGAAGTAAACGGCAAGACGGTCTGGGTATATTCGAGGAAGAAGTGAGCAACACTAGGCAAATTCAGCGCTTTTATAAACGCGCAGAGCCTCATCTTGCGGCCGCGAGTGATCTGCCGGACTTCTTCGTCTACTACCTAACCGTGGAGCAAGGCGAGGCAGTCGCGTCCACGAAAGCGGTCGCAGAGTGTTATCACGCGTGCGATCTGGCGCCCCCAAGCTGGCTGGCCGTGCACATGTCAAAGGGCGTCAGCAACAAACCAAAGCGGTTCATCAAACGCGACACTGGCTATCGGCTTGAAAACGGGCGGCGTGAGGCGATTGCGGCATTGCTCGGAGACGGTCAGCCGGATGTTCACACCAGCGCCGCCCTCAATCGGCTTGAGGCTCAAATCCCTGCCGGCCCCAAACGCGACTTCCTTCACGAAACGATTAAGTGCTTCAATGCCGGCGCCAACCGCGCAGCCATTGTGATGTGTTGGAACTTGGCGACCCACCACCTTCAGGAACATATTCTGGCGGACGCAGCTCGGCACGCTGCCTTCGACGCGGTGCTGGCGAAGAACACCGACAAGCGGGTCAAGATCACGGCGATCACCAAGCAGGACGATTTCACGGAGATGTCAGAGGCAAAGTTTCTGGAGTTCTGCCGTGAGGCAAAGATCATCACGGGCACGATCTTCAACAAGCTCAAAGGTCGGCTCGATGAGCGGAATGGCGCCGCTCACCCATCGGGCGTCACTATCAAGCCCAAAGCGGCTGAAGTCTACATTGAGGACTTGGTGGACAACGTACTGCTGAAATATCCGGTGTGAAAATTGTTCCCGCACAGCAAAAGATGGCTTGGTCTCAACTCGTTCGATCCGGTCGATGTCTGACGGATAGCTGACTGCATTAAACACGTTAGGTGATAGCAATGTCGGCGTTCAGCGAGTCCGCTCCCTCTTCGCCACAGACATTGGTGGCGAGGGCACGCTGCGTTTGCTCAGGGCAGCTATTGGGACATCGCACGTGTCGCCGTGAGATCGGACTGCGATGGATACTGCAGCTCCCGGCACAAATCTAACGCAAGCTTTGCCCATTGAGACGTCGGCTTGCGAGAGAATAGCGGAGGGAAAACGCAAATCCGGTTGCGTCTCAAGCACGAACTTTCATTCGATTCAGAATTGCTCGCCGCAGAGTTGATGACGACACCTCAAGCCGGCGCGCGGTCTCTGACAATTGATGTGGGCATCCATCGCGAATAACCGCCTCGACCTGGTCACTGCTGAGTTTCAATGGTCGCCCTACTGTGGCGCCTCTTGCGCGGGCAGCTGCGATTCCAGCTTTGGTCCTTTCGCTGATGAGTGATCGTTCGAATTCGGCCAGCGCGCCCAACATATGAAACTGCAGGCGGCCGCCCGGCGTGCTCGTATCGATGGCATCCGAGATCGATTTGAAAGCCACCGCGCCGGTCTCAAGATCGGTGACGAGTGCGATCAAATGTGAGAGGCTGCGTCCCAGTCGATCGAGCTTCCACGTAACTAGGGTGTCGCCGGACTTGAGCAAGGCCAAAGCATCGTCAAGGGCCGGCCGACTTCTAAGAGCGCCGGAAAAGCCCCTATCGCAGAAGACCCGCTCACATCCCGCCTTCTGAAGAGCATCGATTTGCAGATCCAAGTTCTGCTCTTCGGTCGAAACACGAGCGTATCCAATCAGCATTCCCATCGACCCAGCATGGCTAGTTCGCCCGCCGAGGCTTGCACCTGAGAAGGCGGTGGAAAAGTATCAAAAAGGGTCCTTTTTGCTCGTTCTTCCGGAGGTCGGCCGGATGGCCGACATGTCCTGTAAATTCAAGCGTACCGGGGTTGCTAACTATCATGCAACGAGGCTGCATCAAAAACGACCGTTTTTAATCAACGGGCCTCGTGGCCGACCCTGGTGCAGTACGCCATGCGATGGCATTCCAATCGATGTGGGGGAGTTAAAGGATGAGGCTCAAAAATCCCAATCGTCCGGGACGTCGCCCGGGCCCGAGCAAAACACACATCGCGATTGAAGAAATAAAAGCGCATTTGGAAGACAAAAGGCAGCCGGCGATCTTCCTGGCGGTGCGGGATGTGGTGAGGCGGACAACTCTGAGCCGTGCTCAAATCTATCGAATGGTCTCTCAGGGCACCTTCCCCAATCCCGTTGCGATATCCCCAGGGCGGCGCGTTTGGATTGATGCAGATGTCAACGAATGGATGAAGAGGATCGTCGACGAGCGGAATGGTGGTTGGGCCTCCTAAGGGCCCTGCGGTGAACCCAAAAACAAGCGTGCCGATGTTGTGCGAGGCGGCCTACTTTGGGTCTCGATTGGAGATGGACCGGGAGAGGGATCATTTAAACATTAAATGTGCATTATTGTTTGAATTCAATAAATTAGAATGGGAATTCGGATCCCTTCCCCTCCGCCAATTAAAACCGCAATCTTTACGTTTGCGCACGCTGGTTTCCGCTGTAATTCGGTTCGAATCCCACTCTCTCCGCCATTACCGCGAACTTTACGCCGAAGCACCGTGATTTACGCCGCAATACGGTTCGAATCCCTCCGTCTCCGCCATCCGAAACCGCGAGCTTTACGCCCATCCACTGCAATCTGCGCCGCACTACGTGGGCTGATGCCACAACGCAATAGGTGGTTCCTGATTCTCGCGACTTAAGTACTTGCGTTTACGCTGAAATACGGGCGGAAGACGGCCCTTCTTCGCAGCTTTACCCGATCCATTCTCATGCTGTTTCCCGCCGTCTCAGCTAGACCCATGCTGGCTGACGCGGCCCAAGTCGGGATCGAGGAGGCACCAGTTCATGCGCGATGCCGAATGGAACAGCCGGAGATCTGCGAACAGTCCAAGTTGGCAGTTCGAGATGTGACGATCCGAATCCCACCATCTCGAAACGTGGCTGCGCGGTGGCGGCAGTGACTTGCAGCAAGCGCCGAGGTTACCTCTCACCAAATCGTGACCTCGCACCATCTACGGCCATTACCCGATGATATACGAGCAATGCCCAATGCCTAAAAAGTGCGCTTTCCAACAGTGTTTTGTTGATCATTCTCCTGTGTATCCGCGACTGCAGGTGCCAACGAATCCCAGCCGTACGTCCGTTGTCCTTGCTCCGCGCGAATGCGCATAGCGAAAATGGAGGATCTTCATGAGCGCTGCTGGATACCGATCGGTCTCTAAGAATTTTCTCAGCACACAAAATGCCGCCGATTTCCTGAATCTGTCTCGACGAACCCTTGAAGGGATGCGTTTGGATGGCACTGGTCCTGCTTACGTCAAAGCTGGGAACGGTAAGCGTTCTCGTGTGATCTACGATGTCAAAGAACTGCTGGCCTGGGCGCGAAGCCGTACGGTGAGAAAGTGAAACACGTCAGTTTGTAACGGCGAAGTGGCGACGGGGCGCACCGTTAGGTGCCCCGTCTGTCGGCGCAAACTACGGGCTCGGCTGATTGAGGGGGGCAGTGGCAGGAACTTGATGCAAACAGCCCCGTCCGGTCCGCTAGAACGCGTCGGCGGATCGTGTGCACGGCGTCTACCATCGAGATCGAGCCGCCAGCGCTTCCGACCTTAAGCTCGGGGCCACGGGGCAGCGCGGAACTTTAACACACGCATCCGCGCAACATTCATCTGGACAAGTCGGAGATACGTTCGCGGAGCGATTTTCGCCGGATGGGTCTGGTCGACTTGAGGGGCACGCGTTGGTGGATGTAAGTAGAGTTTCGCGGCTACTTTCCAGAGCTGGGAAACCCGGAAACAAACCCGGAAACAAATCCGGAAACAAACCCCATCCAGGCAGCTCTTGGAAAATGCCAAAAAGCTTTTTATTTATAATGGCTTGGAGTTGTTTCGTTGGGTAACGGTTTGGCGCCCCGTAGGGGACTCGAACCCCTGTTGCCCACGTGAGAGGCGGGTGTCCTGGGCCACTAGACGAACGGGGCCGGCGCAAGCCCAGACGTGTAGTCGGTCGGTGCCGTTCGATCAACCCCGAAAACAGCGTCGAAGACGCACAAGCCGAAATCGGTACCGGACAGCATCAGTGCCAGCATCAGTGCCGGTGGCGGCCAAGCCGGAATTAGTCAGCGCCTGCGGCCGACGGGCTAGTTTTTCGGCAGCGCCTCAACCGGCTTTACATCGACGACCCGGCGGCCTGTATTGAGGTCGATGATCGTGATGTCGGTCCCTTCAGGGCCGTCATGATGGATAGCGAGTCGATTGCCGGATAGCGAGACCGATACAACTTTAGAGCCCTTCGGAACTTCAAGCGTCACCTCGCCGGTGGTACGCCAGGCGGCGCTGATGCTCGGAATTCCTTGCCCTGCCGGTGCCGATGTCGACAGCCCGATCACTTTCACGATGACGGCGCCGAGGCCCATAAGGATCAACGCCCCTAAACCAAGGACGACGATCTTGAGGTTGCGCTGCAGCTTGTGTTCGCGCATCACTTCCGACGAGGTCGGCTCACCGTTGCTCATTCTGATCGTGCTTCTTTCTTTTCACCGTTCCTGATCGTGCCAGATACTACGAAATCCCATGACGCGATCGAGCTGACTGCCGCCGCAGAGGACGCCGGTCAGCGCCTTGATCGCTGGCTGGCGCAAAAGATCGAAGATCTGAGCCGAGCCCGCATCCAAGCGCTGATTCGCGACGGCTACGTCAGCGACGGCGGAACGATACGAGAGGCGCGCACGCCGGTCAAACCGCGCATCACCTATAGGGTCGAACTGCCGCCTGCGAGCGAACCGGATGTCGCCGGAGAGACGCTGCCGCTGTCCATCGTCTATGAAGATGCGGACCTCATCGTCATCGACAAGCCCACAGGGCTTGTCGTGCACCCGGCGGCCGGCCATGCCTCAGGGACGCTGGTCAATGCGCTGATCGCGCATTGCGGTGACAGCCTCTCGGGGATCGGAGGCGTCAAGCGGCCCGGCATCGTGCACCGGCTCGATAAAGACACGTCCGGACTGCTCGTCGTGGCGAAGACGGATGCCGCGCATCAGGGGCTTGCGGACCAGTTCAAGAGCCATGGCCGCGACGGCCGGCTATTCCGGAGCTATCTCGCGTTCGTCTGGGGGCGGCTGCCGCTTCCGAAAGGAACGATCAGCGCACGTCTCGGCCGCAGCCAGGCCAACCGCACGAAAATCGCGGTCGTGCGCGGCGAGGCAGGACGTTCCGCGACGACTCATTATGAAGTCCTCCAAGTCTTTCCGGGGGAACGCTCGACGGGCGACGTCTCGCTCGTCCGGCTGGTGCTCGAAACCGGACGTACGCATCAGATCCGTGTGCATCTCGCGCATATCGGACATCCCGTTTTGGGGGATGCGGTCTACGGCAGCGGTTTCCGGACGCGGCTCGCATCTTTGAAAGAGGCCGCGCGTGCGGCGGCTTCAGAGCTGTCGCGCCAGGCTCTGCATGCCGAAACACTGGAGTTCGAGCACCCGACTAGCGGGAAAAAGCTCAAATTTTCCAGCGAATTGCCCGTCGATCTGAGCGATCTCGCAATTGCGTTCGCAGCGACGGAAAAGCCCAAGAAGAAACGTTTGTAGTGGGTATCGCAATCAGCGGTTAATCCGCTCGCGCGACGCTCAAAACGTCGTGACAGGAACTACCGGTGAATTGCGAGATTTAACGACTATGTAACGTGCGGCGTTGGGGGCGCGAAGATAGACTCCCACGACATGAAGGGAGCGACGGACCGTACCGCTTGAAGCGGGTGAAGGTCCGTAGAGGGCTTATGGCTGCAACAAAAGGTCTTCCCACGCTGGCTGGCGGGTCGCTCGGCCTCTCGCGGTATCTCGAGGAGATCCGCAAGTTTCCGATGCTCGCACCCAACGAAGAATACATGCTCGCCAAGCGTTGGCAGCAGCATGAAGATTCCGACGCGGCCGAAAAACTGGTCACGTCGCATCTTCGCCTCGTCGCGCGCATCGCGATGGGCTATCGCGGCTATGGCTTGCCGATCGGAGAAGTGATCTCCGAAGGCAACGTCGGCTTGATGCAGGCGGTGAAACGGTTCGACCCGGAAAAGGGCTTCCGCCTCGCCACATATGCGATGTGGTGGATACGCGCATCCATTCAAGAGTACATTTTGCGCTCGTGGAGCCTTGTGAAGATGGGCACCACGGCGGCGCAGAAGAAGCTCTTCTTCAATCTGCGGCGTGCCAAGAGCCAGTTGCAGGCGCTGGACGACGGTGATTTGCGACCAGAGCATGTCAAGGCGATCGCGACCAAGCTCGGCGTTCCGGAAGAGGATGTTGTGAGCATGAATCGCCGTCTCGGCGGTGATGCTTCGCTCAACGCGCCGATCCGCGCCGAATCGGAGTCCGGCGAATGGCAGGACTGGCTCGTCGACGATACGCCGACGCAGGAAGACCGGCTCGTTGAGGACGAGGAACTGCGGCGGCGCAAGTCGTACCTCTCTTCGGCCTTGTCGGTGCTGAACGACCGTGAACGCCGCGTTTTTGAACAGCGGCGTCTGGCGGAAGAGCCGGCGACGCTTGAAGAACTGTCGGCTGAGTTCGGCGTCAGCCGCGAGCGCATTCGCCAGATCGAGGTGCGCGCCTTCGAGAAGGTTCAGAAGGCGGTGACCTCGACGGCTCGGCGGGCGGAAGCGCCGGCGGCGTAACGCGCTCATAGACTTGGCCGTTTGTTTCTTGACGCGGCCAGGTCTGCCCCTTACCGACAAATCTGCTTTCGAAGCATGGCGGCGCCAACCGGTGCCGCCATCATCATATTCATTGCTTTTTTCATGCGCAGACGGTTTGCCCTCGTCTTCAATTCCAAAGCTGGCGTCGCGATCCCGCGCCTGCTCGACGGTGTGCTCGGTGTGATGCGGGGAGCCGGAGCAAATGTCTTCCAGCTTCCGGCGCGCAGCGCAGCCGAAGCCAGTGAGCGGGTGGCGGACGTCGCGCGGCAAGGCAATTGCGACGCGGTCATTGCGGCGGGCGGTGACGGCACGTTCCGCGCGGTTGCGACGGGCGCCGCCAATACTGAACTGCCGATCGGATTCGTGCCGCTCGGCACGGGCAATGTCCTGGCGCACGAGATCCAGCTTCCGCGTCGCGCCGCAGACGTTGCGCGCGTCCTGCTTGAAGGAGCGGAGATTGACGTCGGCGGCGGCACGGTCAACGGCGCGCCGTTCTTCCTGATGGTCGGCGCAGGGTTCGACGCCCGCATCGTCGCGCGGTTGAACTATCGCACCAAGCGCGTGCTGGGCCGCGCAGCTTACGGCTATCCGGTCATCAAGACGCTTGCGGAAGGCATCGAGCATTTCGACGTCGAGCTGGATGGGCGGCGGTTCGCGGCAAGCTGGCTGATCCTGACGTTCGCGAGCCGCTATGGCGGGTCCTTCGTACTGACCCGAGAAACGGGCGTCGGACACGATCGCTTGATCGCGGTCGTCATCGAGGCGCGCTCGCGTACTGCGATTGCGGGAAGCGCGATTTCGCTGGCCTTGGGTCGCCTCGGCGATCCGGCATCGTGTCCGTCAGGCGTGCATGTGCTGCCGGTGAGGCGCGCGCTGATCGGGCGCCAGACCACGGTGGCGCTCGAGGTCGACGGCGACGAGGCGGGCACGTCGCCGGCTGAGGTGAGCGCGGACGGCCCGCGCATTCGGCTGATTGTCCCGGATGTGTATGTTGCTGATCTCACGGATCGTCATACGAATCGCGTACCCTGAGAACTGTGAAGCGTTGTGAGGCTTAGCCTTACAACACGTGCGAGCGTCAGAGCGAGATACGGGGGTCAATGCCCTTTTCTTCTCTGAACCGGATCCTCAAGGGCCGGCAGATGGCTATGAACGGCGCGTGGCAGCAATGGACAGGGCTGCCCGAGGGAGCGTCGCTCAGGCTCAGGTTCGTCGCCTTCACGACCTTGTCCACCCCTTCCCGCTACTTCGATGTCGACTATCCGACGTTAGCGCGCCGCTCAGCGAGCCCGTGTGCTGAGCGTATGCGTGCGTTTCGCCCGACCACGAAGACCACCTCGCCCTTGCGGCGGGGCCGCGGACATCTGGAAGATGGAGTGCCTCATGCAGAAGCGCTATCGCCGGCCAGCCGACTTTCTAAGACCACATGCGAAAAATGCTCCGCGTGAACTGTCGAGGAAACCGCGCTGGTTGTTTCTGCTCTGGCGACAACACCTGAAATATCCTCCAAGTAGGAGGTGACTGGGCAATGCCGGGTAGTGTGCGACGAACCCCGGCCACATCGAAACAGAAAAGGCTGGCCGCTGCGCCAGCCTTTTTTGTCGGCGCTGGGTCGCTGGGTCTTCGCGCTTCCGGCCGGCTCCGCGAAGCGGTGTCGGAAGCGCCTAACGAAAAGCTGCTTCCGGCCAGCTCCGCGAAGCGGAGTCGGAAACGCTAACGAAAAGCCGCGCTTCCGGCCGGCTCGCGGAACGCGAGTCGGAAGCGCCAACTAAAATGGCAGCCGCGCGATCTCGTGCGAGAAATAATTGTCGATCGCCGAGACGATCGACTGCGCGACCTTTCCGCGCCAACCATCCGATTGCAGGTTGCTCGCATCCTGCTTGTTGGTGACGTAGGCAAGCTCAATCAGGACGGAGGGGAATTGCGCCGTCTTGAGCACGCGGAAAGCGGCCTGCTGATCGGGCTCGTTTCGCATCGGCGTGCTCTCGCCCATGTTCTCGATCACCGTTTTCGCGAACATGCCGGTGCGTTCGTGTGTCATTTCAACGTCGCGCTCCGCGAGATCCGCCAGGATGCCCCTGACCGCGCTGACGTCGTCGCTGACCTTTCTGACCGTATCGATTTCCTCCGCCGAGAGAACGTTTTCGGCGGCGTTGCCTTTGGCTGAACGTTCGAGATTTTTCGCAACCCCATCGCGCAGCGTGTAGATCGTGGCGCCGCGTGCGCGCGAGCCCTGGTCGGAATAGTCGGCATGAATGGCGATGAAGATGTTCGCCCTGTTGCGCTCGGCATATTTCGTTCGGTCGTCGAGCGGAATGAACGTGTCGTCGTTGCGCGTCATCAGAACTTTATAGCGGCCGGTTTTTTCGAGCAGATCGCGCAGCACGAGGCTGAACGCCAGCACGACGTTCTTCTCGACCGTCCCGAACTTCACCGCGCCAGAGTCGTATCCACCATGGCCGGGATCGAGCACGATGATCGGCTTGAATGCTTTCGCGGCGCGTTCGGTCGGCTTCACGGCCGGACGGGGAAGCGGCGGCTGCAACTGCAAACCCGCAGCGCCGAGGGCGGACGGCTCAGCGAAACCTTTCATGCCTGGGCCGCCCATCGGAGAGCCGGCCGGACGAATGACGATGGCAAGGCGCGACAGGCCCTTGTCGTCCTGTTCGATCGCCGAGCTTTCGACGACGACCGGCTGCGTCACGCCGATGACGATGCGCGTCGTTCCAGGAGCGGCCAGTCCGGCACGCACCGCTCTCACCAGGCCGACGGGCTTGTTCTCGTCGATCGCGGGGAGCTGCATGGTGACATCGGGAAGTTCGATGACGACGCGGTTCGGATTGGCGATCGCGAAAACGCGATAGTCGACCTTGCGTTCGAGCCCGACGACAAATCGCGTGCGAAGAACCTTCGAACGGGAATCGGCGTCGGGAGAGGGATTGGTGATCGCGATCTGGGACTTGCCCGTTTTCGGCGCGTCGGCGGCAGAGCCAGCGGTGGTTGCCGCGCCGGTGACGGCACAGAGCAAGGCCGCTGCCATCGCGCAGCGCTTCGCTCGGTGTGCCGGTCTTCGCATTCTTGGTCCCCCGTGGCGCTGCCATTCCCCCAAGCGCCACACATCGAATGTGTGCCTACGGAACGTGGCGTTTTGGCGGTCAGCGCGGTACGACGTTAAGGTTATCGGATGGCACGGTTAAGCCCTCGTTAAGCGTGACGAGAGGCTTTGAGTCGAGCGAATTCGTGGCGTTAACGCTTCGCCGTTTGCCACGCCGCGGCCGCTTCGTCGTCGCTTTCGCGGGCGTCGACCCAATGGCTTTCCCCGCTCGCCAGGACTTCCTTTTTCCAGAAGGGCGCGCGCGTTTTCAGATAGTCCATCAGGAATTCGGCGGCGGCGAAGGCGTTCTGCCGGTGTGACGCGCACGCGATCACGAGCACGATGTTGTCGCCGGGTTTCAACGACCCGACGCGGTGCACGACGAGGGACGCGGAGAGGTCGAAGCGGCGCTGGGCCTCGGCTTCGATGCGCTCGAGTTCGGCCTCGGTCATGCCGGGATAATGTTCGAGAACGAGTTCGGTGAGCGCTTCGCCATCCTTATGATCGCGAACCTTGCCGACGAACAGCGCCACGCCGCCAACGCCGGTATCGGCGTTCGTCAGTCGCGCCATCTCGGCTGAAATATCGAAGTCCGATGTGCTGACGCGAACAGCCACGAACGTCAGCCTCCCGTCACGGGTGGAAAGAAGGCGATCTCGCGTGCCCCGGCGATCGCCGCTCCGGGCTTCGCATGCGCGTGATCGAGCGCGACGCGGATAGCCTCGGGCTTCGCGAAGGCGAGATCGAACGGATGCCCTCGCGTCGGCTGCCAATTCAGAAGATCGCCGACGGTGACGATCTCGGCCGGCAGAGCGAGACGCTCCTCATTGAGGCCCGTCTTTTCCCTGAGCCAGGCGAAATAGCGCAAAACAACGGTTTGGTCGTGCACAGCAGTCATGGTGACTTACCCGCCTATCGCGTGGCGAATGCCGGCTTTGAGGTAATCGTAGCCCGTCACCAACGTAAGCAGCGCCGCAACCCAGAGAAGGGTGACGCCTGCGGTTGTCGTTCCCGGCACGAGACCTTCCGCCGCCGGTCCCGCAAGCAGCATCGCGAGCGCAACGAATTGAACGGCCGTTTTCCATTTCGCGAGCTGCGTCACGTGGATTTTGACGTTGAGTTCGGCCAGAAACTCGCGCAGGCCGGAGACGAGGATTTCACGTGACAGAATGATGATTGCCGCCCAGATCGACCAGCCGCCGATCGTGTCGGTATAGACGAGCATCAGCAGGGTCGCGCCGACGAGCAGCTTGTCGGCAATCGGATCGAGCATGCGCCCGAGCGTGGACTGCTGCTCCCACATGCGCGCGAGGTAACCGTCGAGCCAGTCCGTGACGCAGGCGGCGACGAAGATCGCGAACGCCACCCATCGCGCCGTGTCGGTCATTCCGAAGAACAGCACGCCCGCGAGAACCGGCACCGCCGCGATGCGGCCGTAGGTCAGAATGTTGGGCAGGCTCGTCGGCAGCGAGCGTTGCGCGATATGATCCATGATTTGGGGTAGCCGCAGGGGCAAGGCTGCGTCAATGGGGTACTCTCAAAGTGCAGCAAAGTCGCAGTTATGAGGCCTCCGATACGGCCGGATGCGCCGCAAAGCCCTCCGATCCGCCGATGTGCGCGCGCCGTAAGGCCTCGTAAATGGCGACCCGCAGATCCGACTGGACCCTGAGAGAGTGCGTGATGTCCGGCAGGAGGACGCGCAGCGAGAAATCCGTGGTCGTCGGCGAGTAGCCTTCGAAGACGGCGACGGGCGCAGGCTCCCGCATGACGTTCGGATGCCGGTTGGCGCATTCCGACAGGACCGCGAGCACAAGGCGCGGATCGGTATCGGGTCCGGAGCTGAATTTCATCACGACGCGGCCCAACGCATTGCGGTGCGTCCAGTTCAGAACGCGGCCGGTGACGAGTTCGGAATTCGGCACGATGAGACTGGCGCGGTCGGACGTTTCGATTTCGGTCGAACGCACGGAGATGCGCTTGACGACGCCTTGCTCGCCGCCGACGACGACAAGGTCGCCGACCTTGATCGGGCGCTCGATGAGCAGGATCAGGCCGGATACGAAGTTGTTGACGATCGATTGCAGACCGAAGCCGATGCCGACCGACAACGCGCCCGCGACGATCGCGAGATTGGTGATGTCGAAGCCCGCGTAGGACACGGCGGCAATAGCGCCGAGCCCTGTCCCCGCATAGCCGACGGCCGTGTCGATCGAGTTCGCGATGCCCGGGTCCATCCGAGGCGCGACGAGGACATTATCGCGCAGGCGCCGCTGAACGAGACGCGTAACGAACACGAACGCTACGAAGATCGCGATTCCGATGAGAATGCGAACGAGCGAAATCCGGAACTGGCCGATCTCGAATCCGAACAGCAGGCGTGCAGACCAGTCCCGGATATCGGCGCCCGAGAAGCCCCACTGCAGCATCAGCACCGGAATGGTTGCCAGAATGACGCCGAGCGTCAGCAGGCTTTCCGTCAGCCAGCCAAGCTGTTTGCGGCGCGTTTCATCGAAGCCCATCCGCTCTTCGAGAAGCACGCTGATGTGGCCGCGTGACGTGGTGTTGCCGCGCGTGAAGGCGCGGATCGCGAGGTACAGCAGCGTCGAGATCATCCCGACGACGCCCGTCATGACGAGTTGTTGCGCCAGGAAGCGTCCGAGAGCCACGTAGCCGACGAGGCAGCATCCGATGATCGCAAAGGCCGCGAGCCAGAGCGGAAGCTTGAGCCACAACGGACGATGCCGTCCGACGGCTTTTAGCCCGCCCGCTTCGCTCGCTTCGAACGGCGTCAGCAGAAGCCCGATCAGCACGAACGCGAATGCGAGGCTGGTGAACAGCGATTGCACGACGCTCAGCGCCAGCGGGAAGTAGAAGACTTGCGCGAACGACGACAGGAACAGGTCGATGCAATAGATCAGCGCCAGGAAGCGGATCAGGCGCGAGATGCGCCGCGCGCTGCGGCTCGACAGCAGAACGAGCCGGCGCTCGGGCTGGCCTGGCGCGAATACCGCCGAGATCAATGCCGAAACGCCGACGAAAATCAGCGCGCTATCGAGCAGCGCCCCGCCCACGGGCGCGGCCGTCGGCTCATACAGCAGTCCGAAATAATGGAGGCCGCCGAATAGCAGGAACGTCGCCGCGACGCCCGGAATGGCGCGGACGGGCGCAATCCAGGACGCGGACGCGGCGCGTTCGAAAAACGTTGGAGGCGTCGCGTTCTCGTTGGGTCTGTAGCGCGTGATCGCGAGTGCGAGGCCCTTGAGAAAAATATAGAGACCGATGACCGCCGCGATCAGCATCGCGACGTTGGTCTTTTGCTTGTCGACCGACGACGTCCAGTCATTGACGTTATATTTGAGACGCCATTCGACGTTCGGCGCGACGCGCGCGAGGTCGGTCCAGAACTGCGGAAACAGCGGGCTGGTGATGCGCTCGGTGAGATTTTTCACGAAGAACGACAGCCGCAGATTGGTGATCTTGTCGATCGCCTGCCGTGCGCGCCACCACGTGACGCGCAGCGTCTTCGTCGCTTCATCGAGCTCTGTCGATTGCACCGCGAGGCGTACGCGCTCGGCGGCGACCGTTGCGGACTCGGGTGGCGCATCCTTGGCCGGTGGCGGCCCGAGTTTGCTCAGCTGGCGGTCGATTTCGTCCTGTCTCGGCCGGATCGAGTCCGCGGTTTTGGTTGCTTGCGCGATGACGCTATCGATCTGGTCGCGCAATTCCGACAGCGTGTCATTGGCGGCGCTGATGCCTGAGAGACGTTTCTCGGCGGTGTCCATCGAGTCGACCATGACAGTGATCGCATCGTTGACCTCGGGCGAGAGGACGGGCGCCGGCTTTGGCGGCGGCGGAGGAGGAGGCGGGGCTTCGGCGGCTGCGGGCTCGCCGGGCACGGCGTCCTGGCTGGCGGGAGGCGCAGCATCGGCCGGAGGAGCGGCAGGCTGAGGCGCAGCGGCCTGAGACGCTGCCGCTGGCTGTCCGGCGGCAGGCTGCGTTGCAGGCGCGGTTTGCGCGACGGGAGCGGGCTGCGCCTTTGCAGGTTGCGGCGCTGGAGCGGGCGCTGCCGGTGCGGCTTGGTTCGGCGCGGGAGCCGCAGGCTGCGCCTGTGCCGCCGCCTGTCCGGCAGCCGGTGTCGTCGTCGAAGTCCAGTTCGGCGTTCCCGGCTTTGCTTCAGCGGAAGGAGCCGCCAGCGCGAGCGCAATGACAGCCGCAAACACATGTTTCAGCATCGGCGAAATGCGAACTCCCTGACGATCTGGATTTGAGAGCAAGCGCTTGGCGCTCAAGTGCCGCGAAATTAGGGCAACACCCGTGTGGCTGACCAGTGACTTTTGCTCGCACGCGCTGGCTCTAGACGGATCGATCGTGGAAAAAGTCGTAGATTCTCCGGGCCATATCGGCAGAAATTCCCTCGACCGCTTTCAGGTCCTCGATACCAGCGCGCGAAACCGCTTTGGCCGAGCCGAAATGCTTGAGGAGCGCGCGTTTGCGCGTCGGGCCGATGCCGTCGATTTCATCGAGGGGATTGACACCGAGCGCCTTTGCCCGCTTGGCGCGATGCGTTCCGATGGCGAAGCGGTGAGCTTCGTCGCGTAGCCGCTGCACGAAATAGAGGACCGGATCGCGCGTTTCGAGCATGATCGGCTGCTCGCGACCAGGAATGTGGAAATGCTCGCGCCCGGCGTCGCGATCAGGTCCTTTCGCGACACCGATCAATTGAATGTCGTGCAGTCCGAAGCCTGCGAGAACTTCGCGCGCAACCGAAAGCTGGCCGAGGCCGCCGTCGATCAGCACCAGGTCCGGGCGATCGGGGAAGGCGACGTCGTCGTCGGCGGTGGTTTCCTCGACGACAGCTTGCTCGACGAGGGCCGCGGGGAGGGCTTCGTTCACCGTGTCGGCGACGAGTTCCGCGACTTCGGTTTCGATTTCTTCAAGCACCTCGGCATCGGCGATGCGCTTGAACCGCCGGGTCAGCACTTCACGCATCATCGCGTAATCGTCGCCGGGCGTCACATCGGGCGACTTGATGTTGAACTTGCGATACTGGCCTTTGACGAAGCCTTCCGGTCCCGCGACGATCATCGCGCCGACGGCGTTCGTGCCCGCGATATGACTGTTGTCGAAGACTTCGATGCGCCGAGGCGGGGCGGCTAAAGCGAAGCGTTCCGCAACGCCCTCGAGCAGCCGCGCCTGCGTCGAGCTTTCGGCGAGCTTCCGTCCCAACGCTTCGCGCGCATTGGTCAGCGCATGTTCGACGAGGCTCGATTTCGTGCCGCGTGCGGGAACGCGAATTTCGACCTTGCGCTGGGCTTTGCTGGCTAGCGCCTCGGCGAGCAACGCGCGGTTCGGAATATCGTGCGAAATGAGGATTAGGCGCGGCACCGGCTTGTCGTCGTAGAACTGCGCGATGAAACTATCGAGCACGTCCGGCGCATCGAGCGAACGATCGGCCTTCGGATAGTAGGCGCGATTGCCCCAGTTCTGTCCGGTGCGGAAAAAGAAGACCTGGATGGACGTTTGCCCGCCGTCCTGATAGGCGGCGAACACGTCGGCTTCCTCGACGCCATCCGGATTGATCGCCTGATCGGCCGTGACGTGCGCCAGCGCCCAGAGACGATTGCGGTATTTCGCAGCCGTCTCGAATTCGAGCGCGTCGGCTGCTTCCTGCATCAGCTGTTGATACATCGCGCGCACGCTCTGGCTCTCGCCTTTGAGGAAGCGTTCGGCTTCGACGACGAGTTCCCGATAATCATCGAGCTGAATTTCGCCGGTGCACGGCGCTGAGCAGCGCTTGATCTGATAGAGCAGGCACGGACGCGTGCGGCTCTCGTAGACGCTGTCGGAACAGGAGCGCAGAAGAAACGCGCGCTGCAGCATGTTGACGGTGCGATCCACCGCGCCCGCTGAAGCAAACGGACCGAAGTATTCGCCCTTTCGGTTGCGCGCGCCGCGATGCTTCATCACCGCAGGCGCCGGATGATCGCGCGCGATGAGGATATAAGGGAATGACTTGTCGTCGCGCATCAGCACGTTGAAGCGCGGCCGGAAGCGTTTGATGAGGTTGGCTTCGAGGAGCAAGGCCTCTGCTTCGGTCGAAACCGTCACGAATTCCATCGACGCCGTCGCGAGGATCATGCGCGCGATGCGGTTCGTATGGCCGTTGAGACGCGCATAGTTCGAGACGCGCGATTTGAGCTGCCGTGCCTTGCCGACATAGATGACCTCGCCCGCCGTATCGAGCATGCGATAGACGCCGGGGGACTGCGGCAGAGTCTTCAGGTAGCCGGCTATGACGTCGGCGCCGGTCTTGGCCGGCACTTCGGGCCCGGCATCGTGGGCCGCCGGTATCTGGTCTTCAGTCATCGCATACCTGAATTTCGGCGCACCTAAGGTCGATCAACGGCGGAGGTCAAGCGAACCGGGCGTCCGCGCCACAAAATCACCATGTCCGAGGGATGGTCTGACGCCCTCAGCACATCAAAAGAGAGCAGGATTTTGTGGGGGGTACCATGCGCTCTGTTTTCGCCATTCTGGGCTTCGCGCTGATCCTGTCGCTACCCGGAGTTCTACTCGCAAAACCCGTCCGGGAGAAGGCTCCGGAGGCCGCATTCCGGGGCAACGAGGACCTGCTTCGGTGGATCAACGGCTACCGCCGTAAACCCGAGCCGCAACGGGTGCCAGATGCCGTCAAGGCGATGTCGGCGTACGGGCTGACGAAGGATGCCGATCAATCGGGCATTTACATCGGGTTCGTCGCGGGCGTCATCGGATCGAATTCGGCGAGCGCCGAAGATCTCGTCTCGAAGATGTTTCCGCTGCCGCCTGAAGATCAGGTGGTCATCATCAAGGGGATCGCCTATTCCGGCCTTCCCGGCTGGCGGCCGCTGCTTCGCACTTTCATCGAACGCATGCCGGCACGCAAGGATCTGATCGAGAAGTTTCTCTACGGCGACAAGCCCGTGTTGACGGCGCTCTCGATCAAGGACGATGCGACGGTCATCGATCTGAACTGGGGCTACTATTTCGCGACCGGATGGGAAGCTCCGATCCGCCGCATTGCGTCGGCGTTGGCCTACTCGCTTGAGAAGGACAAGGTCGATACGCTGACGATTGGCGCCATGGCCAAGTGGACGCTGGCGCAGAATGCTTCGCGCGACAACGATCTTCTGATGATGTTGAAGCGAATATCGAGCGACAGCGATCCCTCGATCAAGAAGCCACTCGCCGAAGTCATCGACGCGTCGGAAACGCTGGAGCTTTCGAAGATCCGCAAGGATGCGCTCGCATCGATCGACGAGCTGAAGGCGAAAGGCTCGGAGAAACTCCGGAATTACAACTGGTGGGGTCAGGCAGGTCAGACGGTGTTAGCGCTGGGCTGTGTCGCAGCCGGAGCAATGGGACAGGTCCAATTCGGCATCCCGTGCGTGATCGGCGGCGCGGCGTCGACGGCAGCGCTCAACTACTTCAAGCCAACCGACTGATCGCTTTCGTCATCCTCAAGCGGGCGAGCTTGCGAGACCATTCGGGGATCCAGCACGAAAAGAGCCGAAGGCTCAATATCGCGTCTGCGACGAGTCTTGCGCTGGATCCCCGGCCTTCGCTTGCGCTTGGCCGAGGATGACGGTTGTCGAGGGAAATGGCCCGAGCTGTTTAGCGGCTATTCTTGGGATCAACGACGTATTCGGGAAGCGGTCCGCCAAGCCCTGACGGCTGCGGCGCGAAATCTTGCCAGCCGCGCGCCGGTCGTGGTGCGGGCGGCATCGTCTCCTGCGCGGCATGCGTCTCGCCGCTGCAATACTGTTCTTGATATTGACCTGCGATGAAATCGATCGACTTGGCGTAATGGCGATCGGCGGCCCACCGTCGTGCGAGATCACCGAATGTCACGGCGCGGCCGAGGCGGTTCGATTTCGCGATGATGTCGTTTTGGTTTTCGCGCGTCCGCTTCGCGATCGGCTGCACCAGACGTTCACCCGAATACGCGACGAGGTGCTGAATTTGCGCGTGCACGCCGGTCGCAACGTCGGCGAAGCGTTCGCCCGGAACGCCGTTGCCCGTAGCACCGATGCCCGCGAAATTGTTCTGCGTCTCGTTGACGTCGCCGCGACGGCCATCACCGCGCCGGAACTTCAGGAAGTTGGTTTCGATCGCCATCTGGAAGAAGGCGAAGTCCCAACGGACATGCCAGCCTTCGCCATAGAGCTTGTAGAACCGGGCGATGTTTGCGAAGCGCGCGTCGACCTTGGCATTGCGCTGCGCCAGGAAGGCCATCAGCCGGTCCGGCGTTACGCACGCCGGAACCTGGTTCGTCGCGCCGGTACGAATGGGCGGCGCTGCGTCGGCCGCAGACGCATAGAGCGCAAGCGCGGCCGCCGAAGCAAACGTCGCGACGGCGCGTTTGCGAAGCGATGAGTTTGGCATTGCCATGCGAGGGCGGCCCTTTACTACGCGCCGCACTCAGCCATCCGGGCAGAGTTCGAAGGCTTTATCGAGCGCCTGCGAGGGATTGGTGAATTCACCGACCGTCTCGCCGCCTTTGGCGTATGCCGCGATATAGGCCGCCGCTTCGCGCTTCTCCGAACCTTCGTTGACATCGAGGACGGTGTAATTGTCCTGCCGGTCGGCGCGCGCTCTGATGATCACCGAGTGACCGCCGCCGTAGCTCGCAGTCCAGACCTTGCACGTCGGCCGAGCGGATGGAGACAGCGTCGGCGTCGATTTCGACGTGATGCCCGGAAGTACGGCCGACTTGGTGCCGGAGCCGAGAGCGGCCGTCTGTATTTTCTTGGTCGTCTTCTTGGTCGGCTCGACAGGCGCGGAGTCTGCAGGGCGGCGCGCTTCCGTTTCAGCCGATGCAGCAGCCACGGCGTCGGCCGGTGGCGCGGCAGCGTTGATGATCTTGACGGCCTGCGCCTTTTCCGGCTGAGCCGGTTCGCCGACAGCGACAGTCTGTGCGTCGTCAGTCTGCGGCACGAGTTCTTCCGCGCCGAGGCCCGAGCGAACGAACGAGCCGGACTTGCGCGCTTCTTCGACGGCGCGGCGAGCGAGTTCCGCTCCCGACGGCTTAGACGAGGACGCGCCAGCGTCCGCCATCGCAACCTTCGGATCGGAAGCGGTCGATGTCTGAGCTGGTGCGGTGCCCGGACGAGCCAGAGCCAGCAACTCAGGATTGGGATCGGGTGCCCGGCACGGGCTGCCATAGAAGCTCTCGGCGATATTCGAGATATCGCGTGCATAACGGCGCGACGTCGGCGCCCACTGCTTCGAGACCTGCTCGTAGTTGACCGGGCCTTTGAGCGTCTTCTGCCAATCCGTCAGCACACCCCATTCCTGCACCTTGCGGGTTCGCTCGGCGACGGGATCGTCGAGATGCTCGCCGGCGTAAAGAAGGAGATGTTGAAGATGGGCCTTCACGCCCGTCGCGACATCCGCAAAGCTTTCCCCAGGGACGTGCTTTCCGGTGGCGCCGAGACCGGCGAAATTGTTCTGATTGGATTTGACGTCGCCTTTGAACGTCAGGTTGCCCGTCTCGAGCAACATCTGGAAGAAGGCGATGTCCCAGCGAATTTTCAATTCGTCGCCGATGCGCATGTAATCTGCGGCGATCGTCGAGAAATGGCCGTCCACATTGCCGTTGCGGCTGTTGAGGAACGCCATCAAGCGTCCAGGCGTGGCGCACGCCGGAACGGAGTTTGTCTTCGTCATTTTGACTTGTGGAAGGTCTGCCGCCGAGGCCGGCAGCGGCGCTACAACCAAAGGCATGGCTGCAGCGAAGACGAACGCCAATGGCGTCCGAACGCGGCTTATCATGGATACACCCATAACGACGCGGCACCCCTCGAAGAGCGCCATACAAAACCAATTAAGGTTCGTAAGCGCTTAACGTTAAAAAAGAGTTGAGACCCCCCGTGAGTCACCGCGAGGATCGCCAAGCAATAGGGCGGTAATTAGGGCGCGACAGGGTCAGATTGAGGCGGAAACGGCGTGCGCCGCGATTCATGAATCGCGGCTGGCGTTTCACTTTGGAGCGGATCAGGTGAGGTGTTGACCGCCATCGAGAGCGATCATCTGACCCGTGAGCGAGGGCGTCGCGAGGATGAAACGCACGGCGGTTGCGATTTCCTGCGCTGACGGCCCACGCTTTAAAAGAGTCGACTGCTTCTCCTTATCGAAGTCGTCGTCGGTCTGATGGATGCTTTTAAGAACGGGTCCGGGACCGATGGCGTTGACACGGATGCGGGGAGCAAGCGCCTGCGCGAGCGTTCGCGTCGCCGTCCAGAGCCCGGCCTTCGAGATCGTATAGGAGAAGAATTCCGGCGTCAGGTTCCAGACGCGCTGGTCGATGATGTTGATGATGTTGCCGTCGGCGCCCTCCGGCAGCTGCCTGGCCATGGCTTCGGACAGGAAGACAGGGGCCTTGAGATTGATGCAGAGGTGCAGGTCCCAGGTTTCCTCGTCGAGGTGGCCGATGCTGTCGGGCAGAAACTCGGACGCATTATTGATAAGGGTCGTGAGAGGCCCAAGCTCTCGTCCGATCGTTGCGACCAGGGCGTCCAGAGCCTGACGGTCGGCGAGGTCGGCCTGAAAGGTGCGCGCGCGGCCGCCGCGGTCGCGGATGTGCTGCGCGAGGGCTTCAGCTTCTGTCCCCGAATTCCGGTAGTGGATGGCGACGGCGAAGCCGGCCTCGGCCAGATCGAGGGCGATGGCGCGTCCGATGCGGCGGGCGGCGCCTGTGATCAGGACGGTCCGGCTGGCTTCTGATGTTTGGCTCATGGCTGCCGATTAGCAGAATCGAACACGGGAATCACTGTCGGTCCGGGCTTCGGCCGCCCGAGAGGGGGCGAGGACTGCGAAAGCGTGGCCGAATCACTGCCCAGTTGCTCCGCATTCCGCCGCTGTTGCAGGCAAGCGGCAGCCTGGAGTGTGCATATTTTGGAGGCAAATTTGCTTTATCGGGGCCAGCTATTGCGGCATCGTTGCCACAATGTGACAGCGCCCCCCCGAAGTCGGTGTTTCCTGGGCCTAAACACTTGTGTCAACCGGCCGAAGAAGTTTCTCTCACCAACAACGCGGTGTGAATCGAGGGGTCCGCAAGTGCGGCGACTGCGAACCGCTGATTGGACGGGGGTTGTCTATGGCAAAATTTAAAAGTTTCTTGGGTGCGGCTGGGGTCGCAGCACTCGCGTCGTTGGCGATGTCGACGGCTGTACTCGCAGACGATAGCGAAGATCGGAAGTTCGGCTATTCGATCACGCTGACGGGAACGAGCGACTATATCTTCCGCGGTATGTCGTTGAATAATCAGCTGCCGGCGTTCCAGCCGTTTATCGAATTTACGTATGGTATCGCCTATGTGAACTTCTGGGGTTCAAACATCTCCGGCCAAGGCTATGAGCCGTTCGAGATGGACATCAGCGCCGGTATCCGCCCAGTTACAGGGCCTGTGAGCTGGGACTTGGGAGTTCTGTACTACACCTATCCGGCGAATAGCCTCGGATGGAGTGCGACCGATTACGTGGAGTTCAAGGTTTCTGCGTCGATTACGCCGGTTACAAACCTGACGTTGGGTGTCACTGGTTATTGGACGCCGGACCAGGGTACCAACTACGGCGAGACCGAAACGGTTGAAGGCAATATCAGCTATGCCTTGCCGAAATTCGCGATTTTTGACCCGACAATTGGTGGTACCCTCGGTTACTCCAATGCTGATAGAGCCGGCTTCTTCCTTGGCGAAGGCGACTACACGTACTGGAACGTCGGTTTGAAGCTTGCTGTCGACAAGTACTTCATGGACTTCCGCTATTGGGATACCAACATCAGCAAGAACGTTGGCAACGACTTCAATAACTCAACGGCCGACTCGCGCTTCGTGTTCTCGGCTGGCGTCAATCTGCCATAACTTCTTTCTTCTAGATCTCCCGACTGAGTCGAACCGGGGCCCTCGTTGGGCCCCGGTTTTTTGTTGCATACATGAGACGAGGCGCTTGCGTAGGTCCGCAACTCACGACACAAAAGTCGTTCGGGCTCTTTCGGCGGGCGACAATATTCGTGCTTCCGGCAGTCTTTATCCTGGTCGCTCTGACCATCGCTATTGCAACCGCGCTGCTTGCACCGCGGCTTTTGCCGCGCCGTGTGCGTATGGACGTCGCTCCCGACCGCCCGCGGGCGTTTGGAAGCGAGATGTCATGGCTCGCCGTCAAGACGGATGACGCCGGGCGCTTGGCGGCCGTTCTCGGCCTCGACGATTTGAGCGTCGCGAACTGGAATTCCGGGATCGGGGCGATCTACGACCTGAAGCTCTCCGATACGTTCGTCTTCATTTCGCCTGCGGTCGAGGGCTGGACGTTCGTTGCGGGTGTCTCCTTGCCGTTGCCGCAGCGGGGAGGGTTCGTCGACAAGGCCGCGCCGCTTCTGACGCGAGTCGCCCGCGAATTTCGCTCCGTGCAGTATTTCGCGACTTTCCCGATTATCGATTTCTACGCCTGGGCATGGTTCGAGAACGGCCAGCCGTTGCGCGCTTCCGCCTTTGGCGAAGCTGGACCTGTGTGGGACGCAGGGCGGCCGACGGCGGCGGAGAGGGAGTTAGGTCTGTCGACGCTGGAACTTCGCGGCATCGTCAATCGCCAAGGCGATATCGGCGGAGCGCTGCAGCTTCATCCGACCGAGTCGCATGTGCTCGGCATCGCAGGCGGCTGGGGCTTGAACCCGATGATGATCGAAGCGCTTGGCGGTCGACACAGCACGGGTTGGATCGCGCGGGTTCCGCATGCGTGGCGTGCGGAACGTGTGCGCTCGGCGGCCTGAGGGATCGCAACTTCGATCGCGCTAACGCACCGATATCAACGGATCCCGATTCGTTGCTTTACCGGGCCTGCCGCCCGTAATCGTAATCCATGCGCGGCCCCGGCAACGGCGACTGCCGTTGGGTATTCTGAGGTGCGCTGTCGGCGGAAGTATTGTCCGGCACGCTGCGTCTGGCGGCCGTATCCGGACCGCCTGTCGATCGCGTCGGCGGAATGAAGACGCGATCGCTCGCGCAAAGCTTTCTCGGATTTTCGTTCTGCCCGCATGATCGCGGCTGACCGTCTTTCGAGAGGCAAAGGCGGACCTCTCTCAGCCCCTTGGAGCCGCAGACGACGGCAATCATATCAGGCTTGAAATTCGGATTGGCCTGCGCGAAGTCGCGGCGAATATCGTCAGGTGACGCGACTTGAGTCTCGAACGGGTTGCGGAAGCGCTGTGGAATGTTGATGCCGTCGAACAGGCGATGCGCCGTCGCGAAGTAGCGCGCCGGGTCCATTCCCGAGCATGTGCCATGCGCCCGGTACTCGTGAATGACGAGACCGCGGCTCGGCATGATGTCGAGCATGCTCGAGATGACGTTATCCGGCACGAAAGGACGCCGAGGCAGACGGCACTCGGATGGATAGCCGTAATTATACTGCGGCCATAGCCCATGCAGGATGAACGAATAGCGCCGCCCATCGCGCCGATTGCATTGCGCGTCGTCGTCCTGGCCTTTTTCCGCGCAGTACGTCGGGCTCCACGAAAGAACGAGCGCGTAGTAGTCAAACTGTCCGGGCACGTCGCGGTCGCCGCCGTTGCCGTAGCTGTTCCGGCCTCGATCCCTGTAGCCGTCGCCGCTGCTGTAGCCGTTGCCGCCGCCGTCTGAACGATTGTCGGCAGTCTCCGTGCGATCGGCTGAACTGGTCTGATTGCCCGTCGCGACGGACACGTGCTGCTGCCGCGTCATATGCACGGCGAACCCCGCAATGAGCAGTAGAACGATGGCAGTCAGAAGCAGGTGCGGTTTCAGCATGTCATGGTCTCAAGCGGCACGGGGCCGGGAATAGAAACGAGCGAATGAATTTCTACGCAGGCTTTGCAGCCTTCGCAGCCTTCGCAGCTAGCGCCGCAAGGATGCGCGCCCAGCTTCGCGCGCCCTTCTCGAAGCTCCGCATGTTGTACTTTTCGTTTGGCGAATGAATGCGGTCGTCGTCGAGGCCGAAGCCGATCAGCAAGCTGTCCATGCCGAGCGCATCACGGAAGGATGTGACGATCGGGATCGATGCGCCGCTGCCCATCAGCACGGCGGGCTTGCCCCATTCTTCTTCGAGCGCTTTCGCGGCTGCTTGCATCGAAGGGTCCGCAGTGTCGAAGCTTACCGCGCCGGAACCATGATGGCCAAGCCACGTCGCCGTGCAGTCGGCGGGAAGCACACTCTCGACATAGTCGTGCAGCGCCGTCATCACCTTGTCCGGGTCCTGTCCTGCGACGAGCCGGCACGTGATCTTCACCGAAGCCTTTGCCGGAATGACCGTCTTCGATCCGATGCCCTGATAGCCACCCGTCACGCCGTTGAACTCCAGCGTCGGACGCGACCAAAGCTGCTCGATGACCGATCGGCCTTTTTCGCCAGCGGGTGTTTTAAGCCCGACCGAACCGAGGAAGGCTTCGCCCGTCAAGCCGAGCGTTTTCCATTGCGCGAGCTGCTCCGGGGCAGGCTCCGTCACGCAGTCATAGAATCCCGGCACGGCGATGCGACCGTTGTCATCATGAAGCGCAGCCATGACTTTCGCCAGCGCGCGGATCGGATTCGTCACCGGCCCGCCGTAGATGCCGGAATGAAGATCGCGGCCCGGGCCGCTGATAACGAGTTCGTCGCCGACGAGACCGCGCAGCATCGTCGTGATCGCAGGCGTGTCCTTGTCCCATTGTCCGGTATCGCAGACGAGCACGAGATCGGCTTTCAGCTCATCGCCGTGCTTGGCGAGAAATTCGGGGAGAGATGGCGAGCCGCATTCTTCCTCGCCTTCGATAAGCACCGACACGGCAATCGGAAGCTTTCCGGCAACCGTCATCCAGGCGCGCGCGGCCTCGAAAAAGGTCATCAGCTGACCTTTGTTGTCCTCCGCGCCGCGGGCGACGATCACCTCGCCGTTGTGCGGTTCGCTCGTAACGCGCGGCTCGAACGGCGGCGACTTCCAGAGATCGAGCGGATCGGCAGGCTGCACGTCGTAGTGCCCGTAGAAAAGAACGTGCGGGATGCCGGGTTCTCGGTTCGTGCGGTCATGCGCGACGACCATCGGATGCCCGCTTGTTGGCACAACCTTAGCCTCAGCGAAGCCGATGTCTTTGAGCGTCGCGGCACACCAATCCGCGGCCTTGCGGCAACTTGCCTTGAACGCTGGATCGGTCGAAACGCTATCGATGCGCAAAAGCTCGAACAGCCGCTCGAGCCCGGCAGCTTTTGATTGACCAAGTGTATCGAGAACGGTTTCCAGCGCGGTCATCTTAGTAGACTTTCCAAAAGGCGAACGAAGCCAGGAAGGCTTCAGCTAGGAATACGGAACTCCATTTGCTATGGCACGTCTCCTGACGCGGATCATGGCAGCATGAAGACCGCACCGGAGGTCTGATGGCACAGCCGGACACGGACGGCAAAAAGAAATGGGTTTACGCCTTTGCGCCGGGTCGCGCCGAGGGCGGCGCCGACATGTCGGAATTGCTGGGCGGCAAGGGTGCCAATCTTGCCGAGATGGCGACGCTAGGCTTGCCCGTTCCTCCCGGCTTCACGATTACGACCGAAGTCTGTGACGCTTTTTTCGCGGCTGGAAACAAGCTGCCCGAAGCATTGAAGGCCGACGTCACGAAGGCGCTCGACGAAGTCGGCACGACGGTCAACGCGCACTTCGGCGACTACAAACGGCCGCTGCTGGTCTCCGTGCGTTCCGGCTCCCGTGCGTCGATGCCGGGCATGATGGATACGATCCTCAATCTAGGCCTCAACGACAAGACGGTCGAAGGCCTGGCCGCGTTGACGGGCGATGCGCGCTTCGCGTTCGATAGCTACCGGCGCTTCATCCAGATGTACGGCGATGTCGTGCTCGGCGTCGATCACGGCGCGTTCGAGGACATTCTTGAGAACTTCAAGAACCTCAACGGATTTGCAGCCGACACCGATCTCGACGAAGAGTCCTGGCGCGAAATCATCGCCGACTACAAGGCTGCCATCGAGCGCGAGCACGGGAAGCCGTTTCCGCAGGACACCGGCGAACAGCTTTGGGGCGCCATAGCTGCCGTGTTCAATTCCTGGCACAACCCGCGAGCGCAAACGTATCGCAGATTGCACGATATCCCGGATGATTGGGGCACCGCCGTCACGGTCCAGGCGATGGTGTTCGGCAACCTCGGCGACAACTCCGCGACCGGCGTCGCCTTCACGCGCAATCCGTCGACGGGCGAACGGGAGATCTTCGGCGAGTATCTGCCGAACGCGCAGGGCGAGGATGTCGTCGCAGGTATACGCACGCCGCAGCCGCTGACGAGCAAAGGCGCACGCGAGGCTCCGGGAACGGCACTCGAGTCCGCGATGCCTCGCGCATTCAACGAGCTCAAGGAGATTTTCGATCGGCTTGAGCGGCACTATCACGACATGCAGGACGTGGAATTCACGGTCCAGCTCGGCACGCTGTGGATTTTGCAGACGCGATCCGGCAAGCGCACCACCGAGGCTGCGCTGAAGATCGCCGTCGATCTCGCGGCGGAAGGCTTGATCAGCCAGGACGAGGCCATTCTGCGCATCGAGCCGGCGCAGCTCGATCAGCTTCTGCATCCGGCGATCGATCCGGCGGCGGAACACGATCTGATCGCGAAGGGATTGCCCGCGTCGCCGGGCGCGGCGTCGGGGGAAATCGTCTTTCATTCCGAAATGGCCGAAGCGCTCAAGGCCAAGGGACGCGATGTCATTCTAGTTCGCTCCGAAACGAGCCCCGAGGATGTGCAGGGCATGCACGCAGCCGTCGGCATCCTGACGGCCCGCGGCGGCATGACGAGCCACGCCGCCGTCGTTGCACGCGGCATGGGACGGCCGTGCGTCTCGGGCGCAGGCACTCTGCGCATCGATACGAATGCCGGAACGATGCGGGCTGGCGCGCGCATTTTCAAATCCGGCGATATCGTTTCGATCGACGGCAGCACCGGGCGCGTTTATGCGGGCAAGGCGAAGATGCTGCCGCCGCAGCTGTCCGGCACGTTCGCGACCGTGATGCAATGGGCCGACGGCGCACGCCGCATGAAAGTCCGCACCAACGCGGATACGCCGCGCGACGCGCGTCAGGCGCGCGAGTTCGGCGCTGAGGGCATCGGTCTCTGCCGCACCGAGCACATGTTCTTCGAGGAAGGCCGCATTCTCGCCGTGCGCGAGATGATCTGCGCCGAAGACGAGGAGGGGCGGCAACAGGCGCTCGACAAGCTGCTTCCCGTTCAGCGCGCCGATTTCGAAGAACTGTTCGAGATCATGGCCGGGTTGCCGATCACGATCCGTCTGCTCGACCCGCCACTGCATGAATTCCTTCCGCATGAGGATCGCGAGGCTGCGCAGGTCGCGGCAGCGCTGGGCATGGACCTGATGCGTCTCAAGGCGCGCGTGGCGGAGCTTGAAGAATTCAATCCGATGCTCGGCTTCCGTGGCTGCCGCCTCGGGATCAAATACCCCGAGATCACGCGCATGCAGGTGCGAGCTATCTTCGAGGCCGCGATCAACGCTCAGAAAAAAACGGGCGATGCCGTGCGTCCGGAGGTGATGGTTCCGTTCGTCGCGTATCGCCGCGAGTTCGACGTGCTGCGCGAGGTCATTATCTCGACCGCCGAAGCGGTGCAGCGCGAATTGGGCGTCGAAATCCCCTACGACGTCGGCACGATGATCGAGCTGCCGCGCGCGGCTTTGAGAGCCGCCGACATTGCCCGCGGGCCGGCGGGCGCGGACTTCTTCTCATTCGGTACGAACGATCTGACGCAAACCGCGCTCGGGCTCTCGCGCGACGATGCCGCGCCGATCCTCTCGAACTATCTCGAGCATGAAGTGATCTCGACGGACCCCTTCGTAACGATCGATCAGGGCGGCGTCGGTGAGCTTCTGAAAATTGGAGCCGAACGCGGCCGTGCCGTGAAGCCCGATCTCAAAACCGGCATCTGCGGCGAGCATGGCGGCGATCCGAAATCGATCGCGTTTTTCGAGAGCATCGGCCTGGATTATATTTCCTGCTCGCCGTATCGCGTGCCGATTGCTCGCCTCGCGGCCGCCCAGGCCGCCATCCGGCTGCGCGACGCCGGCAAGCCTCAGCCGTCGCCAGAGCAAGAGTAGTCGCGCAAATCAGGCCGCTGAATCACAAAGGGCCATTCTGGTGACGATCGATATCGTCGAGGCTTGGCTGGCGCGGACGCGGACCTTTGTTCTTCGGCAGGAACAATAGCCAGAGCACGACCGGCGGCACGAAGAAGCACCATGCCATCCAATAGGAATAGTCACGGTTTTTGATGCCGGCCAGAACGGCGGCAAGCAACGACGCCGTAACGGCCGTAATGCCCCAAGCCACAATCCACTGCATCGCCATCGAACCCTCACTTCAATCCGCCGTCGCTGTCAGTTGGTGCAAGCGCATCTGGCGACATTAGCCAGTTGGGCAGCGACTATGGCGAATTCATGCTTGAATTGTCGCCTGCTTCGGCGACGCGATGAAATCCAGTCCGAGATCGAGAACCGATGCCGAATGCGTCAGCGCGCCGACTGAAATCAGGTCAACGCCGGTTTGCGCGATTTCCGTCACGGTTTCAAGATTAACACCGCCCGAAGCCTCGGTGAGGCAGCGCCCACCGACGATCGCGACGGCTTCCACGAGATTTGCCGGCGTCATGTTATCGAGCAGGACGCAGTCGACTTTTTCCCGCATCACGATTTCGAGTTGCGCCAGCGTATCGACCTCGACCTCGATTTTGGTCATGTGTCCGGCAGCAGTCTTTGCCGCTTTGATCGCGCTCGCGATGCCGCCCGCGGCGACGATGTGATTGTCTTTGATGAGCACGGCGTCGAATAGACCGACGCGGTGATTGTAGCCGCCGCCGCAGCGCACGGCGTATTTCTCGAATGCGCGAAGTCCTGGCGTCGTCTTGCGCGTATCGACGATTTTCGCGTGCGTGCCCGCAACCTTGTCAACGTACTGCCGCGTCAGCGTCGCGATGCCGGAGAGCCGGCCGAGAAAGTTCAGCGCGACGCGCTCGGCCGTGAGCAGTGCGCGTGCATTGCCCGAAATGCGCGCGATCACGGCTCCGGGTTTAACCGTTTCGCCATCGCCGGTCTCGATCGTGAAATCTGTTTCGGGCGCGATGGCGCGAAAGGCGGCTTCCGCGAGCGCAAGGCCCGCAACGACGCCAGGCTTGCGCGCGGCGATGACGGCGTTGGCTGTTGCGTTGGCCGCGACCGTTGCGTTCGTCGTGATGTCGCCGGCGAGCCCGAGATCTTCATCGAGCGCAACGCGAATGGCGGCGTCGACGAGAGTCTGCGGCAGCGGCGGCAGGCTGCGTGTCGAGCGGCTCATGGTCGGCACGCCGCTGCGGACACGCTGCGGGACGCACGCGGCGCCGCCTCGGTCGCTTTCAGATCTTCCACCGTGATGAAGGTGCGTTTCGCGTATGCCGGATCGGCCGCAGGGTAATCGACGCGGTAATGACCGCCTCGGCTCTCTTTGCGCGCCAGCGCCGCCGCGGCAATCAGACGTGCGGTCAGGATCATATTTGAAAGCACCGTATCGTCGGCTGCTGACTCGTCGAGCTTCTTGAGAGCCGCAAGCGCAGCCTTCAGGCCCTTCGTGGAACGCTGAACGCCGACGTGCTTCGTCATGATCGCGCGCAGCGTGTCGATGGCTTCGCTGCGTTGTTCGGGCGCCGACGCGCGGTTACCGGGCACGCGGCGCGGGTGGACGAAATGCCCGACGCGATCGTGCGGCAGGTATGCGCGAATGTCGGCAGCGGCGCGCGCGCCAAAGACGACGGCTTCGAGCAATGAGTTCGATGCCAGTCGATTAGCTCCGTGCAATCCGGTCGACGCGACTTCGCCGACGGCCCAGAGTCCGGCGAGGCTCGTGCGCCCGCGAAGATCGGTAGCGATGCCGCCCATATGATAGTGCTCCGCCGGCGCGACGGGTATCAGATCCTTTGCGGGATCGATGCCTGCGCGCTGGCAATGACTCCAGACCGTCGGAAATTCGTCCTTGAAATGCGCGCCGATCGCCGCGCGGCAATCGAGGAACACGCCGCGACCGGCGTTGAGTTCATTGAACACGCCGCGAGCCACGACATCGCGCGGCGCAAGCTCACCGCGCGGATCGATCGCCAGCATGAAGCGTTCGCCGAGGGAGTTGACGAGCGTCGCGCCTTCGCCGCGCAGCGCTTCCGTCGCGAGCGGCGCGGGATCGATCCCGGCATCGATTGCTGTCGGATGGAACTGCACGAATTCGGGATCGGCAATCACCGCGCCCACGCGTGCCGCCATCGCGATGGCTTCGCCTTTTGCGTAAGAGGGATTGGTGGTCAGCGCGAAGAGCGCGCCGACGCCGCCGGTTGCGAGCACGATCGCGGATGCTGGCACGAAAACGTAGCTGCCGGTTCCGTGCGTGCGCGATCTGATGAGGCGAATGCCTTCGATCCGGTCGTTGTCCGCGATCAGGCCGTCCGCTTCATAGCCTTCGAGCACGCGGATCGATGGCGTGTTGCGCACCGCCGCGATGAGAGCCTGCATGATCGCGGCTCCGGCGCGGTCGCCGGATACGCGGACGACGCGCTTCTCCGAATGCGCTGCTTCCTTCGAGAGAACGTAATGACCTTCGAGGTCGCGATCGAAGGGAACGCCGTAGCTCAGCAGATCGCGGATGCGGTCCGGGCCTTCGTCGGCGACGACGTGTGCGACTTGCGTGTCGACGATGCCGCCGCCGGCTTCGATCGTGTCGGCTGCATGTTTATCAGTGCTGTCGCCTTCGCCGACGGCAGCCGCGATGCCGCCCTGAGCCCACATGCTCGACGCACCCTCGCCGAGCGGCGCCGCCGCGATGACCGTCACCGGCAGCGGCGCGAGTTTGAGTGCGGTGAACAACCCCGCAAGCCCGGCCCCTATAATGACGACGTCGCCTGGGCCGGGCTTACCTTCGAAAGGGACGAAGGAACGTGCCTCCCGTTGTCTTTGTGCAGTCATTGCATCGCCTCCCCGTGAGCCGTCGCTCAAAAACTAATTGGTCAGGTTGACCATGCGCTCGACAGCGCGACGGGCTCGCTGAGCAACATCCGGATCGACAGTCACCTCGTGACGCAAGTTGACGAGACTGTCGTAGATGTTCTCGAGGCTGATCCGCTTCATGTGCGGGCACAGATTGCACGGCCGGATGAATTCGACGTCGGGAACTTCGATCGCGACGTTCGATGCCATCGAGCATTCGGTGACGAGCATGACCTTCGGTGGGCGTTTGTCCTTCACCCATTGGATCATGCCTGACGTCGAGCCGGTGAAGTCGGCGGCGGCGATGACGTCCGGCGGGCATTCGGGGTGCGCGATGATCTTGAGGCCGGGCTCGGCCTCGCGCATCGTCTGAAGTTCTTCGCCCGTGAAACGCTCGTGCACCTCGCACGCGCCCTTCCAGGTGATGACTTCGACCTTGGTCTGCGACTGGACCCACTTCGCCAGGTACTGGTCTGGTATGCACAAAACGCGGGGCGCGCCGAGGCTTTCCACAACTTTCACGGCGTTGGACGACGTGCAGGTGATGTCACATTCGGCTTTGACGGCAGCCGATGTGTTCACATAGGTCACGATCGGAACGCCGGGATAGGCTTCGCGGAGCATGCGAACGTCTTCCGGCGTGATCGAGGACGCAAGCGAACAGCCGGCGCGCATGTCCGGAATGAGCACTGTTTTATCCGGCGACAGCAGCTTCGACGTTTCCGCCATGAAGTGCACGCCGGCCTGAACAATGATCTTCGCATCGACGCGCGCAGCCTCCTTGGCGAGCTGCAGGGAGTCGCCGCGAAAGTCCGCCACGCAATGAAAGATTTCGGGCGTCATGTAGTTGTGCGCCAGGATGACGGCGTTGCGCTGCTGCTTCAGCTCGTTGATCGACTTGATCAGCGGTGCGTAATGCGGCCATTCCATCGGCGTCACGACGTGCTGAACGCGCGCGTACAGCGGCGCCATTTCGGCTTCGAGCGCCTTGGACCAGGAATAGGGCGGCACGGCTTTGGCGACCGGGTGCGATGCAGTGGCCGGTTTCGCCAGTCGCTCAAGGGTTTGAACCATTGACCCGTCTCCCGTAAGAGCGTATATGCTCTTAGTGAGCATATACGGGATAAAAACAACGTCGGCACCGCAAGCCGCACTTCACGCCCTAGAAATGCTCTCATAGAGCACTCTTGGATGTTATTAACATAGTGGAGTTGCAAACAAATTTCCAGGGCGACGGTTCCGTCGGCCCTGGATTTGTCATGACAGCGTCTTGTGGATCAATTCCGAACCGGCGGAGCGGAAACTCTGACGCCCGGTGCCGGTCGCTCCAACAGAACTTCGCGGCGGAAGCGAAACAGCTTTGCCGGACGACCGCCCGTTCTGGTTTTGACATCGCCCGTCGGCTCGACAAGGCCCGCGCCTTCGACCAGCCGGCGAAAGTTCTGCTTATGCAGATGCGGTCCCAGAATAGCTTCGACGGTCTTCTGCAGTTCGTAAAGCGTGAATTCGTCCGGCATCAACTCGAACACGACCGGGCGGTATTTGATCTTCGATCGCGTCCGGCTGATCGCGGTCGCGAGAATACGCCGGTGATCGGACTGCATCGGAAGCCCGAGCTTCGGGCGATCGGTCCATTCCCTCGCGGCGCCTCGGCCGTCACGCAATGCTTCGTCCACGAGGCCCGCCTCGTAGAGCATTTCGAAGCGTTCGAGCACCTTTTCTTCGTCCCACGCCATGCCGTCGAGACCGAAGCAAATGCGAACACGGTCGGCTCTCGGAATGGGCGATGAACCGGCCTTCGGAGCGCTGGGCTTCTCGGCCCAGGCTTTGAGGCGCGGCTCGATCTCGTGCGCGATGATCTCGGGACGCCCGCGACGCCAGTCTTCCCAGGGAAAATACTGATACCAGCTCCGCCAGACGCCGTTCGTCAGCCCATGATGGCCGACAGCCTGGGTCAGAGCGAGATAACCGATCGACACGACATGCGGAGACGCATCGTCCGTTTCGGTGTGACGGCCGCGATCTGCGAACGTGTAGAGCTGCTCGGCATAGCCGAGATCAAGGCCTGTCTGATTGTGAACCCAGGCCCGCAGACCGCTTTCGAGCGTACGATGTTCAATTGGATCGAAAGGACCAAATGGCAGGATGTCGGTAGCGCCGATCCGGTCCGGCTCGCCGCGCACGACGAGCGCGACAGGCTCATTCTCGGCGACTGCAACGATAGCCGCATTAAGGCCAATGCCGACCGACGGAGAAAGCTCCGTGTCGGTATCTGGAGTCCGATGAGCTGTCTCGGGCGTCGGCTTTCTCCGGCCTGAAAGTTCCATGTTCATCTAGTCTTCCCCGTGCTCCCCATGAGGCGAGCTAGTGGGCGATCGTGGCGATTTTCAGATAGCCTGCGCAACTAAAACCTACACTTCTGCCGCAAATTGGCCCGATTGTCAGAGACGGCAAAGTGCTTTGAATTCAGCGACAAATCGGGCTTGGGCATCGCTAGTAGAATGCGGCGTGAGCCTCCTAAGTTCCCTGTCGATTACATCAGGGAGTTCGGGGCGGCCGAAAAAGCGTTTCGCCTCTTCGGGATCGAACCCGGCGAGCGTCACCGCTTCGTAGTAGGCGGCGATCGTATCGGCGCGCTTGATGGTGGAAATGACGTGGGCGTCCATCCGGCCTAAGCCGAAGCGTTCATGGATGGCTGCGAGCAGCTTCTGCTCGAAGGCCTTGTAGTCGAGTCCGATGGCCGCTTTGAACGGGCTGATTAAATCCCCGATGACATATTCAGGCGCGTCGTGGAGCAGTGCCGCGCACAACTCGCGCGCTCCGAATAGAGGCTCGATCGTCCGTACAATGTCTGTCACGACGAGACTGTGCTGCGCGACGGAAAACGCGTGCTCACCGACGGTCTGCCCGTTCCAGCGCGCGACACGCGCCAACCCATGCGCGATATCTTCGATTTCGATATCGTCCGCCTGCGGATCAAGAAGATCGAGACGGCGGCCCGACAGCATCCGCTGCCATGCCCGCTTCGGAGACGTATATTCGCCGCTCATAGGCCGTCGATCTTGAGTGACTTCTGCAATTTGGCGCACGGCGCATGACGAAAGCAGGTCACGATGTGATCGTTGACCATGCCCGTCGATTGCATGAAGGCATAGAGCGTCGTCGAGCCGACGAAGCGGAAGCCTGCGCTCTTCAAAGCTTTGCTCATGCGTTTCGATGTGTCAGTTTCGGTCGGCGCATCCTTGAAATTTTGCAGCTTGTTGATGACCGGACGTCCGTCGATCAACCCCCAAAGAAAATGCGAAAACGGCATCTTCTCGCTGAGCGCGAGATAAGCCTTGGCGTTCGAGATCGTCGCTTCGATCTTGGCGCGATTGCGAATGATGCCTTCATCGGTCATCAGCCGCGCGATGTCGCGTTCGCCGAAGCGCGCGATGCGCGCCGCATCGAAATCGTGAAACGCCTTGCGGAAGTTTTCGCGCTTTCGAAGGATCGTGATCCACGACAATCCCGCCTGAAAGCCTTCGAGAGTGAGTTTTTCGAACAGCGCGCGGTCGTCGGTCATCGGGACGCCCCACTCGTCGTCGTGGTAGCGCGCGTACTCCGTTCCCGTCGCTCCCGCCCAGGGACAGCGTTCGCGTTCGACCTGCCGGGTCATGATGGCAATGCTGCCGAAGGCCGCGCCGCCGCCGATTTGCGATAACGGCCGACCGCGTCGGCATCGATGTCGATCGCAATGCCATCGGCGCGCAGACGCTGATTTTTGTCTTGAGCTTCGATGGCGCGATCGAGGCGAACCATCGCGAGCCCATGCAGTCCGTCAACCGTGCCGACGCGGCCGATGGCGATGTCGCCAAGATGGATTTCGGCTCCTGAGACCAGCGGCGCGGCGGCGGAGATTTTAACGACGCGCTTGCGCACGACGGTCTTGTTCTGCATTCGCGCGACGATTTCCTGTCCGACGTAGCAGCCTTTGGTGAACGAGACGCCGTTGAAGAGATCGTAGTCCGCTTCGTGCGGATAGGCGTCACCGAACTCGAAATCCTTGCCCGCTTCGGGAACGCCGAGGCGGACTCGTAAGGCGTCGTAATCGATATGCGCCAGCTCGACGACCTGCGCGTCGGCCGGCGGCGGCGATTGCATCAGCCAGCGGACGCCCATCGCCGGATGGCGCGGGTCATTGAAATGGACGCACGCGCGCGTGGCGGTCAACGCGGCAGCGCCGTCGTCCCAGACCGCGTACACGGCAAAGCCCGGCGAGGCGTCGGTGATCGTGACATCGGCGCGGAGCTTATACATCGCCAGGCGCTTGACGAGATCGGCGGCCTTGGTGGCGGCAACGTCGAGAAGATACCCCGTCTCCGTACGGACGATGAAGAAATCGAACAGGATTTTGCCTTGCGGCGACAGCAACCCCGCAAAGCGCGCTTCGCCCGCGTTCAGCCCCTCGATTTCGTTGGTGACGAGGCTCTGCAACAATTTTTCGCTGTCGGCGCCATCGATGCGAACGACGCCGCGGTCGGTAAGTCGCGCGATCTTTACGCTGGACATTAGCGTTCGCCTCGATTGCAAACAGAGTGAGAGTTACGTATGCGGGGATCAAGCCGAAGGCAAGTGTGAGGAGCGCCGGCAAAAATGGCCGATACATTCGATGTCTTGATCCGTGGCTCGACAGTCGTCAACCATGACGGGGAGGGTGTCCGCGATATCGCGATTTCGGGCGGCAGGATTGCGGAAATCGGCGACCTTGGATCGGCCGGCGCGGCTGAAATCATCGACGCGGCGGGCCTGCATATTCTGCCGGGGGTCATCGATACCCAGGTGCATTTCCGCGAGCCGGGCTTGGCGCATAAAGAAGATCTCGAGACGGGGAGCCGAGCCGCGGTCGCTGGCGGCGTCACGGCCGTTTTCGAGATGCCGAACACGAAGCCCTTGACGACGACGGAAGACACGTTGGCCGACAAGGTCCGCCGCGCGCGTCACCGCATGTTTTGCGATTTCGCATTTTTCGTCGGCGGTACGCGCGACAACATCGCGGAAATTCCGAAACTCGAAAAGCTCGAAGCCGCGGCCGGCATGAAAGTCTTCATGGGCTCGTCCACCGGCGACCTTCTGGTTGACGAGGAAGATGCGCTCGATCGCATCATCGCCAGAATTTCGCGACGCGCATCGTTTCATGCCGAGGATGAAGACCGCCTCAAGGCGCGAATGCATCTGCGCCGCAAGGGCGATCCGTCTTCGCACCCCGAGTGGCGCGATCCGGAGGCGGCGCTGATCGCGACGAAGCGGCTCGTCGGTCTCGCCGAAAAGCACGGCAAGCGCGTGCATGTGCTGCACGTCTCGACGGCGGAGGAAATGGAGTTCCTGCGCAATCACAAAACCTACGCCACGGTCGAGGTCACGCCGCATCATCTGACGCTGCAGGCGCCCGAATGCTACGAGCGTCTTGGCGCCTACGCACAGATGAACCCGCCGGTTCGCGACGCACGCCACCGGGCGGCGATATGGCATGCGCTGCAGTCCGGCGTGGTCGATGTCCTGGGCTCCGATCACGCGCCGCACACGCGTGAAGAAAAGGAGCACACCTATCCCGACACGCATTCCGGCATGACGGGCGTGCAGACGCTGGTGCCGACGATGCTCGATCATGTGAATGCAGGGCGGCTGTCGCTGCAGCGCCTCGTCGATTTGACCAGCCACGGGCCGCAACGGCTGTTCGGCATCAGGAACAAGGGGCGGATCGCCGTCGGCTACGACGCCGACCTCACCGTGGTCGATCTGAAGCGCCGGGTCAGGATCTCGAACGACTGGATCGAAAGCCGCTGCGGCTGGACGCCATACGACGGCGCAACGGTGACGGGATGGCCGGTCGGCACGTTCGTGCGCGGTCACAAGGCCATGTGGGAGGGCGAAATCAACGGGCCCGCGCGTGGCGAGCCCGTTCAGTTCCTCGAAGGCTTCGTTCGCTGAGGCAAGCGGGCGAAGCGGATGAGCATCAGCCTTCGCTACCGGCCTTCGCAACGCGTGCGAGCCCGGCGGGCAGTCGCTTCAACACGTGCACGGTCGTCCCGACGCCCGCGATCGAGGCAAGGTGCGTGACGTTGCCGTTCGTCATGCGGATGCAGCCCGACGATGTCGCCGTGCCGATGGAGCTGACATCGTTGGTGCCGTGGATGCGATAGAGCGTGCTGCCGAGATAGAGCGCCATCGCGCCCAACGGATTGCGCACGCCGCCCTGCATGTGAACCGGAAGTCCGGGCTTGCGCGCGCGCATCTCCGCCGGCGGATACCAGTCGGGCCATGCGACCTTGCGCGAGATCTTTTCAACGCCCGACCATGCGAAGCCCTGCTTGCCGACAGCGATCGGATAGCGATACGCCGTCGTCGAGGAGAGAACGTAGTAGAGGCGGCGTCCGGCCGTATCGATAACGATCGAACCGGCGGCGTAGCTGTTCGGGAACGACACCTTGGGTGGAGCGACGGCCGAGATATTCGGTCTGCCGCCGCCCGTCAGCGTGCCTTCGCTTGCCGATGAGCGCGCATTGTCGTCGTCTTCGTCATCGCGTCCGCTGTTTTGCGGGCGGTCCCAATCCCAGCCCATTCCAAACAGCGGTTGCGGCGCCCGTTCGGCGCGCTGGCTGCTACGCTTCTGCTTTTTGGGGGGAACGTATCCGTAGTTTTGCTGGAATGGATGGAAGGCTTGCGCCGGTGCGGCGATGGCGCAGCTCAAAATAGCGGCTGCAAGAATACTCATACGCGTCATCAAACAAACCCTTGCTTTGCGTCTCGCTTGTAGCGGCACGCAATAAAGCAAAAGAAGACGCGGTGGCCACCCCTCTGCGGCAATTCGCAGTCAATCAGAAATTGCATTCTGATTTTGGCGCACCGTCATTCGATGCGCTTGAACATCAGCCAATTGCCGTCGGCGGCGATGACGACGCACCACCACATCCAACGCTTTTTATCATGCATCTCAGCGGCTTTTGCCGGGCTGACGAGCCGATAGAGGTCGACTTCCTCAGCTGGCGTCAGCTTGTCGAGCGGACGCTCGGCCAGATAAGGCCAGATGTAGAGCAGGTTGTTCTCGATGTCGCTGCCGAAGGGCTTTGCCGCGGGCGGCATGTTCAGAAGCTCGATCAGGTTCGCGAGAATCTCCTGTCCCTTGCCATCGGCTGACTGTGTTTTGAGCGCCGCGATCGGATCGGTGGCACCGGGCGCGCCGATATCCGGCGTCCTGCCGCTCATTTCGAACACCGCCTTCAACTCGTCGATATTTCCCGAGCGTGCCGCCGTCAGAATGGCGTCGCGCAGATCGGCGACGTGTTCGGGAAGTTTTGGAGCTTGCACGCTTTCCCCAGCCGCAGCTCGCGAGACGTGGACAAGAGCAATGGGCGTCACTACGAGTAGAATCAGAAGTGCACGACCGATCATCGGAGCGGAGGCGTATCGGCGCAGCCGGGATCGTCTCGCCTGCGAGGAGAGTTTACTTGATGAGCGTTCCAGCATAGTCACCGAACCAATCACTTCCACCTGAGGCTCAAGACATCGCGCAGCCGGGTAACGGTCAGCGCAAATTCCACTCCCGGACGCGAGCACGCCCGCCTTGATGGACTATATTCCCAATCCCCTCATTATCCCTATCGGCATCATTGTCGGGATTCTCATCGCGGCGCCTGTTGGGCCTGTCAACGTGCTGTGCATTCAGCGCGCGATCGAGCGCGGATTCTGGGGCGGCATCGCAGCCGGCATCGGATCGGTGCTTGGCGATGGTCTCATCGCGCTCTGTGCCGGGCTTGGCGTTGGAACGATTTCGGGCGCTGTCGAAACACATCGCGCGATCATTCAGGCGCTCGGCGGAGTGGCGTTGATCGCGTTCGGCGCGCGCCTTTACTTCACGTCGCCACGGTTGCGGATCGTCTCGGAAGCCGAGGGCTCATCCGAAAGCCTCAGGGATTTCGTCTGGGACATTCCGCAGACGTTCTTTCTCACGATTACGAATCCGGGAGCAGTGCTCGGGCTCTTCGCCGTCTTCGGCGGCGTCAGCACCTTCGTTGAAGTTCATTCCACGATCGACGTTCTGCTGATGGTGGCGGCGATCGTCGGTGGCAGCATGCTGTGGTGGATCACGCTGTCACACATCATCAGCCGCTATCGTCACCGGATCGACTTGCGCACGCTGGCGTTCGTCAACCGGATCGCGGGACTGCTGCTCGGCAGTTTCGGCGCGATCCTTATCGCCGAAGTGATCTGGAAGGGCGGAAGTTTCTGACCGGCGCTTCGTGGCCGACGCGAGCGATTACTGGTCGCGGCGCGTGAGCGTGAATTCGCCTTCGACGACGCGCTTCTCAAGTCCGCGCGTCAGATGGATGACCGCGTCTTCCCCGTAAATCGCGACGAGATCGGTAAGCGCCGTGAACAACGCGGCATACGCCATCTGCTGCGGTTCGACCCCCGTGTCGACGCCCTCATCCCAAGCGGCCAAAATCAGATCGAGCGCCTTGAGCGTCGGATTTTTGGTGTCGATGTCTTCGAAACACTGCATACAATTTCCAGCCCGTTGTCCGCCCGTTGCGGGCGGTTCCCCTAACGGAGATTGTGGACTAGCACGAGCCTCGACGGAAGTTCTAAGCGGCCACAATTCACAGTAAACCGGCCGTTCAGCAACATCTGTCGCGCTGCGGTGCACGCGTGCGTCAGGGAAAGGCTTTGAGCAAGCCTTCCGACAGCGACGAGCCTTCCGAGAGAAATCGCGTGATCGCGGTCTGTGCCGAAGGGCTGCACGTATTATAGGTGCGGCTGTAGCTGCGATAACCTTGATTGAACGCGCGTGTGAGCTTGGCGCGGCGAAGTGCGCTCGATCCTTCCGCATCCATCAGGTCGCGCATCCGGTCGCGCCAGTACTGGCCCTCGTTGGCGCCGCAAAGCTCGCGCAGATAGTGAATCGCGCCGAGGATTTCCGAGAGACGGAGCAGGCGGTCGTCGTAAGGCTTGACGTCGGGAGCGGCAGTTGCGGCATTTGCGGTCAACCCTAGCGTGCCGAACGCGAGAAGAACCGCCAGAACGGCGTTCCGGCACGTGCCGCCAAGCGGAGCTTTTCTGACTGACCGTTGCATCGCAATTGCGCTTAAATCAGATTCTGGGCCGGCGGACGGCGGCATTCTTATAAAATATTCCGATGAGACGCGAAGGGCTTCGCAATGTGCTCCCGCTACAGTCTGATCTGCTCGCCGAACGACCTCTGCCTGGCGTTCGGAAGCATTGAGGTCGAGGATTTTCCGCCCCGCTACAACATCGCGCCGTCGCAGCCGGTCCTCATTCTCCGGGCGGGCGTCAAAGGCGGGCCGGAATTCCAGCTGGTGCGCTGGGGCCTCATTCCATCCTGGAGCAAGGACCCGGCGAAATTGAGCATGCTCGTCAATGCCCGCGCCGAAACGGCAGCCGAGAAGCCCTCGTTCCGAGGGGCGATGCGCCATCGCCGCTGTCTCATTCCGACGACCGGCTATTACGAGTGGACAGGCGCGCGCGGCTCTCGGCAGCCCCATCTCATCAAAGTGGCCGACCGCCCCGTTTTCGCGATGGCCGGGCTGTGGGAGGGCTGGCTCGGCGCCGATGGCAGCGAAATCGAGACGATGGCGATCCTCACCACGGCGGCGAACCCCGATGTCGCCGCCATCCACGACCGCATGCCGGTGATTGTCGCGCCAGAGCATTACGAGCGCTGGCTCGATTGCAGTTCCGGTAGCGAGAATGGAGTTCTGGACCTGCTCGGCCCGCCACCCACAGGACGCATGACCGTCTTGGCCATCAACCCGAAGCTGAACGACCCTCGCGCAGAAGGGCCAGACCTGCATCAGTCGCCGAACCCGACGCTTCTTTAGAATAGCGGGGCCGGGACGTTGCCACGGCCCTCGGGAAGAGATTTTCGACGCCTCCGGTAACCATGCCGACTCGCGGTGCCGCGCATTCACGGCTAATCTCCATTAGGTCAAGAGCTTGACGATATCCGCTCGTATCAACGGCGCGGTCGAGGGTGATGTTGGTGCGTTGAGAGCGCGCGCGTGATGGGAGACGAGGTAATGGCGTACAGGGGCGAGGATCTTGATCTCAGGACTCCGCAGACGTGGACGGGCACTCCGGCGGAACTCGTAACGCCTGCCGAGATGCAGGCGGCGCAGAACGGAAAGCGTGGCGTCTATCGCTCCGGTCCGATCCTCGTCGACGAAACGGTGCTCGCCTGCTGCAATCTCGCCTACGACGTTGCTGTCGCCCATCGCGCCGGCGAAGTCCGCATCGAGCATCTCCTAAACGCGATGACGCGCATCGATGCCGCGATCGCATCGCTCGAGGCGCGCGGCATCCGCGTGCCGTCGCTCCGCCGCGAGACGGCGGCGATCGTTGCGGGAGACATTCCTCCCGCTGGCGGCAACGGCTCCGTGTCGCCGCGACGCTCGGACGAATTCGCCGATCTTCTGCGCCTCGCCGCCGCCTCTGCGAGCCGTCGTAATTCCGCGGCCGATGTCGACGACCTGCTTCAGGTGCTGCTCGATCACCGCTCCGATTTGCCGGGCTCCGATATCGTGCTGCGCTTCGCTCCGCGCGCGCCGTTGCGCGACGTCAGCGAGCCGCTGCCGCCGCTGACCCGATCCAACGCCGATCTGCGTTACACGGCATCGAGCGGCGTTCGCTACGTTTCGGATCAGACGCGGTCTTATCGTGGTGACAATTTGGGAAGTCCCACCGATGCGCTGCAGAACTCGCGCATCGAGGCGCTCGAGCAAATGGTTCGCGCTCTGAGCCAGGATTTTTCGAATGAGCGCAACATCATCTCGGGGCTCGTGCGGGATCTCGGACGCGACGCGCAAGCGCATCAGGGCGACCAGGACCACCGCCAGAACGTCCTGCTGGATCGCATCGGAACGCTGGAACAAGCCGTGC
>Ga0209933_1000794_pt1 | contig 45499 bp, 39 predicted proteins | sample ThiBiot_300_biof_FD_183944 | JGI IMG/M metagenome (GOLD analysis project Ga0209933, IMG submission 183944) | Wastewater bioreactor microbial communities from Cape Town, South Africa - Thiocy_cont_300_biof (SPAdes) | ecosystem: Engineered > Bioremediation > Thiocyanate > Unclassified | place...
ACGGGCGATGGTGCCTACATTATGGGCCAGTCGTCTTGGGCATCCTCGATCACCGCGGCCGGATCTGCCGATCCTCGCCGGCCGGCGAGGATCGGCTGGCCCAGCACACCCAGCCTCCGGGGTGAAAAGTGTTACCCATCCTCCCGGTCTAAACTGTTACCCATCCGCCCGGCCGCACAGGAGGAAGAGGTGCGAGTGCGACAACTCACTCCGGATAAAGCGGGGCTCGGCCGGCGTCGATGTCGTCGAGCAGGGCGATCAGGCGGGCGCCGCCTTCCATGAGGTCGTCCTGCAGGGCCTGCTTCACGGCTTGAGGATCGCGCGCCACTAGGCCGTCGATCACGTTGAGATGCTGGTGACGCGCGCGGTAGGTCGGCACGGCGCGCGGATAGAGGATGTTGAGCAGCGGGCCGTTGCGCAGCCACAGCGTCTCGATCATGGCCTGCAGCTCGGGCAGGGCGGCGGCCCGGAAGATGGTGTTGTGGAAGTGCCAGTTGGCTTCCACCGCCTTGCGCCATTCGCCGTCGCGTTCGGCCGCGACGAGGACGTCGTGATGCCCGCGCAGCTCGGCGATGGCGGCCTCGCTGATGCGCATCGTCGCCTGTTCGGCGGCGAAGCCCTCGAGCAGCAGGCGGATGGCGCGCAGCTCCTGGTATTGCGCCGAGGAGAGCCGCGCCACGACGATCGAGCGTGCCGCCCGCATGTCGAGCACACGCTCGCGCACGAGCTGCATCAGCGCCTCGCGGATCGGCGTCTCCGAGACGCCCATCGACTGGGCGAGCTGGCGGATCTTGAAGCGGTGCCCGGGGCGGAAACGGCCCTCCATCAGGGCCTGGCGCAGCTCCTGGTAGACGCGGGCCGTGAGGTTGTCGCGGACGACCGAGGCCATGTCGGCTTCGGGCCGATCGACATTGGGAGACCCGTTCGGGCGAGGAATCAGCGGCGTATCCATTGGGCTTTCACACAGTCCATGCGCACGATTTAGCGACTTTCCCCTCGAAGTGCGAACCCGCCCACCATCGGCTATTTGACGATTTGATATATCATATATTATATCGGAGAAGGAAATTTCATTTGGCAGGTCGCATGTCGCCGTCAGGAACCACGCTTCTCCCGAATTCACGCGATAAATTGCTCCGGGACCGCGCCCAGCGCGTGATCCCGGGCGGCATGTGGGGACACATGAACGTCGCCCGCCTGCCCGAGGGTTATCCCCAGTATTTCGAGAAGGCCCAGGGCTGCCGGCTGTGGGACGTCGACGGCAACGAGTACGTCGACCTGATGTGCGGCTACGGCCCGATCGTGCTGGGCTACGGCGATCCCGACGTCGAGGAAGCGGTCGAGCGCCAGCGCCGCAAGGGCGAGCTGATGACCGGCCCAGCCGAGATCCAGGTCGATCTGGCCGAACTGCTGGTCGACACGGTGGCCCATGCCGACTGGGCGGTGCTCGCCAAGAACGGCACTGACGCCATGACCGCCTGCGTCACCATCGCCCGCGCCGAAACCCGCAAGCGCAAGGTGCTGGTGGCCAAGGGCGCCTATCACGGCGCCGCTCCCTGGTGCACGCCATCGGTGGCCGGCGTCACCACCGAGGACCGCGCCCATATCGCCCACTTCGAGTACAACGACGTCGCGAGCCTGGAGGAGGCGGTCCACGCGGTGCGCGACGACCTCGCCGCCATCCTGGTATCGGCCTTCCGCCACGACGTGCGCCGCCCGCAGGAGCTGCCGACCCCGGCCTTCGCCGCCGCCGTCCGCCGCCTCGCCGACCAGACCGGCGCCGCACTGATCCTCGACGATGTGCGCGCCGGCTTCCGCCTCGACATCGGGGGCAGCTGGGAGCCGCTCGGCGTCAAGCCCGACCTCGCGGGCTGGAGCAAGGCGATCGCCAACGGCCATCCGCTGGCTGCCGTCACCGGCACCGACCGCTTCCGCGACGCCGCGCAGCAGGTCTATGTCACGGGCTCCTTCTGGTGCGGCGCCACGCCGATGGCCGCCGCCGTCGCCACGATCAAGAAAATGAAAGAGATCGACGCCATCGCCAAGATGCGCACCGTCGGTACGCGCCTGCGCGAAGGCCTCGACGCCCAGGCGAAGAAGCATGGCCTGCAGATCAGCCAGACCGGCCCCGTGCAGATGCCGCAGATCCTGTTCGCCAACGATCCCGACTTCGTCATGGGCAACCGCTTCGTGCTCGCCGCCCTGCAGCGTGGCGTCTACATGCACCCCTGGCACAACATGTTCCTGTCGGCCGCCCACACCGAGGCCGACATCGACCGCGTCCTGCAGGCCACCGACGGCGCCATGAAGGCCGTGGCGGAGCAGACGTCGTGAAAGCTCAGCCCGCGTCCACGCGCGAGCGCCAGCCTGCGCCGCGCATCACCGACGTGGCCGAGCTCAAGCGCATCGCGCAGGAGCTGCGCCGCCAGGTCGTGCGCCTGGTCGCGCCGACCGGTCAGGGCTACGTGCAGCAGGGGCTGGGTGCCGCCGATCTCTTTACGGCGATGTTCTTCTCCGAACTCAGGCTCGATCCCGCCGATCCGGCCTGGCCGGACCGCGACCGCTTCCTGCTGTCGACGGCGCACAATACCGCGATCTTCTACGCCACCCTGGCCGCGCGCGGCTGCCTGCCCGAAGCGACGCTCGCCGACTACTGCAAGGACGGCTCGCCGCTCGAGATCAACGCCTCCGAGCGCATCGGGCCGCTGATCGAAGCCACGTGTGGTTCGCTGGGGCAGGGCCTGTCGGTTGCCGTCGGCATGGCGATGGCGCTCAGGCACCAGAAGCGCGACGCCCGCGTGCACGTCATCCTGGGCGACGGCGAGATGCAGGAAGGGCAGGTCTGGGAGGCGGCCCTGATGGCCGGCGCGCGCAAGCTCTCCAACCTCTGCCTGATCCTCGACTACAACCGCATGCAGGTCGGCGGCCATGTCGACAACGTGGTCGGCCTGGAGCCCGTCGCGGGCAAGTTCGAAAGCTTCGGCTTTCGCGTCGAGACGATCGACGGCAACGACATGGACGCCGTGGTTGGCGCCTTCGCCCGGGCACGTGCCCACACCGCGGCGCCCACCTGCATCGTCGCCGACACTCTGGTCGGCAAGGGTGCGCCCAGCCTCGAAGGCATCCTCGGCCACAACATGAAGCTGCCGGCGGATCTTGCCGCCAAGGCGCTGGAAGAACTCGCATGAGCAATTCTTCGTCTGCCGCCGACCAGACGGTCAGCGACTTCATCGCCCGTGGCGCCACCGGCCCGCTGCCGCGCCATTACGGCGACGCGCTGGTCGCCGCCGCCCGCAAGGATCCGCGCATCGTCGCCTTGTGCGCCGACCTGCCGGGACCGACCGAGACCGATCTCTTCCAGGCCGAGCTGCCCGACCGCTACTTCGAGGCGGGTATCGCCGAGGCCAACATGATCGGCATGGCCGCGGGCTTTGCGCGGATCGGCCAGATCCCCTTCGTCCACTCTTTCTGCGTGTTCGTCACGCGCCGCGCCTACGACCAGGTCGCCAACCAGGTCGCCTATCCGAAGCTGCCGGTGAAGATCGTGGGCTTCCTGCCCGGCCTCACCACCATGCTGGGCGTCTCGCACCAGGCGATCGACGACGTCGCCCTGATGCGCGCGCTGCCCAACATGACGGTGATCGAGCCGAGCGGCCCCGAGCAGCTGGCCGGCGCCGTCACCACGGCGCTGGAGACCCCGGGCCCGGTCTATCTCCGCATGCTGCGCGGCGACGCCGCGTCGGCCGGAATCGCGCCCAAGCCGCTCTCGCGCACCGGCGAGGTGCTGCGTCAGGGTCCGCATGGCACGATCTTCGCCAGCGGAGTCTCGGTCGCCGCCGCCCTCGAAGCCGCCGAGACCTTGGCCAAGGACGGCCACAAGGTGACGGTCGTCAACATCGCGACGGTGAAGCCGCTCGACACCGCGCTGGTCGTCGAGCTGGCGCGCAGCACCGGCGTCGTGGTCGCCGCCGAGAACCATTCGATCATCGGCGGGCTGGGCTCGGCCATCGCCGAGACCCTGATGGAGGCGGGCGTGCCGGCCGGTTTCGCCCGCGTCGGCATCCGGGACACCTTCGCCGAGGGCGGCACCACGCCCTACCTGCAGAGCAAATACGGCCTTGCGGCCAAGGACATCGTCGCTGCCTACGGTCGGGCGGCGGCGCAACGCGTAATGACTAAGAAGGGGAGCACCTGACGATGAAGAACCTGAGGCACTTGTTCCACCGCGCTACTCTTCGTCGCGCTGCCCTGGTTGGCACAGCACTCGCCGCGCTTTCGCTGACCGCCGTCGCGCCCTTCAGCGCCGACGCCGAGCCGCGCCGCGGCGGCTCGCTGACCTACGCCTATATCGCCGGCCCCGGCACGCTCGACCCGCATGTCGCCTCGAGCATGGTCGAGCTCGAAGTCATCCATCACCTGTTCGAGACCCTGGTGACGATGGACGACAAGTACAATACGCGGCCCTATCTGGCCTCCAGCGCCGAGGCCAGCCCCGACGCCAAGACCTTCACCTTCAAGCTGCGCAAGGGCGTGAAGTTCCACAACGGCAAGGAGATGACCTCGGCCGACGTGCTGGCCTCCTTCGAGCGCTACAAGAAGGTGAGCCCCAACGCCAGCGTGCTGGCCGACGTCGAGTCGTTCGAGGCGCCCGATCCCTACACTTTCGTCGTCAAGCTGAAGAACCCCAATGCGGTCTTCATCGACGTGCTGAAGTCGCCGGTCTATCCCTTCGCCATCCTGCCGGCCGACCAGAAGGACAAGCCGGCGCGCGAGCTCGACATCGTCGGCACCGGGCCGTTCACGCTCGGCGAGTGGGTCAAGGACAGCCACCTGATCATCAAGCGCTTCGACGGCTACGTGCCCGACGACAGCGCCAAGGGTCCCGATGGCCTCGGCGGCAAGAAGACCGTCTATGTCGACCAGGTGCGCTACAACTTCGTGCCCGAGGCCAATGCCCGCGTGGCCGCCCTGCAGTCGGGCGGCGCCGACATCGCCAACGACATTCCGGCGGCGCTCGCCAAGCGCTTCGAAGGCCGCACCGACCTCACGCCGCTGCGCATCTTCCCGTACTGCATGCAGGTTTACATCGTGAACACGCAGCAGGGCCCGACGCGCAACCCGCTGGTCCGCCAGGCCATCCTGGCCACCGTCGACGCGCCGGAGATCATCGGTGCGATGAACGTCGTCGCCCAGCCCAGCCATTCGCTGGTCTATCCGGGCAGCCCCTACTACCAGGGCGACGCTATGAAGCCCTACTACAGCCAGAAGAACCCGCAGAAGGCCAAGGAGCTCCTGAAGCAGGCGGGCTACAACGGCGAGAAGATCGTCCTGCAGACCAACTCCAACTATCAGAACATGAAGGACGCCATCCTCGTCCTGTCGGAGCTGATGAAGGAGGCGGGCATGAACGTCTCGGTCGACGTCGTCGACTGGACCACCAATGCCAGCAACATGCAGCGCGGCACCGGCACCTGGAACGTCTCGACGACCAGCTTCTGCTCCAACCCGCTCTTGGGACCGCAGCAGTGGCGCGTGATGTTCTACACCTTCCCGCAGGTCAAGGACGACGCCGTCCTCGATGCCGCCTACGCCCAGTTCTACACCTCGCTCGATCTCGGCAAGCGCGTCGCCGCCTGGGCCGACATCGAGAAGCGGGTGATCGAGCAGGCCTACATGATCAAGATCGCCGACATCGGCGCGCTGCGTGCCTTCAACAACAAGAAGATCGAAGGCATGACGCCGTACTACCTCGTGCGGTTCTGGGACGTGTCGGCGAAGTAGTGCCGGCACGATCCTCGACCCGCTGACCCGCCGACCCATACGAACTGGACAGGGCCGAGCGCATGCTCCGTATCGTCGTCATCCGGTTGATCCAGGCCGTTCCCGTGCTCCTCCTGATCGCGGTCATGGCCTTCATCCTGATGCATCTGATTCCCGGCGATCCCGCGGTGGTGATCGCCGGTGCCGACGCGGGTCCCGCGGCGGTGGAGCGCATCCGCCATGAGCTCGGCCTCGACCGGCCGCTGATCGAGCAGCTGGCGAGCTGGCTCTATCACCTCGGCACCGGCGACTTCGGCCGGTCGCTGGTGCTGAACCAGACCGTGATCTCGGCGGTGGCCGAACGCCTGCCGGTGACCTTGTCGCTCGCCGCCCTGTCGCTGGTCATCACGCTGCCGATCGGTGTGTTCCTCGGCATTCTCGCGGCCTATTTCCGTGGCTCCTGGGTCGATGCCGCGGTGATGACCCTGGCGCTGGTCGGCGTCTCGGTGCCGGCCTTCTGGATCGGCATCCTGTCGGTGATCCTGTTCAGCGTGAGCCTGGGCTGGTTCCCCTCGGCAGGCTACGCACCGCTGCTCGCCGACGGTCCCGGCCCCTGGCTCGCCTCGCTGATCCAGCCCGCCGTCATCCTCAGCCTGTTCCAGATCGGCTTCCTCGCCCGCATGACGCGCTCGGGCATGCTCGACGTGCTCGATCAGGACTTCATCCGGACCGCCCGCGCCAAGGGCGTCAGCGAATGGCGCACCGTCGGCCGCCATGCCTTCCGCAACACCCTGGTCGGCGTGGTCACGGTGGCCGGCATCATCCTCAGCCTCCTGATCGGCGGCTCGGTGGTGATCGAGCAGGTCTTCGCGCTGCCGGGCATCGGCCGCCTGGTCGTGCAGGCGATCATGGCGCGCGACTATCCGCTGATCCAGGGCACCATGCTGCTGTTCGGCTTCGCCTTCGTCGTGATCAATATCTGTGTCGACCTGATCTACCTCTGGGTCGATCCGCGGGTGCGCTATGACTGATATCGCGCTTTCCGCTTCCCGACCCATCGAGCTCGCCGAGCGCCGCCGCTTCCTGGCGCTGCGCAAGCTCGCCGCGCATCGCTCCTTCCGGATCGGGCTGCTGATTGTCGTCACCCTGGTGCTGGCAGCCTTCATCGGCCCCTGGCTGACCGGGATCGATCCGACGGCCATGCGGATCCGCAACAAGTTCAAGCCGCCGTCGGAGCTCTTCCTCATGGGCACCGACAATTACGGCCGCGACGTGCTGACCCGCGTGCTTTACGGCGGCCAGCTCTCGCTCGGCATCGGCTTCTTCGTGGCGCTGCTCTCGGGCGCGGCCGGCACGATCGTGGGCGTCGTCGCCGGCCATTTCCGGGCGCTGGACGCCTATCTGATGCGCGTCATGGATGCGCTGCTGGCCTTTCCGGCCATCCTGGTCGCGATCGGCATCGGCGCGGCGCTGGGCCCGCAGGCCACCAGCATCGTGGTGGCGCTGTCCGTGGCCTACATCCCGCGCACTGCGCGTGTCGTGCGCGCTTCGACGCTCGTCATCCGCGAGATGGAGTATATCGAGGCGGCGCGGGTGAGCGGCGCCGGTAACCTGCGCATCATCTTCAAGCACATCCTGCCGAATTGCCTCGGCCCGCTCACGGTGCAGCTCACCTTCGTCTTCGCCTACGCGATCCTGGCCGAAGCGGCGCTGAGCTTCCTCGGTATCGGCCCGCCGCCGCCGGCGCCGAGCTGGGGCAACATCATCGCCGAGGGCCGCGACCACGCCGTCGAAGCCTGGTGGATCATGCTGTTCCCCGGCATCGCCATCAGCCTGGCCGCGCTCGGCATGAACCTGCTGGGCGACGGGCTGCGCGACGTGCTCGACCCCAGACTCAAGATCGAGAGCTAGATGACGCGCGAGCCACTCATAGGCGGTACCTTACAAATAGCCCTCACCCTGAGGAGCGGCCCGCAGGGCCGCGTCTCGAAGGGTCGGCAACAGACTCGGTGCTCGTTCCCATCCTTCGAGACGGCCGCTGCGCGGCCTCCTCAGGATGAGGTCATTGTTGGTTCACCTACAAAGTCAGCGCCGATGATCGCGCCGCTCCAGTGCCGCGCTCCCAGCGGAGCAGCTAGATGACGCGCGAGCCACTTCTCTCTGTCGAGAACCTGACCGTCCAGTTCCGCGGCGACCGCGGCTGGGTGACGGCCATCGAAGACGTCAGCTTCCAGATCGGCGCCGGCGAAAATCTCGGCATCGTGGGCGAATCGGGCAGCGGCAAGAGCGTCAGCGCGCTGTCGATCCTGCGCCTGCATGGCCGGGCCAATACGCGCTACGCCTCGGGCGCTATCCGCTTCGCCGGCCGCGACCTGTTGTCCATGTCGGAGCGCGAGCTGCGCCGCGTGCGCGGCGGCGACATCGCCATGATCTTCCAGGACCCGATGTCCTCGCTGAACCCGGTGCTGACCGTGGCCGAGCAGATCATCGAGCCGCTGCAGCTTCACCAGGGCCTGTCGGCCGCGGCGGCACGGCGGCGGGCGATCGAGCTCCTGGAAATGGTGCGCATCGCCGATGCCGGCCGACGCATCGACGAGTATCCGCACCGGCTGTCGGGCGGCATGCGCCAGCGCGTGATGATCGCCATCGCGATCGCCTGCCGGCCGAAGCTCCTGATCGCCGACGAGCCGACCACGGCGCTCGACGTCACCATCCAGGGCCAGATCCTGGAGCTGCTACGCGACCTGCAGCGCGAGATCGGCATGTCGGTCGCCCTGATCACCCACGATCTCGGCGTGATCGCTGAATTCGCCCAGCGCGTGCTGGTGATGTATGCCGGCCGCGTGATCGAGGAGGCGCCGGTGGCGGCGCTGTTCGACCGGCCGATGCATCCCTACACCGATGGGCTGATCGACGCCGTGCCGAAGCTCGAGGGCGACCTGCATCGGCTGACGACCATTCCGGGCAACATTCCCGACCTCGCTGCCGTCATCCCGGGCTGCCGCTTCAATCCGCGCTGCCGCGAGGCGCGCGAGGCCTGCCGGCGCGACGCGCCGGCGCTGCTGCCGGTCGGGCCGGATCATCTGTCGCGCTGTCCGCCGCGCGCCGCCGCCGCTGGAGGTGCTGCATGACGGCTGCTCCCACTGCCCCCATCATCACTGTCCGCGACCTGGTGAAGACCTTCCCGGTGCGCGGCCGGCCGGGCGAGCCCAAGCGCCTCCTGCGTGCCGTCGACAATGTCAGCTTCGACGTCTTTCGCGGCGAGACCCTGGGGCTGGTGGGCGAGTCCGGCTCGGGCAAGTCGACGACCGGCCGCATGCTGGTCGGGCTGATTTCCACGAGCTCGGGCTCGGTCGAGCTGTTCGGCCATCAGATTGCGGCCGGCGCCGAGAAGGGCGCGCTGAACAAGGTGCGGTCGCGCCTGCAGTTCGTCTTCCAGGATCCGCAGAATTCGCTCAATCCGCGCATGCGGGTGGGCGATGCCATCGCCGAGCCGCTCGATGTGGCGGGCGGCCTCAGCCGCCAGGACCGTCAGGACCGCGTGCGCGAGCTGCTCGGTCTGGTCGGCTTGCCCACCGGCTGCGGCGACCGCTTCCCGCACGAATTCTCCGGCGGCCAGCGCCAGCGCATCGGCATCGCCCGTTCACTGGCGCTCAAGCCTGACTTCATCGTCTGCGACGAGCCGGTGTCCTCGCTCGACGTCTCCATGCAGGCGCAGATCGTGAACCTGCTGCTCGACCTGCAGGAGCAGCTGGGGCTGAGCTATCTCTTCATCGCCCACGATCTCGCCGTGGTGCGCAATATCTCGACCCGGGTCGCAGTCATGTATGCCGGCGGCATCGTCGAGATGGCGCCCAAGCGCGAGCTCTACGCCGCGCCCAAGCATCCCTACACGCAGGCCCTGCTGCAGGCCGTGCCGCGCCCCGTGCCGGGCCGCGCGCGGCCGCCCAGCGTCGCCGGCGAGCTGCCCAGCCTGATCGACCCGCCCAAGGGCTGCGCCTTCCATCCGCGCTGTCCCTTCGCTTTCGAGCGCTGCCGCATCGAGAAACCACGGCTGCAGCCCGACGCAGCGGGGCATGCCGTGGCCTGCCATCTCCATGAGGCGGGCAGCTCTGCACAGTGATTACGACGGTTCGCCTCGTCCGAAAGCCTCACCCTGAGGAGCGGTCCATAGGGCCGCGTCTCGAAGGGTGGGCCTCAGGCGTGGTGCTCGTTCCCATCCTTCGAGACGCCACGCTACGCGCGTCTCCTCAGGATGAGGTTGTTGTTGGCGGCACTAGAGTGCCGCGCTCCCAGCAAGAGAGGACGCGTTGTGAGTAACCAAGATCTGCTCTTCATGCCAGCAACCCAGGCAGCGGAGCTGATCCGCAAGCGCGAGTTGTCTCCCGTCACCTATGTCGACGCTGTTCTGGCGGCGATCGAGAAGACCCAGCCCACCGTGAACGCCTACGTGACCGTGACGGCGGACGCGGCGAGGGCAGAGGCCCGCGCCGCCGAGCAGGCGGTGATGGACCGCCAGAAGCTGGGCCCGCTGCACGGCGTGCCCGTCAACATCAAGGATCTCTTCCCCACGGCGGGCGTGCTCACCACGTACGGCTCGGCGATCCACGCCGACACCGTGCCGGCCGAGGACGATGTCCTGGTGAGCCGGCTCAAGGCCGCCGGCGCCATCATGGTCGGCAAGTCGACGACACCGGAGTTCGGCCATAACGGCCATACGACCGGGCCGGCTTTCGGCATGACGCGCAATCCCTGGAATCTCGATCGCACGGCGGGCGGCTCCAGTGGCGGCTGCGGTGCGGCCGCGGCGGCCGGCCTGACGCCGATCGGGCTGGGCACCGACGGCGCGGGCTCCATTCGTCTGCCTGCGGCGGCCTGCGGTGTCGTGGGGCTGAAGCCCACCACCGGACTCCTGCCCTACGAGCAGACCTCGGACTCCTTCTTCAACTATGCCGTCGCAGGGCCGCTCACGCGCACGATCGCCGACGCGGCGCTGATGACCGAGACCATCGCCGGCCCATCGCCGCTCGATCCCTGGTCGCTCGGCGCGCCGCGGCAGGAGCCGTTCGGCGCCCGGCCGGCCAACCTCTCAGGCACGCGCATCGGTTTCCTGTCGGGCCTGGGCAAGCCGGCCGACGATGTCGCCGCCAACACCCGCGCCTGCCTGAAGGCCTTCGAAGGTATGGGCGCGATCGTCGAGGAGGCCGGCGCCGATATCGACTGGATGGCCGAGCAGGCGCGCACGATGTATTTCGGCAACCTCAACGTCTACTTCGGCCATCACCTGGCTGAGTGGCGGGACAAGATGGACCCGCTGCTGGTCCACTGGATCGGGCTGGGGCAGGGGTTTGGCACGGTCGAGTTCCGCAAGGCTCAGCTTGCGCGCTCGCGTCTCTATCGCAGCATCCAGAAGCTGTTCGAGCGCTACGACTTCCTGGTGTCGCCGACCCTGCAGGAGACGGCGATCACCTTCGACCGCACCAAGGACATGACGGGAAGCTGGGCGGACGGCTGGAACGCCTGCGTCTATCCCTTCAACCAGACCGGCAATCCCGCGCTGACGGTGCCGTCGGGCTTCGGCCGCGACGGCCTGCCGACGGCGCTGCAGATCGTCGGCCCCTGGTGGCGCGACATGGAAGTGCTGCGCGTCGGCGCGGCGCTGGAGAGCGTGCGGCCCTGGGCGCACAAGCGCCCGCCGCTGGCTGCGGGGTTGTGAGGGGTATTTGTGGATCAGGAAAGGTCCCTCGCTGCGGTTCGCGCGGAGTAACCTCCGCGCTGGATGACACCGTGTTTGTTGCAAGAGAACCGTGTCATCCCGAGCCGAAGGCGAGGGACCTTTCCTCTCATTGAGGAGAGCTGAAACGTGAGCAACGACCAGAGATCCTGGCGGCCGGAGTTCGGCCGCATGAACGTGCGGCCGCGGCAGTCGGTGCCCATGCATTCCGACAACAACTGGCATCTCGCCCATTGGTACGAGATGCCGCGCGAGGATCCCGCGACGCCGGAGGTCTATACCTACACCGACGCCATGTCCTATGCGCCGGGCAGCGAGGTCGCCTTCCATACCAGCGCCACGGCGGCACGCTGGACCTTGCAGGTCTATCGCGACGGCCAGGAGCCGGTGCTGGTCCACGAGGCGCGCGATCTCGAAGGACGGTTCCATGCCGCGCCGAAGCAGGCCTATCGCACGGGCTGCGGCTGGCCGGTGGCGCATCGCTGGCGGTTGCCGGCCGATCTGGCCTCGGGCTTCTACCGCGTGGTCTCGACCTGCGACCGCGGCAACGATTCGAGGTTCGTGCAGCACCATTTCTTCGTGGTGACGCCCACCGACGCGAAGCCGGAGGGTCGCTTCCTGCTGATCCTGCCGACCTCGACCTGGCTCGCCTACAACGATTGGGGCGGCGCCAACTCCTATGACGGTATCGACGGCAAGAGTGGCGCCGAGTTCTCGCCCACGCTCAGCATCGAGCGACCCTGGACGCGCGGCCTCGTCTGGCTGCCGCCCGGCGCGCCGCGGCTCTGCGACACGCCCAAGCGCCGGCCGCTCGACGCGCCGCGCTACACCACCAAGGAATGGGCCTTCACCAACGGCTTCGCGCAGTTCTTCGCTTCGGCGGGCTGGGCGCAGTTCGACCGGCACTTCGTGGTGTGGGCCGAGCGCCAGGGCTACCAGTTCGACATGATCACCCAGACCGACCTGCACTTCCGGCCGGAGATCCTCGGCCGCTACAAGGCCGCCGTGATCGTGGGCCACGACGAGTACTGGACGCGCGAGATGCGCAACCATGTCGACGCCTATGTCGAGGCGGGCGGCAAGCTGGCGCGCTTTGCCGGCAACTTCCTGTGGCAGGTCCGGCTCGAGGACGAGGGAAAACGCCAGGTCTGCTACAAGGCGCGGGCGCAAGCCGAGGATCCCGTGCGCGGCACCGACAAGGCGCATCTCCTGACCACGGCTTGGGAGAATCCCGACATCAACTGGCCTGGCGCCACCACGATGGGCGTGAACGGCCTGCAGGGCGTCTATGCCTCGTGGGGCGGCCTGTCGCCGCGCGGCAGCCGCGGCTTCACGGTCTACCGGCCGAACCACTGGGCCTTCGCCGGCGCCGACACCTATTACGGCGACGTGATCGGCGACGAGGCCGGCATCTTCGCCTACGAGGTCGACGGCCTCGACTACACCTTCCGCAAGGGCCTGCCCTATCCGACGGGCGAGGACGGCGCCCCGGCGTCGACGATCGAGATCCTGGCGCTGTCGCCCGCCGTGCGCGTCGAGGAGGAGCACGACTACGAGGGCTTCCGCTACTATCTCGGCAACGGCAAGACCAACTCCAGCACCCGCACGACGCCGGGCCCGACGCCGGCCGAAGGCCCGGACCCGCAGCGCTACGGCTCGGGCGTGATCGTCACGATGACCAAGGGCAAGGGCGAAGTCTTCTGCGCCGGCAGCTGCGAATGGCTGACCGGGCTCGCCCGCGGCGACTTCACCACCGAGCAGGTCACGCGCAACGTGCTGAACCGGTTTCTCGGGAAGGCGTGAGCTTCTCCAGGCTGCAGGCCTGTACTGTTACCTATCGTCCCGGTCTGAAGCTTTCATGTTCCTCTCCCCCGAAACGAGGGAGAGGAGAATGAAAGAGGCGGCCGTGCGCACGAGCGACGTAGGCGGGCTCGTCGCCGCCTTCCTCCATGACGGCTTCTAGATAAGCCGCAATGTCCTCTTCACTCTTCAGGTAGTCGGCCGCGTCGCAGCGGCTGAAGACTTCCTTCGCCAACAGCCAGCAAAACGACAGCGCTATCGAGCAGTAGGCAATTTCTTGTATCTGCTATACCTGTCCCTAGGCACACAATGCGTATTTTTCTAGTTCTTGCCTCCCTTATCGCGGGAACGATTGCCGGCCTTTTCTTGTTCGGGATGATTTGGCGTACCACCGCTCCAGAAGGAACAATGGCAATGGTCGTTGGCGGGGCCACGCCGGTTGTTCTTGGGGCTTCTACGTATCTCCTCACAAAGAGGGCTGACGGTCAGCGGTCAAGCCTCGGCAGTGCAGGGACGTGGCTGGCTCTTTTGAGCATAGCGGCTGCTGCCGCAGGACTCTTCCTGTTGATGATTGTGGCCGTCTTCCTGTTGGTCCAGCGCGGCTAGGCCGGCGTCGGAGCCGGCGAACAGCCAGTTCTTCAGCCTCAGCGCCGCGCCCGTAAATGCCCGTTCGGCGGCGCCGCGCTGTCGCCCGCCGCGCAGGTCGAGGGGAAGCACGACTACGAGGGCTTCCGCTACTATCTCGGCAAGGCACGAGCTCATCCAAGCAGCGGCCTGAACTGTTACCTATCCTCCTGGTCTGGACCTCATATTCCTCGCCCCCCTTTGGGGGAGAGGTCAGGTGAGGGGGCGATCGCGACCGTACGCGCGTGTGATCTCTGCGTCCTTCACCTCCCCGTCACCCAACCTCTCCCCCGAAGCGGGGGAGAGGAGAATGAAAGGACAGGGTCTTCACAGGAGCCGAGAAAAGGGGCGCGCAGTGCGGCTCAGGCGGCGCGCTTTTTCGTGCGACCGCCGCGACGGCGGGGCGAGCTGGATGGGCCTGAACCGGCGGGGCTCAAGGCGCTACGGAAGGTCACGCGGAGCCCAAGGGCGCGCGCAACCTTGGAGACGGTCGCGAAGCTCGGATTGCCGTCCGCGGACAGGGCCTTGTCCAGCCCCTGACGGGTCAGTCCCACGTCGCGGGCGAGCTGGCTCATGTTTCGCGCACGGGCGACCACGCCCAGCGCACGAGCGACGTAGGCGGGGTCGTCGCCGCCTTCCTCCATGACGGCTTCGAGATAAGCCGCAATGTCCTCTTCGCTCTTCAGGTAGTCCGCCGTGTCGTAACGGCTGAAGACTTCCTTCGCCATGTTCAATCCTTCCACTGTGCGGCCAGTGCCTTGGCCTGCCTGATGTCACGTGTCTGCGAAGACTTATCGCCACCACAGAGCAAGACGATCACCACCGGTCCGCGCTGCATGAAATAGACTCTGTAGCCCGGGCCTTCGTTGATCCTCAGTTCCGATATCCCTGAGCCGACGGGCCTTGCGTCGCCGGATTGCCAGGGGCGAGCCGATCAAGACGGGCCTGGATCTTGGCTGCTCCCCTGCGATCCCGCAGGTTGGTCAGCCAGTCGTGGAAGGACCGCGATTTGATGAGTTCGACCATGTGCAAACTATGGTTTACAGCCCCGATGTGTCAACTATGGTTTGCAGTCGCGTCGGTGGCCACGGCGAGGTCTTCTGCGCCGGCAGCTGCGAATGGCTGGCCGGCCTGGCCCACGGCGACTTCACCACCGAGCAGGTCACGCGCAACGTGCTGAGCCGGTTCCTCGACAAAGAGGGAGAGGCCGCGTTGGGCGGCTCAAGCGGCGCGTTTTCTTGTGTGACCGATGCGACGACAAGAGGATTTCGAGCCAACCGAAGCGATGACGATCACCATCGTCCCACACTGCATGGAATAGGCACCGCGCCGCCCTTAAGCACCCTTGCCGTTGCCGCGAATAACCTGTCGAGACTCCACGACTAGCTTTGCCAAGTGGCCATCGACAGAGACAGCAGGCCTTGGATCGGGATGTCGGGGCTAATCCAAGTGAAGAACGATTAACTCACCGCTCTTCGCCCCGTCTCCATCGATGACCAACTGCGCAATGTACGTTTTCGCGTCGTCTCGCAAGTCGCTTCGGCGTTGCCAAGGCAGAATGTCGCTCAAAATCTCGCTCGATTGCTTCATTCGGAACGGTCGTGTTGATTGGAGGGGAACTCGGAAGTCGTTGTCCGCCTTTTGCCCGGCGAGAGACGAAGCAGTGCTCGCCGTCGCTCGTCATCTATCACCGTCGTTCCCGCTGCGGCGACCCGCGGACGCTGCCTTACAGTCGTCTTAGTCCGATCCAGGCAAATAGAAAGGGCTCTTCCAGTCAATCCTTGCCTCGCCGTTTAGCGGTATCTGTCGGTGTAACGGAAGGGTGTCGAAGGGGATTCTGCATTTCGTGAACGCGGACGGCGACGCAACGAGCGCAGTCCGATGCGAATGCAAGGCCGCGTGACTTTCATGGATGCCACTCCGAGCCGTGACGATGCAGCAACGAAGGCGCAATGGCCATGGTGCCGGTACGAGCAGGCGTGTGGGATTACTCGGAGTCGGAGAGCCGGCAAGTCGGCGACGTACAGCGTGACGCTCGCCGGAGCGCAGCCATTGAGCCCAGCCTCTTCCTTGCGCTGAACTGAGGAAAGCGCTCGTGCGGTATGCTTGGATCACTCTCTATGCCGCGGTCGGTCTGCCATCGGCCATCGTCGGCACGCCGACGTGTGCCGAGCCGCAACGGACCGTGACGGCCTACAGCGTCAAGCCGTCGGACGTTGCGATACCTCCGGATGTCCCTCTCGGCGAATATCGCCGGACGATCCGTCCCTACAAGAACTGGACCCTGATCTGCGACGAGAACCTCAAGGAGAAGCAGCGAATCTGCAACGTCTCCCAAAGCATCGTCGACGCCAAAGGTACGGTGGTCTTCAGTTGGAGCCTGGCCGCTACTGCGAGCGGGCAGCCGATGATGATCGTACGGGTCCCGGCGCAGGTAGGAGCCAACCAGCCCATTCGACTGACGTTTCGCAAGGCCGGCGGCGAGTCGACCGTCAAGACGACCGACTGCGACGAGCGTACCTGCATCGGCATGATGCACGTCGATGCAAGGTTCAAGGCTTCCATGCAAAGTAACGACATCGTCGAAGTGAACTACGTTGCGCTGCCTGCCACGGCCTTCCCTCGTGACCCGACACCCCTCGCGCTGCGCCTGCAAGCCACTACGGTGCAAGCGCCCCTCGAAGGCTTGGCCGCCGCCTTGTCCGGCATCTGACTTTTTTTGGCGGCTCGGCGCATGTGGACTCCAGGATGGACAACGACGGCGACATGAAGAACACCCGCGGCATTCCCCGGAACCGATCACTTTGCCTTTCCTGCTTGTTCGCACATCGATGCTCGACACTTCGTCGGCAACACTATTGGGTCCATCGGAGAGGCACGAATGATCAAGGATGAAGTCACACTGCTGGACGCCCACGTCGGCGCCCCGACGGATCGGCGCCTTCTGCGCAGCCAAAGGACCCGTGCCAAGATCATTTCGGCTTACCTGTCGCTGGTTCACCGTAATCGTCGAGAACCTTCCATGAGGGAAGTGGCGGGCCACGCCGGCTGCGCGCTACGATCCGTCTTCGAACGTTTCTCCAACGCTCACACCATGCGATTGGCCGCTCTCGATCATATCCTGGTGAACACTGGCCCGTGGCAGTCGGCCCGTCCGGTATCAGACAGTCCTCGGGAGTGCCTTCGTTCCCTGGTGGACTGCCGTATCGGGGAATACGCCAGATGCGGCGTGCTGATGCATCATATGCGGCAATACATGCATCTTCCCGGCACCCGGGAGTGCGTCGGCAAGATACGATCCAAAATCCTGGACGATCATCTCAAGGAGTTCTATCGGCGCAATTTCACCGGAATGGGCGACGATACCTGGCTCGCGCTCCTGGATGCCGCGACGAGCCTGGAGAACTGGCAACGCCTGCACCTCGAGCAAGGTCTTCCGTCGGAAGCGATCGGTAGTCAATGGATACAATGGATCAGCGATGTTCTCGTTGCCAAGATCCCACGAGGGCTTGCCGATCGAGGAGGTGATTCGTAGTCGAAGGGGCGGCCCCAATGCCACTCAGATCCTGAGCTTGTGCTGAACGAGCGGCAACTTCCCGCCGACTTCTGCGTCGCGGTAGTCGGTGGGCGACATCGCGAATTTGGCGCGGAACGACCTGCTGAAGTGCGCCAGATCCTTGAAGCCATTTCGTTGCGCAATCGTCCAGATCGACTCGTGAAGAAGCGCCGGATCGATGAGATCGACGGCGCTCTGCGTCAGTCGCATGCCCCAGATAACCCGACCCAGCGATGTGGATCCCTCCGCGGCAAAGAGCTTGTTGAGATACCGCGGGGTGTATTTGAAAACCTCGGCCACATGGCTCGGCGTCAGCGCATGATCGTGCAGGTTCATGTGGACGAACCTGATGACACGTTCGAAGATCGCCCGCCTGTGTCCAGGCTTTTGCCATCCATCTCCCTGCGTGATCGCCTCGAAGCTCGTCTCCAGCAGGTCGACGAAACCTCGCATCAATCTGGCATTCGTGTACGCACTGGCGGTCGGCGCCGTCTGGGACAGCGTCTGCGCGAAATTGTAGAGGAGCGGGCTGAGTTCCACTGTCCCGCCCAAAGATATAGCCGTGAGCTTGGAAAGATCGGAATCGGTCGACAGTCGCCGACGATCGAACTTGACGATGACTCCCTCGAAGGGCTCATCGATGTGCAGCGCATAAGGACGATCCGAGACGCACAGAGCGCCGTTGCCCGGCCTGACGACCGCGCTTCGTCCATCCTGTTCGAGCACCAGGCGTCCAGCCGTCACAAAATTCACTACGACACCAGGACTCTCCCACAGGTCCCGTCCTTTGCCCGGATCGCGGAAGATCTGGCATGGGGAGGTGGCGACACTCATGATGCCCAAGCCGCCCTGCATCACCGCTTGGGATCTGAACGAGAAATCGCTGGGCAGGCCCAGCGCCGTCATGTGCAGGCCGACGGGGCCCGTCTTGGAAATTTCCGACCATAGGGCGAACCGGTCGTCGCCATGCAAGCCGTCGCTACTGAATGAGAGCACGTGCTGTGTTCCGAGGTCGTTGTTCTTCACAGGCGTGCTGGCTCCTCGAAAAATGAACGTCGTACAACGGAGTCGTCGGGCGCCGGTTCCTCTAGAAGCTAAGCTTGTTCCCGAAGTGGCAAAGTAGAGGCGGGCGGGTGGCCCAACGGCGAAGAATTGTACCTCAATGGGCGTCCGTCGGTTTGTCTGTGGCGGAACACGGTTTGCGTGAAAGGGAACATCGACCGCCAATGAGGCCGCTGTGCAATTGGGCACGCGAGATTCCTTATGAGAAGAACGCCCTCGAGAGGAAAGCGACTGCTTTTCGGATTTGCCTGGGAGGGAACTCGTCATTTGACTTAGGTGGAATGAGATCGCGAAATACAACCGCCAAAATTGCGAAAAGTGAAATATTTGGTGATCAAACGGTGGTCTGGTGTCGATTGCCGTTCGCTCTTCAATGTCAACACCGCTAAGGTGCGAGGCGGGAAGGGACGATGCGTTAGGGTGTTGCAAAGAGGCAGGGGTGCCTCGAAGCTTGCGCTAAGGATGTGAGGCCATCACGGGCCCATAGGCGTGTCATCACGCTTGCTGCCAGCGGGCTGTTGCTCCGCGGGTCAGCATCCTGGTGTCTCCCCATGTTGAAGTCGGAAGAGCGATCGATCGCCGGTGCGATTGAATTGGTGTGCGGCGATTTAACGAGGAGCAGAGTCAATGCGGTCCGCCGTCAAAGTGGATGAGTTGTTTGCAGAGAAGCCAGCGTTCTCAGTGCGTGGCGGATCGGTGCCACAGATTCGTGTCGTGGCCGTCGACAGCGACGATTTCTATCGTGACATGCTGTCGAATGAGTTATCGGAGCAGGGGTTTGCCGTAACGACCTATTCGGATGCGCGATCCGTTCTCCTGGATTTCGAGTCCTTGTCCACTGCGGATCTGATGGTCCTGGATTGGGGAGCGACGTGCAATTCGGGACTCGAATTGCTGCGCCAGTTGAGGCGTTTGGGCGTCAACCTTCCGATCGTATTCCTCACCCGCAGATTGCTTGCCAGCAACGAGAACCTTGCTCTGGAGCACGGCGCCATCGACTTCATCGATAAATCGCGCGGCGTGTCGATTCTGGCACATCGGCTTCGGATCGGCGCGCGTATGAAGGCGCCGAGCTTGCAGCGAGACAAAGCCTTTCAACTCGGCAAGCTCACGCTCAAGCCGCACGTCAGCCGCGCTTACTGGGGCGGCAACGACCTCAATCTCACGGTCGGGGAGTTCAAGATCGTCAGCGTACTGGCGGGCAATATCGGCCACCACGTGACCTATCGCGAGATCTACGACGCCCTGCACTACCACGGCTTCATCGCCGGGGGTGGCGAGAATGGGTACAGGACCAACGTCCGGTCCGCCATCAAGCGCATTCGCCGCAAGTTCCAGGCGCTCGATCCCGCATTCGACAGGATCCAGAATTTCACGGCCTTCGGTTACATCTGGGCACAGGACTGAGTCGGAAGCTGTCTCGACGTCGCGTCCTCGCCTGCGGTGACGACATCGCTCTCGGGCGGCCAGAGTATCGTGCCTTCGACGGGAATAGAGTCGAAGGCACGATGCCGAAAGCCCATGGCGACAACGGCCTGTGTGACCGCGGCGGAGTCGTTTGCGGCTGGCCGCGCGCGAACGGTGGAAGTCATACGCGGCCCTCTCCGGTCGGGCCTACCTCGCCCACGCGTCATCGGTTGTGAATGCGATGGTCAACCAGCGATCCCGCTCATCGCCTGCGATCATTTCCCCGACCTCGTCGCGGATTGCATCCCATTCTTCGAGGCGGCGAGCTTTCTGCCCGGTTGGCGCGACAAAATACAGCTCGATCAATTTGCCCCTGCCCACCTTGGCGACATAGGCGTAGTGCCTTCGAAAACCATATTTCCGAACGATCTCGTCTGCGACGGCTCTCACCTGGTCGCGCAACCGAGGCGGGGTGACAAGTAGGGTTTCAGCCAGGGCTTGCCTTATGGTGCCTGCCGGGATTGGAATGATGACCACGCAGACCACGGCCAGGACGGCAGGGTCGATGTAAGGCGTGATCCATTCATGGCGCGTGCCCTCGATCAAAAAGCCAACGACGAAGGCGATCAGAAGCGCCGCCGTTATCCCCGCCGACATGATCCAGGATTTTACGTCGAGCGCCACGAATTCGGATCGGATGCTCCTGTTTGCGCGTGCTTCGACGACCGCCATGGTGATGCAGCCCGCGAGAGCCACTACCGCGTATATGATCGCATAACCGAATTCGAGCGTGCGGCCGCCGTCGAGAAGGCTGCCGATTGCATTGATCAGCGCATAGAACGCTGCGCCGATCAACAAGAAGCCGTTGAGGCCGAGGACCATGGGTTCAAGGTGCCACAGGCCCATGTTGAAGCGATCTTGAAGCTTTCCGGCCGCACCAGGGGCCGTTGAGCGCGCGATCAGCCGCGTCACGACAAGGGCGAGGGCACTCATGCTTGCATCCACCAGCATGTAGACCCCATCGAAGACGATGGCGAAGGAGTGGGAGAATAGGCCGAAAACAACCCCAATGCCGGCCAGCACCAGCGTGAGGCCGACCGAGAAGCGGAGAATTCCTTGCTCAGTATTCATCGACATGACCAGCGCGCGCGACGTCAGATCCTCCGGCAATGCTCCTGGAAGGTCGTTCGATCCGGCACGCTGTGCCTCACAAGGAGAGCCGACGTCAGAGCTTCCGTCGGCTCACGTGCCACTTCCTCCGATATAGCCTCGAGGTAATGCCGTCGGAATTCACCGACGGCGAGTCGACCTCAGCCGCGCGTCTTCATGAGGTCGCGGATCTCGGTGAGCAGTTCCTGTTCCTTGGTGGGCGGCGGCGGCGCGGCCGGGGCTTCCGCTTCCCGCTTCGAAACGCGGTTGATGCCCTTGATCACCAGGAACAGCACCCAGGCGATGATCAGGAAATTCACCGAGACCGTCAGGAAGGTACCGTACCCCAGGGTAGCGCCGGCTTTCTTGGCCGCATCGTAGGTCGCGGCCTGGCTGGCGGCCGGCGTCAGTCCGACGAAGTAGTTGGTGAAGTCGAGGCCACCGGCGATCCGGCCGATGATCGGCATGATGATGTCGTTGACCAGCGAGTCGATGATCTTGCTGAAGGCTGCACCGATGATCACGCCGATGGCGAGATCGACGACGTTGCCCCTCATCGCGAATTTCTTGAACTCTTGAAGCATCTCACCCTCTCCTTCTTCTCAGGACACGACCACTCGCCATCTACGTCGTCATAAGACGACTTTTCTCCGCGTGCCAATTGAGTTCACGAGACATAGCCCGACTCGGGTCGAAGTGGATTGCCTGAACAGGCCCAAACGGTTTGATTGAAAGGGCACTTCATGAGGTGCCAAGCGCGTGGCGGGCTCTGGATGCAGCCGCTCGATCATGGCCGTCCTGCTCGACTGCAGGACGAGCGCCAGCGCTGCGAGGTGATCAGAGCCTGTTGTGGAAGGGGCGCAAGCTGCAGTTCCTTTTCGATCAAATATTTTGGGCCCTGTCGGGCAATCTCATTTCCGCTGAGTCACGCTATGACCTCGCGCGGCGAATCAGCGGAGATGGGAAGGCTGGTTGCCACTCACTCGAGATCTGGAGACGGGGTCGATGGTCGTCAAAGAGACGCACGCGTCAGGAGAACGTGACGTGCGGAATCATGTGGGCGCGGCGAAAGCAATGATCCAGCGTTTGGGGCGCGAAAGTGGTTCTGGTCCGGAGAGCAACGCAGCGCACCGCTCGGGGGAGCGGAGCCATGCGTTTGCCGGCTCTTGGCTCTATCGCGCGAACCGAAGCCGCTCGGCGCGGCGGCGGCTCGCAGACATTCTCCGCAAGGCGCATAGGACCCTGGGCTTCAAGCGCGATCGCCTCGGGCTCGGCCTGCTCGGCGGCGGCGCGGGCTGTGGATCGGCGGTTGGCAGCGGCGCCGGCATCCATCTGACCGCCCCGATACGCGAGATCGAATTTTGCGCCAGCTGCAGGCGCCCACGCCTGGCTTCCCTGCGGACCTTTGTCGAGACCTTGGGCTCGCCGTGGGGCCGCAGTGGCCTGGCGGCCCTCCTGGTTCTGACCGCGTTGGGTGTCGCTCCGGGCGGCGCCTCTGCCACGCCCTATGGGCCGACGGGGAGTGCGTGTAACGCCGCAGGCACTGGTCCGGATGGAATCGCGCGTCCAGCAGGTGCCCCTGCCGTCGATGGCAGCGGCACCTGGTCGAACGTGATCGGGTGCAGCGCAAACGGCAATAATCAGATGGCCGTTCAGGTGATGGGCGCCTTCGCTCAAGGAACCGGTCAGGGCGGCACCGCGATCGGATATGCGTCGACCGGTGGCACGCGCGGCACTGGGGTCGGCATGCAGGCACAGGCCAGCGGAAGCGGTTCGACGGCTGTGGGGCAATGGACGCGGGCAACGGGTGAAGGCAGCATCGCGATCGGCGGCGACATGTCGTCGAACAGCGCGGCGGCAGGCGCGCAGGCGACCGCTAACAATGCGATCGCCATGGGCGGGCAATCGCGCGCGACGCGGGCGGGTGACATCGCCATCGGTTGGGGCGCCGTCGCAAATTCCCAAACCGATAACTTCTCGACGGTCGCAATAGGCTATCTGGCCACGGCAAACGGTGAAGATGCGACAGCGCTGGGCAACACCGCCCGCGCAGTGGGTGGCTACGGCACGGCGCTCGGTAACCATGCCAGTGCGAGCGCCACGAATGCGACCGCAGTCGGTAACTCCGCGAATGCCGCAGGCGCGAGCGCTTCGGCTTTCGGCAATTTTGCCAAAGCATCAGGAAACAATTCCGTAGCGATCGGTACGGGACGATCTTTCGGCGACTACTTTGGGGCGCAAGCGATTGGCACCGGCTCGGTGGCAATCGGTGGGAACCTCGTCAATCCAGCTTACGCGGGGGCCAATGACGCCATTGCCGTTGGCGGCGAATCGGTCGTCGCAAACGGAGCAACCGCCGGCATAGCCATTGGCCGCTCCGCGCGCGTCGCGAACGCGGCGACGTACGGCATCGCACAAGGTGACGGCGCTTTCGCCAGACAAGCCAACGATATCGCGATCGGACGAAACGCTTCCACCGATGCCGGCTCGAGTGGCAACAACATCGCCATGGGCAATGGCGTCGCCACCGGCGCGACCGGGCAGAATGTCGCCATCGGCTCCGGCGCGACGACGGCGAATTCGGGCACGACGGCGGGCGGCGCCGTGGCGATCGGCCGCGACCAGCGCGCCACCGGCGACGGTGCGGTCGCGATCGGCGATCCGAACACGGCCAATGGCAACGGCGCCGTGGCGCTCGGCAACAGCAACACCGCCGCTGGCGATACCGCCGGCACCATCGGCGCCAACGGCGCGGTTGCGATCGGCAACGCCAACAGCGCGATCGGCCAGGGCTCGGTGGCGCTCGGCAACAACTCGACGGCCAGCACCGACGGCGCACTTGCCTTCGGTGACACGGCCGACGCCCGCGGGACGCGCAGCATCGCGCTCGGCAGCTTTACGCGTGCCTTCGGGCCCAGCTCGATCGCCATTGGCGATACCGCCGCGGCCGAGCTCATCAACGGAATCGCTCTAGGCAGCAGTGCGAAGTCGATTGGGCCAGGCGGCATCGCGATCGGCGAGCTTTCCGAGGCTCATGGCGAGAGCGACGTCTATATCGGCGGCGCGGCCGGCGCGAACGGCCAGGCTGGCAACTATCGCAACACGGGTATCGGTGAGCGTGCCGGCGGGACTGTCACCGGGAGCAACAATACGGCAATCGGTGGCACCACGGGCAACAACGTAACCGGAACTGCGAACTTCGCGGGTGGCGCCTATTCCGGCAGCAATGTGGTGGGTGACGCCAACATCGCCATTGGCGGCGTCGCCTCCACTTGCGGCGGCGCTGTGGGCGGCTTGTTCGCTGCTGGCTTGATGGACTGCTCTCCGGTGGCGACGTCTGCCGGGGTCGGTGTGACAGGCAGCAACAATATCGCGTTGGGCCCTGGCGCGGGCAGCAACCTGACCGGCGACAACAACATCGCGTTCGGCAATCAGGCTGGTCTCGGAATATCGGCGAGCAATACCGTCGCCGTAGGCACCCGGACGCTGGCGCAGAGCGACAACGACATTGCCATCGGCATCGATGCGGCGACCGCGGCGGGGACGGGCGGCAACAACATCGCCATGGGCAATGGCGTCGCCACCGGCGCGACCGGGCAGAATGTCGCCATCGGCTCCGGCGCGACGACGGCGAATTCGGGCACGGGGGCGGGTGGCGCCGTGGCGATCGGCCGTGACCAGAGCGCCACCGGCGACGGCGCGGTCGCGATCGGCGATCCGAACCGGGCCAACGGCAGCGGCGCCGTGGCGCTCGGCAACAACAACACGGCGGCTGGCGATACCGCCGGCACCACCCCCGCCAACGGCGCGGTTGCGATCGGCAACGCCAACAGCGCGATCGGCCAGGGCTCGGTGGCACTCGGCAACAGCTCGACGGCCAGCGCCGCCGGCTCCCTCGCCTTCGGTGACACGGCCGACGCCCGCGGGACGCGCAGCATCGCGCTCGGCAGCTTTACGCGTGCCATCGGGCCCAGCTCGATCGCCATTGGCGATACGGCTGCAGCCGAGCTCATCAACGGAATCGCTCTGGGCAACAATGCGAAATCGATTGGGCCAGGCGGCATCGCGATCGGCGAGTTTTCCGAGGCCCATGGCGAGAGCGACGTCTATATCGGCGGCGCGGCCGGCACGAACGGCCAGCTGGGCAACTATCGCAACACCGGCGTCGGTGAGCGGGCGGGCGCGAGCGTCAACGGCACCAACAATACCGCCATTGGCGGCACCGCCGGCAACAGGGTCACGGGAACGGCGAATTTCGCCGGTGGCGCCTATTCGGGCAGCAACGTCACGGGTGACTTCAACATCGCCATTGGCGGCGTCGCCTCCCAATGCGGCGGGTCCGGCTCTGGTTTGATGGACTGCGACCCCGCGGCAACTTCCGCCGGGGTCAACGTGACCGGCAACAGCAATATCGCCTTTGGTTCTACGGCGGGCAGCGATCTGACGGGCGACAACAACATCGCCATCGGCAATCTGGCCGGCCTCGGGATATCGGCGAGCAACACCGTCTCTGCCGGCACCCGGGCGATGGCGCAGAGCGACAACGACATCGCCATCGGCTCTTTCGCAACGACCGCTGCCGGGACGGGCGGCAACAACATCGCCATGGGCAATGGCGTCAGCACCGGCGCGATCGGGCAGAACGTCGCCATCGGCTCCGGCGCGACGACGGCGAATTCGGGCACGGGGGCGGGCGGCGCTGTGGCGATCGGCCGTGATCAGAGCGCCACCGGCGACGGTGCGGTCGCGATCGGCGATCCGAACCGGGCCAACGGCAGCGGCGCCGTGGCACTCGGCAACAACAACATGGCGGCCGGCGATACTGCCGGCACTACCGCCGCCAACGGCGCGGTCGCGATCGGCAACGCCAATAGCGCGATCGGTCCGGGCTCGGTGGCGCTCGGCAGCAGCTCGACGGCCAGCGCCGCCGGCGCGCTTGCCTTCGGCGATACGGCCAACGCGCAGGCGACGCGCGGCGTGGCGCTCGGCTCGGGGGCCACAGCCATCAACGCCAACGACGTCGCGCTCGGCGCCGGCTCGCAGACGGCTGCCGCCGTCGGCACTGCGAGCACGACGATCAGCGGCACGACATACAATTTCGCCGGGGCCAGTCCCGCGAGCACCGTGAGCGTCGGTGCCGACGGGGCAGAGCGCACGATCACCAACGTCGCGGCGGGCCGGCTCAGCGCCAGCAGCACGGACGCGATCAACGGCTCGCAGCTGTACGCCACCAACATGGCTGTCGACTCGGTCGGCACGCAGGTCACCACGCTGGGCAATACGACGGCCAGCACGCTGGGCGGCGGGGCGACCTACGACCCGACGACGGGCATCACGGGCTTCAGCCAGACGATCAACCCGATCGACGCCAGCGGCGCCGTGGGGGCGCCGAGCGCCAAGTCGACGGTAGCCGATGCACTGACGGCACTGAACAGCAACGCAGTGAACACCGCCAATATCGCGGTGAAGTACGACACGGTCGGCGGTAGCACGATCACGCTGGGCGCCACGGGCGGCACCCTGCCGGGGGGCGCCGGCCCAGTGACGATCACCAATCTCGCGGCCGGGGTATTGAGTCCGGCCAGTACCGACGCGGTGAACGGCAGCCAGCTCTACGCCGTCAGCCAGGCGATCGCGGCCTCGCAACTGCACTACTACAGCGTCAACGACGGCGGCACGCCGGGCGGCAACTACGACAATGACGGCGCCACCGGCGTGAATGCCCTGGCAGCGGGTGTCGGTGCGCTGGCATCAGGCGACAAGAGCGTCGCGGTCGGGTTCGAGGCCAATGCGGTGAAGGCGAACAACATCGCCATCGGCGCCAGCGCCTACGCCAACAGCAACAATGCCACCGGCGACACGATGAGCGCGATTGCGATCGGGCTTGGCGCGCAGGCCTTCAACTCGACGTCCGGCGGTGTCACGGCCGGTGTTGCCATCGGCCAGGGGGCGATCGCCAAGTCGACGAGCGGCGCCGGCAGCTCGCCGGTCGCCATCGGCGCCTCGAGCGATGCGTCGGGGGCAGGCTCGCAGGTGGCGATCGGCGACCAGGCGCAGGCCACCGGCACCGATGCCATCGCCATTGGCGGCCAGGCCTTCGCCATGGGGTCGCGGGCCACGGGCGATCAGTCGACCGCGATCGGCCAGGCCGCCCAAGCCTCGGGCCAAGGGGCAATCGCTTTCGGTTCCAAGGCCACTGCGACCGGCGAGTCCTCGATCGCGATCGGCATCAACAGCACGGTAAGCGGCAAGCGCTCGGGCGCACTCGGCGATCCGAACACGGTCTCCGGTTCGGGCTCCTACGCGATCGGCAACGACAACACGATTGCCCAGGACAACAGCTTCGTGCTGGGCAACAACGTGGCCACGACGCAGGCCAACAGCGTGGTGCTGGGTAACCTGTCGACCGATCGGGCGGCCACCGCCGTCACCGGCACGACGATCGCCGGCACGATCTACACCTTTGCCGGCGCTGGCTCGGCCGCCAACGGCGTGGTCAGCGTGGGGGCAGCCGGCAAGGAGCGGCAGATCATCAACGTGGCGGCCGGCGATATCTCGGCCACCAGCACCGATGCCATCAACGGCAGCCAGCTCTTCGCCACCAACTCGGCGGTCGATCAGCTGAGCACGCAGGTCACCAACATCAACAACGGCGCGGCGGGACCGGTGCAGCGCACCGGCAACAGCAACGAGCTCGCCCTCGTGGCGCCCGGCGGTACCGCCGCAGCGCCAGGGGCGGCGCAGAAGCTGACCAATGTGGCGGCGGGCAACGTTGCGGCCGGCTCGACCGATGCGGTGAATGGCGGCCAGCTCTATGCCACCAATCAGGAGATCAACAACATCACCAGTGGCAAGGCCGGCCCGTTCGTGTCGGACAATGCAGCGGCAGCACCAGGCCCTGTTTCCTCCGGGGCCAATGCCCTGGCCGGCGGCTTTGGCGCTTCGGCAACGGGGGCCGCGTCGTCGGTCGTCGGCAACGGCGCCAAGGACAACGGAGTCGCCAATTCTACGGTGTTGGGTAATGGCGCCAGCATCGCGACGGGCCTGCAGGGATCGAACGTGGCACTGGGGCAGGGCTCGACGGTGGCCGAAAGTGCCGTGGGCACCAAGGGCACGACGATCAACGGCAAGGACTATGCGTTCGCCGGCACGACTCCGGCCGGCGCCGTGAGCGTCGGCAGCGTAGGCAACGAGCGGACTATCACCAATGTCGGCGCCGGTCGTCTCTCCGCCACCAGCACGGACGCCATCAATGGCAGCCAGCTCTTCGCCACCAACCAGGCGGTCGACGACCTGGCCTCCAATCTGGGCTCTGGCGGTGAATTCGCCGTCAAGTACGATGTGGTCGACGGCAAGAAGTCGAATTCGATCACCCTTCAAGGCGGCGATCCCGCGGCGCCGGTGCTGATCTCCAACGTCAGGGCGGGGGTCGCCGATACCGACGCGGCCAATGTCGGGCAGGTCAAGCAGGCCATATCGACGGCCAACAGCTACACCGACGTCCAGGTCGGCCAGGCCCTGCAGACCGCTGTGAACTACACCAACCAGGTGGCGGCGCAGACGCTCGGCCAAGCGAATGCCTATACCGACATGCGCTTCAACCAGCTCAGCCAGCAGATCGGCGACGTGCAGCGCGAAGCACGCCAAGCGGGGGCAATCGGCCTGGCGGCCTCGTCGCTCCGCTATGACGAGAGGCCGGGCAAGATCAGCGCGAGCGTCGGCGGCGGCCTGTGGAAGGGCTATGCCGCCGGCGCCCTGGGGGTGGGCTACACCAGCCGCGATTCCAATGTCCGAGCCAACGTCTCGGCGGCGACCACGGGCGATTCGTGGGGCATCGGTGCCGGCCTTACCTTCACGTTGAACTAGGGAGGGATGATGGCCGGGGTGCCCGTACCCACCGCAGCAGCGCTGGCCTCTCCCTTTCTGGTCCTGCTGGTCGGCGTCGGTCGCGCCGACCAGCAGCAGCCCGCTCCCTTTTTGCTCGATCAGGCCATCGGACGTCGCGGTGCCGTCCATCTGGCATCTGAGCGAGAAACTGTCGGGATTTTCAGGAGACGGGGATGGGGGAGATAGACAACGATAACGACACGGCCGTCGACAGTCGGCCCATCTCGCCGGAAAAGACAATCACCTCCCGGCGATCCGCACCCTGGGCAGCCTTGCTTGCCGTCACCTTGCCCATAGTGGCGATCACGGGTGGGCTCATCTGGTATCTATACGCCAGACCCATCGCCCTGTTCGCCCACGCTGGGCCGGTGCCCGCCTCGGCTTCTTCGCCGCCCTCGGAGCGAGCCGATTCTCCTTTCCTCAAGCAAGCCCGCGACGCCCAGGTGGTAACCTGTGCGCCGGTCTACGATTCGCTCAGCCTGACGGCGGTCGCCGGCGCCGATTTCATGGCGCAGGCACTGTGGAACGAAACGGAGGCGAAAGACCGAACCCTTCAGGGGGTGGCGGGCATGACGTACAAAGCCGGCAGCTACGCCGGCCCGGCCGCAAGTGTCGTCTTCACGGCGCCTACCGGCAAGAAATGCGAAGGCATCATGGTTCGCGTGGTGCCCTTTCAGCAAAGCTGTGAAGCCGTCACGGCGCTCCTGCCCAAGAACACCACTCAATCCCGCAAGCTCGCCGATGTGGCGTTCCATACCTCTGGCGATTCCGATTTGCAGGTCATGCTGATCCCGGCCGGCATCGGCTGCACGGCAATCACGGTCGTCCGGGGGAGGAGCCGTTAGGCGCAATCGCAGCCGCTCCTTCCGTCGCCGAGTGTGTTTCAGGCCCTAGCTCTTGGTGCTGGAGAAATGGTCAGACCTACACATCGCTTCCAATTCGAACGCACTTATATCGTCCCTGCACAGGATGGCCGCGTGCTGCGAGCCGCCCGCACTCGAACGAACATTCTCTCCGCGTACCTGATGCTCGTGCGAAGGGACCTCAGCGAACCGACGATACGGCAGATCGCGGAAGTGGCCGGCTGCGCATCCCGCTCGGTGTACGAGCGGATGTCGAACAAGGACAGTCTCCGTCTCGCTGCCCTTGACCATGCCTTGAAGACCACTCGCCGTCCTGCCTCCCCGCCGTCGCGCGAAGCCGATCGTGGAAGCCGGCTGAAAGCGATCGTTCACCGTCAAGTCGGTGAATATCTGAAGTGGGGTCCGCTTTGCTTTTTGTTGAGTGCCTGCTTTTCGTCGGTGGACATCCAAGAGCGCCTCGATCGGGTACGCTACAATCTACTCAAGGACCACTTCGACGAGTGCTATCGACAGGAACTCCAGGGCACCCGTGATGCGGACGTCTGGCTGGAGATCATCAGTGCCACGACCAGCCTCGAGAACTGGCACGAGTTGCGCTATCGGCAGCAACAGACGCCCGACCTCATCTGCGAGCACTGGGAACGCTGGATCGGCGACGTCTGCGAGGCGGCGCTTTCCCAGCCGACTACATAACGGCTCTAACTCACTCTTATCCTGGCATCATCAAAGCGGTCGCGAACGTGCGTCGGCAGCTGCGAATGGCTGACTGGCCTCGCCCGCGGCGACTTCACCACCGAGCAGGTCACGCGCAACGTGCTGAACCGGTTTCTCGGGAAGGCGTAGAGCGCCTGCACGCTGCAGGCCTGGACCGGAACCGATCCTCCCGGTCTAAACTTCATGTTCCTCTCCTCCGAAGTAGAGGAGAGGAGAATGAAAGAGGCGGTGCGCTTTACGGGCGACCGCTGCGGCGACGAGGGGAGCCAAACCGACTGGGGCTATTTGCAAGTCAACGTGATGGGCAATGTGCCCACACGATGGATCGCCTCGTTCGGCTGACGTGTCAGGATGCGCAGCTCGGTCCATTCTCCCTCGATGGTGAGGGGGGACGATGTCAGCCCCGCCAAGGCGATACTCTTCCTCGACTCCAAGGCTGTGCTGACCAGGCCGGCGATGAGCAGAGCGAGAGCGATCAAGCCGAACAACGCCTGCCTGTTGAGGCTCCGTCGCAGAGGCGTGGTCGACCACGCCCCCTCGTTCGGATGTATCTCGCCATCGGCTCGCAAATAGGCCGCGCTGATCACGGCAAGACCGTCTCTCATGCTGATCAGCAGGGAAATCGCCGTGAGGCCAAACAGGATCATGCTCGAAGACAGCCAGTCGACGCCGCTGTCCCTGAGCGCGAACTGCACGAAGGCGCCGACGGCCACCAGGACCGCAATGGCGATCGTCAGCAGCATCTTGGCGGTCTCGACGGCCAGCTTGGTGGCCTCCTTCTTGTCGTCAGGCGACCGTCCTTCGAGCCGCGCCTTCGCCTCCTTGAGGTAGGCTCGATCCTCTTCGCTGCCGCCGGAGAGCAATCCCGTCAATGCATCGACGGCCCTGCGGGGATCGAAGCTCTCCATCGGTCAGCCCCATTGGAAATATTCTGAGAGGGTTCTCCAACCGCTGTCGATCGCCTTGATGACATCGTGCGACGAGGCGTCCGTTGCGTTTAACTTGGTAATCTCGCTCAACAGGAAGTCGAGGCTCTTCAAGACGATGGGGCCGAAGTCCGGGTGCGCGCCCAAAGGCGTCGGAGGCAGGACGCCCCCTCGAGGAAGGGCAAGCGGACCCGAATAGGCCCTCACGATCATGTCTTGGTACAAGACCAGCAAGCACAGCGCCGCATCGGGCCGCAGCGAATTGCCCCTCTCGCCGATCTGGCGCTTGACGTCCGACAGGATCGGCCAATCGGTCACCTCTCGGGTGCCGAACAGAAGCCCATACCGTTGCCTGAGCAGCTCATCCATGTTTGCCCCCGTTGTTCGACGCCGCCCACGATCAGGGGCGGGTCGCATGTGGCGGACAAGCCGGCAAGGCTGGTCCGTGCCGAACAAGGCTCGTATTACGGGAACGCGACCGCGCTCGATGTCCCTGGCGTTCGCCGTGGGATATCCGATAGGGAGTTAGCTCTCTCTCCCGAGGCAACTACAACCATGCCTGGGGCCGCTTTGACAGTGCCACCGTCGGTAGAGGCTGTGACAATGTAGGGGTGTCGGGTTGCGAGGTTCATTCGCGATCGCGCGTACCGCCGCCCGCCCTGGCCCGGGGAGTAACGTGTACTGCGGTTCCGCAAGAAACAGTGTCTTGCGTCTTTGCCACGCGGTGCGGCAGCATCGGCACGGAAACGGAGGGAGATCGACATGGCTGATGGTTGGTCGATGCGCTCACGTCTGGTCGCCGTGTTGCTGGCCGGCAGTGCCCTGTTCGGATTGAGCGGCAGCGCTTTTGCGCAGCAGGCATCGGCTCCCGCCGGTACGCCTACCGTACTTCCCCGCCCGGACTTCCGCTTTCAGGGGAATGTCGGGCGAACCTTTCTCGATTCGGATCCAGCGCAATTCCCTCAGCCCGTCCAGGCTCCCAAGAGTGCGCCGAACATCGTGCTGATCCTGCTCGACGATGCAGGGTTCGGGCAGTTCTCGACGTTCGGCGGCGGAGTTCCGTCACCGACGATGGACCGCCTTGCCAACGAGGGCCTGCGCTATAATCGGTTTCACACCACGGCGCTGTGCAGTCCGTCGCGCGCCGCGCTCATCACGGGGCGCAACCATCATTCGTGCGCCTTTGCCGGCATCACCGAAGTGGCCACGGGCTACGACGGATACACCGCCGTCATGCCGCGCCAGTGCGGCACGGTGGGCGAGGTGCTGCGCCAGAACGGCTACATGACGGCCTGGATCGGCAAGAACCACAACACGCCACCCTGGGAGACCAGCGCGGTCGGCCCGTTCGACCGATGGGCCAACGGCCTGGGCTTCGACTACTTCTATGGTTTCAACGCCGGTGACATGAACCACTGGAACCCGACCCTCTTCGAGAACAGGGACCTGGTGCCGACGAGCACCGATCCGAATTACCATTTGACGGTCGATATCGCCGACAAGGCCATCGACTGGGTGCGTAAAGCCAAGTCCATCGCGCCCGATCGGCCCTTCCTGCTCTACGTCGCCCCCGGTGCCACCCATTCACCGCACCACGCACCGGCCGACTGGATTGCCCGCTTCCAGGGCAAGTTCGACATGGGCTGGGACAAGTACCGCGAAGAAACGCTGGCCCGACAGAAGCAGCTCGGCGTCGTGCCAACGGACGCCAAGCTCACCGAACGCTCGCCGGGCCTCCCGGCGTGGGATTCGCTCAACGTCGATCAGAAGAAGGTCTATGCCCGCATGATGGAGGTGTTCGCCGCCTACGGCGCGCACGTCGATTATCACATGGGCCGCATCATCGATGCGGTGAAGCAGCTGCCCGACGCCGAGAACACGCTGTTCATCTACATTGCCGGCGACAATGGCGCGAGTGCGGAGGGCGGCATCGAGGGTTCGATCAACGAGAACCTCTTCTTCAACGGCTTCGCCGAGACATGGCAGGACAATCTCAAGGCCATCGACGACCTTGGCGGACCGAAATATTTCAACCATTTCCCGGCGGCCTGGGCGCACGCGATGAACACGCCCTTTCAGTGGACCAAGCAGGTGGCCAGCCACTTTGGCGGCACGCGCAACCCGATGATCGTATCGTGGCCGGCGCGCATCAAGGACAAGGGCGGTGTCCGCAGCCAGTTCCTCCATGTGATCGACGTCGTGCCGACCCTCTATGAACTGGCCGGCATCACGGCGCCGCTGACGCTGAACGGCGTGCAACAGAAGCCGATCGAGGGCGTGAGCTTCCTCGACACCTTCACCGATGCCAAGGCGAAGGACCGCCACGTCACGCAATATTTCGAGCTCGCCGTCAATCGCGGCATCTACCACCAGGGCTGGATGGCCTCGACGATTTCCTTCCCGCCCTGGCAGCCGGTCCGTACGGGCTTCGATCCCGACAAGCAGAAGTGGGAACTCTACAACATCGACGAGGACTTCTCGCAGGCCAACGACCTTGCCGCCGCGAATCCGCAGAAATTGCGGGAGCTGCAGGACATCTGGTGGGGAGAGGCCGCCAAATACAACGTGCTGCCTCTCGATTGGCGCGCCTCCGAGCGGCTGAACGCCGAGGCCATGGGACGCCCGAGCCTGACCGGCGATCGCAAGGTCTTTACCTACTACCCGGGCCAGGTCGCCTTGCCCAGCGAAGCCGCACCGCGCACCCTGAACAAGTCGTGGACCATGACGGCCACCGTCGACACCAGCGACGCGAAGAACGAGGGCATGATCGCCACACACGGCGGCATCGTGGGCGGTTACGCGCTCTACCTGCGCGCGGGCAAGCCCACCTTCGTCTACAACTTCCTCGCCCTGGAGCGAACGACCATAACGGCCGACCAGCCGCTGCCCAATGGCAAGGCCGAGATCAGGGTCGACTTCGCCTACGAGGGCAAGCCGGGCGAGTTCGGCAAGGCGGCCACCGTCACGCTCTCGGTCAACGGCCGCAAGGCCGGCGAGGCGAAGGTCGCTCGAACGGTGCCTGTGCAGTACTCGATCGGTGAAGGCTTCGACATCGGCGAGGAGACCAGCTCGCCGATCGACTTCACCTACAAGCCTCCGTTCAAGTTCAACGGCAGGATCGACAAGGTCGTGGTCGAGTTGAAATAGTCGCGCATTATTGGAGGAATAGGCCATGAAGCGGACCTTTCTGCGAACGAGCGCCCTGTGCACGGCCGCCCTCTCCGTCGGCCTCTCCTGGCCGGCGGCTGCACAGGATCGGTCGAACCTGCCGATGCCGCTGTCTCCCTTCACCGGCAAGATCGGCCGCGACTACACCCAGTCGACGTCGGCCTGGCAGCAGGTGCCGACCGCGCCGGCAGGCGCCCCCAACGTGCTGATCATCCTGCTCGACGACGTCGGCTTTGGACAATCGAGTACCTTCGGCGGGCTGATCCCGACACCCAACCTCGATCGGCTGGCCAGCCAGGGCCTGAAGTTCAACCGCTTCCACACAACGGCCATCTGTGGTCCCAGTCGGGCGGCATTGCTGACTGGCCGCAATCACCACACCACGGGGAACGGCTTCCTTATGGAATGGGCGGTCGGACTGCCCAACTATAGCACGATGATTCCGCGCGAGACGGCGACCGTGGGCGCGGTGCTCAAGTACAACGGCTACAGCACGTCGTGGCTGGGCAAGAACCACAACACGCCCGACTGGGAGACCTCGGCTACCGGCCCCTTCGACCGCTGGCCGACCGGCTTGGGCTTCGAATACTTCTATGGCTTCAATGCCGGAGAGACCCACCAGTACTACCCGGTGCTGTTCGAGAATACGACGGCCGTCGATCCGCCGAAGTCGCCCGAAGAGGGCTATCACTTCATGACGGACATGACCGACCGGGCGATTTCGCGGTTGCGTCTCTCGAAGAGCGTGGCCCCCGACAAGCCGTACTTCATGTACTTCGCGCCTGGGGCGATGCATGCGCCCCACCATGTCAGCAAGGAATGGCGCGACAGGTTCAAGGGGCAGTTCGACATGGGCTGGGACAGGTATCGGGAGACGGTCTATCGCCGGCAGCTCGAGATGAACGTCATCCCGCCCGACACCAAGCTGACACCGCGCCCCGACTGGGTGCCCGCCTGGGACGGCCTCTCCGCCGACCAGAAGAAGCTTTACACCCGCCTGATGGAGAATTACGCCGGCTACTTCGCCTTTGCCGATCACGAGATCGGCCGCCTGCTCGACACCGTCCGGGACCTGCCGGGAGCGGACAACACCCTGATCTTCTTCATCGTCGGCGACAACGGCGCGTCGGCTGAAGGAGGGCCGGATGGAACGGTCAACGAGATCAAGGCCCTCAACGGCGAGAAGACGACGCTCGAGGAAACGCTGAAGCACTACGACGAGATCGGCGGCCCCAACACCGAGCCGCACTACCCGGTCGGATGGGCCTGGGCGGGCAACACGCCGTTCCAGTGGGTCAAGCAGGTTGCCTCCCATCTTGGCGGCAGCCGCAATCCGATGGTCGTCTCGTGGCCGGCGAAGATCAAGCCGGACGCGAAAGCGCGCGATCAGTTCCTACACCTGGTGGACATCGTGCCGACCATCCTGGAGGCCTCGGGACTACCCATGCCGCAAACGGTCGATGGCGTGGTGCAGAAGCCGCTCGAGGGAGCGTCTTTCATGGCCGCGCTGACCGACCCCAAGGCGCCGTCGCCGCGCAACGAGCAATATTTCGAGATCCTGTCCAACCGCTCGATCTATTTCGACGGCTGGAAGGCCAATGCCCAGCACACGCTGCCGTGGCGCCAGGACCTGGCACCGGGCAATTGGGACAAGGACCGCTGGGAGCTCTACAACCTCGCCGAGGACTTCAGTGAAGCCAACGACTTGGCGGCCAGCCGACCGGACAAGCTCGCCGAGTTGAAGGGACGATTCGAGGAACAGGCGGCGCGCTATAACGTCTTCCCGTTGGATGACCGTGGTGCCGCGCGGCTGTCGATTCCCAAACCTCCGGTGCCGGGTGCCGATCCCAAGGCCACCAAATATGTCTACTATCGTGGAGCCACGCATCTTGCGGAGAATACAGCGCCGCCGATGAAGAACCGCTCGTGGTCGCTGGTCGCCGACATCGACGTCCAGGGCGAGCGCAACAACGGCGTCATCATGGCGTTCGGCGGCGTCTCCGCCGGCATGGTGCTCTATCTCGACAAAGGCACGCCCGTATTCCACTACAATTGGTTCGAGGAGAACCGCTATGTGGTCACCGCCACGGAGAAGGTGCCGTCGGGCAAGAGCAAGCTGAAGGTCGACTTCACTTATGATGGCGGCGGCGTGGGCAAGGGAGGCACAGCGGCGATCAGCATCGGCGACAAGAAGGTTGCAGAGGGTCGGATCGAGAAGACCGTCGCCGGCCGCTTCGGCATCGACACCTTCGGCATCGGCGAAGATACCGGGCAGCCGGTCGCGCTCACCTACAAGCCGCCTTACCGTTTTCAGGGAAACATCGACAAGGTGGCGATCGATCTAAAATAGAACTCTCGATCAGTTTCAACTGTTGAGCCGCCACTCGCAACGGAAGGAAGGACGCGATGGACTTCAAGCTCCAAACCTTCGGACCATTCTTGCATTGGCTGACGCTTATCGTCCTCTGCATCATGCCCGTCCTGTTGGCTTACGTGATTTATCGTCTGGGCCGTCTTCCCGGCGAAGTCGCCCGGTCGCGCAGTCATCCACAGGCCGACGCCGTCAGCATCTGTGGTTGGATGGGCATCCTCACATTGGTGCTGTGGCCGCTGGCCCTGGTGTGGGCGCACCTCGCCCCAGGAAAGCCCCTTGGCGGGTCTTCGGGCACGGACGAGCAGGATGCCCTGGTCGGCAGGCTGCGCGCGGCGCGGCAGCGGCTCGCGGCGCTCGAAACCCGTTTGCCTTAGCGGTGCCGGCAGAAGGAGGCGGCGATGTTTTGGGCAATCGCAAGCTCGGTGGTGGTCATCTACCTCTATCGCAAGCTGAATGCCGAACGGGCGGCCGCGACGCCAATCGCTCCGGCCGTCACCGTCGAGGCAGAGCTTGCGGCGCTCGAGGCGCGCATTGCGGCGCTTGAAGGCAAGATCGCGGGATCGAGCAAGGGGGAGGCCAGGCCATGATGGCGGCCATTTTCGCGACCTATGCCGCGCTCGTCTGGCTGGTGTTCGCGAAGCTGAAGCTGCTGCGCCTCAGCCTGCCGCTCGCGATCGTGCTTGCCTCGGTCGGCCCGCTGTTCGCGTTCTACATCATTCTGTCGATGAACAACTACCACCCGTCGTCTACCGACGCCCGGGTGTTCCAACGCGTCGTGCAGATCACGCCGCACGTCACCGTGCCAGGACGTGTGCAGAACGTGGTCGTGCAGCCCAACACACCGGTCAAGACGGGCGACGTGCTGTTCACGATCGATCCGCGGCCGCTGCAGTTCGAGGTCAATCGCCTGCAGGCGGCGCTGGCCGCCGCCACCCAGCTGGTGCCGCAGTTGAAGGCGGGGCTGGATCAGGCGGCAGCGGAGGTGAAAAGAGCCGAGGAACAGGTGACTCTGGCGCAGGCCAACTTCGACCGGCAGAAGGAGCTCGCTGAGAAGGGCGTCGTCGCGCAGGCGGTGCTCGACAAGGCGCAGCGCGACAACGAGACGGCCAAACAGGCGGTGGCGGAGGCAAAGGCGGTCGAGATGAAGGCCCGTCTCGCCTATCAATCGAATATCGGCGACGAGAACACGACGGTTGCCCAGACGCGCCAGCAACTCGAACAGGCGAACTACAATCTCGAGGAGGCAACCGTTCGCGCCCCCTGCGACGGATATGTCACCAACATGCAGCTCGTGCCGGGCGCGATCGTCAGCGCGTCGGCGTCGGTCATGCCGTTTGTCTGCGAGCGCGACGACAGCAACCGCGGCATCGTGGTCGCGACCTTCATGCAGGGCCCCTACCTGTCGATCAAGCCGGGCGCCTACGCCGAAGTCGTGCTTCCGATCTATCCAGGCCGCGTCCTTCCTGGAAAGGTGATCACGGTCATCGCGTTCGCCTCGGAAGGCCAGCTCACGGCGACGGGTTTGTTCCCGGGTACCGACGCCCCGCACAACGCGCGCTTTGCAGTTCGCATCAAGCTCGACGAGGGCGATGATCTGCGGTTGCCGGCGGGAACGCAGGGGAGTGCCGCCGTGTACAGCGGTAACGTGCAGATTGCAGGTGTGATCAGGATGGCCGTGATGCGGGCCAACAGCTGGCTGAATTATCTGTTCTTTACGAGCTGATTGTCCAAGAGCTGCGAGAGGCCCGTCGGCAAACGGCTCCCGGCAATCGGCAGATGCCGCCGGAAAATTTGGCGCAGAGCACCAGCAACGCGCTGACCTAGGCGGGCGAAGTGTGCTACAGTGACCCCATCGCGTCGTGATGACGCCGACATTGCCCATCGAAGGAGTGCCAAATCATGGCCCACATTCCCCAGACTGCCGTTGCTTCACCGTCCTCCGACAGTGACCCCTCGCGCGAAAGTGCGACCGGAGGAGGCGCGAACGGGGGAGGTGCGAAGAAGCGGAGACAGACGACGTTGCCGCGCCAGGACCGCTTGTACCGACGTGCGCGATTCTGCGAGGAATATCTGGCGAACGGTCACAAGGCCTCGGCGGCGGCGGTTGCGGTGGGGTATGCCGAGGGCAGCTCGGCGCGCGGCATCGGCCACATGTTCCTGGCCGAACTCAAGGCCTCCGGGGAGCTGGCGGCGGCAGCGCGGCAGCGGGCCGAGGCGGCCGAGCTCGAGACGGTACGCACCTTGCGCGAGGTGGCGCGGATCGCCTACGGCGATGTCGGCCGGCTGTTCGACGCCGACGGCAAGCTGATTCCGCTCGCCGACCTCGACGAGGACGTGCGCGCCATCGTCGCCTGGATCGAGCTGTGGCCGGATGGCACGCCGAAGAAGATCAAGCTCTGGTCGAAGATCGAGGCGCTCGACATGGCGATGCGCCACGCCGGCCTGTTCGAGCGCGACAACCGCCAGAGCCAGCAGAACATGATCCTGCAGGTCGAACTGGTCGACGCCCCGAAGCGGCAGGAATGAGGGAGGCCGAGAGATCCGTCTTCCTCGTACTCCTCTCCCCCGAAGCGGTCCCGAAGCGGGGGAGAGGAGAATGAAAGACGCGATTGCGTCTCGGCTAACCCGCCTTCTGTATCTTGGGCGGCGCCCAGGTGCCGTTCAGGATCGAGGGGGTCTGCTCCTTCGGCCAGTACATGCGCAGCATCGGGATGAACTCCCCGGCCGGCGCCGGCAGCCAATTGTTTTCCTTGTCGGCGCCGGGCGATTCGCGCTGGAAGTAGAGCGTCGTGGAGCCGTCCGGATTGGCCTTGAGATTGTTCCGCGGGCTGACCGTGAACTTGTTCAGGCGGTTGGGGACGAACCACCAGCCCTGGTCGATCTCGTACATGGTGATGGACCAGAAGCCGTTCACCGGGGGCATTTGTCCCTTGGCGAAGGTCAGGGTGTACTTGTTGGCCCCGCTGAAGGGCTTGCCGTCGGCATCGACCTCGGCAAAGGGGTAGATCGCGTCCTGCTCCAGATTGGCCGGCCAGCCGAACGCCGCGACGACGGCCCGCGTCATGAAGTCGGTTCCGTAGCGGCCGAGCCCCTTGGTCATGACCCAGCCGTTGACGGCGTTGCCGAGCTTCGCCTTGTTGGCCTCGATCAGGGCGAGCGCACGCTTGGGCAGGTCGTCGAGGGATCGGCGGACGGCGGGATCCAGTTTCGATGCATCGAACGGCTTGCCTGGAACAATGCCGATGCGGGCCATCCGGCTGAGGATGCCGGCATCTTCCGGTGCCGGCGGCGCGGCACCGCCCATCAGCGTTGCCATCCTGCCGAAATACTCTTCGGCCGACATGTTCAGAATCACCGCCTGGGGCTTGTCGGTCATGCTGAAGCCGGGATTGGGATCGACCGGCGGCGCTTTGGGCGTGTAGCTCTTCCCGAACTGCGAGAGCGGCGTCACCTTGAATTGATCCTGCAGGGCATTGACGGCGCGATAGTCGGCCTCCGTCCCATCGGCATAGGTCCGCCCCAGGATCACGAAGTAGCGCGTCGGCGATTTGATCTGCGTCATGCCGGCCGGCACCTGGCCCGACCAGCCCGGCCCCGTGATCAGCAGATTGGCGGCCTTTTCGCCGGTCGTCCGGGTGCCCGGAGAGGCGATCACCGGCATCCAGAGACTGTAGAGGGGCAGGAGGAAGTACCGTTTCCCCATGTCGGGGTGGGAGAGGACGACCGGCTCCTGTCCGACATCCGCCCAGGCCAGCGAGTAGAGCGTATCGGCGTTGGGGGCCGATACGCCGCGAAAGTCGGCCGGGGGATAGCGCCTGACATTGATGAACTGCCCCATGGGCGCGTGCAGCCCCTCGATGGCGGGCACGTTCGTCATCTGCACGCGGGTGATTTCCGTGGTGATCAGCGAATAGCCGTAGATGTAGGCGTCCATCGCGATCTGCGCGGCGTCCGGTGCGTGTGCCGGCGGCATCTCGGAGACCTGTGCAGCAGCCTGCCCGACAGGATTGAGAAGGAGAGGCGCAACCAGCGTCGATGCTGCAACGACACCGCGCCTGCTAATCTTGATCATGATCTGACTCTTCCTTTCGCTGAGCTGCTTCAACGCTCGTGATGGCCGGGCGGTCCGTCGAGACATGCAAAAGCGCCCGGAGCCGGTCGGCGGCCGAGCGCCGTAAGATGGAACGGCAATCCTAGTTGCAAGTCCGATCGCTCTATTCACATTTCGCGACAAGGGCGCGGGTTTCCCCGTGACAATTTCGAGAGGAGGCGTCTTGCAGTTCGTCTGCTGTCGCCTGAGGCGAGAGTGCCGCCTTAAAAGCGACCGGGGCTTCGTCGGTCGACGGCGCGGCATATGGACAAACGACAAAGTCGTTGCCACTGTCGTCCAGATTTCTCATTTCACGACACTGCTTGAAGAGTATCCGTGACGTCGTCGATACGCGGGCCGCACGCCGACAGGCCCTTCAACAGGGTGCAGGTCGGCACCGTCCGGGCGGCATCCTTGGCGCGGGTACCCGACGTCCTGGCCGGCTTCGGCGTTGCACTCGATCCGCTGCTCGACGAGGCGGGCTTGCCGCGCACCCTGCTGGACGATGCGGAGACCCCGGTGGAACTGAGCAGGGGGATCCGGTTTCTGGCACTGGCGGCGGAACGGACCGCCTGCCCGCATTTCGGGCTCCTCTGCGGTCAAAACCTGCCGATTGAAGTGCTCGGCATCGTTGGCCGCGTGGCCCGCAACGCGGGTGATGTCGGCACCGGTCTGCGCGGGCTGATCCTCAACCTTCATCTCCATGGGCATGCCTTCGTGCCCGTCCTGACGGTGACGGCCGGTCTTGCCGAATTCGTCTTGAGGCTGGCGCCGGACGTCGACGAGAACACGGACCCGGCGGTCGATCTCGGTATGGCGATCGCCTGGACCGTGCTGCGAACCCTCTGCGGACCGGGCTGGAAGCCGGTGGAAGTCTCGCTGGCGCGCCGCGCGCCTGCCGGCCGCGAAGCCTACGACAGGTGCTTCGGGGCGCCTGTGCAGTTTGCGCGGGAGCACAACGCCATCGTCTTTCCGGCAACATGGCTGGGACAAGGCGTGCACGGCGCCAACCTGGCAAGACGAAAGCTGCTCGAGCGGGAGCTGGCCGTGATGGCCCAACGGAATCGGCTTCCTGTCGTCGCGACGGCGCGGCGGGCCGTGGTCGCCGGCCTGACCTTGGGAGACGTGTCGGTGGAGGCCGTCGCGGCCAGGGTCGGTTTGCATCATCGTACCCTCAACCGTCGCCTGGCGCGCGAAGGCACGTCGGTGTTCGAGCTCCTGAAGCAGGAGCGCTACCGGATCGCCCGCGACCTGCTGGCGAACACGCCGCTGCCGATCTCCGAAGTCGCGGCCACGCTGCTCTATGCGAGCATCGGCAGCTTCACGCGCGCCTTTCAGGCGTGGTCGCAGCACAGCCCCAGCGACTGGCGCGCCAAGCGCGGCAGGCGATCGGCGACGGCACCACTGTCTCGGCACAGGTCCGGGCAACGATTCTGAACGCAATCGCTCTTGCCCGCTGACGTATTTCGCCTGTGCGATTGCAACGCCAAGGGGCTTGGCCGTGTTCCTCGTCGATTGGAGGAGGAGCCGGATGACCAGGTATCTCGTTGCGCTATTGGCCTGTGGCCTTCTGGCCGGAACAGCTCATGCCCAAGGGCCGGGAACGGCACCCCCGGCTGGACCAGGAGGCGGCTCCGGCTCGACAGGGCCCACGGGGACCAGCACGTCACCAGGCGCATCGCCGGCGCCGGGCGGGACATCTCCGACCGTGCCGGCTTCGCCGCCTGCCATTCCGCAATCGCCGTCGACGATGAATCCGTCGGGCCAGCAACCTGGTCCGGGCCTGGATACCGAGCGACGGGCGACGCCACCCAGCCCTCAGCGCTGACGCCGTGCAGGACGCGTGATCAGGCGCGCCCGGCGGTCGCCATTGCGACTGCGATGGTAACGGCGATCATCAGGGCGGTGACCACGACCAGCGCAACGGGCAACGAGACGACGGTCAGCACCGCGCTTGCGATGATGACGCCGACAGCATTGGCCGTGCGCAACAGGGCGAACACTTCCGCGCGTCGCTGGGCGGGGGCAAGCGTGTCCAGGACGAGAGAGTAATAGGTCGCCATCGGCGCCAGAACCGAGCCGACGAGAACGGCCCCCATCACGGTCGTGGCGACGGAATGATGAAGGGCCACGAACGCCGCTCCCACCGACATGAGGGAAAGCTGGATCAGCACGCCTTGCCGCGTCGCCATGCGGTTTCGCACGCTGGCCCATATGCCGCCGGCGACCGAGGCCAGGCACAGCGGGACGGTGAACAGGATGGCCAGCGCCGGTTCGTAACCGAAGCTCAAGGCGAGCGCGACCGCACCGATCTCGATCGCCGCGACAGCGGCGCCTCCGGCCGCCGCACAGGCGAGCCACAGTACGATGGCGGCGCTGAGAAGCGAGCCGCTCGGGCCGTGCGAGGTCGTGAAGTGCGAGGGCCCGACGTTCGGGACCAGCAACGCCGGCACGGCGCCAATCGCGGCCAGCGCCAGGACGCCGAAGGCCGGCGAGACCGTGCCGAGCCCTGACGCCGCTACGGGTGCCAGAACAAACGTCACCTCGTTGAGCGTGGCCGCGATGGCAAGGGCCCGCGGCATCCGCGAAGAGGGCGCCAGATGATTGAGCACGGCGCGCAGATAGCCGGAGGCCGCGCCGTTCACCAATCCCGCGACCGCCGCCAGCGCGACGAGCCAGGTGTAGGACGCGTCGCGGGCCGCGAGCAGGGCAACCGACGCCAGAGCGGCCGTGCGGATGACGATGAGCAGCCTCAGGACTGTCGCCAAAGGCAGGCGATTGCCGAGCCGGGCGATCGGAATGGCGCCGGCCACTTGAGCGAGCGTCATCGCGAGGATCATGGCCGCACCGCCCCGGGCGTCGCCGGTGACGCTCAACGCGACGAGCGAAAACGCGATCGGTCCCGCCGCCTGCGGAACGCTCAGGGTGCCGGAAGAGATGTACCAGCGCAGCAACAGCCCCCGGTTCGATCGAGGGTCAGACCGGGGGGCCGCGCCGTCGGTTTGCTTGCTGCGGGGATCGGCCATGATGCTGCTGCGAACGTGCCTTCGAAGAACGCGGGTGAGGTCGCCAAAGGAATGCGCCTCCAAAGCCGAACCGCGCGAAGGTATGGCACAGGACGGTGCCCGCGAGAACGATCGGCTGATGGTGCTGGCATGGCCTTTGCGTTGCCGAGGCTTACCATGAAGCTGCGCATTCCCCGTCGTCATGGCCATTTCGTCTTCGGCGTCATCCAGTCCGGCTTGACCTGCCTGATCGCTGCCGGGATCGCGAGTTATTCGGAGTCGGGAACCGCCAGGTTCGTCGAGCACTGGCTGGCGTCCTGGTTGATCTCGTGGCTGACGATGCTGCCGGTGGTGCTGCTGGCCGCGCCGGTCATCCGGACGTTCGTCAACCGCGTCACCAGCGAGTAGCGGGCTGGCTTGATCAGCGGCCGGCGATGCGGCGCAGGCCTCCCACCGTCGTCAGCAATCCCAGCGTGACCAGGCCTAAGCCGGCGACCTGCAGCGCGCTTGGGATCTCGCCAACGATGGGGATGCCCAGCACCACGGAGACCGCCGGCACGATGGCGGGAAACAGCACGGCGCGGCTCACACCCAGCAGCATTACCGCCTGGCTGTAGGCGATCATGGTGATCGCGCCTTGAAGCCCGCCCTGGACCAGCCCCTGGAAGGCGAGAAAGCCCAGGGGCAGGGCGGCGAGATGGGCGGTGCCCATCGCTGCCAGGTAGGCAGGGATCGTCAGGACGCACGACAGAACCGACACCACGGCCGTGGCGCGCAACGCCGGCACACGCCAATGGCGCAGCAGCAGCGTGAAGCCAGCCCACAGCACGCTCGACAGGAAGAACAGCAGATCGCCGAGCCAGGCCCGCTCGCCGCTCGGCTGCATCATCCCGTCCCAGCCGATCAGCCCGATGCCGGCCAGCACCACGGCAGCGCCGATCATGTGATTGCGGCCGAGCCGCTCGCGCAGGAAGAGGGCGGCCCCAATCGTGCTGACGATGGTCACGGTCGCGGGCGCGATGACCGCGCCGTGGGCGAGCGGCGCGAAGCCGTAGCCGCTGGTCTGCAGCAGCGCGAAGGGCGCGCCGCCCAGCACGGTGAGGATCAGCGCCCGCCGCCAGCCGAGGCCGGCCAGGTTGGCGAGACCGTAATGCAGCAGCAGCGGCAGCATGATGAGGCCCGCGACGATGAAGCGGGCGAAGATCATGTCGACGGCCAGCAGGCCGCCCAGGATGCCGGCGCGGGCCGCCGCAAAGCTCAGCGAGGCGCCGAGCGCCATGATGGCGCCGCACAGGAACCCCCAACGCTCGTGTTTCGCGGTGCGCGCCGTGTCGATCGTCGTCTGCGCCATGACACGGTCGCTAGCACGCATCGCGCCAG
>Ga0209933_1000796_pt1 | contig 45422 bp, 45 predicted proteins | sample ThiBiot_300_biof_FD_183944 | JGI IMG/M metagenome (GOLD analysis project Ga0209933, IMG submission 183944) | Wastewater bioreactor microbial communities from Cape Town, South Africa - Thiocy_cont_300_biof (SPAdes) | ecosystem: Engineered > Bioremediation > Thiocyanate > Unclassified | place...
TGGTGGCGTGGCTGATGGTCGTCACCATCGGCGTCGATCCGCTCACCGCCTATCTCGCGACCAGCCCGGGCGGTGTCGATTCCATTGCCATCATCGCCGCGTCGACCAACTGCGACGTCTCCTTCGTGATGGCGATGCAGACGGTGCGGCTGCTCGCGGTGCTGTTCCTGGCACCTGTATTGACCAAACTCATTGCCGAGCGTGTAAGCTATTCCAATGACCGCCATCCATGACATGACCGCCGGCGAACTGCTGGCCGCCTACAAGACCAAGAAACTGTCGCCGGTCGAGGCGACCGACGCCGTGATCGCCCATATCGAGGCCTGGGAACCCAAGCTGAAGGCCCTTTACGCGCCGGACTTCGAGGGCGCACGCACCGCCGCCAAGGCGGCCGAGAAGCGTTGGCAGGCGGGCAAGCCGCAGGGGGCGCTGGACGGCGTGCCCATCACCATCAAGGAGAACATCGCGACCAAGGGCGTGCCGGTGCCGCTCGGCACTGCCGCGACCGAGCTGGTGCCTGCGCCTGAGGACGCGCCGGCATCGGCTCGGGTTCGCGAAGCCGGCGCCGTCATCCTGGCCAAGACCACCATGCCGGACTACGGCATGCTGTCGTCGGGACGCAGCTCCTTCCATCCGCTCACGCGCAATCCCTGGAACCTCGCCTGGAATCCCGGCGGCTCCAGCGCGGGGGCGGGCGCCGCTGCTGCCGCCGGCTACGGCCCGCTGCATCTCGGGACGGATATCGGCGGTTCGGTGCGTCTGCCGGCCTCGTGGAACGGCATCTTCACCCTGAAGCCCAGCCTCGGCCGCGTGCCGGTCGATCCGCCTTACTTCGGCCGGGCGATCGGGCCGATGACCCGCACGGTGGCGGATGCCGCGCTGCTGATGGCCGAACTCTCCAAGCCCGACTGGCGCGATCACATGAGCCTGCCGCCGGCCGAGATCGACTGGAGCGCCGGCCCGCGCGATCCCAAAGGGCTGAAGGTCGGTCTGCATCTCGATGCCGGCTCCGGCCTGCCGGTCGATCCCGAGGTCAAGGCTGCGATCGAGGCGGCGGCCCGGCTGTTCGCCGATGCCGGTGCGCATGTCGAGCCGGTGGCGCCGTTCCTGTCGCCGGAGATGCTGCATCTGCAGGATCTGTTCTGGCGGGTGCGCAGCTGGGGCGATTTCGCGGCGCTGAGCCACGCGCGCCAGGCCAAGGTCCTGCCCTTCATCGCCGACTGGTGCCGCGGCGGCGCCGACGTCTCGGGCACCATGGTGATCCGCGGCGTCGCCAACTACATGGCGATCCGGGCCGCCACGGTGCGCGCCACGCAGCCCTTCGACATCGTGCTCTCGCCGACCTCGCCGGTGCCGACTTATCGTGCGGAGTGGGAGACGCCGACCAACGACGTGCAGAGGCCGCTCGAGCACATCTCCTTCACCATGCCCTACAACATGAGCGAACAGCCGGCCGCGTCGATCAACTGTGGCTACACGCAGGAGGGCAAGCCGATCGGCCTGCAGATCGCCGGCCGGCGCTTCGACGATCTCGGCGTGCTGCGGGTCGCCCACTGGTTCGAAACGGCGCGCGGCCCGCAGAAGAAGTGGCCGGCGCCATGAGCCTCACCCTGTGCGAGTGACGGCGATGGTGTGCGGATTGAGACATCCCCCTCACCCAACCTCTCCCCCAAGGGGGAGAGGAGAAAGAAAGTGAAACCGCTCGGCATTCTGATGCTCGACACGCGCTTTCCGCGCATCGTGGGCGATATCGGCAATGCCGCCTCGTTCGACTATCCGGTGATCTTCCGGCGCATGGAAGGGATCGGCTCGGCCGACGCGGTGACGACGCATCCCGACCGGCCGCGTGTTCTTGCGGCGCTCAAGGCCAATGCCGAGGCCCTGGCGGCCGAGGGCGCGATCGGTCTGTCGACGAGCTGTGGGTTCCTGGCGCTCTATCAGGAAGAGCTTGCAGCCGTGTCGCCGGTACCGGTGGCGACCTCGGCGCTGCTGTTGATCAAACAACTCGCGGGAAAGCATGTCGGGGTCATCACGGCATCGGCAAAGAACCTGACGTCGGCGCATTTCGCGGCGGTCGGCGCCCCTGAGGAAACGCCGTTCGTCGGCCTGCCGGAGCAGAGTTCGTTCGCCGACACGTTTCTGCGCAATGGGCTCACGCTCGATCGCGAGCAGGTCGAGCGCGAAGCCGTCGCTGCCGGACGGGCGCTGGTCGACCAGCATCCCGGGATCGATACGATCGTGCTCGAATGTACCAACCTGCCGCCGTACAAGAATGCCCTGAAGGCCGCGCTCGGCCTTCCCGTGTACGACGTGCTCGACCTGCTGAGCGGCTTCTATCTCAGCCTGGGAAAGCGAGCTTCGGCAGCACCATGACCGACCACGGCCAGATCGTGATGATGGCCACGGCGGCGACCAGCAGGAAAAAGAAGGGCAGCGACGCCTTGGCGACGTACATGCTGTCCTTGCCGCTCATGGCCTGAAGCACGAACAGGTTGAAGCCGACCGGCGGAGAGACTTCCGCCATCTCGATCACCAGCACCATGAAGATGCCGAACCAGACGAGGTCGAAGCCCGCCGCCTTGATCATGGGCAGCACGATCGAGGTGGTGAGCAGGATCATCGAGATGCCGTCGAGCGCCGTGCCCAGCACGATGTACATCAGGGTCAGCACTGCGATCAGCATGTAGGGGCTGAGGCCGAGGCTGTTGACCCATTCGGCCAGCGCCGCCGGCACGCCGGTATAGCCCATGGCGACGGCCATGAACGAGGCACCGGCCAGGATCAGCATGATCATGCAGGTGAGCCGCACCGTGCCCATCACGCTCTCCCAGAACGACTTCCAGGTGAGCATGCGCGACCAGGCCGAGATCGCGAGCGAGCCCATCACACCCCAGGCGGCGCATTCCGTCGCCGTCGCCCAGCCGAAGATCAGCGAGGCGAAGACCAGCAGGATCAGCAGGGTGCAGGGGATCAGGTTGGCCGATTCCTTCAGCCGCTGCATGAAGGTCAGGTGCTTCATGTCGTCGGGCGGCGTCTGGTCGGGATTGCGGATCGACCACCAGACGATGTAGCCCGAGTAGAGCAGCATGACGATCAGGCCGGGAATGAAGCCGGCCAGGAAGACCTGGATGATCGAGACCTCGGCCGCCACGGCATAGACCACCATGGTGATCGAGGGCGGGATCAGGATGCCCAAGGTGCCGGCGCCGGCCAGCGAGCCCAGGCTCATCTCCTCGTTGTAGCCGCGCTTCTTGAGCTCGGGCAGGGCGATCTTGGCGATGGTGGCGCAGGTCGCGGCCGAAGAGCCCGAGACCGAGCCGAAAATACCGCAGCCCAGCACGTTCACGTGCATCAGCCGTCCCGGCAGCCAGCCGACCCAGGGGGCGAGGCCGCGGAACATCTCCTCCGACAGGCGCGTCCGGAACAGGATCTCGCCCATCCAGATGAAGAGCGGCAGGGCGGCGAGCGTCCAGGAATTGGCACCGCCCCAGGTTGTGGTGGCCAGGATCTCGCCTGCCGTCATCTTGCCGGCCAGCAGCAGGGAGACCCAGCCGCAGGCCATCAGCGACATGGCGATCCACACACCCATGCCCAGCAGCAGGAAGAGAACGCCGAGCAGCAGCAGGCCCATCTCGAGCAGTTCCATCGCCTAGACTCCGCTCTCGGCCGCGCGTTCGATGATCTCGTCCGCCGTCTTCGGCGGATCGCGCATGTAGCAGGGCTTGTTGCCCATCAGGACGCGCACGAACTCGTCGACGAAGGCCACCAGCAGCAGCACGACGCCGACGGCCAGCGCCGATTGCGGGATCCAGATCGGGATGGCGATCACACCCTGGGCGAATTCGACGAAGCGCCAGGAGTCGTAGACCATCTTGACCAGGAACCAGGCGAACAGCGCCAGGAACGCCCCGCCGGTGAAAAGGGCGACGAGTTCGATCAGCCGCCGCCGGCTGCCTTCGAAACGATCGACCACCAGGGTCACCCGGATCAGGTCACCGTGCTTGAAGGTGTGGGCGAGGCCGAGGAAGCACATGGCGGCACACAGCCAGCCTGCGATCTCGTCGCCGCCCTTGAGGTTGATGCCGACCTCTCGGCCGACCGACATCAGCATCATGACGATGCAGATGGCGACCAGCATCAACCCGGCGAGTGCGCCGCAGACCCAGTACAGCGCGTCGAGAAAGCGTCGCAACGCTTACTGCTTCCGGTAGGCTTCGATGAGCTGCTGGCCCTCGGCGCCGGCCTTGGCCAGCCAGTCCTTGGTGAGCTGATCGCCGAACGCCTTCAGCCCGGTCATCAGCTCGGCCGACGGCTCCAGGGTCTTCATGCCCTTGGCCTTGAGCTGGTCGACATACCAGCCGGTCTTCTCCTCGCAGAGCTTCCAGCCGCGCACTTCGGCGTCGGCGGCGGCCTTGAGGATCGCCTCCTGCTGGGCCTTGTCGAGCTTGCCGAAGGCCTCCTTGTTCACGACCACCATGTTCTTCGGCAGCCAGGCCTTGGTGTCGTAGAAATGCGTCAGAGATTCCCACACCTTGCTGTCGTAGCCGGTCGAGCCGGAGGAGATGAAGGAGTTGACGACACCGGTGGCCAGCGCCTGGGCGAGGTCGGCCGCCTGGATGGTGACGGGCACCATGCCGGCAAGCTCGGCGAGCCGCGTCGTGCCGACATTGTAGGCACGGAACTTCAGGCCCTTCAGGTCGGCGACGCTGTTGATGTCCTTCTTGGCGTAGAAGCCCTGCGGCGGCCACGGCACGGCGAAGAGCAGCATCATGCCCTGGGCCTCGAGCTTCTTCTGCACGAACGGCTTCTGTGCCTGGTACAGCTTCCTCGACTCGGCATAGGACGAGGCGAGGAAGGGCACGACGTCGGCACCGAAGATCGGGCTTTCGTTCTCCAGGTTGGACATCAGCAGCTCGCCGATCTGCGCCTGGCCGGACTGGATCGCCCGCTTGAGCTCCGGCACCTTGAACAGCGAGGCGTTGGCATGGACCGTGATGGTGAGCTTGCCGTCGGTCGCCTTCTTCACATCGTCTGCGAAGGCCTGAATATTCTCGGTGTGATAGTTGGTGGCGGGATAGCCCGTCGGCATGTCCCACTTGGTCTGCGCGGCCGCCGGCAAGGCGAGCAGGGTCGCGGCCGTGGCGAGCAGCAGTCTGCGCTTCATGTCTTGTCTCCCCGAAGATTCCCCTGTGCGGATCGATACCATCGGCCTCAGGAGGGCAGCAAGCGGCGATAGAGCGGCTGCAGCAGGGTCGGGATCAGGTAGATCGGGAACTGCACCGCCGCGATGAACAGGAAGATGTCGGGATCGGCGGCGACCGGCAGGACGGCCATCAGCAGGGCATTGTGGCGGCCGCCCGAACAGTAGCCGGCGGTGAGTGCGATGCGCCGGTCGAGGAAGGGCAGCATGCCGACGGCCATCACCAGGTTGCAGAGCAGCATGCCGCCGAAGGCGCCGAGGATGAAGCCGCCGAGCTTCACCGGCTCGGCGATGGCCCGGGCCACGACCCCGTCCATCAAGGGGATGGCGAAGACCATCAGGACCACAACCGCCAGGCCGTCGATCGTCGGCGCGGCCTCGGCGATCCGGCCCCTGAGAAAGCGGCGGATGGCCAGCGCCCCCAGCAGCGCCAGGGAGACGATCAGGGCCAGCCGCAGGCTGAGGTCGACGAAACCGATCTTGAGATCCAGACCCAGCAGCCACAGCGCCAGCGGCGGCAGGGTAAAAGGCACCAGGAAGTTGGTGAACAGCGAGATCAGCAGCGCCAGGGACGAATCGAGCCGCAGGAAAACGGCCGTCGTGGCCGCCGAGGTGATCCCCGGCGCCATGGCGCTGAGGCAGAGGGCCGCGACCAGGCCGGGCCACAGGCCGAGCGCCTGCCAGATCGGCCAGACGACCAGCGGCACGGCTATGAGGTTGAGCAGGGAGAGGGCGATTGCGAGGCCGGGACGGCGCAGCAGAATGGCGAGGCGGTCCCAATCGACTCGCGCCAGGGCCAGCATCAGCAGGATCACCGCGAGCGGCATCAGGAGCGGCCGCATGGCCGCCGACATGTCCTGGAAGAGCAGGCCGAGGAGCAGGGAGAAGGGCAGCAGTGTGGTGGCCTTTGCCCCCATGCGCCGCAGCACGCTAACGACAGGATTCATTGTTCCGACCCTAGCACGGCCGTTCCGCGGGAACTTTTTGCATTGGCGCAGGTCCACCATCCCGGATACGCATCCGTCGCGACAGGCGGCGAGACGGATCACGGTCGGGAGGCGGCGGAATGAAAGGCGTCTGGTTGGAAGATCTCACCTCGAGCGAAGCCCGGGGCCGCTTCGATCGCGGTGACGCTGTCGTCATTCCTGTCGCGTCGGCCGGGTCTCAGGGCGCGGACCTGCCCCTCGGCGCGGGCGCCATGATTGCGCGGGCGCTGGGGCAGCGGCTGATCGAACGGCTTCCCGTCGTCGTGGCACCGATCGTGAGTTTCGGCGGGCAGTGGATTCAGGCTGAGACGTTCAGGCAAATACTGTGCGAGGTCGTGGACGCTTTTCGCGCGCAAGGTGTAACGCGCGTCGTGCTCCTCGAAGCCGGACTTTCCACGGAACGGCGTCTGGAAGGGCCGAGCGGCGTATTGGTGCTGAGGGTGCAGGATGTGCCGGGCGGATTGATCGACCGTCTCCGCTCCGGTTCGACCGTCGAGCACGAGACGTCCATGGTCCTTGCCCTCGCACCGAGGAGCGTTCGCCCGGCGGCATCGGCCGGCGTCGGCGATCCCAGTCATGCGACGGCCTTCAAGGGGGAGCGCCTCCTGGCGGCATGGAGCGACGCCCTGGCGGCTATGCTCACGGCAGAATGGCCACAGCTCGACGCGTGAAGAAATGCCGGATTCGCTGGCGCGCGCCGGGATTGGCTGTCACAAACCAAACCCGCGATGCCTCTTCATTGGACGATCGATTCCAGGGAACGTCTGGTCTTTGCCGTAGCAGACGGCGATGTGACGCGCGCCGAGGTCGAGAATTATTTGCAGGTGCTCGAGGGCGCCAATGCGATGAGCTATCGCAAGCTGTTCGACGCCAGTGCCGGCGACACGTCGATGAGTCCCGAAGATTTGCTGGCGATCGGCGTGCGCATCCGCGAGGGCCATGCCAGGGGCGGCCCGCTGGGCCCGTTGGCCCTGGTGCTGCCCGCCGACAAGACCGAACTGGTGTCGCGCGTACTGGGCATTCTCGCCGCGGCCGATCGGCCGATGCGTGTCTTCGACTCGCTCGAGCCGGCTCGGCGCTGGATCGACGGCCTGGCCAAATAGCCGCCGGCAAACAGCCAATAAACAAGACAAACAGCAGGGCGTCCTCATCATGCCGATTCATTGGACCGTCGATCATGATCGGCAAATGCTCGTCGCCGAAGCCGAAGGGGCCATCACACTGACGGATCTCATCGAGTATCTCGATGCCGTGGTCGCTGCCGGCACCATGCCCTATCGCAAGCTGTTCGACGGCAAGAAGGCATCGTCGTTGATGACCGACGAAGACATGGCCGTGCTGGGCGTCCATCTCAGGAATTATCACGCCCGAGGAAAGATCGGGCCGCTTGCCGTCGTGGTCGGCGCCGACCAGACAGCAGGGTTCGCGCGGCTGTTCGGGGCACTGGCTGCCGCCGACCGGCGAACGAAGATCTTCAACACGGCGAAGGCGGCCCGCGAATGGATCGACGCCCAGCCGCAATAGGGGCCCGGCTATAGTGCGGGCCCAGAGACGGAGACGAACATGAAGCAACTTGGACTGACTTCGATCGCGATTGCCCTGACGATCTTCGGCATCGGCATCGGCGTCGGCGCCGCGCGCGCCGAAACGCCGATCCAGGCAGGGGAATGGGAAAGCACCGAGAAGACCACGATGGAGGGGGTGCAGCCGATGCCTGCCACCTCGAAGAAGACTTGCCTCAAGGGCGACGACGCCAAGCTCGAACGGCTGCTCTTCCCGACACCGGACGAGATCAAGCAACACAACTGCAAGTACGAGGAAGGGGCGAAGAAAGCCGGCGTGCTGAGCGCCACGCTCGTCTGCCCGCCCTCGGACGTCATCGCCGGCGTCACGGCCAAAGCGGAGATCAGCTACAGCGCGACAAGCTACGAAGGGCTGGGCCAGATCGAGGCCAAGGACAAGTCGGGCACGGTGATCAAGGGGAGCAGCGCGCTGAGCGGCAAGCGCCTCGGCGATTGTCCCTGATCGTGCGCCCGGCTGGTCATCATTTCTGCCACTCCATGGAGAAAGCATGAAGACGTTGGCCAAGGTATCGACCTTCCTGGTCGTGGCGGCGGTCGCCGGCACGGCCCACGCCCAGACGGCGCTCCAGCCTGGCCAATGGGAGACCACCGACAAGGGCGAGATCGAAGGCGGGGGATCCATGCCGGCGGCCACCAAGACGGTTTGTCTCAAAGGCGCGGACGCGACGCTCGAGCGCCTGCTCTTCCTGTCACCCGACAAGCTGAAGGAGGCGGGCTGCTCGGCCGAACCCGGGCCCAAGAAGACGGGAGTGCTGACCAGCACGCTGTCCTGCAAGTCGGAGGAGCGCGGCGAACTCACCGCCAAGGTCGAGGTCAATTACACGGCGACGAGCTACGAGGGCGTCGGGCGAATGGAGGTCAAGACCAAGGCCGGCAAGCTGGTGAAGGGCAGCAGCATCCTGACTGGCAAGCGCCTCGGCGATTGTTCCTGAGCAAGTCGCCATCTTGGCTCTCATGTTCCTCTCCCCCGCTTCGGGGGAGAGGCTAGGTGAGGGGGCGGCCGCAATCGCACGCTTGTGTGATTTCGGCGTCCTTCGCTTCCCCCTCACCCAACCTCTCCCCCGAAGCGGGGGAGAGGAGAATGAAAGAGTCGGCTGCGCTTGGCCTGTGTGCGATGTGCACGCCCAACGGCCATTGATATGCAGCGCCCGTTCCGTGCCGCTCTGCAGAGTTTGTGAAATTCAGGCAGGGCTTCATACTCTCCTCAATTGAAGACGCCGCGACGATCAATGCGGCCGACCGAGGAGGAGACGAGATGATGGCACGGGTTTGGCGTTTCACCACGGCCGCCGCGACGGCTGCGCTGCTGCTGATGCCGGGCAGCGGCTGGAGCCAGAAAGCGGGTGGCGTGCTGAAGATCCAGCACATGGACACGCCGCCCAGCGCGTCGATCCACGAAGAGGCGACGGTGTCGGTCGCCGTGCCCTTCATGGCGCTCTACAACAATCTGGTCGTGTTCGATCAGAACGTGGCGCGCAACAGTTTCGAGTCGATCGTGCCGGATCTCGCCACGAGCTGGGCATGGAGCGCCGACGGCAAGCAGCTCGCCTTCAAGCTGCGCGAGGGCGTGAGGTGGCACGACGGCAAGCCCTTCACCGCGAACGACGTGGTCTGCACCTTCGACCTGCTGCTCGGCGCGGACAAGCTGCGGCGCAATCCGCGCTCCGCCTGGTGGAGCAACGTCGAGAAGGCGACGGCCGAGGGCGATTTCGCCGCCACTCTCCATCTCAAGCAGCCGCAGCCCGCGCTGCTGGCGCTGCTCGCGTCCGGCTATTCGCCGATCTATCCCTGCCACGTTCCGGCCGATGCCATGCGCCGCAAGCCGGTCGGCACCGGCCCCTTCAAGCTGGCCGATTTCAAGATGAACGAGGGCATCAAGCTGGTGAAGAATCCCGACTACTGGAAGAAGGGACGGCCCTATCTCGACGGCATCGAGTATTCGATCATTCCCGATCGCTCGACCCGCATGCTCTCCTTCATCGCCGGCAAGTTCGACATGACCTTCCCGGCCGACATCACCGTGCCGCTGCTGAAGAACATCAAGCGTGACGCCCCCCAGGCGCAATGCACCATGCGCGAAAGCGGCGTCAGCACGAACCTGATCGTGAACCGCGAGGTGGCGCCGTTCGACGACGCGCGGGTGCGGCGCGCCCTGATGCTGGTGCTCGACCGCCAGGCCTTCATCGACATCCTGAGCGAAGGCGAGGGCAAGATGAGCGGTGCCCTGCTGCCGCCGCCCGACGGACTCTGGGGACCGCCGCCCGAGCTCTTGAAGACCTTCGTCGGCTACGGGGACGTGGCCAAGAATCGCGACGAAGCGCGGGCGCTGATGAAGGAGGCGGGCTTCGGACCGGACAAGCGCCTGAAGCTCAAGGTCAGCACGCGCAACATCGCCACCTTCAAGGATCCGGCGGTGATCCTGATCGACCAGCTCAAGCAGATCTGGATCGACGGCGAGCTCGAGATCATCGACACCTCGATCTACTACAACCGCGTCTTCAAGAAGGATTACGTCGTGGCGCTGAACCTGAGCGGCAGTGCCGTCGACGATCCCGACGTAACGCTGTTCGAGAACTATGCCTGCGGCTCGCTGCGCAACTACAACAACTACTGCAATCCGGAGATGACCAAGCTCTTCGAGGAGCAGTCGCGCGAACCCGACCAGGAGAAGCGCCGCAAGCTGGTCTGGGAGATCGATCGCAAGCTGCAGGAGGACAATGCCCGGCCGATCATCTCCTACGGCCGCATCGCCGGCTGCTGGCAGCCGGCGGTGAAGAACCTCACCCTGCATGTCAACAGCATCTACAACAACTGGCGCTTCGACGAGGTCTGGCTCGAGCGTTAGAGGGCCGAGGGGCCGACCCGCTCCAGTCGCCGGACGAAGGAGGGCGGTGTCATGGCCTCCACGAAATGGACCTGCAGGGTCGACCCAGGCGGAAGGGCGACCCTGCAGTGTGAGCTGACTGAAGACGACGGGCGGACGAACACCTTCCGGACCAGGATACGCGGCGTGTGCTATTCGCCCGCGCCCATCAACGGTCGGAACGACTGGGGCCCCGCCCTCGGCGACTGGTACTGGGACAGTTTCGGTGCGATCACCGGGTGGCAGGCCCTGTGGCATCGCGATCGGCCGCAGCTCGACAGGCTGCACCTCAATTCCCTTCGCCTCTACTGCATGCTCTCGCGGCAGATCGGTGCCGATGGCAGCTTTCCGTCGCCCTGGAACAGCGGGCATCGCTTCACGCACAAGACGTTCCTGGACGAGCTCTGCTTCGGCGCCCGCGTGCCGCCGCTCGACCGACAATCCAAATACGCCCTGGTCGGCATTCCGCTGCCGGCGCGGATGCTCTGGAAGGAGGATTACGCCCGGACGTCTCAGGCCGAGAAGGACTACTGGTACGGGGTATTGGAGGAGACCGCGCAGGAGGTCGGCCGCCATCCCGGCGTGATCGGCTTCACCATCCAGAACGAGCAGGACAACGCCGACGTCTGCTACGGCAATCCCGACCGGGCGCAATTCTGGTGGTCCCAGGTCGAGAGGCTGGCTGGGATCGTGAAGAAAGCGGCGCCGGACAAGCTGGTCGGCATGGCGACCCATGACGATCCGAACATTCCCTTGAAGGCGCTGGCCTACATGGAGGAATGCCCGAGCATCGACTTCTGGGGCGTCAACACCTACCAGACGGCGAACTTCGGCAGCGTCTTCGAGTATTACCGCCGGCTCGAGGGCGGTGCCCTGAAGCCGATCGTGCTGACCGAGTGGGGCATGCCGGCAACGGGACATCGCCGAGCGGATACGGCGACGGAAACCTTCCCCGAGTCGATCTACGAGGACACGGCCACGCGCTCCCGGGCGGCCAAGGTCGTGAAGCACATGGTGCCACAGGCCTACGACCACCCGCTGTGCATCGGCCTCTACTACTTCGAATACTGCGACGAATGGTGGAACCAGCCGAACGGCAAGCGGCCGCCCGAAGGGTGGAAGGAGAAGAAGGTCGACACCTGGTGGGGCGGGGAGGTGATGCCGGGATTCCCCAACGGCTATTGGGACAATGACGGGTTCGGGCTGCATTCGATTCGCCGCGGCGGCGCCTTGCCGAACAATGCGCCCATCTGGTCGGGAAACGGTCCGACGATGCCGATCGACATCCACACCGAAAGGACCGAGCTCACGAACGCCCTGGCCGGGATATTCGACAAGGTGAGGCAGCATCCCTGGTGATTCCCTGCCAGCCTCATCCAAGTCAGGTCTGACTTGCGAAATGGAGAGCTTTTGCTCGCGTGCCAAGCGGCGAGCGGAGGCCTAGGCTTTCTCCCAAGGAAAGTGGAGGAAGCGCATGCGTCTTTTCAGGACGGCGGCTCTGGTCGCCGCGTTTTCCGTTGCTTCGTTCGCCGCCGGGTCGGCGTTCGCGCAGGCGAAATATGGGCCGGGGACCTCGGCGGCCGAGATCAAGGTCGGTCAGACCATCGCCTATTCCGGCCCGGCCTCGGCCTACGGCCAGCTCGGCAAGGTCGAGGAGGCCTACTTCAAATGGCTGAACGCCAAGGGGGGCATCAACGGGCGCAAGATCACCTTCGTCACCCTGGATGACGGCTACTCGCCGCCCAAGGCGGTCGAGAATGTGCGCCGCCTGGTCGAGAGCGATCAGGTGGCGCTGGTGTTCAACGTGCTGGGCACGCCGCTCAACATGGCGATCCGGCCCTACATGAACCAGAAGAAGGTGCCGCAGCTCTTCATCGCCGCCGGCGCCACGGCCTTCAACGATCCGGCGAAGTTCCCCTGGACCATGGGCTGGCAGCCCAACCTCCAGGCCGAGACGGCGTTCTACGCCAAGCACCTGCTCGCCCGGACGCCCAACGCCAAGATCGCCGTGCTCTACCAGAACGACGATTTCGGCAAGGACATGCTGCACGGCCTGCAGATCGCGCTGGGCGACAAGGCCAAGACCATGATCGTCGACACCCAGAACTTCCAGGCGACCGATCCCACGATCGACAGCCAGATCATCGCGCTCAAGGCGTCGGGCGCCGACACGCTGTTCCTGTTCACCTATGCCAAGCAGGCTGCCCAGGCGATCGGCAAGCTGGACGATCTGGCCTGGAAGCCTGCGACCTACCTGCATCTCGGCGCGGCCTCGGTCGGCGCCACCTTCAAGCCGGCCGGCCTGCAGAAGTCCAAGGGCATCATGACGGCGGGCTTCATGAAGGACGTCACCGATCCGCAATGGAAGGACGATCCCGACGTCAAGGCCTGGGTCGCCTGGATGAACGAGAACATGCCGGGCGCCGAGCTGTCCGACAGCCTGAACGCCGCGGGCTTTGCCTATGCCCAGACGCTCGAGCAGGTGCTGCGCCAGGCCGGCGACAATCTCACGCGCGAGAACATCATGGCGCAGGCGGCCAATCTCAAGAACTTCCGCGTCGGCCTGCTGCTGCCGGAGAGCCGCATCAACACCAGCCCGACCGACTACCGGGTCATCACCTACATGAAGCTGCAGCGCTTCAACGGCACGAGTTGGGACTACGTCGACTGAAGGAGGCGGACGATGGTCGAGACGGCGATCGCAACCCCGGCCGACGCTACCCCGGCCGATTACGGGCCGGAAGAGGCCGCCATGCGGGCCTATTTGCGCGAGGGCGAGAAGCGGGCCTATGCGCTCGGCAATCGTGGGGCGATCCGCTTCACCGCCGACGGCGCTTTGCATCCCGAGATCGTCGAGGCCTACTGGCGGTGCGGCTTCTACGTCTTCGAAGGTGTGCTGAAGCCTGAGGAGCTGGCCGACATCGAGCGCGACCTGCACGACATCCTCGACAGACTGCCGGTCGAGCGCGGGGCCGCAATCGACGCCAGGGGCCGGCCGGCACTGGGGGCCGACTGTGCAGCGCCCAACCTGCTGTGGTCCAAGCCGCTCGGCGATCCGCTGGGAGGCACCACGCTCGCCAACGGCCGCCATCAGGTGAAAATGTTCGAGCCGCAGGCAGCGGCCGGTGCGCCCAAGGAGATCGTCTATCTCATCCTGGGGTCGCTGCAGTTCTCGGAAGCGGCGCTACGCGTCTACGGCCATCCCGGGCTGCTCAGCGTCGCCGCCGCGATCAACGGGCCGGATTTCGCGCCCTTCAACGAGGCCCTGTTCATCAAGGAACCGGGACGCGGTGCGTCCGTCGCCTGGCACCAGGACGGCGTCACCCATTGGGACAGTCCCGACTGGGACCAGGGTTCGCACGGCTTCAATTTCATGGCGCAGCTTTATGGCTGCACGCCGGCCAACGGCGTGTGGGTCGTGCCGGGCTCGCACAAGCAGGGCCGGATCGACATCAAGGCGGCGATCGCCCGCGCCGGCAGCGAGCGCCTGCCTGAGGCGGTGCCCATGGTCTGCAAGCCGGGCGATGTCTGCATCACCAACCGCCAGGCGCTGCACGGCTCCTTCGCCAACACCAGCAAGGACTGGCGCGTCACGGTGAATTTCGGCTTCCATCGTCGCAAGTCGGTGCTGGGCGTCGAGGCGGGCGGTATCCACAATGCCCGCGCCGTTTACGACGCCGACCGCATCCGCGAGCGCGCCCGGGTGATCGGCTACGCCATCGACGCCCGCCGCCGCCGCTTCCCCGACGAAACGCCGTTCGTCTATCGCCCGCACGCCGAGGCCGGCGAGACCTACCGCTGGGACACCACGGCTCGGGCGGGGCTCAGGGATTACAACCTGCTCGATCTGTCGATTTAGACAATGGTGTCATCCCGAGGCGAAGCCGAGGGACCTTTGTTGATCCGTAAAGGTCCCTCGCTACGCTCGGGGTGACACCGTCTTTTGTGCCTCAATACATCTTCGCGAAGAACTCGCCGCCCACTCTGTCTGAGATGGCGCGGAAGACGCGGCCCATGACTTCGGGCGTGCTGTGGCCGGGCATCGGCGAGATGCGGTCGATCTCCTCGAACACCGCCGGCGGGCAATCCTCGATCGCCACGCCCTTGAGCGCCGCCCACTTCTGCACCTGATTGAGGAAGCGCGGCGTGACGATCGGCACGGCGTCGCGGTTGAACGGATCGGCCATCGCCTCCTCGAGACCGACGAAGGTGACGTTTGCGGCGGCAAACCGGTCGAGGATGGCGCCGAGACAGTCGGCGGCGAGCGGCGTGCCGTGGATCAGCCAGATATGCGCCGGGTCGCGGCCGAACATGGCGCGCGCCGCCGCGGCCTGCACGCGCAGCTGTTTTTCGGCGGTGTCGACGAAGAGCTGCCGCACCCGCTTCACGCCATCGGCATCGCCGGCCTTGAGGGCGCGCCAGTGCGGCGCCAGGAATTCGGTGTCGTAGAACCAGATGCTGATCGGCGCGGCCGTGAAGCCGTTGCGGTCGAGATAGGCCTGCACGCCTTCGTGCTTTTCCGGCGTGTTGCCCCAGTTGTCCATGCAGTAGCGGAAGTAGCGTGTCGGCGCCCGGCGCGCCCACGGCTCGATCAAGGTTTCCGTTCGCTCGATGTCGGCGAGATAGTTCGGCACGGTCACCCAGTTCAGGTTGGCGTGATGGTGCGTGTGGTTGGCGATGTGATGGCCGGCCTCGGCCCAGTGGTCGAAGACGCCGTAGAGCTCGGGGCGCCCGTCGGCCGGGCTGGTGGCCGAGAAGGCATAGGTGCCAGTCACGCCGTGCCCCTTCATGGCCTTGGTCATCGCCTGCGTGATGTTGAGATGGCTGTAGCCCGCGGCCAGCGGCATGTCGGGCCAGAGCAGCAGATCGTCCATGCTGATGGCGAGCCGGATCGGTCCGTCGGGTGAAATCGGTTCTACCATCTACTCGTCTCCACACTTCTGTTCGCCGCTCACTATGCCGGCAAATCCGCAATCCTTCAGCCGCCGCAGCAGATGAGAGTCCGATCTCGCATCGAGCTCGAGCAGCGTGAGATAAGGATCGCCATCGAGACCGAGAGTCACGGCGAAAGCCGGCTCGGTCTTCAGGCCACGGTGACGCTGCGCCATGACCGCAGCGCGAAAACCTTCGCCCCCCAGCGCCAGCAACCGCCGCTCCACGGTGAAATGGCGCCAGCCGGGCTGCCGGACGACGGGGCGCGGATCGCCGAAGATCTCGATCGGCCAGCCGCAGGCTTCGAAGGAGGCGACGATCGGCCGGGTCTCGCCGGTCCATTGGCGAATGATGAAACTATCGAACTCGCCGGCGTGTGCCCAGATCGCCTGCGTGAAGGCCCAGCCCTCGTCGACCTCGCACAGCACATCGATGTCGCTGCCTGGCACGTCGAGGCCGAGCGGCGGCGTGCCCGCGACATGCGGATCGAACGGCGCCAAGGCTTCCATCAAGCCCGAGCGCGCCAGCGCCTCGAGATAGGGGAGACGCCTTGCTGCCGCCGGCATCGTGTCAGGTGAAAGCGGGCATCACCTGCTCCCCGAAGCGTCGCATCGAGGCGAGGTTCTGCTGGTGGTTCATGGCGCCGAAGCCGGTCTGGCAGAGCAGGTGCTGCACACCGACGTCGCGCAGCTCAGCGACCTGCTCGCGCACGCGCTTCGCCGAGCCATAGAGCGATCCGGTGCGCAGCACGAAGGGCACGGCTTCGGAATCGGGGACCTTGGGATCGGTCCAGGCGTTGAGCGCCGCCGGGTCGGGTTCGAAGTCCGGCGGATTGTGCGCCACGCGCACATGCATCATGTGGGTGCGCGTCTCGACCAGCAGCTCGGCCAGGCGGTCCTCGGCTTCGGCGTCGGACTCCGCGACATAGACGTTGCGCCACAGCGCACTCCTGGCCAGCAGCGTCGCGCGCGTGTTCTCGTCGTGGCCGCCTTCGTCGATGCCGGCGGCATAGGAAGCCCAGCGCTCTTTGATGCGCTCGACCGGCAGGCGTGCCGTCAGGATCGGCAGGCCGAGCCGGCCGCACTCCCTGAACGAACCGGGCGAAATCACGCTGCGCCACAGCGGCGGGCCAGGCTGCTGCACCGGCTTGGGCCGGATCGCCGGCACATGCAGCTTGTGGAAGCGGCCATCGTAATCGAGCGGCGCCTCGCGCCAGGCGCGCTGCAGGATATCGACGGCTTCCTCCATGCGCTCGCGGCTGTCGGTGCTGCGCAGGCCGTGACCGACGAACTCGTATTCGTTGTAGGCCGTGCCCTTGCCGATGCCGACATCGATGCGACCCTTGCTGAGATTGTCGAGCAGGGCGAGCTGCACGGCGAGGCGCACCGGATGATGGAACGGCGTCTGCACGACCGCGAAGCCAAGTCGTACTTTCTCGGTCTTCATCGCCAGTGCGGCTGCAAATAGGAGCGAATCGCAGTAGACGCTTTCACCGGTGAAGTAGTGCTCGGTCAGCCAGACATCGGAGAAACCCAACCGCTCGGCCTCGCAAGCCTGTGCGACGATCTGGTCTATGCGCGTGCCGTCTTCGTCGGGCGAGGGCGACATGGCGAGGGTAAGCCAACCGAACTGCATCGAACGCTCCGCAAACTCTTCGCGTGACCCCTGTTCCTATAGCATGCGGTCTGGCTTCGGGGAGCATGAGGGACTACCTAGGTCGGGTGCGTAATGTGCTGAAGAACGTTCTGCTGGTCGCCGTCACCATCGCGCTTTGCACGGTGGCTGCCGAGTTCATGGTGCGATGGCTCGACTCCGGCGACGATCTCGCGGCACGGCAATATCTCGACAAGATTCCCCTGGCGCCGGGCGTAGAGCGGTCCTGGTTTGCCGAGGATCCGCCGCCGCTGCCCAATCGTCGTGCCGTTCCCGCCGAATGGCGCGCACTCGATCTCGAGATCGCGCAGAGCGGCGTCAGCGGGCCGACGCGGCGGGCCGACGCCTTCAAGGCGTGGAACAGCGTCTTCGTCGGCGATCCCTGCCAGCATCCTTACCTGAAGGACGCGCCCGGTCGTCTCTTCGTCTACGACCCGCCCGACGGTTTGCCGCGCCCGCCCTACCGCTTCCTGCCCGACGCGACCTCGCCGATCGGCCTGGTGACGAATGCCTACGGCTTCCGCGGGCCCCCGGTGCCCCTCGCGCGGCAACCGAAGACCATCCGCATCGCCTTCATCGGCGCCTCGACCACGGTCGCGTCGCACAACTTCCCATACTCCTATCCCGAATATGTCGGGCAGTGGCTGAACCACTGGGCCGCCGCGCGGAAGCTCGATGTACGGTTCGAAGTGCTGAATGCCGGCCGCGAGAGCATCAACTCGAAAGACATCGCCGTCATCATGCGCGAGGAGGTGGCACCGCTCGAGCCCGACCTCGTCGTCTACTACGAGGGCGCCAATCAGTTCAGCCTGCGGTCGCTCGTGCCGAAGCTGCCGCCAACACAGCAAAGCTATGCCGAGCAGGTGGAGAAGAAGCAGCCGGGCTTCTTCGGGCGAATACTGAGAGACCTGGCCTACGAGTATGCGCTGGCGCGGCGGCTGCAAGGTCTCCTGGCTTCAGGCGAAGTTCGACAGGACGGTGGCGAGTGGAAGAAGCCCGACTACAAGCTGGTCTGGCCGCCCGGTCTCGACGAGCGCGACCCCGATCTGACGCGCGTCGATCTGCCGGTAAACCTGTTCACCATTCTCCGCGATCTCGACCGAGTCCGCACCGAGACCTCGGCTCTGGGTGGCGAGCTTGCGCTTGCGTCCTTCGTCTGGCTGGTGTCCGACGGCATGGTGCTCGATCCCGAACGCCATCGCGCCATTCTCGAATATCTCAATATCGGCCAGGCGCCGTTCCGCTATCGCGACCTGGCGCGGCTCGCCGCCTTCCAGAATCGCGTCTTCGCCAAGTACGCCGCCGAGCACAAGCTCGATTTCCTCGATGTGGCACGCTGGATGCCGCAGGATCCCAACCTGTTCATCGACGCCATTCACGGCACGCCCGAAGGCGTGCGCCTGCGCGGCTGGATCATGTTCCAGCTTCTCGTCCCGCTGATCGAGCGCCACCTCGCCGACGGCACGTGGCCGCGCAAGGAGTTTCCGCCGGCACCGGTACCGGCGCCCTTCAAGCCGCGGCAGATCACGTTCGATTGTAAAAAGTAGGGGCGATTGCGGGCGGGTTGAGTGCCGGCGGCACGGCGCCGCCGGCACTCCACACACCCACCCTGTGCCAGCGGTCGCAAAAGGGGGCTTCCGGAAGCCTCGCCGTTTCGCGTCGCGACTGGCGCCGCGGTTATAGTTATGTCGCAGATTCCGCGCAAACACTGATTTTGCCGACTTGAGAGTGAGGCGAGGGCCTGGCCGGGGGCCGGCGGGCCGTTTCCCCGGGGTTTTCCTAGGGTTTTGCGGGGCGGTGGCAGCTCCGTTGACAGGTTTCCGGGCACCGCCCACGCTTTTTCCCAAAAGCACAAGGCAAAACGGAGGAAACATGGCGCGGTTCGATCGTGTGATCCGGGGAGGCATGGTCGTGGACGGCAGCCGGCTGCCGCGCTTCCGGGCCGATATCGGCATCAAGGACGGGGTGATTGCCGAGATCGGGCGGATTGCCGCCACTGAAGCCGACGAGACGATCGATGCCGGCGGCCTGATCGTGGCGCCGGGCTTCGTCGACCTGCATACCCATTACGACGCCCAGCTCTTCTGGGATCCCTACTGCACGCTCTCCTCCTGGCACGGCATCACCTCGGTGGTGATCGGCAATTGCGGCTTCGGCTTCGCGCCGGTGCGGCCGGCCGAGCGTGAGCGCGCCATGATGTCGATGACGCGCGTCGAGGCGATCCCCATGGCCTCGATGAAGGCCGGCATGCCCTGGGACTGGGTGACCTTTCCGGAGTTCCTCGACAGCGTCGATGCGGCGCCCAAGGCCGTGAACATCCTGCCTTACGTTCCGGTCTCGCCGCTGCTGATCTGGGTGATGGGCTTCGAGGCGGCCAAGGCCGGCCGTCTGCCGACGCCGGAACAGCACGCCGAGCTGAGCCGCCTGCTGCACGAGGCCATGGATGCCGGCGCCTGCGGCTGGTCGGCCCAGCGCATGCTGCCGACCGGTCCGGCGGCGGTGCAGCGCGACTACGATGGCACGCCGATGCCGACCGACGTCATGCATGACGAGACCTGCCGCGCGTTCGCCCGTGTGCTGGCCGAGCGCAACGAAGGCTTCATGCAGATGCTTCTGGTCTCGGGCGACAATGCCCGCGACCGCGCCTTCTACGAAGAGCTGTCGACCATCAGCGGCCGGCCGATGATCATGAACGTGATCCAGGCCTTCGATCACCGCCCCGACATCCATCGCCGCCAGCTCGCCTGGCTGAAGAGCTGCCGCGAGCGCGGCATCCGGGTCGTGGGGCAGGGGCTCACCACCGACGCCGGCTTCACCTTCACGTTCGAGGACTGGAACCTGTTCGACGACGTGCAGGCCTGGTGCGATGCGACGACCGGCACACGGGCGGAGCGGCTGGCCAAGCTCGCCGATCCGGCGCGGCGCGCGGCCTTGCGCGAGAACCTGCCGATCACCGCGACCGGCCCGTTGCCGCAGATCGCCATCGTCGGGCCCAAGCTCGACAAGAACAAGCCGTGGCTCGACTACACGCTCGCCCATGCCGGCGAGAAGATGGGCAAGCATCCGGTCGACGTGATGCTCGACATGGCGGTCGAGGAGAACCTGGAAACGGAGTTCTTCGCCGCGCCGCCCAACGGCAAGATCGAGCACCTGAAGGAGCTGGTCGACGATCCCTACGTGCTGTTCGGCGTTTCCGACGGAGGGGCGCACACCAAGTTCCTGACCGCCGGCCGCTATCCCACCGAGACGATCTGCAAGGTCGTGCGCCAGCACGGCATGCTGAGCCTGGAGGAGGTGCATTGGCGCCTGTCGGCGCTGCCCGCTGAAGTCGCGGGCTTCCGCGGGCGTGGCGTGCTGAAGAAGGGGGCGCCTGCCGACATCGTGATCTACGACTATGACGGGCTGAAAGTGCTGCCCGACGAGATTGCGCACGACCTGCCGGGCGGTGAATGGCGCCGCGTCCAGCGCGCCTCGGGCTACAAGTACATTCTCGTGAACGGCCAGGTCACGGTGCGCGACGACCAGCCGACCAACACCCATTCGGGCCGGTTGCTACGCCACGGCGCGTGAGGCCGATCCAGCGAGGAGCGCGTCCCTCATGGACGCAAGCTTACAAAGATTCCTCACCCTGAGGAGCGGCCCTTAGGGCCGCGTCTCGAAGGGTCGGCTTCAGACTCGGTGCTCGTTCCCACCCTTCGAGACGCTCGCTGCGCTCGCTCCTCAGGGTGAGGCGGTGGTGTTGGCCTGCCCAAAGAAAAGAGTCCATGAACGGCGCGCTCCCAGCCTGCCGTGACGAACCGCTAGGAGCAGGGCTGGCCCTTCACCGGGACGCGCAGCTTCCAGCACATCACCTCGCGCTCGGCCGGCCGACCGGAGTTGCAGTAGTAGACGTCCTTGTCCTTCTGCAACCACAGGCCGCCCTGCACTGCGGCCTTGATCTCGAACCCGGTGCTGATCAGCAGTGCCGAGGAATAGGGCGCTTCGGCATATTGCGACTGGCAGGTTGCAGGCTTCGACGCATTTCCAGGTGCGGCCGGCTGCTGCGCAAAGGCGGCCGTTGCGGTCAGGCATAGCAGCCCGACAAGGCCCGGCAATTTCATGAAGCTCCCCCAAAATTCGCCGCGAACGATAAACTCGTCGCGGTTCAGGTGCAAGAACTTCGGCCCGGACTTTGACCCAGGCTACGTCTCCGTCGACGTCTCGAACTCCGCCGGCATGGTGATCTCGATCAGCTCGAGATCGTCCGAATGGTCGATCTCCTTATGCTTCACGCCGGGCGGCTGATAGACCGTCGAGCCGGCGACCAGCTTGTGCTGGCCGTAGCCTTCGTATTCGAAGATCGCCCAACCCTTCAGCACATAGACGAACTGGAACTCGAGCGCATGGCTGTGGCGCGGCGCGTCGGGATGCTGGCCGGGAACGGCGCGAATCACATGGGCGCCGACCTTGCCGCCCGTCAGCTTGTCGAGGCCGAGCGGACGATACTCGAAGAAGGGGCGCAGGCCGTCCTTCCTGAAGGAGTCGGGCCCCAGGTGATTGACGATACCGGGCCTGCCGGCCGCGGTTTCGTCCTTCAGTTTGTCCTGTTCGGCTTCTTCCGTCGTCGGAAACAGATCGGGCATGCCATCCTCCATCTTGCGTTGGGGACGAGCATGCGCCGATCGTAGCTGCCAGTCAGCAGATGTTGCTTCAGCAGAAGTTGCCGGCGGTCGGCTCGCGCAGACGCCAGCACAGCGGCTCGTTTTCCAACGGCCGTCCGGAGTTGCAGTAATAGACCTCGCGATCCTTCTGGACCCACAAACCGCCCGTTACCGCAGCCTTGATGTCGAAGCCGGCCGTGATCAGCCCGGCCGCCGACTGCCCCGGCACCGGCGTATATTGCGACAGGCAGAGCTTGGGCGGCGTCTGCTGCATCGGCGGCGGCGCCGCCGCCTGTTGCGCGAAGGCCGTTCCCGCGGCCATGGCGATTAGAAAAGCACCCACACCTAACGACTTCATTCGATCACTCCATCGAAGCACCCGTCGAAACGACGGCAACGGAGGTCTCCCGCCGGCAGATGCGTCTTCCCCAAGCTGCACCTGCGGCGGGAGCTCCTTCCCACACACCACGACAGTATTATTATTGCAGTAGAACCGAAAACACAAATGGGAGCATTTCGCCAGGACGAATCATCGCACCAACAAAAGTGCAGTGCGATTGCGATATATTTGTGGAATATCGTGGCGACACAATGATTTAGGCGATTTATCCGACGGTTTCACCCGTCTCAACTGGTCGCCGCGACGGGAGCAGGGATCAAGACATGACACGAACCACTCGTCGCTCCTTCCTGGGCCAGGCCGGTCTTGGTGGCCTGATGATCGTGTCGGGCGCGGGCTGGGGCGACACCGCTTCGGCCCAATCTACGGTCGATCTGCCGCTGCCGGGCGGTCCCGATCGCCGGGCGATGACGACGGCCTTTCCGCAGAAGGGGCCGATGATCCTGCAGCGCACCCGTCCGCCGCTGCTCGAGACGCCGTTCGAGGTCTTCGACCGCGGCGTCTTCACGCCAAACGACGCCTTCTACGTGCGCTGGCACTGGGCGGTCATTCCGACCGAGATCGACGTCGCAAGCTTCCGCCTGTCCGTGCGCGGCCATGTCGACAAGGAACTCTCGCTGTCGCTCAAGGACATCGTCGACGGCTTGCCGCGCGTCGAGCTGGCGGCGGTCAATCAATGCTCGGGCAATTCGCGCGGCTTCTCCGAGCCGCGGGTCGCGGGGGCGCAATGGGCCAACGGCGCGATGGGCAATGCGCGATGGATGGGCGTGAAGCTCAAGGACGTGCTCGATCGCGCCGGCGTGAAGCCCGGCGCAGTGGCGGTGCGCTTCGCCGGCCTCGACGAGCCGGTGGTTGCCGATGCCCCGAAATTCATGAAGTCGCTGTCGCTCGACCATGCGCGCGACGGTGAAGTGATGATCGCCTACGCCATGAACGGCGAACAGCTGCCGCTGCTCAACGGCTTTCCGCTGCGCCTCGTGGTGCCCGGCTGGTATTCGACCTACTGGGTGAAGATGCTTGATCGCATCGAGGTGCTGGCGACCCCCGACGAGAGCTTCTGGATGAAGAGCGCCTATCTCGTGCCCGACACACCGGGCGCCAACATGAAGCCCGGCCAGACCGGTCTCGCGATGGTGCCGATCACCAGCATGGTGCCGCGTTCCTTCATCACCAATCTAAAGGGCGGCGAAACCCTGAAGGCTGGTGCCAAGGTGGCGGTGCGCGGCATCGCCTTCGGCGGCACGACCGGCGTCAAGGCTGTCGACCTGTCGACCGACGGCGGCGCCACCTGGCAGCCGACGGTGCTCGGCAAGGACGAAGGCAAGTACGGCTTCCGCCAGTGGCAGACCGAGGTGACGCCGCCGGCCGGCGACCTCGCCTTGATGGTCCGCTGCACCAACGACGACGGCCTGGCCCAGCCGATGACGAACAACTGGAACGGCAGTGCTTTCATGCGCAACGGTGTCGAGACCCTGCAGGTGAAGGTAGCCTGACCATGAAGATCTCGCTCGCCACCGTAGGCTTTGCCGTTCCGCTGATCGCCGGTCTCGTGCTGGCCTTCATCGGCCATCCCGTCGTTCAGGCGCCGCCGCAACCGGTCACGGCCTCGGCACCAGCCGGCTCGCTGTCTGCCGCGGCGGCACCGCCGGCGACGTCGGGCTTCGTGCTGAATTCGGTGTCGGTCGAGCTGCCGACCAGCGATACGGCGTTTCCCGGCGGCGCCAAGGCCGACGCCATCACGGCGAACTGCCTGTCCTGCCATTCCGCCGGCATGGTCCTGACCCAGCCCGACCTCTCCAAGGCAGCCTGGACCGGCATCGTCGAAAAGATGATCCATGCCTACAAGGCGCCGGTGGCCGAGACCGACGTCGCGGCGATCGTCGATTATCTGCAGGAGACCAAAGGCGCCAAGTAGCTGTAGAGCCTGAGCTTTTCGCCGTTTCGCCGAGATTCTTCCCTTCGTAATCCACAGCGCTTACACTGTTTCGCTTTCCCGCTCCGAGGGATCTGGAAAGCATATGGCTCATATCAGACTGAATACCCATCCCAGCCAGGGCGGCCAGGCGGCCCCGCCGGTGGTGTGGGGCGCACGCGATCCGGCGGTTCGCGGTCCCGTTGTCGGGACGGTGGCCGATCCGGCCAAGCGCAACGCGATCGGCGTCCATTCCGGCAGCTACGGCATCTACCGGGCGCTGGCGATCGCGGCACAGGAGCTGAAGGCGGCCCATCGCCCGGACTTCACCAACACCTCGCCGGCCGAGCCGATCGGTCCCTTCGAGAGCTGGTTCGACGCCAAGAAGATCGTGTCGCTCGATCCCTGGGGCCACATGGTCGCCGAGGTCTTCGCCGACAAGCTTGCTGCGGGCTGGGACATCCGGCCGACCATCGCCGTCACCAAGGCGCATGTGCATATGCCGGAGATCCGCGATGCCATCGCGGCCGGCCGGCTGAAGCCCGACAATGACATCCTTAGCGGGGCGGGCGACGTCAAGGTGACCAAGGCCGCGGTCGAGCCGGTCTGGTGGCTGCCCGGCATCGCCGAGCGCTTCGGCGTCAAGGAGACCGACCTGCGCCGCGTCCTGTTCGAGCAGACCGGCGGCATGTACACCGAGCTCGTCACCCGCATGGATCTCGAGCTTTTCCTGCCGCCGATCGGCGGCTCGACGATCTACTTCTTCGGCGACGTGCAGAAGCTCGGCAAGCCCGAGACCAAGATCGCCTGCCGCCTCCACGACGAATGCAACGGCTCCGACGTGTTCGGTTCCGACATCTGCACCTGCCGGCCCTATCTCGCGCACGGTATCGAGATCTGCATCGAGATGGCGCAGAAGGGCGGCGTCGGCGTCGTCGTCTACAATCGCAAGGAAGGCCGCGCGCTCGGCGAGGTCACCAAGTTCCTGGTCTACAACGCGCGCAAGCGCCAGCCCGGCGGCGACTCCGCGGCGCAGTACTTCAACCGCACGGAGTGCGTCGCGGGCGTGCAGGACATGCGCTTCCAGGAGCTGATGCCCGACGTGTTCCATTGGCTGGGCATCGCGCGAATCGACCGCTTTGCCTCGATGAGCAACATGAAGTCCGACGCGCTGCGCGAGCAGGGTATCGACATCGTCGAGCAGGTGCCGATCCCCGACGAGCTGATCCCGGCGGACGCCCTGGTCGAGATGGATGCCAAGAAGGCGGCCGGCTACTTCACGCCGAAGAAGCCCGCCGTCGACGATCTGGCCAAGCCCAAGGGCCGGGGGTTGAACGAATGACATCCGGACCGCGGGTCTCCAGACCCGCTCATGAAGCGGGTCTGGAGACCCGCGATCCACGTGAGCTCACCTACCTCCGCAGCCCCGTCGCGATCCGTGAGCGCTCCGCTAAGGTCCTGAAGCACGTCGAGGACGGGCAGTCGCCCTGGTTCGCGCTGTCGAGCGACGGGCTGGAAGCGGCGGTGCAAGCCACGCTCGCGGTGACGCGCGAGCGTTTCCCCAACCCGGCCGCCATTCCCTTCCATTCGCGCTGGCGTCACTTCGAAGCCGGCGGCCGCGACCGCTGGTCGGCATTGGCGGAGCGGCTGGAGGGGCTGCCGCGCGAGGAGATTGCGCGCCGCCGCATGGATCTCGCCGTCGTGTCGGTGCTGCTCGATGCCGGCGCCGGGGCGGCCTGGAGCTATCGCGAGCCGGGGACCGGCGAGACCTATGCCCGCTCCGAGGGGCTGGGCGTGGCCAGCCTGCATATGTTCGCGGGCGGTGCCTTCAGCCGTGATGCCAAGGGCGATCCGCTGCGGGTCGATGCCGAGCGCCTGGCCGCGCTGACGCCGCTCGATATCGCCATGGGCTTCCAGGTGAAGGCGCACAATCCGCTACTGGGCCTCGAGGGCCGCGCCGAGCTTCTGCGCAAGCTGGGCTCGGTCGGCCTCGACCGGCCGGGCGCCTTGTTCGACATCGTCGCCAATGGAAATGCAGGCGGCGGCTCGGTGAAGGCCGAGGCAATCCTGGCGGCCGTGCTCGACAAGCTCTCGCCGATCTGGCCGACCAAGCTCGGCGACGTCTGGGAGCACCCGGCGGCCGGGCTGGTGCCGTTCCACAAGCTTTCGCAATGGATGAGCTATTCCCTCGTCGAGCCGATCGAGGGGGCAGGGCTCGCGGTCGAGGCGCTCGATACGCTGACCGGCCTGCCCGAGTACCGCAACGGCGGCCTGCTGGTCGATGCCGGGGCGCTCAGGCCCAAGCAGCGCGTTCTGCTGGAAAAGGCCTTCAAGCCCGGGGACGAGGCGATCGTGGAATGGCGGGCGCTGACGGTGATGCTGCTCGACCGCATCGCCGAGCATGTGCGCCTTCATCTCGGCCTCGACGCGGCGCGGCTGCCGCTGGTGAAGGTGCTGGAAGCCGGCACCTGGTTCGCCGGCCGCCGGCTCGCCGCCGAACGCCGCCCGGGCGGCGGCCCGCCGATCGCCATCGAAAGCGACGGCACGGTGTTTTAGAGGCATATCGTTGAAGAGAGCAGAACTGTCATCCCGAGCGCAGCGAGGGACCTTTACTGTGGCCTTAAAGGTCCCTCGCTGCGGTCCGCGTGGAGTAACCTCCACGCTGGATGACACATAGTGATGGGGAGTCGTTCTATGTCATTGCCGCATTCGATCCAGGTCGTCCGCCATCCGCTGGTGCAGCACAAGCTCAGCAAGATGCGCGACAAGGAGACGTCGAGCACGAACTTCCGCCGCCTGCTGCGCGAGATGGGGTTGCTGCTGGGCTACGACGCCACACGCGACCTGCCGCTGGTCGAGCGCGACATCGAAACACCCATCGAGTCGATGAAGGCGCCGCTGCTCGACGGCAAGAAGCTGGTCGTGGTGCCGATCCTGCGCGCCGGCCTCGGCCTCGCAGAGGGCATCATCGACCTCGTGCCGCTGGCGCGCATGGGCCATGTCGGCCTCTACCGCGACCCGCGCACGCTGCAGGCGGTCGAGTACTACTTCAAGATCCCGCAGGATATCACCGACCGCGACGTCATCGTCTGCGACCCCATGCTCGCCACGGCGCATTCGGCGATCGCCGCCGTCGACCGGTTGAAGGAGTCGGGCGCCAAGCGGATCAAGTTCATCTGCATCCTGGCCTCGGAGCAGGGGGCACGGGCCTTCGCCGAGGTGCATCCGGACGTGCCGGTGTTCACGGCAGCAGTCGATGCAAAACTCAACGATCACGGGTATATTGTTCCCGGGCTCGGCGACGCGGGCGACCGTCTCTTCGGGACCAAATAACCGAGACAATACGGGAGCAATGAATGTCTCCGGACCTGAAATACCTCCTCTTCTCGACGATCCTGACCTTCGTGCAAGTGCTGGTGGCGGCCATGGGCGCCAACCAGGCAGTCGGCCTCAACACGCTCGCGGGCAACCGCGAAGGGCTGGGCGAGATTCCCGGCTGGGCCGGGCGTGCCAAGCGTGCCCATCTCAACATGATCGAGAACATGGTCGTGTTTGCAGCGCTGGTGCTGACGGCTGCCGCCGCCGGCAAGGCCAACGCCGTCACGGCGATGGGCGCCATGATCTTCTTCTGGGCGCGGGTCGCCTATGCCGTGATCTACATCGCCGGCATCGCCTGGCTGCGCACCCTCGTCTGGTTCGTGTCGGTGATCGGCATGGCCATGATTGCCTGGGAACTGCTGAAGGCGGTCTAAGCGAGGCGTCGTTTCGGCAACCGAGGTGTCATCCCGAGCCCCTTCGACAAGCTCAGGGTAAACTCCGCCGAGGGACCTTTACTGATCACTAAAGGTCCCTCGCTGCGCTCGGGATGACAACGGTTTTTGTGGCGACACCAATGTCTTGGTGTCTCCGGGCCTATCCCTGGAACTGGACCTCGCCGTTGCTCAGGAAGCAGGTCTTGTCGAAGAGCTGCAGGTCGAGTGGGTTCGGCAGCCTGACATCCTCGAGATCGGGGCAGGGCTTCGTCGACGGATCGTAGGATCGGTCGATCTGGGAAATGAACACCACGATCAATCCGCGATCGCGCGCGAATGTCTTCAGGGCGCGGACCTGGGCCATCAGCGGCGGATTTTCCCGCTTCTGATCGAGAAGCTGGAGATAGTCCACGACCACGACGCTGCCGCGCGGCGCCGTCGCCATCTTCTTCTCGATGTAATCCGCGCTGATCGCGTCGGAGCAATCCAGATCGAAGAGCTCGTGGAACCGGGTCCCGTCGACGCCGAGGTCGCGGAGATGGCCCCAGACGTCCTTTTCCTTGTACTCCAAGGTGAAGAATGCAGCTCGATGGCCGGCTTTCATGGCCGCCACGGCAAGCTCGAGGCTCATCAAGGTCTTGCCGTGGCCCGGGCGGGCTCCGAGGAGGACCAGGTCACCCGGTCGGAGCCGGCCGAACAGCTTGCTGGCGGGTGCTGCCGCCGCCGCCTTGGCGGCCAGCAGGCTCCAGGCCTTGAAGCCCTCCTCGGCGGCGATGCGATCGAGCGCCGCGTGCAGCGGGATTCCTTCTTGTCGGGACAGGGTCTTGGCGGTGCGCTTCAGATGATAGAGGGGCGCAGACAGTTTCATCGACAGAACCTCCTGATGCGAGCTCGATTCGCAACCCCTCCTTATGCGCAGCGCTCGAACAGTCGGTTCGACGATGGCGTCACCCGGTATGGATCATACTTTCCCGATGGAGGGGGGAGGCGTGGGCCGCGCCTGAATGGGATGATAACCCAATTCGCGGCGCCGGCCCATCTTTCGTTCCCGGGATAGTTTGGGGGATAGTTTGGCGTCAGACGCTCCTAGTGCTTCTGCGGCGCGCTTGCCCCCAGGGCGGCGACGTCGAGCTCGACATCGATCGAGCCGGCCTTCTCGAAGACCAGGGTGGCCGGGATCTTGCCGTCCTTGGCGAAGGGGGCCTTCAGGTTCATGAACATGATGTGATAGCCGCCGGGCTTCAGCTCGACGGTGGCGCCGGGCGCGATCTCCACGCCTTTCTCGAGCTCGCGCATGCGCATCACGTTGCCGTCCATCTTCATCTCGTGAATCTCGACCGTGGTCGAGGCCGTGCTGCGCACCGCCGTCAGGCGATCGGAGGTCGTGCCCTTGTTGGTGATGGTGAGGAAGCCGCCACCGCTCTGCGCCGACGGCGGCGTAGCGCGTGTCCAGGGATTGCCGATCTCGAGCGTGCCGAGCTTGTAGTCGTGCGCGGCGGCGGGCAGGGCAAAAGTGGCGAGGGCGGCGGCGAGGAGCCAGCGGCGGAGGGCCATGATGTTGTTCCTTTCCTTGTCGTTCCGGGGGCAGAAAAGCGTGTCAGTGCGTGCGTTGCCGGTCCAGCCAGGCGCGGACCTCGCCGAGATCGGCGACGCCCGGCAGGGTCGTGACGGTGCCGTCGCGGTCGATCAGCAAGGTGCGCGGCAGTTCACCCGACCAGGCGGGGTCGATCTCGTAGCGCAGGCGTTCGTTGAAGCGGTCGGCGAAGCTCCAGCTCTCGAGCTTGTCGAGGCCGGAGCGCGACAGCATCTCCTCGACCCGCACCGGCGGTTGCGGCACCGGGTCGGCGGCCAACAGCACCAACCGAAGGTCGCTGCGCTCGCGTTGGAGGTCGGCCCAGTGCGGTAGCTCGGTGAGGCAGGGGGCGCAGGTGAGGCCCCAGAGATGGACCACTGTCGGCTGGCCGGCGTGACGGGCCTGCAGTTCGGCCCAGCTGCCGCGCGCGAAGGGCTGTGGCTCGACGGCTTCGGCGCGGCCGACAGCAAAGACCGTCAGCAGCAGCGCCAGAAGAGCGGACAGGCGCGCTATGGTCATGGAGGGCGTCCTCGACGACATCATCGATCCTCCAGCGGGATCAGGCGGTAGCCCTCGTTCTTGGTCAGCCAGGAGAGATAGGCATGGCCGTCATGGGCGACCAGCAGCGGATGATCCGAGGCGTCGGCCGTCTCCGCCACTGTCCGTGTATCGCTCCAGTGCCGGCCGCTGTCGCGGCTCAATTGCCAGTGCACCACCGACTTGTTGCCGTCGAACTCCTTCCACACGAGATGCAGTGCCTGGCCGTCCGACAGCAGATAGGGCCGCGCCGGCTGGCGGTTGGGCGAGGAGAGGGCCCGCGGCGCGCCGAACGGCACGTCGCCATTGTCGGCGCGGGCGTAGAACAGGCCCTTGCGCGAGGGCGCATCGGTGAACCAGGCGACGTGATAGGAACCGTCCGGCGCGATCGCGATCGACGGGCCGTGATGCGGGCAGGCCTCGATCTTCCAGTCGTCGGTGCTGACCCGGCGCAGCGGGCCGGGGGTTGCCGGATCCTTGAAGGTCACCACGGCATGGTCGCGCACCGAGCCCGGGAAGATGTTGCGGAAGACGACCGCTGGCCGGCCGGGGCCGGCGAAGGCGACGCCCAGCCGGCAGCATTCGCAAGTATTGTCGAGGGCGATCTCGGTCTTGCCGAAGGCGCCGTCGCCGTCTTCCCAGGCATAGGCCAGGGCCGCTCCGGGATAGGGCTTGCCGGTGGCCCGTGCCTTGGGGCCGTTGCGCTTGTCGAGCCAGGCGGCGAAGACGCGGCCCGACGACGGATCGACGGCCACCGTCTCGAAGCGCTGGCTGGTCGTGTCGGCGGTGATCGGCCGTGGCGGCGTGAAGCTCGCGCCCTTGTCGAGGGAGCGCGAGAAGAAGGCGCGGCCGTTGAAGTTCTTGTCCTGGAAGATCGCGAAGGTGACGATCAGCCCGCCCTTGGGATCGGCCGCGATGCGTACCCGCGCATCGGGGCCCCAGTCGAGATTCATCGGCTCGGGCGTCACGCTAACCGGCTCGGAGAACGTCTTGCCGAGGTCGGTCGACTTCTCGACGGTGATGCGGTCGGCTGTGGCGCGCGCCAGCCACAAGGTGCCGTCGGGCCCGAAGGCCGGCGTGGCGGTGAAGGCTTCGGGTGCGGCCCCCGGCTTGCCGTGCTGATGGTGCTGGGCGGTCGCGGCGCAGGCCATCAGCAGGACGACGAGGAAGGCAAGCAGCGAGGGCATTTTGGAGGGGCGCATCTCAGAACCTCACTCTCAGGCCGGCGGTGGCGGTAAGCGGCATGCCCAGGGCGGGAATGGCCGACGGGTTGACGGTCGTGCCCTCGAACGAGGTCACGGTATAGCCCGACGCCAGGTACTGCACATTGGTGAGATTCTGCACGCTGGCGTAGATGTCGACGTCCTTGATCGGCGAGTAGGTCAGACCGAGGTCGATCAGGGTGGCCCCCTCGTTGAGCTGGGTATGGCCGGTATCGTTCCAGTAGGACGGGAAGGACTTCAGCGAGGCGCTCAATACCAGCTCGGGGATCGGCCGCCATTCGGCACTGGCCGTCACCATCGTGGTCGGTACCTGGCCGAGCTGCACGCCGGTGCGGATCAGGGTCGGGTAGTTGGAACTGGTGAGGTAGGCCGTCGTGCTGACGAAGCTCGCCCCGAACTTCAGCTCCTTGGTCGGCTGCCAGCCGCCGATGATCTCGACACCGCGGAAGGTGGCGTTGCCGACATTCTGGTACTGCCGCACCGTGGTGAAGGCGGGGCTGAGTCCGGCCGCCGTGATGAACGGCGCGGCGCAGACGGCGTTTGCGTTGCAGACCGTGACGAAGTCGATGAAGTTATCGAGGTTGTTGTTGAAGAAGGTTCCCGACAGGTTGAACTCGCGCCACTGGAAATCGAAGCCGATCTCCTGGCCGAAATTGGTCATGGGCTGCAGGTTGGGATTGATCGCCGTGTAGGACGTGCCGCTGGCGAAGCTGCGATACATCTGGTTCATGCCCGGCGCCGAGAAGTTCCGGTAGATCGCGCCGCGCAGCACCAGCTCGTCGGTGACGTAGTATTTGAGGCCGAGCCGCGGGTCGAAGCTCGCGGCATTGGCGTTGGCGACCGGGTTATTGGTGCCGGTGTTGACCGTCAACACGTTGGCATTCATCGCCTGCCAGAAATCGCCGCGCAGGCCGATCGTGACGTCGAGGGGAATACCGGGAACCTTGTAGGTGCCCTGGGCGAAGAGGCCCTGCAGGCGGTGCTCGCCGTTGGCCACGAAGCTGGTCGGCGCCGCCGTCGCGCTGGCATAGAGGTTGTTGTAGTCGGAGATCACGATGCGGCGGGCATCGACGCCGATCCGCACGTCGCGCAAAGCGCCGAAATTCGCCTCGTAGAACACCGAGCCACCCTGCTCGGAGTTGGGCGCGGTCTCGATCTGACTGACGAACTGGTTGGTGGCGCTGATGTTGTTCAGCGTATAGGCGCCGCTTGCCACGTTGATGGTGCCGAACGAGCCGCCGCCGGCCCAGGCATTGAAGTTCACCGAGGACCTGTCGTCGATCTTGTAGGAACCGCCCAGCAGCAGCCGGTAGGTCGACCAGTTGTTGTGGGCGTAGGTCCAGGTCAGGCCGTCTTCGTAGGTCTGGTTGAAATAGGCCTTGGCATAGAGCTTCAGGCTCTCGTTCGGCGTCAGGAAGGCGGAGAAGGCGACGTTGTCGGCCTTGGAGGCGGTGGGCACCAGATTGGCGTTGCGGTACTGCGCCGGCGTGGTGTTGTAACCCGCACTCTGCATGTGGTTGTAGGAGAGGCCGAGCTTGAGCTGATCGCTCGCGACCAGGGTGGTGGAGATGTCGGCGGACGAGGTGTTGAAGCTGCCGTAGCTGACATCGGCCGCGACGCCGGTCTTGGTCGGCTCACGGGTGACGATGTTGATGACGCCGCCCATCGCCATGTTGCCCCACAGACTGGTGGCGCCGCCGCCGCGGATCACCTCGATGCGGTCCACGGCGTTCTTCGGGATCGCGCTCCAGTTGATCGTCCTGAAGTAGGGATCGTTGATCGGCACGCCATCGACCATGACCAGGGTGTTGATCGTGGTGCTGGTCCCGAAGCCGCGGATGTTGACCGGCTGGGCGGTCGGGTGGAGCTGGCCGCTCGGGATGGTCGGCAGCCAGACGCCGGGGATGCGGTTCACGATCTGGTCGACGCCGGTCTCCGGCATGGCCTCGATCTGCTCGCGCGTCACCACGGTCGTGCTGACATCGAGCTTTTCGAGGTCGGACCCGCGGCCGGCGCTGACGGTGATCGGCGGCAGGTTGACGGTCGCGGACGCCGCCGGAGACGTCGGGGGCGACGCTGCGGGCGAGCCGGCGGGCAGCGCCCCCTGGGCTTTGACGGCCGCGGGTATCAGCCCGAGAGCTGCAAAGGCGGCGAACGTCGCCGCACGAACGGAAAACATGGAAACTCCCCACACATGACAAACGAACGCGACGCGCCAGGGCGCGTCGCGGCTTCAGCAGTCAGGTGAGGAAAGGAGGCGCGCGGGGTTGGCTCGGTCCGTCGCGGATGCCGACGGGAGACTGTGCCTCGACCGCGGCGACGAAGCGGATCGTCGTGACCACGGGATCGACGCGCACGAAGGCCGTGGACGGCTCGCCCAGCACGGGGGCATGGGCGAGGCCGAGGCAGCATTCGTGGTTCTGGGTGGTCGTCGGCGCGGGCGCGGACGAGCCGTCTTCTTCTCCCGTCTGGCCTGCAGAGGGCAGGCAGAAAGCGCCCCACATCTTGGCGGCGGCGAGCGGTCCGGCGTCGCGCAGCATGGCGGCATGCGCCAGCGGCTGCAGGAAGTTGAGCGTGATCGCAAACAGCGCCACGGCGAAGGCCGAGGCGCGCCAACCGGAGTCGGGGCGTTTGCGAAGCATGGCGAATTCTAGGCAGGGCAGGCGGTGCCTCACAAGGAGGCATTGTTCTTCATAGTGTCGCAGCGGATGCAATCATGAATCCTCCCCCGTTACAGCGGCTTGGTTACAAGCCGCGACGCGGGGGAGGTTCCCGCGTAATCGCGGGCGGAGGGGCTGTCGTAACTCGAAGAAAGTTTATGACCCCCATCGCCCGCGTAAGACGCTGGCACTTCCCCCGCAAAGACGGGGGAAGAAAGAATTTACGATTCAAAGCCGCAGCGCGGCCAGGCGGGTATCGCCGGTCTTGGCGGCATGAAGGGCGAGCAGCCACATCGCGCCGCCCTGGAAGCCATGCAGGGTGCGCCGGCCGTCGCGCAGGTCCATGACGAAGTCGCCGAACGGGACCTGATGGGTCACCAGCACCTCGCCGGCATCGAGCTTGGGCGCCGCCTGCCGGCGGGCATCGAGCGCCAGGAAGCAATGAACCCGGTTGGTGAAGCGCGGGGCGTTGGTGAAGAAGCTGCCGAGCGCGTGCCACTCGTCGGCCGCGAAGCCAGTCTCCTCGAGGAGCTCGCGCTTCACGGTCTCCAGGGTCGGCTCGCCCGGCTTGTCGGCGGTACCGCCCGGCAGCTCGACGACGGTCTGCCCGCAGCCGTGGCGATACTCCTCGACCAGGACGATCTTGCCGTCATGGGTGAGCGCCAGTGCGGCCACCCAGTCGGGCTGCTCGATCACGTGATAGGGATCGAGCACATGGCCGTTGGGCAGCTCGACCGTGTCCGAGCGCAAGGCGAGCCAGCGGTCGCGATAGGCGTACTTGGAGGAGAGAACCTTCCAGGGCGCGACCGTAGTCGCCGTCTTGCTGTCGCTCATGTCAGACCGCCGTCCAGCCGCCATCGACCACCAGCTCCGCCCCGGTGACGTAGGAGGATTCGTCGGAGGCCAGGAAGAGGATGGCGTAGGCCACCTCGTCGACCTCGCCGGCCCGACCGAGCGGCACGCCCTTCAGGGTCTTGGCGCGCTGTTCGGGATCGGCGGTGCGGCCCGAGGTGCGCATCGGCGGCATGAGGCCGGGATGCACGGAGTTGACGCGGATGCCTTGGCGGCCGTGCTGTGCGGCCGCCGCCTTGGTCATCAGCCGCACCGCGCCCTTCGAGGCGTTGTAGCCGACATGAATGTAGGCCTGGCCGACGATGCCCGAGATCGACGACAGGTTGATCACCGAGCCGCGGCGCTTGCCCTTCTGCATCGCCGCGATGCCGTACTTCATGCCGAGGAAGACGCCGGTGGCATTGATGCCCATCAGCCGGTGCCAGGCCGCCGTGTCGTAGAGGTCCTGTTCGGCCGAGCCCGAGATGCCGGCATTGTTCACCAGCACGTCGAGGCCGCCATGGACGGCCACGACGTCGTCGACGGTCTTCTGCCAACCGGCTTCGTCGGTGACGTCGAGATGCAGGTAGCGCGCCGTGCCGCCCGCCTTGGCGATCTCGGCGGCGACGGCCTCGCCTTCCTTGTCCAGCCTGTCGGCGATGACGACCGCCTTGGCGCCCTCGCGCGCCAGCAGGCGGGCCGTCGCCGCGCCCATGCCGCTCGCTGCGCCGGTCACCAGCGCCACCTTGCCCGTCATACGCATCGGTTCGCTCCTTTTTACTTTGCCCTCACGCCATCTTGAGGCCGACAATGCCGGCCACGATCAATCCGATCGAGACGATGCGCATGGTCGATGCCGAATCGCCGAACGCCAGGATGCCGACGGTGAAGGCGCCGACCGCGCCGATGCCAGTCCACACCGCGTAGGCGGTGCCCATGGGAATGACGCGCTGTGCCCACAAAAGTAGCGCGCCGCTCGCGGTCATGGCGACAACGGCGAAGATGATCCAGCCCGGGCGGGGCCCCTCGTCGGTCCAGCCGAGCTTGAGGCCCACTGGCCAGCCGATCTCGCAAATTCCCGCCAGAACCAGATAGAGCCACGCCATGAAAGTCACCCCATTGCTCGTGCACCGTCGTTGACGACGGCGTTACAGCCTGTAACGATCCGAGAATTGCACGCATCTTGCAGCATAGCGAGGGCGGCTGGGGAAGGATGTCCAAGACTTGGGAGCGTACCGATGAACGAACATGAATTGCGTGGCCTCATTGGGAAGGTGAAGGCCGGCAAGCTGTCGCGACGAGGATTCCTGCAGCGCATGACGGCCGTCGGCATCGCCGCGCCGACCGCCAGCCTGATCCTGATGCATTCAGGTGTGCCCATGGCGCAGCCTGCCTCGACCTACAAGCCGACCAAGGCTGGCGGCGGCGGCACCCTGAAGCTGCTGTGGTGGCAGGGGCCCACGCTTCTCAATCCGCATTTCGCCGTCGGCACCAAGGATCAGGACGGTTCGCGTCTGTTCTACGAACCGCTCGCAGCCTGGGACCCGGAGGGCAACCTCAAGACCAAGCTGGCGGCGGAGATCCCGACCCGCGAGAACGGCGGCCTCTCCGCCGACGGCACGTCGGTCACCTGGAAGCTGAAGCAGAACGTCAAGTGGCACGACGGCAAGCCGTTCACCGCCGACGACCTCATCTTCAACTGGGAATACGCCAAGGATCCGGCGACCGCGGCCTATACGATCGCCTCCTACCAGGACGTCAATGTCGAGAAGATCGACCAGTACACCGTCGTCGTGAAGTTCAAGAAGCCGACGCCGTTCTGGGCCGACGCCTTCGTGGGCACACGCGGGATGATCATTCCCAAGCACCTGTTCGCCGACTTCATCGGCGCCAAGTCGCGCGACGCCCCCACCAACCTCAAGCCGGTCGGCACCGGCCCCTACATGTTCAAGGATTTCAAGCCGGGCGACCTGGTCTCGGGCACGATCAATCCGAATTACCATCAGCCCAACAGGCCCTATTTCGACGCCGTCGAGATGAAGGGCGGCGGCGATGCCGTATCGGCGGCGCGCGCCGTGCTGCAGACCGGCGAATACGACTTTGCCTGGAACATGCAGGTCGAGGACGAAATCCTGTCGCGCCTGGAGAAGGGCGGCAAGGGCAGTGTCAAGGTGACGCCGGGCGGCAACATCGAGTTCTTCCTGATGAACACGACCGACCCGTGGACCGAAGTCGACGGCGAGCGGTCGAGCCTCAAGACCAAGCATCCGACGCTCAGCGATCCGGAAGTTCGCAAGGCCATTGCGCTGCTGGTCGACAACAAGTCGATCGAACAGCACATCTACGGCCGCACCGGACCGGCGACGCGCGACTATCTCTACGGTCCGGAACGCTACCGCTCCAAGGCCAATCCGATCGAGTTCAACATCGACAAGGCGAACGACATCCTGGAGAAGGCCGGCTGGAAGAAGGGCTCCGACGGCATCCGTGCCAAGGACGGCAAGAAGCTGAAATACGTCTACCAGACGTCGATCAACCAGCCGCGTCAGAAGACGCAGGCCATCATCAAGCAGGCGGCCCAGAAAGCCGGCATCGACATCGAGCTGAAGTCGGTGACGGCGTCGGTGTTCTTCTCGTCGGACGTCGCCAATCCCGACACCTACACCAAGTTCTATACCGACCTCGAGATGTACACGACGACCATGAACCAGCCGGATCCCGCGCTGCACATGCTCCAGTTCGTCTCGTGGGAGGCGGCCTCCAAGGACAACAAGTGGCAGGGCCGCAACATCACGCGGTGGCAGAGTCCGGAATGCGACAAGCTCTACCGGGAAACCGAGTCGGAACTGGATGTCGCCAAGCGCGCGGCACAGTTCATCAAGATGAACGACCTGGCGGTCCAGAACCACATCGTGCTGGGCATCGTGCAGCGACCGACCGTGTCGGCGCAGGCGCAGAAGCTGAACGCCCAGATCAGCGGCTGGGACAACAATACGTCCGACCTGTCGGACTGGTTCAAGGAGGCGTAGGCGACACGCCGTGTCATCCCGAGCGCAGCGAGGGACCTTTGCGATTTAGCGAAGGCTCCTTGGCTCAGCGTCACGAGATGACACGATTCTTGCAATAGGCAGCCAGCAACAGGCCAGCCCATGTCTCGTCAGTACATCATCCGCCGCCTTCTGATCGCCATCCCCAGCCTGCTCGGGATCAGCATCGTGCTGTTCGCCGTGCTTGCGATGGCGCCGGGCGATCCCTTCGAGGAGCTGGCGACCAATCCGGCCGTGCCGCCGGAGGTGCGCATGGCGCTGCGCGCCAAGTTCGGCCTCGATGATCCGATCTGGTCGCGTTACCTGCATTGGCTCGCCGCCATGCTGCAGGGCGACTGGGGCTTCTCCTTCGCCAGCCGGATGGACGTCGACAAGCTGATCCTGCAGCGTCTGCCGGTCACCCTGATCGTGATCGGCTCCTCGCAGATCCTCGCCATCCTGGTGGCGCTGCCGGTCGGCGTGCTGGCCGCCACCAAGCCCTATTCGGTGTTCGACCAGATCGCCAACACGCTGGCCTTCATCGGCTTCTCGCTGCCGACCTTCTTCACTGGCCTGTTGCTGATCCTGGTCTTCTCGATCCAGCTCGACTGGCTGCCCTTCGTCTACCGCTCGGACATCGAAGCCAAGGGCTGGCTGTTCTACTGGGAGCACATAAAGCAGTCGATCATGCCGGTCACCGTGCTGGGCCTGTTCCAGGGCGCCTCGCTGGTGCGCTATGTGCGCTCCTCGGTGCTCGACGTCATCCGGCTCGACTATGTGACCACGGCGCGCTCCAAGGGCATCGGCGAGCGCAAGGTCATCACCAAGCACGTGGTGCGCAATGCGCTTATCCCGGTGGTCACCCTGGTGGCCCTGCAGATGCCGATCGTGTTCGGCGGCGCCATCGTCACCGAGCAGATCTTCCGCGTCCCCGGGATCGGCTCGCTGCTGATCTCGGCCATGCTCGCCAACGACACGCCGGTGGTCATGGGCGTGACGTTCGTGTTCGCGTGCCTCGTCGTCCTCTTCAACCTCATTGCCGATATCCTTTATGGCTGGCTCGACCCCCGCATCGCTTTCCGCTGAAGCCCCGCGCGTCGCCGCGGCGGCCCCGCGCAAGAGCCGGCCCGTCACGCCGGCCCGCGAGGCCTGGCGGCGCTTCCGCCGGCACCGGCTCGCCGTGGCGAGCGGCGTCGTGCTGCTCGTCATGTTCGCCGCCGTGGCGCTCGGCCCCTTGATCTGGCCGGTGCCGATCAACGAGATCGATTTCACGGCCAAGCTGCAGGGGCCGTCCTGGGCCCATCCGCTGGGCACCGACGATCTCGGCCAGGACCTGCTGGCCCGTCTGCTCTATGGCGGCCGCATCTCGCTCGCCGTCGGCCTCGCCGCCATGTTCGTGGCGGTGTTCGTCGGTGTGCTGGTGGGGGCGCTGGCCGGCATGTCGAGCGGCCGGATGGACGCCATCCTGATGTGGCTCACCGACCTCTTCCTGTCGCTGCCGCAGTTGCCGCTGCTCCTGCTGGTGATCTACCTGTTCCGCGACACGATGAAGGGCATCTTCGGCGTCGAGGGGGGCGCCTTCATCCTGATCGTCATCGTGATCGGCGGCTTGCGCTGGATGCCGGTCGCGCGCCTGGTGCGCGCCCAGTTCCTCTCCTTGCGCGAAAAGGAGTTCGTCGAGGCGGCCCGCGCGCTCGGCGCTTCCAAGACCCGCCAGGTGGTCCAGCACATCCTGCCCAATGCCCTGGGCCCGGTGATCGTAGCCGGCACCATCGACGTTGCCGCCGCCATCATCGCCGAATCGACCCTGTCCTTCCTCGGCCTCGGTTTCCCGTCCGACGTGCCGACCTGGGGCAGCGTGCTGCGCGACGCCAAGGACTATCTCGACATCGCGCCGCATTGGGCGCTGTTCCCCGGTGCCGCCATCTTCCTGGCCGTGCTTGCCATCAACTTCATTGGCGACGGCTTGCGCGACGCGCTCGATCCGCGCCGGGTCCTCTGACGCGGGTGTAGCGTGGCCGAACCTCTTCTGGACATTCGCGGACTCAAAACCTGGTTCAAGACCGACGACGGCATGGTACGGGCCGTCGACGGCGTCGATCTCCATATCGACCGCGGCGAGACCCTGGGCGTCGTGGGCGAATCGGGCTGCGGCAAGACCGTGACGGCGCGCTCGGTGCTGAAGCTGATCGACATGCCGCCGGGCCGCTTCGAGGACGGCAAGATCCTGTGGCAGGGGCGGGACCTCATCCCGCTCGACCAGGCGGAGATGAACAAGATCCGCGCCAAGGAGATCGCCATCATCTTCCAGGAGCCGATGACCTCGCTCAACCCGGTCTATACGGTGGGCGATCAGATCGCCGAGGTGATCGAGCTGCACCAGAAGATGAGCCGCAAGCAGGCGCTGGTCGCCGCCGCCGAGATGCTGCGGCTGGTCAATATCCCCAACCCACAGCGCCGGCTCGACGACTACCCGCACCAGTTCTCCGGCGGCATGCGCCAGCGCGTGATGATCGCCATGGCGATGTCCTGCCAACCCAAGCTCCTGATCGCCGACGAGCCGACGACGGCGCTCGACGTCACCATCCAGGCGCAGATCCTGGAGCTGATGCAGGAGATGAAGGACAAGCTCGGCATGGCGATCATGCTGATCACCCATGCGATGGGCGTGGTGGCCGAGACCTGCCAGCGGGTGACGGTGATGTATGCCGGCAAGGTGGTCGAGGAGGCGCCGGTCGAGGCGCTGTTCGGCAATCCGCGGCATCCCTACACCCAGGGCCTGATCCGCTCCATCCCGCGCGTCGACCGCGCCGCGGAGAAGAAGCAGCGGCTGGAGGCGATCGCCGGCACCGTGCCGAGCCTGCTCGACCCGCCGCCCGGCTGCCGCTTCGCCTCGCGCTGCAAGTACGCCAAGGAGATCTGTACGCGGGCCATGCCGCCGCTCAAGGAAGTCGGGCCCGGCCATTTCGTGCGGTGCGTGCTGTGAGCGCCGCCGCGATGGGCAAGAGGGGCGGAGCGAGCGGCGAGACGCTGCTGTCGGTGCGCGATCTGCGCAAGCACTTCGCGATCAGGGGCGGCGTGCTCTCGCGCGTCGTCGACAAGGTCCATGCCGTCGACGGCGTCAGCTTCGACATCGGCGCCGGCGAGACGCTGGGGCTGGTGGGCGAATCGGGCTGCGGCAAGTCGACGACGGGCCGCTGCATCCTGCGCCTGATCGAGCCCAGCTCGGGCGAGGTGCTGTTCCAGGGCAGCGACGTCACCCAGATGAAGACCGATGCGCTGCGCGCCCTGCGCCGCGACATGCAGATCATCTTCCAGGACCCCTATGCTTCGCTGAACCCGCGGCTCACGGTCGGCGCGATCATCGGCGAGGCGCTCACCATCCACAATCTCGCGCCGACGCGGCAGGCCCACGAAGACCGCGTGGTGCAGCTGCTCGAGACGGTCGGCCTGCAGCCCGACCACATGCGGCGCTTTCCGCATGAATTCTCCGGCGGCCAGCGCCAGCGCATCGGCATCGCCCGCGCGCTCGCCGTCGAGCCCAAGCTGGTGATCTGCGACGAGCCGGTTTCCGCCCTCGACGTCTCGATCCAGGCGCAGGTCATCAACCTGCTCGAAGACCTGCAGGAGCAGTTCGGCCTCACCTACCTGTTCATTGCCCACGATCTCAGCGTGGTCGAGCACATCTCGACCCGGGTGGCGGTGATGTATCTCGGCCGCGTCGTCGAGATCGCGCCGTCGCGCGAGCTCTACGACAATCCGCTGCATCCCTATACCGAGGCGCTGCTCTCGGCGGTGCCGATCCCCGATCCGACGGTGAAGCGCAAGCGCATCATGCTGCAGGGCGACGTGCCCAACCCGATCCGTCCGCCCTCGGGCTGCCACTTCCACACCCGCTGCCCGATCGCCAAGCCCGACTGCGCCCAGCGCGTTCCGGAGTTGCGCGAGAGCAAGCCGGGGCATTTCGTGTCCTGCCACTACAGAGGCTAGAGACTCCTGCTGGGAGCGCGGCACTCAAGCGCGGGGGTTACCCGCGCGGAATGGCGCACTCATAGGCGCTAACTTACAAAGATTCCTCACCCTGAGGAGCGGCCGCAGGCCGCGTCTCGAAGGGTCGGCAACAGAAACGGTGCTTGTTCCTATCCTTCGAGACGGCCCTTCGGGCCTCCTCAGGATGAGGTCATTGATGGTCCACTCAACAGTAGGCGCCACTTCGCGCGAAGTAACCTTCGCGCATGAGTGGCGCGCTCCCAGCTTTGAGTCGAAATCACTGCACAGTGCCATGCGCCCACAGGCACTAGCGAAGCGGCGTCTCCTCACGGCATACTGCCCCGAACCATGATTACGGGGGCGTACCGAGCATGAGCGAGATTGGCAGACGACTGTTGCTGGCGGGCGTTGCCGCCGCTCCCTTCACCGGCTGGACGCGCATCGCCGACGCAGCGACTCCCAAGGACGCAGTCGTTTTCGCCAAGCAGATCGACGACATCGTGAGCCTCGATCCGGGGGAGTGCTACGAACTCTCGGGCGTCGAGATCTGCTCCAACATCTACGATCGCCTGCTGCGCTACGAAGCCGAGGACCTGAACAAGCTGGTGGGCGGCGTTGCCGAATCCTGGACCGTGTCGCCCGATGGCAAGACCTTTACGTTCAAGATCCGCCCCAACCTCAAGTTCCAGTCCGGCACGCCGGTGACGGCAGAGGATGCCGAGTTCTCCTTGCAGCGCGTCGTGCTGATGGACAAGACGGCGGCCTTCCTGCTCACGCAGTTCGGCTGGTCGAAGGCCAACGTGAAGGATCTCGTGAAGGGCAGCGGCGACACGCTTACGCTGAAGATCACCGAGGATTTTGCGCCGTCCCTGGTGCTGAACCTGATGACCTCGATCGTCGCCTCGGTAGTGGAGAAGAAGGCGGCGCTGGCCAACGAGAAGGGCGGCGACCTGGGCAACGGCTGGCTGAAGACCCAGTCGGCCTCGTCCGGTGCCTACCGGCTGGTCTCCTGGAAGGCCAACGAAAGCGTCACCTTGGAAGCCTTTCCCGGCTTCCGCCTGGGTGGACCACCGCTCAAGCGCGTGATCATCCGCCACGTGCCGGAACCGGCCTCGCAGCGCCTGCTGCTCGAGAAGGCCGACATCGACATCGCCCGCGACCTGACGCCCGACCAGATCAAGCCGCTGGCTGGCAATCCCAACATCAAGGTGCAGTCCTTCAAGGCCGCCAACACCTTCTACATGGGCTTGAACACGGGCTACGAGCCGCTGGGCAACGTCAAGGTCCGCCAGGCCATGAAGATGCTGGTCGACTACGAAGGCATGGTGAAGAGCTTCCTCGCCGGCCGCTTCGTCGTGCAGCAGAGCTTCCTGCCGGTCGGCTTCTTCGGCGCCATTCCCTACGCGCCCTTCAAGCTCGACGTGGCGAGTGCCAAGGCATTGCTGGCCGAAGCGGGCTACAAGGACGGCTTCGCGGTGAAGATGGCGGCGCCGAACTCTTCGCCCTGGACCGAGATCTCGCAATCGGTGCAGCAGACCATGGGCCAGGCCGGCATCAAGGTGTCGATCGAGCCGATGGAGCTGAAGGCGGTGATCGGCCAGTACCGGGCACGGGCGCACCAGATCGCCATGCTGTCCTGGGGGCCGGACTATTTCGACCCGCACACCAATGCCGACACCTTCGTGCACAACGCCGACAACTCCGACGCGCCCAAGAGCAAGCCGATTGCCTGGCGCAACAAGTGGTTCATTCCCGAGCTGACCAAGGAGATGCTGGCGGCGGCCAAGGAGCTGGATACGGCCAAGCGTGCCCAGCAGTACGAGGCGATGCAGAAGAAGGTGACGGACGAGGGGCCGTACATCTTCATGTTCCAGAACAACAGCCAGGTGGCGCGGCGCGACGCCGTGACGGGATTCAATCCCGGCATCACCGAGGACCTGAACTTCTATCGCACCATCCGGAAGTCCTGACGCGTTGAGCGTCTCGGCGACAGAAGAGGCGGCGGCCACCGTCACAGGAGGCGGTGGCGGCGAAAACCGGGCGTGGCGGCTCGCCAAACGGGCGGCGCGCACCCTGGTGTCCGTCGCGCTCACCTTCCTCGGCCTGACCTGCGTCACCTTCTTCATCGGTCGGGTGATCCCGATCGACCCGGTGCTGGCGATCGTGGGCGACAAGGCCTCGGCCGAGACCTATGCCCGCGTGAAAGCCGAGATCGGGCTCGATCAGCCACTCCCCGTGCAGTACTGGCGCTACCTGACCAAGGTGGTGCACGGCGATTTCGGCAACTCCGTCGTGACGTCGCGCCCGGTGCTGGAAGACATGCTGCAGGTCTTTCCGGCCACCCTGGAACTGGCGCTGCTCGCCCTGCTGATCGGTGTCGTGGCCGGCGTGCCGATGGGCGTGGTGGCGGCGACCCATCGCGGTCGCTGGCAGGACCAGGTGATCCGCTTCGTCTCGCTGCTGGGCTATTCCATCCCGGTCTTCTGGCTGGGGCTGGTCGGCCTGCTGCTGTTCTACGCCAAGCTCGGCTGGGTGGGCGGTCCGGGCCGGATCGATGTCGCCTTCGACGATATCGTGGCCCCGGTCACCGGCATGCTGACGATCGACAGCCTGCTCGCCGGCGAATACGAGGTGTTCTGGAACGCTGTCTCGCACCTGATGCTGCCGGCCTCCATCCTGGGCTACCTGTCGCTGGCCTACGTGGCGCGCATGACGCGCAGCTTCATGCTGGGGCAGCTCAAGCAGGAATACGTGCTGGCGGCGCTCGCCAAGGGGCTGTCGCCCTGGCGGGTCGTCTGGGTGCATGCGCTGGGCAATGTCTGGGCACCGCTGGTCACCGTCATTGCGCTCACCTTCGGCAGCCTGCTGGAAGGGGCGGTGCTGACCGAGACGGTCTTCGCCTGGCCTGGCCTCGGCCTCTACATGAAGAACTCCCTGTTCAATGCCGACCTCAACGCTGTGCTGGGCGGCACGATGGTGGTGGGCGTGGTCTATATCGGGCTGAACATGATCTCCGACCTGATCTATCCGATGGTCGATCCGCGCGCGCGGGACGAGTGATGGCGGCTGCTCCCGTTCCCGGTACAGCTCGCGCGTGGCTCCTCAGCGCCGCGCCGGCCAGCCGCACGCAGGCCCGTTGCGGCCGCTGGTATCGCGCCTGGCTCGACTTCCGCCGCAATCCGCTGGCCATGAGCGGACTGATCATCGTGCTGCTGCTGGTAGCGATGGCGGTCTTCGCACCGCTGATCGCCGACCGCGAGGCCGTCACGCGGCAGGTGCTGGAGAACCGGCTGCAGCCGCCGAGCTGGCAGCATCTCTTCGGCACCGACGAGCTGGGGCGGGACATCTTCGCCCGCGTGGTGTTCGGGGCGCGCATCACACTGATCATCGTCGCCATGGTCGGCATCATCGTCGTGCCGCTCGGCCTGCTGGTCGGCCTGCCGGCCGGCTACTTCGGCGGCGTGGTCGATTCGGTGCTGATGCGCATCACCGACATCTTCCTGGCCTTTCCGCGGCTGGTGCTGGCGCTGGCCTTTGCCGCAGCGCTGGGGCCGGGGATCGAGAATGCCGTGATCGCCATCGCGCTGACGGCCTGGCCGCCCTATGCCCGGCTGGCGCGTGTCGAGACGCTGACCCGAAGGCGGGCCGAGTTCATCCAGGC
>Ga0209933_1000797_pt1 | contig 45414 bp, 37 predicted proteins | sample ThiBiot_300_biof_FD_183944 | JGI IMG/M metagenome (GOLD analysis project Ga0209933, IMG submission 183944) | Wastewater bioreactor microbial communities from Cape Town, South Africa - Thiocy_cont_300_biof (SPAdes) | ecosystem: Engineered > Bioremediation > Thiocyanate > Unclassified | place...
TCGCGGGCCAGGCCCTGCATCAGGGCGCGCGCGACGCCGCCGCGGCGTTCCTCGGGCACCACCCAGATATCCTCGATGAAGATGCCGCGCGCCGCCGTCCAGACCGAGTAGTTGAAGGTGTAGAGCGCGAAGCCGACCGGCCGGCCGGCGCGTTCGGCGATCAGGGCGGCGAATTGCGGATGGGCGCCAAAGCCGTCGCGCGCCAAGGTCTGCGGCGTCGATTGGACGACGTCCGGCTCGTCCTCGTAGGTCGCGAGATCGAGCGAGAAGCGGTGTAGGGTCTCGACGTCGTCGACGGTGGCGGGCCGCACGACGACCTGTTCTGCGTTAGTCCTTATCTCAGCCGGCAAGATAGCCTCCGTCGACGGGCAGGATCGCTCCGGTGACGTAGCTCGCCGCCTCGGAACACAGGAAGACCACCGGCCCGGCCAGTTCTTCGGGCTCGCCGACACGGCGCATCGGCACGTGTTGCAGGAAGCCCGCCAGCCGCTTGGGATCGGCGCGGGTCACTTCGGTCATGGCGGTGGCGATGATGCCGGGCGCCAGCGCATTCACGCGCACCCCGTCGGCGGCGAGCTCGGTCGCCAGCGCCCGCGTGAATTGGGCCAGCGCCCCCTTGGATACGGGATAGACGCCGTTGCCGGCCGGCGCCACGAAGGCGTTGGTCGAGGCGATGTTCACGATGCAGCCCTTGGTGTTCTTGAGCTGCTCGACGAAGGCCATGGTGACGTTGAACGGTCCCTGGACGTTCACCTCCATGGTCCGCTCCCAGCGCTCGCGGCTGTCCGGCGCGACCAGGTTGCCACGCAGGAAGATGCCGGCATTGTTCACCAGGATCGAAATCGGCCCGACCAGCAGGGCGATGTCCTCGGCAAGCTTGCGGCAGCCTTCGGCATCGGTGACGTCGAGGGCATGGCCGCGCGCATCGCCGCCCGCCTTCACGATGCTGTCGGCAATGGTGCGCGCCGCCTCGAGATCGATGTCGGTGACGATCACGCGCGCCCCGGCACTGGCGAGGCCGCGGGCGATGGCGGCGCCGTTGCCGCGGCCGGCCCCGGTGACCAGGGCGAGCCGCCCGGTGAGCATGTCCTTCATGCGCCACCTTCCGCCAGGGATTGCCGCGCCGCCGCCAGGGCCTCGCGGATCGCCGCTTCGTCGCCGACATGGTTGGCGAGCAGCAGGATCAGCCGCGCGTCCAGCGCACGGCACTGCGCGTCGTCGAGATCCTTATGCGCGTCGACGATGGCGTTGTAGATCTCGTCCGGCCGCGCGAGGTTGAGGGTGCGCCGGAGCGCTCCGGTCGAACCGGCAGCGGAAGTGTCGTCTGACATGCTGGCTCCTTCTGCCCCTCTGGCTCATAGCCCCTGGCTTAAAGCCTTGGCCCTCAGCCGTTTTTCTCAGCCGTTCCCCGTGGCTCGCCGCAGGGCGGCGGCGATCGCCGCCGGATCGTAGCGGCGCCAGCGGGCCGCGATATAGCGGTCCGGACGGATCAGGTAGGTCGTCCCCGGCTGGGCGTCGTAGCGTTGCCGCGCCAGCCCCTCTGTGGAAACGCGGATGCCGGTCAGCCGTTGCGGCAGGGAACCGAACTCGAAGTCGCGCTCGGCGAAGGTGAGAAGGCTGAAATCGGGCCCAATGCGGTCGACCAGCCAGGGGCCCCGCTCGCCGTCCAGCGGCGCGTCGATCATGGCCCGGCCGGGCGCCGGGCCGCGCCGCCAGTTGGCGTCAGGGTCGCTATCGCCGTCCGGCGTGTCGAGCCCGGACTCGTGGAGGGTCGGCACCGACAGGCGGCCGCTGTTGATCAGGGCGCGGGCGAACGGGAAGTCGCGCGCCAGCGCCAGGGTGGCGTCGCGGAAGGCCCGCGAGGCCGGGAACTTGGGCGTGATGAAGTCGGTGCTGCGGGTCGAGTTCAGGATGTTCTCGCGCGAGGCAGCGCGCCGCTCGCTGCAGTAGCTTTCCAGCAGGCGCTCGGGCGCGGCCTTCTCGAGGACCAGCGCGAGCTTCCAGGCGAGATTGTCGACGTCGGCGATCGCGCCGTTGCCGCCGCGCGCCCCGAAGGGCGACACGACGTGGGCGGCATCACCGGCGAAGATCACACGGCCGTGCAGGAAGCGCTCCATCATGCGGCAGGTGAAGGTGTAGACGCTGGTCCATTCGTGCTCCCAGCGCGCCTCGGGACCGAACATCTGACGCAGCCGGCAGTCGACATTCTCCGGCTTCTTCTCCGCCTCGGCGTCGGCGTCGCGGCCGAGCTGGAAATCGACGCGCAGGATGTTGTCGGCCTGGCGGTGCAGCAGCACCGAGTTGGTGGGATGGAACGGCGGATAGAACCAGAAGCGCCGCTCCTTGGGCAGCTCGCTCAGGAGCCGGATGTCGGCGATCAGGAACTGGTCGTGGAAGACCTCGCCGGGATAAGGCAGGCCCAGCATGTGGCGCACGGGGCTGCGAACGCCGTCGCAGGCGACCAGCCAGTCGGCCTCCAGTGCATAGCGGCCGTCCGGCGTCTCGACCTCGACCGTCACGCCGTCGCTCTGTGGCGTCACGGCGACGACCTTGTTGCGGAAGCGCAGGTCGATCGCGGGCTCGGCCAGGCAGCGCTCGAAGAGATACTCCTCGACGTAATATTGCTGCAGGTTCACGAAGGCCGGGAATTTCTGCCCCGGCTCGGGCTGCAGGTTGAAGCGGTAGATCGGCTTGTCACCGAGATAGACCTCGCCCTGCTCCCAGGTGATGCCCTTCTCGACCATGCGGCTCGCGATGCCGAAGCGGTCCCAGATTTCGAGACTGTGCTTGGCCTGGCAGATCGAGCGGCTGCCGAGGCTCACCGTATCGTCCTCGTCGAGGATTACCGACGGCACACCGCGCTGCGCCAGCGAGAGCGCCAGGGTCGGCCCCGCCATGCCGGCCCCCACGATCACGACCGGCCGCCGCTCGGCCTTGCCGTCGAGCTCGGCCGGCCGGCGATAAGAATAGTGGCGATAGGTGTAGGAGCTCATCGCAGGACCACCGTCATCGGACCGCGGGTCTCCAGACCCGCATCATGACAATGAGCGGGCCAGAAGGCCCGCGGTCCGCAGACATGATCAGCCCGCCTTCTCCAACGCCGCCCACATCTCCACGTCGCGTTCGGCGGTCCAGATGCGCGGATGGTCGAGGCCCTTGGCTTCGTCGTAGGCGCGCGAGACGTCGAACGGCATGCAGTGCTCGAAGATCACCCAGTTGCCGTAGCGCGGCTGCAGCGCCGCCATCGCCTTGTCGTAGGCCTGCTTCAGCGAGTCGCCGGCAGCGGCGCTGGCGGAAACCGCCTTGTAGAGGTCGCTGAGGAAGGCCTGCGTACCGGCAATCCCCTCCTCGACCGCCGACTCGCCCATCAGCGCGTCGCCGCGCCCCGGCACCAGGGCCAGCGGTTTCAGGTCGCGCAGCTTCTGCAACGTGTCGGGCCAGTCCTTGTAGTGGGCGTCACCAGCGTAGGGCGTGGCGCCATACTCGACGAGGTCGCCGCTGAACAGCGTGCGCTCCTCCGGCAGCCAGACGATGGTGTCGCCCTTGGTGTGGCCGCGACCGGCATGGACGATGTCGACCTGCAGCTTGCCCAGCCACAGGGTCATGCGATCGTTGAAGGTGATGGTGGGCCAGGTCAGGCCGGGCACGGTTTCGACGGCCTGGAACAGGCGCGGAAAGCGCTGGACCTCGGACTTGTAGTCCTGGGCGCCGCGCTCGACGATCATCTCGCGTGTCGCCTCGCTGCAGATGATGTGCTCGGGATGGTAGCCGCTGGCACCCAGCACGCGCACCGCATGGTAATGCGACAGCACCACGTACTTGATGGGCTTGTCGGTGACGGTGCGGATGCGTTCGATGACCTGCTCAGCCATCTTGGGTGTCGCCTGCGTGTCGATCACCATCACCGCATCGTCGCCGACCACAATACCGGTGTTGGGATCGCCTTCGGCGGTGAAGGCATAGGCATGCTCGGACAGCCGGCTGAAGGTGATCTTCTTGTCCGCCATGTCCGCCTGCGAGGCGAAAGCCTTGGCCATCGTCATCCCCCTGTTGCTCGCTGTTCCGCGATCCGACCCTAGTGCGGCTCGCGCGCAAAGGGAACCGTCTCGCCGCGCACATATCCTCTCCTTCCCATTCAAATGCTAGGGAGTGGACACTGCGCTCATCAGTCCTCTCCCACGCAGTGGGAGAGGAAGGGACCCGTTGCGCAGCAGCGGGGAGGTGAGGGCGTGGATCACGGCGACGATGTGCGGGTTGGCAGGCCCTTGACCCACCTCACCTACCCCATGCTGCGCATGGGGCCCCCTCCTCTCCCCCCACTCCGCGGCTTGTCCCAAGCCGCTACATGGGCGGAGAGGACGCCTGAACGATGTTTGAACACGGCAGCGCGTCGCAGCTTGTAACCAAGCCGCTTCACGGGAGAGGAGAAGAGATGATCAATCCGTCCCGAACTTGTGGTAGTCGGCGCGATCGCCAGTCCGTACCGTCACCTCGAAGGCGTCGTTGTCGCGTTCCATGCGCAACCTGACGGCCGTGCCGGCCGGTCCGCTGCTCCAGAGCTTGCGGTAGAGGTCGGCGAGGTCGTCCAGCACGTCGTCGTTCAAGGCGTGCAGGACGTCGCCGCGCTGCAGACCGGCACGATCGGCCGGGCCGCCGTCGAAGATGCCGCTGACCACGAGCTGCCCCATATACTCGAGCGTATAGACGCCGAGCCAGGGCCGGGCCGGCGTCGACAACCGGCCGGTCGAGACCAGCTCGTGGAAGATCGGCTTCAGCCGGTTGATCGGCACGTACATGTTGCCGGGAAAAGCCGGTGCCCCCGGCCCCAGCGCCTCCGGCACCAGCAGCGAGCCGACGCCCAGCAGATCGCCGTCGAGGCCGATCAGCGCCGAGCCGCCCCACAGCGGATAGGCCGGCACGGTGAAGATGGCGTTGTCGAGAAGATACTCCCAGTAGCCGGCGAACTCGCGGCGGCCCGCGACCTTGATCTTGAGCGTCGCCTTGGCGCCGCCCAGCCCCGCGGCATAGGCTTCGCTGCGCAACATCAGCGAATCGGAGTCGCCGAAGCGCAGCGGCCGGTGGCCCATGGGCACGTCGGTACGGACCAGGCCGAAGCCGCTTTCGTAGTCGTAGCCCACGATATGTGCCGGCAGGTCGCGCCCGTCGATGTCGGTGATCGTCACCGTATCGGCTTCCATGATCAGGTAGCCGATGGTGACCACGAGCCCCTCGTCGTCCAGCAGGATGCCGTGACCTTCACGCTCCGTGCCCAATGTCCGGGCGGTGCGGCGGTCGGCCGGAATCGTCGTCCTGACGCCGACCACGGCTGGCAGCGCCGCCCGGACGGGGGGCGGCAGATTGGTGCCGTCGCTGCCCGGCGTCTGGGCGACCACGTGCTCCTGGCCGGGCAACGGCCAATGGCCGCCGCCATTCGTGGAACCGTTCAGTCCTCGGGCCATCCGCACACCTCCCGCGCGCATCAAGCGATTTCCAACCAAGGGGAACAGCGCAAGCGGTTCCCCTTGGTTGGAAACGCCTTGTTTCCCGCATCTCCGACTTCGGCATTACCCATTCGGCTCAGTCCAGCCGGATGGGTTATGCCCTGGAGCGCTTCCACAGCCTTCTAAAGATAGGCGTCTGCCGTCCCGATTGCTATATGACGGTTCATGGCGCCCCCCGCCGATCCGTTCGAAATCACCGACGAACCCGTCCCGGACCAAGCCGCGCCGGCGCGGCGAGCCGTTGCGTCCACCGCCCATCTCGACGGGCTGAACGAGGAGCAGCGCCAGGCCGTCACCCATGCCGGCGGCCCGCTGCTGGTGCTGGCCGGCGCCGGCACCGGCAAGACCCGCGTGCTGACGACCCGCATCGCCCATCTCCTGCTCACCGGCCAGACGCGGCCCTCGCAGGTGCTGGCCGTCACCTTCACCAACAAGGCGGCCCGCGAAATGCTCGACCGCGTGGCGAGCCTGATCGGCGGCGCCGCCGACGGCATGTGGCTCGGCACCTTCCATTCGGTCGGCGTGCGCGTGCTGCGCCGCCATGCCGAGCTGATCGGGCTCAAGAGCAACTTCACCATCCTCGACACCGACGACCAGACGCGGCTGATCAAGCAGCTTCTGCAGGCCGAGGGGATCGACGACAAGAAATGGCCGGCCCGCATCCTGTCGAGCATCATCCAGCGCTGGAAGGACCGCGCGCTGACGCCTGACAAGGTGTCGGCCGACGATGCCGGCGAGTTCGCGGGCGGCCGCGCCGGCGACATCTACCGCCAGTACCAGGCGCGGCTGGCCGAGGTGAATGCCGTCGATTTCGGCGATCTCGTGATGCATTGCGTCACCCTGTGGCAGACGCATCCGGATATCCTCGCCCTCTATCATAGCCGGTTCCGCCACATCCTGGTCGACGAGTATCAGGACACCAACGTCGCGCAGTATCTCTGGCTGCGCCTGCTCGCCCAGGGCACGCCGAACGTCTGCTGCGTCGGCGACGACGACCAGTCGATCTACGGATGGCGCGGCGCCGAGGTCGGCAACATCCTGCGCTTCGAGAAGGACTTCCCCAACGCCACCATCGTGCGCCTGGAGCGCAATTACCGTTCGACGCCGCACATTCTGGCCGCCGCATCGCACCTGATCGCCCATAACGAGGGCCGGCTGGGCAAGACCTTGTGGACCGAGGCCAAGGAGGGTGAGCGCATCTCGCTGCGCGGCGTGTGGGACGGCGACGAGGAGGCCCGCACGATCGGCGAGGAGATCGAGGCGCTGCAGCGCGACAAGCACAAGCTCTCGCAGATCGCCATCCTGGTACGCGCCGGCTTCCAGACCCGCGAGTTCGAGGAACGGTTCATCACGCTCGGCCTGCCCTACCGCGTGATCGGTGGCCCGCGCTTCTACGAGCGCCAGGAGATCCGCGACGCGCTGGCCTACTGCCGCGTCACCGTCCAGCACGACGACGACCTCGCCTTCGAGCGCATCTACAACACGCCGCGCCGCGGCCTGGGCGAATCGGCGCTGCGCACCTTGCGCCTGATCCAGCGCGCCCAGAAGGTCTCGCTGTTCGAGGCGACGCGCCGGGCGCTGGAGACCGACGAGCTGAAGGCCCGGCCGCGCAAGGCGCTGGGCGACCTGGTGCGCAGCTTCGAGCGCTGGCGCGGCATGCTGGACGGCATGAACCATGTCGAGGTGGTGGAAACCCTCCTCGAGGAGTCGGGCTACACCGACATGCTGCGCATGGACCGCTCGGTCGAGGCCGAGGGCCGGCTGGAGAACCTGAAGGAACTGACCAACGCGCTGCAGGAGTTCGACACCCTGCCGGCCTTCCTGGAGCATGTCGCGCTACTCACCGACAATGCCGAGAAGTCGAACGGCGACATGGTGAGCGTCATGACCCTGCATGCCGCCAAGGGGCTGGAGTTCGACACGGTGTTCCTGCCGGGCTGGGAGGAAGGGCTGTTCCCCAACCAGCGTGCCCTCGACGACAAGGGCCTGGCGGGCCTCGAGGAAGAGCGGCGGCTGGCCTATGTCGGGCTGACCCGGGCGCGCAAGCGCGCCTACGTCTCCTTTGCCGCGAACCGCCGCGTGTTCAACCAGTGGCAGGCCGCCATCCCGTCGCGCTTCCTGCGTGAGCTGCCGACCGACCGGCTGGCCGAGAGCAGCGACGCCGGCCTCTACGCCACCTACTCGGCCGGCCATCACGGCGGCCTGCGCGAACAGGCGAGCGGCTTCGACTACGAGAGCCTCGGCGTCTCCTCGGCGCGGCGCCCGCGCTGGCGCGACGAGACGGCCGACGACCGGCGCGCCGTCGAAGGCGACAAGCTCGATCTCAGCGTCGGCCAGCGCGTCTTCCATCAGAAGTTCGGCTACGGACGCATCGTCGCCATGGACGGCAACAAACTCGACATCGAATTCGAGAAGGCCGGCGCCAAGAAGGTGCTCGACAGCTTCGTCGAAGCGGCCTGACAAGACAAAAATCGGGAGGAAAGATACACCATGCTTCGCCGCTCAGCCCTTGTTCTTGGCCTCGCCTTGGTCGCGCCGGCGGCCTTTGCCCAAACCGGCAATCCCTCCGGCAAGGTGACGGTGGTCACCTCCTTCTCCAAGGACGTCACCGACCCGATCAAGAAGGCCTTCGAGAAGGCGGTGCCGGGCGCGACCCTGGAGGTGCAGAACCGCAACACCAATGCCGGCGTGAAGTTCCTCGAGGAGACCAAGGCCAACAACCAGGTCGACCTCTTCTGGGCCTCCGCACCCGACGCCTTCGAGGTGCTGAAGGGCAAGAAGCTGCTGGCCGCCTACAAGCCCAAGGCCACCGGCATCGCCGACAAGGTCGGCTCCTATCCGGTGAACGACAAAGACGGCTTCTATTCCGGCTTCGCCGCGTCGGGCTACGGCATCATGTGGAACGAGCGCTACGTGAAGGCCAACAAGCTGCCCGCGCCCAAGGAATGGCAGGACCTCGCCCAGGCGCCGTATTTCGATCACGTCTCGATCTCCGCGCCGTCGCGCTCGGGCACGACGCACCTCACCGTCGAGACCGTCCTGCAGGGCGAAGGCTGGGACAAGGGCTGGCGCACCTTGAAGGACATCTCGGGCAACCTGCGGCAGGTCACCGACCGCTCGTTCGGCGTGCCCGAGGCGGTGAACTCGGGCCAGGTCGGCTACGGCATCGTGATCGACTTCTTCGCCTTCTCCTCGCAGGGCGCGGGCTTCCCGGTGAAGTTCGTCTATCCTTCGGTGACGACCCTGGTGCCGGCCAATGTCGGCGTCGTCGCCAACGCCCCCAACAAGGCGGGCGCCGAAGCCTTCATAGAGTTTCTGCTGTCGCCGGCCGGCCAGGAGGTGCTGCTGGAGCCGACGATCCGCCGCCTGCCGGTGCGGCCCGACACCTATGCCAAGGCGCCGGCCGACTACCCCAACCCGTTCAAGGACAAGAACCTGCAGGGGCTGCTGACCTTCAACGCCGAACTCTCCGAAAGCCGTACCGCCGCCGTCGACACCTTGTTCGACCAGCTGGTCACCTTCCAGCTCGAGCCGCTCAAGGCCGTCACCAAGGTGCTGCACGAGGTCGATGCCGCGCTCGCCAAGAAGGACAACCCCCAGGCGCGCGCCCTCGCCAAGGAAGCGCGCGACCTGATCGCCGCCATGCCCATCACCGAAGCCCAGGCCGCCTCCCCCGAGATCAAGGCCGCCTTCACCGGCGGCAAGGAGAAGTCGGCCCGCCAGGCCGAACTCGAACAGCAATGGTCGGCCTTCGCCAAGGAGAAGTACGCCGCCGCCAAGACCAAAGCCGACGAGGCCCTGAAGCTGGCGCGATAGTGCTGCTCTCATACAGTCCTCTCCGCCGCTTCGCGGCTTGTAACCAAGCCGCTGTACCGGGGGAGAGGAAGGGACCCGTTGCGAAGCAACGGGGAGGTGAGGTGGTGTGGATCACGGGCGTGATGTGCGCGTTGAAAGTTCCTCGACCCACCTCACCTCCCCCACGCTACGCGCGGGGCCCCTTCCTCTCCCCCCACTCCGCGGCTTGTTCCAAGCCGCTACGCGGGCGGAGAGGACGGTAATGAGCATGACCCGCTCCCCCGGCCAGATCGCCCTCGCGCTGGCGATCGCCCTGTTTCTCGGTGTCTTCCTGCTCGTGCCGGTGGCGACGGTCGTCTATGTCGCCTTCACCGAGAAGGGCGGCGGTGGGCTCACCCTGGTCAACTTCCTCGATTTCGGGCGCACCGACCTCTTCGTGCGCTCCTTCTGGAACTCGGTCTATGTCTCGGCGATGACGGTCGTCTGGGCCTCCGCGCTGGCCCTGCCGCTGGCCTATCTCACGACGCGCTTCGAGTTCCGCGGCGCCATGCTGGTGCAGACCCTGGGCTTCCTGCCGTTGATCATGCCGCCCTTCGTCGGCGCGGTGGCGATGCAGCTCCTGTTTGGCCGCAACGGCACGGTCAACCTGCTGCTCGACGAGTGGTTCGACTTCAAGATCGGCTTCATGGAAGGGTTGAACGGCGTCATCTTCCTGCAGGCCATCCACTACTTCCCCTTCATCCTGGTCAATCTCTCGGCCGCGCTGCGCAACATCGACCGCAGCATGGAGGAAGCCGCGCAAAATCTCGGCTCGCACGGGCTGCGCCTGTTCCGCCGCATTGCGCTGCCGCTGGCCCTGCCCGGCTACATCGCCGGCGCCAGCCTGGTCTTCGTCAAGGTGTTCGACGACGTCGCCACGCCCCTGCTGCTGAACGTCAAGGAGATGTTGGCGCCGCAGGCCTATCTGCGCATCACCTCGATCGGCATCGACGATCCCATGGGCTATGTGATCTCGGTGGTGCTGATCGGCGTCGCCGTCGCCACCATGTGGGCCACCGCGCTGGTGATGAAGGGCAAAGACTACGCCACGACCCAGCGAGGCGGTGGCGGCTTGGCCCGCCGGCAGCTCAAGCCGCGCGAGCAGGCCCTGGCCTATGCCGTGGTGATCGGAATCCTGCTGCTGGTGCTGGCGCCGCATGTCGGGCTGGTGCTGCTGTCCTTCGCCACGGTCTGGTCGTACAGCCCGCTGCCCGACGGCTATACGCTGGCCCACTATGCCCGCGTGCTGGGCGACAGCTCGGTCTACATCAAGAACACGCTGCTCTATTCCAGCCTTGCCGCCGCCATCGACGTGGTGATCGGCGGCGCCATCGCCTATCTGGTGCTGCGCACCCGCCTGCCCGGCCGGCAGTGGCTGGACTGGGCTGCCAGCACGGCACTCGCCGTGCCGGGCGTGGTGCTGGGCATCGGCTACCTGCGCGCCTTCTACGGCGTGAAGCTGCCCGACGGCACGCCGGCACGCCGCTCGCCGCGCTCTGGATCGTGATCGTGCTGGCGATCGCCATCCGCCGCCTGCCCTATGCGCTGCGGGCCGCCTATGCCGCGCTTCAACAGATCTCGGTGTCGCTCGAAGAGGCAGCGGAGAACCTCGGGGCCACCAAGGCACGCACGGTGCGCCGTATCGTCGTGCCGCTGATGACCGGCGGGCTGCTGGCCGGCTTCGTCACCAGCTTCGCCACGGCGGCCGTCGAGCTGTCGGCGGTGCTGATGCTGGTGCAATCGAATTCCGACGCGCCGCTCGCCTACGGCCTCTATGTGCTGATGCAGACCCCGGCCGGCCGCGGCGCCGGCGCGGCGCTGGGCGTGATCGCGGTGATCATCGTGGCGGTCTGCATGTGGCTGTCGCAACTGGCGGTCGACCGCTCGCAACGCGCGCGCGGCCTCGACCAATGACGGAGACGAGCATGTCCCCACCGGTCCCCGCGCAGGCGCCCGCTGCCAAGGCAACGGGCATCGAGATCAGCGGCGTCAACCTCTCCTACGGCACGACGCACGTGCTGAAGAACGTCGACCTCTCGATCCGGCCTGGCGAGTTCTTCGCCTTCCTGGGTCCCTCGGGCTGCGGCAAGACGACGTTGCTGCGCCTGATCGCGGGCTTTGCCCAGGCCGAAACCGGCCAGGTCCTGCTCGACGGCCGGGACGTGGCGCCGCTGCCGCCCTGGAAGCGCGATGTCGGCATGGTGTTCCAGAGCTATGCGCTGTGGCCGCACATGACGGTGGCGAAGAACGTTGCCTTTGGCCTGGAGGAACGCCGCCTGCCGCGCGCCGAGATCGCGCGCCGCGTCAGCCGAGCCCTCGAGCTGGTCGGCCTCGCCGACTATGCCGAGCGGCGGCCGGCGCAGCTTTCCGGCGGCCAGCAGCAGCGCGTGGCGGTGGCCCGCACCGTGGCCATCGAGCCCAAGGTGCTGCTGCTCGACGAACCGCTCAGCAACCTCGACGCAAAAATGCGGGTCAGCGTGCGGCGCGAGCTGCGCACCCTGCAGCAGCGGCTCGGCCTCACCACCATCTTCGTCACCCACGACCAGGAAGAAGCCAACACGATCTGCGACCGCATCGCCGTCATGGAAGCCGGCACCATCCGCCAGGTCGGCACGCCGATGGAGCTCTACGAGAAGCCCGCCAATCTCTTCGTGGCAAACTTCCTGGGCTCGGCCAACATCCTGAGCGACGCCCCGGGCCTGGTCGTGCCGGCTGGCAAGCGCCTGGTCTTCCGCCCCCAGCACGCCACCTTGGCGTCGCCCGACAGCACCACCTTGCGCGGACCGGTGACGCACCGCGAGTTCCTCGGCGCCACGGTGCGCTACGGCGTGCAGATCGGCGCCAGCGAGATCCTGATCGAGACGCCGTTCCAGTCGGGCAACGAACTGCGCGCCGTCGGCGACACGGTGGGCATCGCCCTGCCCCCCGAGCGCATGCTCTATCTTCCGGCCTGAGTGCCCCAACAAAAGGGGCTATCAGTTTCGCATTTTCATCTTGTTCTCTTCGTCCGCGTCATCGCGGGATGAGAGCATGCGGACCTATGCGCAGTGAAGGGGACCTGAGGTGCTGGCGGATAGTCCCCAATGCTAGTGGGTCAACCTCTTGGGCAAGCGGTCGATCTCTTCCTCGATCTTCCGTCGAGCATAGGCATCGCCTTTCAGCCATTCACCGGTGATCAGTTCAGGCATGAAGGGCGGGCGTCGGCCCCTGCAGGCCGCCCGGTCAACAGCCGCCAGCCGATCAAGCAGTTTGCGCAGTCCAACCAAGTCGCCGGAAACGTTTGGGTTCGTCATTGGCTCTCTCCGCGCCATTCGGCGCAAGCAGTCTCGCGCGAATTCCCCCTGCTCTCAACCCAGCATCCTCTTCGTGGCGAACTTCCTGGGCTCGGCCAACATCCTCGCCGACGCACCCGGCCTGGTCGTGCCGGCCGGCAAGCGGCTGGTTTTCCGGCCACAGCACGCCACCCTATCGTCGTCGGACAGCGCGACCTTGCGCGGAGACACCGTTCCAGTCGGGCAGCGAGCTGCGCACTGTCGGTGACACAGTCGGCGTCGCCCTGCCCCTCGAGCGCAGGCTTTACCTACCAGCTTGAACTGGGACCGCGGGCCTCCCGGCCCGCATTCATGAGCGGCACTTCGCGCGAAGTAACCTTCGCGCTTGAGTGCCGCGCTCCTAGCGAAGACGCACATGGCTGGGAGCGCGCGACTCCAGTCGCGCTCATCGGGTCGTCATTAAGAAGACAAAGGCCTCAAGCGAAGGCCGGAACCTCGCTGTCGCACACCACCAGGCGCTCGATGAAGCCTGCCATATAGGCCTTCATCTCCTGGTGGACCGGGCTCGCCTGGTAGCGGTCATGGGCCGCCGAGTCGGCGAAGGCGCCGATCACGGCGTGGCCGAGCCCGTCCGAGCGGTCGGCGATGTTGGGTTCGAAGGCATAGCCCACCACGCCGTCGCATTCCGCTTTGATCCGCTGGCAATAGTGCTGCACCCGCGCCTCGAAGGCGGCATCGGCGGCGGCGCTCAGGCGCAGCATCACGACATGCAGGAACATCAGACTCCCTTTTTCTCGGCGCGCGTCATAGCCAGCCAGCCGCGGGCCAGCAGGCCCATGATGCCGTCGCGGAACAGCAGGACACAGAGGACGAAGATGGCGCCCTGCACGATCAGCACCCACGAGCCCAAGGGCGCCAGGTAGTTCTGTAGCGACACGAAGGTGAGCGCGCCCACCAGCGGACCGAACACCGTGCCGATGCCGCCCAGCAGCGCCATCAGCACCACCTCGCCATTGGCGTGCCAGTGCACGTCGGTCAGCGAGGCCACGCCCACCACCAGCACCTTGAGGCCACCGGCGAGGCCGGCAACGGCGGCCGACAGGGTGAAGGCGAGCAGCTTGTAGTGCGAGACGGAGTAGCCCAGCGAACGGGCCCGCTGCTCGTTGTCGCGCACCGAGCGGATCACTTCGCCGAACGGCGAATTCAGCACCCGCAGCACGAAGGCGTAGCCCACCACGAACACCACCAGGGTGAAGTAGTACATGGACATCGTGCTCTCGAGGTCGACCAGCCCGAAGAGCTTGCCGCGCGGCACGCTTTGCAGGCCGTCCTCGCCACCGGTGAAGCGCGCCTGGACCGCGATGAAGTAGACGAGCTGCGAGAGGGCCAAGGTGATCATGGCGAAGTAGATGCCCTGGCGGCGGATCGCGATCGCCCCGAACACAAAGCCCAGCAGGCCGCCGGTGAGCACGCCCGCCAGCAGGCCGACCTCCGGCGTGGCGCCGAGCGATTTCATGACCAGGCCCGTCGCATAGGCGGCGGCCCCGAAGAACGCGGCATGGCCGAACGACAGCAGGCCGACATAGCCGACCAACAGGTTGAAGGCCGCGGCAAACAGCGCGAAGCACAGCACCTTCATCAGGAAGGTGGGATAGAAGAACCACGGCGCCGCCACCGCCGCCACGGCGAGGGCTGCCATCGCAAGGACCATTGCCCGGCGACCGAGCTGCACCGGTTCGCGGGTGGCTTCGGCGGCCAGCACGTTCTGGACCTGCAAGGGCTTGCCGAACAGGCCGGCCGGCTTGATCAGCAGCACCAGCACCATGATGACGAAGATCGCGAGGTTGGCCGCCTCGGGATAGAACACCTTGGTCAGGCCCTCGATCACGCCGAGGCCGAGGCCGCTGACGACCGCGCCCAGGATGGAACCCATGCCGCCGATCACCACGACGGCGAACACCACGACGACCAGGTTGGAGCCCATCAGCGGGCTCACCTGGTAGATCGGCGCGGCGATCACGCCAGCCACCGAGGCCAGCGCCACGCCCAGCGCATAGGTGAGCGTGATCAGCAGCGGCACGTTGATGCCGAACGAGCCGACGACCACGGGGTTCTCGGTGGCGGCGCGCAGGGTGGCGCCGACGCTGGTCTTCTCGATCAGCAGCCAGACCGCAAGGCACAGCACCAGCGAGATCACCACCGCCCAGCCGCGATACCAGGGCAAAAACATGAAGCCGAGATTGATGCCGCCGGTCAGCGCCTTGGGAATGCTGTAGGGCAGGCCCGAGACGCCGTAGGCCTGGCGCAGGGCGCCCTCGATCAGCAGCGCGATGCCGAAGGTCAGCAGCAGGCCGTAGAGATGGTCCATGCGGTAGGTGCGGGAAATCAGCAGCCGCTCGGTCACGACGGCGAAGGCCGCCATGATCAGCGGCACCAGCACCAGCGCCGCCCAGTAATTGACGCCGGCATATTTCAGCAGCATCCAGGCCAGGAAGGCGCCGGCGGTGTACTGCGCGCCATGGGCGAAGTTGATGATGTTGAGCAGGCCGAAGATGACGGCAAGCCCGATCGACAGCAGGGCGTAGAACGAGCCGTTGATCAGGCCCAGCAGCAACTGGCCGAAGAGCACCGTGGACGGCACGCCGAAGATATCGAACACTGAAGCTTCCTCCCCCGACTCCGCCCTCAAACACCAAGGCGGCGTGCGATCCGTTCCGGATCCTTGCGCGCTTCTGCAGCCGACAGCCGGTCGACTACGGCGCCGTGCTCCATGACGTAGTGGCGATCGGCCACCCGGGTCGCGAACCGGAAGTTCTGCTCGACCAAGACAATGGTGAAGCCGCGCTCCTTCAGCACACGAATCGCCTGGCCGATCTGCTGCACGATGACCGGGGCCAGCCCCTCGGTCGGCTCGTCGAGCAGGATGAGCTCAGCGCCGGTGCGCAGGATGCGGGCGATCGCCAGCATCTGCTGCTCGCCGCCCGACAGGTTGCCGCCGGAGCTGGCGCTGCGTTCCTTCAGGTTGGGGAACAGGGTGTAGATCTCTTCCAGCGACATGCCGCCCTCGGCCAGGCGCGGCGGCAGCAGCAGGTTCTCCGTGACGTTGAGGCTGCGGAAGACCGCCCGCTCCTCGGGGCAATAGACCACGCCCAGCCGCGGGATGCGGTGCGCCGCCATGCCGACAGTCTCCTGCCCGTTCAGGCGGATCGAGCCGCGGCGCCGTTCCAGGATGCCCATGATCGCCCGCAAGGTGGTGGTCTTGCCGGCGCCGTTGCGGCCCAGAATGGTGACGAGCTCGCCGCGATTCACCTCCATGTCGACGCCATGCAGAATGTGCGATTCGCCGTACCAGGCGTTGAGGTCCTTGATCGCCAGCATCACGCGGCTTCCTCATCCGAGTCCGAGCCCATATAGGCGCTGATCACGTTCGGATCGCGCGATACCGTCTGGTAGTCGCCACGGGCCAGGACGGCGCCGCGGGCCAGCACGGTGATGGTGTCGGAGAGGTCGGCCACGACCGAGAGATTGTGCTCGACCATCAGCACGCTGCGATTGGCCGCCACCTGCCGGATGAGCGCCGAGATGCGCGCCACGTCCTCGTGGCCGAGCCCGGCCATCGGTTCGTCGAGCAGCATGACGTCGGGCTCCAGCGCCAGAGTCATGGCGATCTCCAGCGCGCGCTTGCGGCCATAGGGCAGCAGGGCGGCCGTCGTGTCCGCCGCATGGTCGAGACCGACCGCCGCCAGCAGCTCCATCGCCCGGCCGTTCAGCCGATCGACGGTGCGGCGACTGCGCCAGAAGCGCAGGCCGTCGCCGTGCTGGCGCATCAGCGCCACGCGCATGTTCTGCAGCGCCGTCAGCCCGAGAAAGACGGCCGAGATCTGGAAGGATCGGACGATGCCCAGCCGCGCGATCTGCTCTGGCGCCAGGCCGGTGATGTCGCGGCCGCGATAGTGGATCGTGCCGGCATCGGGCGTAAGGAACTTGGTGAGCAGGTTGAAGCAGGTCGTCTTGCCGGCGCCGTTGGGGCCGATCAAGGCGTGGATCGTCCCCTCCTGCAGCGACAGCGCGACGTCGTCCACGGCATTGAAGCCGCCGAAGCGCTTGATCAACCCTTCGGCGGCCAAGACAGGCGCGGACGGGACAGCGTTGGTGCTCATGGCGGCCCCTTACATGCGCGCGAGCAGGCCGCCGTCGATCGCCAGCACATGGCCGTTGACGAACGCGCCCGCAGGCGAAGCGAGGTAGATCACGGCCGGCGCGATATCCTGCGGCGTCGCCCAGCGAGCGGCGGGAACCGCCGACGACAGGAAGGTCTGGAACTGCGGGTTGTCCTGCAGGCCCTGGGTGAAGTCGGTGCGCACAAAGCCCGGCGCCAGCGCATTGCAGGTGACGCCGCTGCCGCCATATTCGACAGCCAGCGCGCGCGTGAAAGCGGCGATCGCGCCCTTGGCGGTGGCGTAGGCGCCGATGTTGGGCATGCTCGCCTGCCCCGCCACCGACGACATCAGCACGATCCGGCCGAAGCCGCGTGCGGTCATGCCGGGCAGCACGGCGCGGGCGCAGTTGAAGGCGCCGTTGACGTGGACGTTGAGCAGCGCCTGCCATTCCTGCGGCGCCATCTCGACGATGGGCTTGCGGTTCTGGTTGCCGGCGTTGCTCATCAGGATATCGACGGCGAGACCTTCGCCGTCGAGCTCGGCCACGGCATGCGCAACTGCCGATGCATCGGCGACATCGAAAGCCAGCGCACGGGCAGGAATCCCTTCTTCGGCGAGCCTGGCGGCGGCGTGCGTGCAGGCCTCGGCGTTCAGGTCGTTGACGACGACCTTCGCGCCGGCCCGGCCGAGCGCCTGGGCGATCGCGAAGCCCAGGCCGCGCGCCGCGCCGGTGACGAGCGCAACGCGCCCGCCGAGACCGAACGTCTCGTTCAGGAAGTCGTCCTTCAAACTTTCCTCCCGCCTTCTCGACCGGCCGGTTGTAGAGGATGGCCAGTCATTTCGTACGTATGTCGCAATATATGAGACTATTTACAAATACTCAATAACAAGATTAATCTCAAATTATCTACTGCCCATCAGCCAAGAGAAGGAGGAAACGCCATGGCCTTGGAAACACCCGGCTGCCCGGCCGCGAATGCCCTGCCGCCACTGGCATCACGTTTTCTGAAAGTGGACGAGCTGCCCTGGAAGGAAACGCAGGTGCCCGGCATCGATATGAAGATCCTGATGCAGGACAAGGAGAACGGCCTGCTGACCGCGCTGTTCCGTTGGCAGCCCGGCACCGAACTGCCACTGCACGAGCATGTCGAGGTCGAGCAGACCTTCGTGCTCGAAGGCTCGATCGTCGACGAAGAGGGCGAAGTCTGCGCCGGCGACTATGTCTGGCGGCCGCGCGGCAATCGCCATATCGCCCGTGCGCCCAACGGCGCGCTGGTCCTCAGCTTCTTCCTGAAACCCAACCTGTTCATCGACGCGTTCGCCGGCCAAACGCTGGAATAGGCGCCGCTGGAAGAGCGACATCCGCGACCGGTCGGCACAGGCCGGCGCACACGACCACCCGAGGAGACACCCGTGCAATTCAGCTACAAGAACATCCTGTCCGCGTCCTGGGCTGCGTGCCTGTTCGGCGCGCTGCCGTTCGCGGCCCAGGCGCAAGTATCCGACAATGTCGTGAAGATCGGCGTGCTGGGCGATCAGTCCGGCATGATGGCCGACCTCTCCGGCCAGTACGGCGTCGAGGCCGTGAAGATGGCGGTCGAGGATTTCGGCGGCAACGTACTCGGCAAGCCGATCGAAGTGGTCTCGGCTGACCACCAGAACAAGGTGGATATCGGCGCCGGCATCGCGCGCCGCTGGTACGAGAACGAGAAGGTCGACCTGATCCTCGACGTGCCGAACTCGGCCATTGCGCTGGCCGTCCAGGACCTCACCCGGCAGATGAAGCGCGTGGTGATCTTCACCAGCGCCGGCTCCGCCGACCTGACCGGCAAGGCCTGCTCGCCCAACGGCATGCACTGGACCTACGACACCTTCGCCTATGCCACCGGCGTGGCGAACGGCGTGATCGATGACGGCGGCAAGAGCTGGTACTTCATCGCCTCGGACTACGCCTTCGGCCATGCCCTCGAACGCGACGCCATGGCGGTGGTGAAGGCGCGCGGCGGCCAGGTGCTGGGCAGCGTCCGCCATCCGATCGCCAGCGCCGACTTCTCCTCCTACCTGCTGCAGGCGCAGGCCTCGAAGGCGCAGGTCATCGGCCTCGCCAACGGCAGCGGCGACACCATCAACAGCATCAAGCAGGCCTTCGAGTTCGGCGTCATGGGCGGCAAGCAGCGCGTGGCCGCCCTGTTCATGAGCATCGTCGACGTGCGCAGCGTCGGGCTGGAGAACGCCCAGGGCCTCAACCTGGTGGAGCCCTTCTACTGGGATCTGGACGACAAGACGCGGCAGTGGTCGGAACGGTTCTTCAAGCGCACCGGCCGCATGCCCTCGATGGTCCAGGCCAGCAACTACGGCGCCACCATGCACTATCTCAATGCCGTCAAAGCGGCTGGCACGGACGAATCCGGCCCGGTATTGAAGAAGATGCATGAGACGCCGATCAACGACTTCATGACCGACAACGGCCGCATCCGCCCGGACGGCCGCGTCATGCGCGACCTCTACCTGTTCAAGGTGAAGAAGCCGTCGGAGTCCAAGCGCGACTGGGACTACTACACCTTGGTGCGCAAGATCCCGGCCGACCAGGCCTTCCGCCCGATCGACCAGGGCGGCTGCAGCCTGGTGAAGCAATGACCGGTGAAGCAATGACGGTGGCGATTCCCGGCGCCGGCCTGCTGGCTGGCAAGCGCGCCGTCGTGACCGGCGGCGCCAACCCGCGCGGCATCGGCGCGGCGATCGTCGAGCTTTTCCGGGCGCAAGGCGCCCGGGTGGCGGTGTTGGACAGCGCCTATCCCCGGGACAGCGGCCCGGCCAAAGCCGACGCCGATCGCATCGACCTCCATTGCAACGTCGCCAGTGCGGCGTCGTGCACCCAGGCGATCGAAGCGGCGGTCGCCGCGCTGGGCGGCCTCGACGTGCTGGTCAACAATGCCGGCATCGTGGCGGCGACGCGCGTCTGGGATCTGCCGGAAGAGGAGTTCCGGCGCATGATCGAGGTCAACCTCACCGGCACCTACAACGTCACCCATGCCGCCCTGCCGGCCCTGATGGCGAGCGAGCGCCGGCCGGCCATCGTCAACCTGGGGTCGACCGCGGCGCTGCGCGGCGGCGGCCTGCTGGGCGGCTCGCACTACGCGGCCTCCAAGGGCGGCGTCATCAGCTTCACAAAGGCGCTGGCCCGCGAGCTGGGGCCGCGCGGCGTGCGCGCCAACTGCGTGGCGCCAGGCATCATCGCGACCGACATGACGCTCGGCAAATTCGGCGAGGACTGGGAACGCGACCTGAAGAAGACCATTCCGCTCGGCCGCTTCGGCGCGCCGGCCGAAGTGGCGCAGGCCATCCTGTTCCTCGCCTCCGACCTCTCCTCCTACTCGACCGGCGTCGTGGTCGACGTCAACGGCGGCTTCCACATCCACTAGGCCCTCCATCGGGCCCCCACCAGAGCAGGCGCGTTTCAGTCCATGAGTACCCCGGATCGCATGCTGTCCATCCTGGACCTCTTCCGCGACGACACGATCGCCGTGTTCCAGGAGGACGTCATGGAGCATCTGGAGTGCTCGCGCGCCACTGCCTACCGCTACCTGAAGTCGCTGACCGAGAGCGGGCTGCTGGCCTCGACCGCCGGCGGCGCCTACGTGCTGGGCTCGCGGATCATCGAGCTCGACCGGCATCTGCGCCAGCACGATCCGCTGCTGCGCGCCGCGCGCGAGGTGATGCGCACCACCGGCGACGAGCTGCACGCCAACCTGATGCTCTGCAGCTACTACGGCGACAAGGTGATGTGCGTGGACCGCTACTGGCCCGACACGTCGATCGAATCGAGCTATGCCCGCGGCCGCCCTTTCCCGATGTTCCTCGGCGCCACGGCCAAGCCGATCCTGGCCAATCTTTCCCCCTATCAACTGCGCAACCTGATGCTGTGGCATGCCGACGAGATCCGCGCCGCCGGCCTGGGCGACAACTGGGACGAGTTCCGCACCAACCTGAAGCGGCTGCGGACCGCCGGCGTCTACGTCTCGCACGGCGAGGTCGATCGCGGGCTGATGGGCATTGGCGCCGCCATCTTCAGCCCCGAGCAGAAGGTCGTGGGCAGTCTCGTTTTTATCTCGCCCGAGCGGCGCACGCCGGCCGAACGTCTCGCTGTCCTGCAGGCGCGCATCCAGGTCGCCGCCAAACAAGTCACGCAGAATCTCGACGGTCCGCACGCCAAGGCGGGCAACATCTCGCCCTCGCGGCCCCGGCGGGCCCGTAAAGCGTAGGAGCCCCTTCGGCATAGGGGTAGCCGCGCCGTCGGGCGCGTGCTTTACCCTCGCGGCATGAGCATAGTTCGCAAAGCCGGTTTCGTCGTTCCCGCGGGCCAGCGCGCCCAATGGGAAACGCTTCTCGAGGAGCGGCTGAGCGAGGATGGCTTCATCGTCGCAAGCTGCGAGGTCTCGCGCGACGGGCCGTGGCGCATCGAGATCTTCGGCGAAGGTGATGCCGCCGCGGTCGAGGCGGCAATCCTGGCCGGCGCCGAGGCATTGGGCGCTGGGCGGCCGGACTGGCGATGGGAGGAACTGCCCGACATCGACTGGGTGGCGGAGAACCAGCGGTCCTTCCGGCCCTTCGCCGTCGGCCCTTTCTGGGTCCATCCCTCGCATGATGGCGCGGGCCGGCCGGCCGGCCTGGTGCCGCTCCGGATCGATGCCGGGCTCGCCTTCGGCACCGGCACGCATGCCACGACCCGCGGCTGCCTCGAGATGCTGGCGACGCTCGATCGCCGCGAGACGGCGAACGCCGTCGATGTCGGTTGCGGCAGCGGCATCCTCGCCATCGCCATGGCCAAGCTCTGGCAGCGGCCGGTACTGGGCGGCGACAACGACCCCGAGGCGGTAACGGTGGCCTGCGAGAATGCCGGGCTGAACGACGTGGCGGACCTCTGCCGCTTCGTCGTCTCGGACGGCGTCGCGGGGCGCGAACTGCAGGCGGCTGCCCCTTACGATCTCGTGGTCGCCAACATCCTGGCGGGCCCGCTGGTCGAGCTTGCCCCATCCTTCGCCGCATCGGTCAAGCCGGGCGGCCGGGTGCTGCTGAGCGGCCTGCTGGTCGAGCAGGCCGCGCAGATCCTCGCCGCCTATGGCCGCTGCGGCTTCGCCTTCGAGCGCCGCATCGACCTCGAGACCGGTGGCGCCTGGTGGCGCACCCTGGTGCTGCGGCGGAGCTGAGCGGGTCCTGAATCGATAAAGGGCCGGCTTTCGCCGGCCCTTTTACGCTTACGCTTACGCTACGCTACTCTCGTTCGTCGTTACACTACGCGACGTTCGTCGTGACGCTACGCGACTAATCGTTACGCTGCGCGACGCAGGTTCTGGTTGGCCGCAATCACGTGGCCGGTGACGCCGTCGATCTGCGGCACCACGCCCTCGGCCGCCTCGCGGACGGCGAAGGCGATATCCGCACGGCACAGGCCGAGATCGGCCAGCTCACGGTCGGTCATGCCGCGGAGCTGCGCCTCGGCGGCGCGCACCCGCATGTCGGCTTTGATGCCTGCGACGAGCCGGTTGTATTGGCGGCCGATCCACAGGATCGCGTCCCCCACACCGTTGGCCAGCACCTCGGCGCGCGCATAGCGGGCCTTGAGCTCGAGGAGGCGGCGGTCGTCGAAGGTGAAGCCGATCTTGGTCATCTCGTTTCCCCCCGCCGGCGTAGTTTCGCTGCTCAGATCTTCAAAGGTCCGAATCGGCTGGGTCATCATAGTAGTCTCCTTCTTGTGCGGCGCGTCATTCAATGCTGCACCGCACCCGCTCAATATAGGGCATTGAATTACAAGGATTACTGCTGGCTCAGAGGGAGTGATATGCGCAGGATGCATGGCTAGGCAAAAGTTGGCATCTCGCGCCTGCGAAAGGACAAAATTTGGCCAATTTGCCTCGCCTGAATGCCCCGCGTAGGGTCCCTTCCATCATGAGTTCTGCGCCCGACGACGTCCTTCACCTCCTCCGCCAGCGCGGCGGCACCCCCGACCCGGCCGCCCTCGAATCCCTGATGCGCGGCGTGGCGGCCGCGCCCGAGGGCCTGGCCGGCCCCGAATGGGTGGAGCTGGTGGCGCCGGGGGCCGATGCCGAGTTGACCGGGGCGCTGGCCCGCTGGCGGGCGGCGCTGACCGCCGCCGGCGACGGCCTCGACGCCTCGCCCGCCCCGGCACGGCGCCTGGCCGACCTGCGCGCCGAACTGGCGCGCCGCGGGCTCGACGGCTTCATCGTGCCGCGGGCCGACGAGCATCAGGGCGAGTATGTGCCGCGCGGCTCGCAGCGGCTGGGCTGGCTGACCGGCTTCTCGGGCTCGGCCGGGCTGGCGATCGTGCTGGCCGACCGGGCCGCCATTTTCATCGACGGCCGCTATACGCTCGCCGTGCGCGCCCAGGTCGATGTCGAGGCCTTCGTGCCGCACCAGATCCCCGAACAGTCGCCCGAGCAGTGGATCGCCGACAATCTGCCCAAGGGCGGCAAGCTCGGTTTCGACCCCTGGTTGCAGACGGTCGACGGCCACGACCGCTTCGCCCGCGCCTGTTTGCGCGCAGGCGGTACTTTTGTCTCGGTCGAGAGCAATCCCGTCGACGCCGTCTGGCACGACCGCGCCCCCGCCCCGCTGGCGCCGGTGCTGCCGCAGCCCGTCGAGTTCGCCGGCGAAGCCAGCGACACCAAGCGCGCCCGCGTCGCCCAGACGCTCGCCGCCAAAGGCGCCGACGCCGCCCTGATCACCGCGCCGGATTCCATCGCCTGGCTGCTCAACGTGCGCGGCGGCGACGTCCCCCGCACCCCGTTTCCGCTGGGTTTCGCCCTGCTGCACGCCGACGGCCACGTCGATCTCTACATGGATCGCCGCAAGCTGCCGGACCGTACGGTGGCCTGGCTCGGCAACGCCGTCACCCTCGCCCCGCCCGACGAGCTGGGCAGCGCCCTCGACACTTTGGGGCGGATGGGTCGGCGCGTCCTGATCGAAACCTCGACGGCGCCCTACTGGGCGGCGACGCGTTTGCAGGCCGCCGGTGTCACCCTCGTGCGCGACGCCGATCCGGTCTCGCTGCCCAAGGCCTGCAAGAACGACGTCGAACTCGCGGGCATCCGCCGCGCCCATCGCCGCGACGGCGTGGCCGTGAGCCGCTTCCTGGGCTGGCTCGCCCGCGAATCGCGGAGCGGCAAGTTGCGCGAGATCGAAGTCTCCGACCGCCTGCAGGCGCTGCGGCAGGAGACCGGCAAGTTGCGTGATCTCAGCTTCGACACGATCTCGGGCGCCGGCGCCAACGGCGCCATCGTCCACTACCACGCGACCGATGCCACCGAACGGACGCTGGAGCCCGGCAGCCTCTACCTGGTGGATTCAGGGGCGCAGTATCGCGACGGCACCACCGACATCACCCGCACCGTCGCGATCGGCACGCCGTCGCCGGAGATGCGCGACCGTTTCACCCGTGTCCTCAAGGGCCACATCGCTCTGGCGACGGTACGCTTCCCGGCCGGCACAACCGGCTCGCAGCTCGATGCTCTGGCGCGCTGCGCCCTCTGGCAGGTCGGCCTCGACTACGACCACGGCACCGGTCACGGTGTCGGCGCCTATCTCTCGGTCCACGAGGGGCCGCATCGCATCTCCAAGATGCCTAATTCGGTGGCCCTGCGCCCGGGCATGATCGTCAGCAACGAGCCCGGCTACTACAAGGCCGGCGCCTACGGCATCCGCATCGAAAACCTGATCGCCGTCAAGGAAGCCGAGATCGAAGGCGCCGACCGCCGCTATCTCGAATTCGAAACACTGACCCTCGCGCCGATCGACCTGGCCTGCGTCGAGCCTGGCCTGCTGACCGCAGCCGAGCGGCAATGGCTCAATGAATACCACCGGGGCGTGCGGCAAACGGTCGAACCGGAAGCCGACGAGGCGACGCGGGCCTGGCTCGCCGAGGCAACGCGGCCGATCTGACGGTCGGCGCGATGGCCGCCGTCAGCTCTCGGCGAGCTTTATCCACTCCTCCTCAGTCATCGTCTGGATGCCGAGCTCGGCCGCCTTGCGGGCCTTCGAGCCGGCGTTTTCACCAACCACGACCAGACTGGTTTTCTTGGAGACCGAGTCCGTGACCTTGGCGCCCAGCTCCTCGGCCCGCGCCTTGGCAGCGTCGCGGGTCATCGAGGTAAGCTCTCCGGTGAAGACCACGACCTTGTCGCGCAGCTTGGCATCGGCGGCCACGACCCGGCGCTCGACCGGTTGAACCGTGAGCTGCCCCAGAAGATCGCGGATGATGTCGACGGTATGGCCTTCGCCGAAGAAGGTGCACATGGCGTCCGCCGTCGTCACTCCGATCTGCTCGATATTGCACAGTCGACCGTAGCTGCGGCCGACGATTTCCATCGCCTTCTCTTTCTTTACATCATCAGGATTTTGCTTTCGCTCTTTGGTGGCCTCCAGCATCTCGGACAGCCACGTATCGGCGTCGCCATACTCCTGAGCGAGAATCTTGGCCGTGGCCTCGCCGATCAGCGGAATTCCAATGGCATTGATCAGCCGATCGAGCGGAATAGTACGACGCGCCTCGATCGCCGCGACGAGGTTGCGAACGGATAGATCGCCCCATCCTTCACGCTTCTTGATATCGTCAACATGCGCCGTCAACCGGAAAATGTCGCCGGGGATCTTGAGAAGCCCGTCGTTGAAGAAGTTTTCGATGTGGGTTCCGCCCAGCCCCTCGATGTCGAAGCAATTGCGCGACACGAAGTGGCGCAGCCGCTCGACCTGCTGGAAAGGACATTCAAGGCCTCCCGAGCAACGCCGGACCACCCCGCCTTCTTCGCTCGCCACTTTTGTCTCGAGCGGACAGGGGCAGTGCGTGGGGAAATGGAACTTTTCCGTCTTCTTGGGTCGCTCCTCGGCCACGTAACCCAGGACTTGCGGGATGACATCTCCCGCCCGTTGGACGATCACCATGTCACCCACACGAACGTCCAGCCGCTCGATCTCGTCGGCATTATGCAAGGTGGCACGCGCCACCATGACGCCGCCAACATTGACCGGCTCCAGGTCGGCGACAGGCGTCAGCGCCCCAGTACGGCCGACCTGAATCACGATGCCGTTCAGTCGGGTTCGCGCCTGCTCGGCGGGAAACTTGTGTGCGATAGCCCAGCGCGGAGCCCGGCTCACGAAACCCAGCCGTTCCTGCCAGTCGATGCGGTCGACCTTGTAGACGACGCCATCGATGTCGTAGGGCAGCGACGGCCGCTCGATGCCCATCTTGCGATAGTAGTCCAGAACCTGTTCTGGGGTACGGCACAATTTGGAAAGCGGATTGACTCTGAAGCCCCAGTCCTTGAGCAGCTTCAGATAGTCGGTGTGCGTCTTCCAGCTCCTGGGCTCAGCCTCGCCCCAGGCGTAGGCGAAGAAGCGCAGCGGCCGGGTCGCCGTGATCGAGGCGTCGAGTTGGCGCAGCGATCCGGCGGCAGCGTTGCGCGGATTGGCGAAGACCTTCTCACCGGCTTCCTCTTGACGGCGATTCATCTCCTGGAACGCTTTGCGCTCCATGTAGATCTCGCCGCGCACATCGAGTGCCTGAGGTGCCTTGCCCTTGAGCTTGTGCGGGATATCCTTGACCGTCCGCAGGTTGGCCGTCACATCCTCGCCGGTCGTGCCGTCGCCGCGCGTCGCACCGATGGTGAGTTCACCGTCCTCGTAGCGCAGGCTGATCGACAGCCCGTCGATCTTGGGCTCGCAGGCCAGCGCGATCTCAGCGTCCTTGGCTAGGTCGATGTCGCGTTCCAGCGCACGATGCACGCGCTCCAGGAAAGCCTGCAGGTCCTCCTCAGCGAAAGCATTGTCGAGCGAGAGCATAGGACGCGCATGACGAACCTTGGCAAAGGCCGTGGTCGGCGTTGGCGCCACGCGTTGCGTGGGGCTGAACATGTCCACAAGCTGCGGAAAACGCGTCTCGATCGCCTTCAGGCGCTGCCTGAGTTTGTCGTACTCGGCGTCGGAGATCTCCGGATCGTCCCTTTCGTGATAGAGCTTGTCGTGGTGGGCGATTTCCTCCACCAACCGCTTATGCTCGGCGCGGGCCTGGCGCTCGGTCATCTCCTCGACGGCCAGAGCTGCCTTGAATTTCGCTGCGCGCGACATTTCTGCTCCTAGCCGGCAGCCGCCAGCAGTTTGTCCGCCGCCGCCCGCGCCTCGGCCGTGACCTCGGCCCCCGACAACATGCGCGCGATCTCCTCACGGCGCCCCTTGGAGTCGAGCGGCAGCACATCGGTGCTGGCCGCGTTGCGGGTGGTCGTCTTACGAATCAGCCAATGACGATCGGCGATCGCCGCGACCTGGGGCGAATGCGTCACCACCAGCACCTGGACGTCCTTCGCCAGGCGCTTCAGCCGTTCGCCCACGGCCGCTGCGGTGGCGCCGCCGATACCGGAATCGACTTCGTCGAAGACAATGGTCGGCGCATCCCCCGCCTTGGCGAGGCACACCTTGAGCGCCAGCAGAAAGCGCGACAGCTCGCCGCCGGAGGCGATCTTGGCGATCGGCGCCGGCGGAGCGCCGGGATTGGTGGCGACCGTGAACTGAACGCGATCAGTGCCGGCGGCCGACCAGTCCTCCTCGAGGAGCGCCACTACCTCGGTCACGAACTTCGCCCGCTCGAGCTTGAGCGGCCCGAGTTCTGCCGCGACCGACCGATCAAGCTTGGAAGCCCCCTTGCGTCGTGCCGCGGCGAGGGTTTCGGCGGCGACCAAGTAGGCGGATCGAGCGGCCTTTACCGTGGCCACGAGCTTCTTCAGACCAGCCTCGCCGTCATCGAGCGCGGCCAGCTGGGCTTTGAATTTTTCCCCGAGGGCGGCTAGGTCGGGCACGGCGACATTATGTTTTCGTGCCGCGGCGCGCAGAGCGAACAGCCGTTCCTCGATCTTCTCGAGTCGTGATGGATCGAACTCGAGGGCGTCGCGCGCCGTCTCGAGCTGGGCCTGGGCCTCAGTCGTCTCGCTCAGCGCCCGATCAAGAGCCGCCAAGGCAACATCGAGGCGACCAGCCGCCCTCTCGGCGTTGCGCTCGATATGCCGATGAGCAGAACGGAGGGCGGCAACGGCGCCGCGTCCATCTTCAAGCTCACCAAGGGCCTGCGCCACTGCTTCACCCAAGGCGCTGCCTGCGCGCATCAACTGACGTTCGGCCGACAGCCTTTCCTCGTCCTCGGCCCGGGGTGCCAGCGCTTCCAATTCCTTTACAGCATGGCGCAGAAAATCCTCGTCACGCCGCGCGGCCTCGGTCGCGGCCAACGCATCCGAATAGGCCCGGTCCGCAGCGCGCCAGGCCGCCCAGGCCGCCGCCACCGCAGTCACCATCTTCTCGAGGCTGGCAAAGGCGTCGAGCGATCGGCGATGAGTGGCCACGTCGAGCAGGCCGTGCTGCTCCATCTGCCCCTGGATCTCGACCAAAGTCTCGCCCAGCCGGCGCAGCAAGGAGACCGAGGCCGGCTGATCGTTGACGAAGGCACGACCGCGCCCATCGGCGCCGATCATGCGTCGCAAGGTGAGCACGTCTTCGACCTCGAAGCCCTGCTCATCCAGCACGATATGCGCCGGATGGTCCGTGGGCAGATCGAAAGACGCCGACACCGATGCCTGGGCCGCCCCCCGGCGCACGGCACCCGATTCGGCACGAGCTCCGAGCGCCAGACTCAGGGCATCGATGAGAATGGATTTACCGGCGCCGGTCTCACCAGTCAGCGCTCCGAGACCGCCGCCAGTGCGTAAGAAATCGAGATCGAGCTTTTCGATCAGGACGAAGTCGCGGATCGAAAGCGAGGCAAGCATGTAATCAGAAGAGACCGAAGAACCAGCCGCCTTGTTCGTCCGGCGGCCGCGTGCCCTCACCGGTCATCAGGAAGTAGCTGTCCTGATACCATTCGCTGCCGGGGTAGTTGTAACCCAATACCGCCGCAGCTTCCTTGGCTTCATTCTTCACGCCGAGCGATAGGTAGGTTTCGACCAGACGATGCAGCGCCTCGGGAACATGTGTGGTCGTCTGGTAGCGCTCGATCACGACGCGGTAACGGTTGATGGCCCCGATCCACTGCTGGTTCTTCTGATAGTAGCGACCGATCGCCATTTCCTTGCCGGCGAGATGGTCGATGCAGAGCTCAACCTTGAGGCGCGCGTCGCGCGCATAGGGTGAGTCGGGGAAACGCCGCACGACTTCCGCCAGGGCGTCGAGCGCCTGCTGCGTAACGCGCTGGTCGCGGCCGACGTCGGAGATCTGCTCGTAATAGCAGAGCGCCTTCAGATAATAGGCGTAAGGCAGATCGCGATGGCCCGGATGGAGCTGGATGAAGCGGTCCAGTGCAATGATCGCCTCGTCGTACTTGTTGGACTGATAGTAGGCGAAGGCCGCCATGATCTGCGCCTTGGTCGCCCACACCGAATAGGGGTGCTGACGGTCGACTTCCTCGAAGTTCTTCGCCGCACTCTTGTATTCCTGGGCGCCGAGATCATCGAGGCCGCGGTTATAGAGCTGCTCGACCGGCTGTTCGACATAGTTCGCATTGTCGTCGGAGCCGCCGCAGCCGGCGAGGCCAAAGCCCGCGATGGCCAGAGCCAGCCCTGCACCGATCTTGAGAGTCCTGCGTGCGACCGCTTTCGACATGTCCCATCCGTCAGATTTACGCCGGCCGGGTTTATATCATGTACCGGCTAAAAAAAGAGGGGCCAGGGGCCCCTCCAGGAAATGCGTAGAGATTTGAGGTGACCTGCGTCAGTTAGCTTGCCGCCGCAGGAATGCCGGAATTTGCAGGTCGTCGTCATCTCGCGCAGGCTTGGCCCGCTCGGTGACGTCGAGGCTGATTGACGTCTGCACTGGCGCCGGACGCGCCGCCGGCTGCTTGGGAGCAACTGCAACAACATTTTCCGCAGCCGGCCGGCTGATGGACGGCTCGACCGGAGCGGCAGGCGATGGTGCCGGAGCCGGCGCAACTTTCGAGGTCGAGAAGGCACCGGTGATCCGCTGGAACAGGTTCGGAGCTCGGCTTTCCGTTGCCGGCCGCGCGGCCATCGGTCGCGCGACAGGCTCGGCTCGCGCCGGCGCCTTGGCTGTGGGGCGGCTCACCCGCCAGTCGTTCTCGTCGACCAGCGGCCGCTGGGCGGCAGCGGGTGTCGGCGCAGGCGCAGGCGCCACCGCGACGGGTGCAGGAATCGGCGCGGGCGCCGGTGCGGCCAGCGCTTCGACCGGGATGGCCGCTGCGACAAATGCGGACATCGGCGCCGTCTCAGCGAGCATGGCTGGTGCAGAAACCGGTACTGGCGGCGGCGCAACAGCGACGACCGGAGCGGGTTCGACGATCGGGGCGGGCGGCGGCGGAGCCACGATGGTGACCGGCGGCGCGACGGGTGCGGCGACAGGTGCAGCCGGCATCATCGGCACGGGCATTGCTGACGCTGCTGGCATGGCAACCCGTCCAACCGGCGGTGCAACCGGTCGGCTGAGCGCCGGCTGGCCGGTCTGCACGGGGCGATTCATGTCGAGCGACAGATAGTTCGGCGCCGGCTGCTGAGAGGCCATCGCCGCGATGCCGGTAGCGACGACCGAGACGCGCATACGCCCCTGCATCGTGGCGTCGAAAGTCGAGCCGAAGATGATGTTGGCGTCACCGTCGACTTCCTCACGGATGCGATTGGCCGCTTCGTCGACTTCGTGCAGCGTCATGTCGAGGCCACCGGTGATGTTGATGAGCACGCCCTTGGCGCCCTTCATCGAATGATCTTCCAGCAGCGGATTGGAAATCGCCGACTCGGCGGCGACACGGCTGCGGTCCGGGCCTTCGGCTTCGCCCGTGCCCATCATCGCCTTGCCCATCTCGCCCATCACGGTGCGAATATCGGCAAAGTCGAGGTTGATGAGGCCCGGCATGACCATAAGATCGGTAACGCCACGCACGCCCATGTGCAGAACGTCGTCCGCCATCTTGAAGGCGTCGGCGAACGTCGTCTTCTCGTTCGCGATCTTGAACAGGTTCTGGTTGGGAATGACGATCAGGGTGTCGACGACCTTCTCCAGCTCGGTGATACCTTGCTCGGCCGACTGCATGCGACGGCGGCCCTCGAAGTGGAAGGGCTTGGTGACGACGCCAATGGTAAGAATGCCCTGCTCGCGCGCGGCTGCGGCAATGACGGGCGCCGCACCGGTGCCGGTGCCACCACCCATGCCGGCCGTGACAAACACCATGTTTGCGCCATCGAGGAGTTGGAGGATCTCGGGCAGCGCCTCTTCGGCGGCCTGGCGGCCAACCTCGGGACGGGCGCCCGCGCCCAGACCCTGTGTAATCGTGATACCGAGCTGAACGCGCCGGTCGGCCAGCGACTGGCCAAGCGCCTGAGCATCGGTGTTGGCAACAATGAATTCGACGCCTTCCAGTGCGGCGCTGATCATGTTGTTGACGGCGTTTCCGCCTGCGCCGCCGACACCAATTACGGTGATACGCGGCTTAATCTCCGACTCCTTCTGAGGGAGACTGAGGTTGATCGTCATTCGGCTTTCTCCACGCAAACGAGGGGTTATCTGCTCGGAGCGACGGCGTGGATCCCCTTTTTTGGGTGGAGACCCTTCACCGCCACCGGCTTTTTATTCTTTACTGTCTACAGCCTGTTGGGGATTGCCATTCCCCATACAACATATTGCCTAAAAGTTTTCCCGTATCCAACTGCCAATCCGACCAATGCGTGTAGCTGGAGCTTCCAAAGCCGCCGGCTGGCTTTGCGCGACAGCCTGATTGTGAAGCGCGAAGGTCAACAGACCCGCAGCCGCTGAAAATGCCGGCCCGCCTGTAGAATCCGCGAGTCCCGCAAGCCGAAGCGGTGCGCCGGTGCGCACCTTCTTGTTGAGAATAGCGGCCGCGACTTCCGGCACACCGTCGAGTTGGCAGCCGCCACCGACCAGAACAGCACGTCCACCTGCCAACTTATCCACACCGCTTGCTTCGAGGCGACTCCGCACCAGCTCGAACGTCTCTTCGATCCGCGGTCGAATGATGCCGACCAGAATCGACCGAGGGATGTGGTTTGGACGGGTGCGATCCTCCTCGCCGATCAGAGGCACGTCGATGATGTCGTATTCGTCGTTAGGCTTGGCAACGGCGCGCCCGATCTGTGTCTTCATCCGCTCAGCGTGCGCAAGCGGCGTCGACAGGCCGCGGGCGATATCTCGCGTCACATGCTCGCCGCCGACTGGGATCGAATCGACATGCACGAGATGGCCCTCGTAGAAGACGGCAATCGAGGTCGTACCCGCGCCCATATCGATCAGAGTCACGCCGAGGTCGCGCTCGTCCGACACCAGCGAACTGAGGCCGGCCGCATGGGACGCCACGACCCGGTCGGCAATCTCGAGATGGGCGCGGCGTACGCAGACCTGGAGGTTGCGCATGGAGCTGCTCGCTGCGGTCACCAGATGGACGTCGACGCCCAGCCGCTCGCCGAACATGCCACGGGCATCCCGCACCGGAGTGCCGTCGACCGAGTAGCCGATGGCTGCAGAGTGGATGATGTCGCGGTCAGCCGTCTCGGCGGGAAGCTGAATGTGCTGCTGGACGCGTCGGACATCGCGTTCACCGATCTCGTGGTGGCCGATTGCGACCTCGAGGCTCTGGTTGTGCGAGGCCGCCGAGCCGCCGCTGACGCCGACTATGACGTCGCGGACGTGCTCGCCGCACATCTCCTCGGCCGTCGAAACCGCCGACGAGATCGCGCGGGTCGCGGCTTCCATGTCGACGATGTTGCCGCACCGCATACCCAACGCCGGCTGGTGTCCAATGCCCACGACCCGCAGCCCCTGTCCGTCGACGCGTGCGACGAAACAGACGACCTTGTTGGTTCCTATGTCGAGCGCTGCAACGACGCCGTTTCTCGTCTTCGCCACGATGTCCCCCGTCTCTACGCGTACACGTCCAGTATCACATCAATATCACGCCGGCCCAGGCGTAGGCTCGCCCATGTTGCGTTTTCTGAGATAAAGCTTGTCCGGCAACCTAAGATCGACCACGCCGAACTCGCGTGACAGCAACTTGTGCTGGCCATCGAGCTTGGCAAGCTGCTGCAGAGCCGCAACCGCATCCTCTTCCGGCAGCCAGATCTCGACACCGTTGTTCAGCACCAGGTTCCAGCGGCGCTGGCCGACCCAGACGGCGGCGCGCAGCTGCCGAGAAACCGCCGGCTCGTAAGTGAGCAGCAGCAGCAGGTCGCCGACATGCTCCGGCGCGCCCGGCCCGCCGAGCAACAACAGGCTCTCGGCGCCCGGTGGCATGCGGCTGGCGCGCACGGTGCGGCCGTTCTTGTCGATCAGCGTATACTCGTTGCCGTTCTGCCAGATCGCGACGGCACGCCGTTCCTTCAGCGTGACATAGAGCGTGTCGGGCAACCGACGCTCGACCGTGGCCCATTCGACCCAATCGATGGCCTCGAGCCGGCGACGCGAGGCCTGCAGATCGATACCCAGGAGCGAGTCGCCTCGGCTCACGTTCAGGGCCGCCAGAATGTCGCTACGCTCGACATAGTCGCGGCCCTCGACCGTGACGTCGGCCAGCTTGAAGGGTGTGATAGCGCCAACGACCGCACGCGAAGCCGCGTCGATACGGTTCTGCGCTTCGGTCAGCCAACCCTCATGCCAAGCCCACCAGCCGCCCCCGCCGCCGCAGCCCAACAGCAGGACGATGGCCCCCAAAATCAGCGGCTGACGCCAGAACGGCCGGCCGGCTTTGCGGATCGGCGCGCGTTTCTTGCGGCGATCATAGTCGCGCCGGGCCGAGCCGGCATTGGGGGTGGTCTTCTTGGCGGCTGTGCTCACGCGGGGCACCTCGCATGGTCGATCATCCAGGTCATGAGCTGCGGCCAGGAGATGCCGGCCCACTTCGCCTGCTCCGGTGCCAGAGATAGCGGGGTCATGCCGGGCTGGGTATTGATTTCGAGAATAACTAGGCCAGATGTGCCGAACTCGGCGTCGTTCCAGCGGAAGTCGGCGCGGGCGAGGCCCTCGCAGCCCAGCGCCTGGAACGCCGTAAGCGCCCATTGCTTTGCAAGCTCGTAGACTTCGGCCGGAATCGGTGCCGGAATCAGATGCTCGGTGATGCCATCGGTATATTTGGCTTCGTAGTCGTAAAAGCGGGTCTTTGGCCGCAGTTCGGTGACAGCGACCGCCTTGTCGTGCATCACGGCGACGGTTAGTTCCCGGCCGGGCACGAACTTCTCGATCAGGACGCGCTCACCGAACGCGGCCTCGGCCGCTTCGACGGCAGCGAGATTGTCGCCTTCGCGTACGATATGCACTCCGACGCTGGACCCCTGGTCGATCGGCTTCACCACATACGGCCGCGGCAGAGGATCGCCTGAAGCGAGCGAGCGACGCTCTATCACCTTGCCTTCGGCCACCCGCAGGCCGAGGGAGGTGAAGACGTGGCGCGCCATCGGCTTGTCCATGGCGATGGCTGAGGCAAGCAAGCCGGAATGAGTATACGGCACGCGCATGATTTCCAGCACACCCTGGATGCAGCCATCCTCACCGTAGCGGCCATGCAAGGCATTGAAAACCACGTCGGGGCCGCCTCCGCCGGCCGGACGCAGGAAGTCGACGAGCGCGCGCAGGTCGCGTTTCACGTCGTATTCGATCACGTCGTGGCCTCCCTCACGCAAGCCCTCAGCGCAGGCCTTGCCGCTTACCAGCGAAACCTCACGCTCGGGCGACCAGCCGCCCATCAGGACTGCGACGCGACGCGTCATGCGGACACTCCAATACGACGTATTTCCCACTCGAGGCGAACGCCACTCTGCTCGACGACGCGGCGGCGGACCTCCTCGCCCAGGGCCTCGATATCGGCAGCGGTCGCCGCCCCGAGGTTGATCAGGAAGTTGCAGTGCTTCTCCGAGACCTGCGCTTCGCCGATTCGCAGCCCACGGCAACCGGCTCGATCGATCAGCTCCCAAGCCTTATGCCCAGGCGGATTGACGAAGGTCGACCCGCCGGTCCGGCTGCGCGGCTGCGATTCCAAGCGAGCGGCGTCGATGTCCGCAATACGGCGGGCGATGGCCAGCTGATCGCCCGGTGCCGCTCGCAGGCGAACTGACGTGAAGACCCAGTCAGCCGGCGCCTGGCTGTGCCGATAGCTGAACCCCATCCTGGCGGCATCGACCCTGTGGACATCACCGGCCCGGTCGACGGCCTCGGCCGAGATCAGCACTTGCGAGAGATCGCCCTGGTAGGCACCGGCGTTCATGGCGACCGCACCGCCGATCGTTCCGGGAATGCCGCTCAGGAATTCGAGACCAGCCAGGGCGTGGTCACGCGCCGTGAGCGCCACGTTGAGATCGAGCGCCCCGGCTCCCGCCATGACTTCGTGGCCTTCGACCTCTATCCCGGTGAAGCCGCGCATCAAGCGGATCACAACACCCTTCACGCCGCCGTCCCGCACAAGCAGGTTTGACCCGACGCCCAGCACCATCACCGGTACATCGGACGGAAGGACTGCCAGGAAGGTAGACAAATCCTCGACGTCGGCCGGACGGAATAGCACCTCGGCAGGACCGCCGGCGCGAAACCAGGTCTGCGGGCCAAGCGGCGCATCGGCGACAAGCCGGCCGCGCGGCTTGGGCAGCCGGTCAATCAGATGCGGCTTGGGCGTCGTGAGCGCCATCATGCGACCGATCCGCTGCTGGAAGGCCCGTGATCGTTGGCGATCGAGCGTGGGCCGGCATGTTCGGCCGCGAGTTGCTGGAGCTGGCCCGGCAGGGCATGCGCCCAAGCGGTGATGTTGCCGGCGCCGAGGCAGACCACGACGTCGCCCGGACGCGCCATCTGCCAGATCATCGCCGGCAGGTCGCCCGGTCCGCCGAGCGGCGTCACGTCGCGATGGCCGGCGCGCTGGACCAGGCCGACCAACATGTCACGATTGACGCCTTCGATCGGCGTCTCGCCGGCAGCATAGACGTCGGCGATGACGACGGCATCGGCGTCCGTGAAGCAGGTCGCGAATTCGTGGCGCAGCGCGCCCAGCCGCGAGTAACGGTGAGGCTGCATGACGGCGATGACGCGGCCCGAGCCGCCATAGGCCTGACGCGCGGCGCGGAGAACGGCGGCGATCTCCACCGGATGGTGGCCGTAGTCGTCGATGACGGTGATGCCGTGCGCTTCGCCGGTCTTGGTGAAGCGCCGCTTCACGCCAGCGAAGGAGCCGAGCGCACGGCGGATGGTCTCGTCCGGCAGGCCCATCTCTTGCGCCACGGCGATCGCCGCCAGGGCGTTCTGGACGTTGTGCTGGCCGAACATCGGCAGGCGCAGGCCCGAGATGATCCGCGACTCGTTGCTGGCGCGGTGTTCGATCATGACGTCGAAATCGGCGCCGCTGCGGTCGAGTTTGAGGTTGATCGCCCGCACGTCGGCGTTGGCGCCGATACCGTAGGTGATGATGCGGCGATCGGCGACGCGCGGCAGCAGCGCCTGGACCTCGGGATGGTCGAAGCACAGCACGGCGAAGCCGTAGAACGGGATGTTCTCGACGAAGCGCACGAAAGCGTCGCGCAGCGCGTCGAAGGTGCCGTAGTGGTCGAGATGCTCGGGATCGACGTTGGTCACGACGGCGATGGTCGCGGGCAGGCGCAGGAAGGAGCCGTCGGATTCGTCAGATTCGACGACCATCCAGTCGCCGGCGCCGAGGCGAGCATTGGTGCCGTAGGCGTTGATGATGCCGCCGTTGATCACCGTGGGGTCGAGGCCGCCGGCATCGAGCATCGAGGCGACCATCGAGGTGGTGGTGGTCTTGCCGTGGGTGCCGCCGACGGCGATCGACCATTTGAGGCGCATCAGCTCGCCCAGCATCTCGGCGCGGCGGACCACCGGCACCAACCGGGCACGGGCGGCCAGGACCTCGGGATTGTCCTTCTTGACGGCGCTCGAGACGACCACGACCTGGGCGGTGGCGATGTTGTCGGCGCGGTGGCCGATGGCGACTTTGATACCTAGTTCGGCAAGGCGGCGGGTGTTGGCGCCCTCGGCCACGTCGCTGCCCTGGACCTTGTACCCCAGGTTGTGCAGCACCTCGGCGATGCCGGACATGCCGATGCCGCCGATGCCGACGAAATGGATCAGTCCGAGGTCGAGCGGCAGCGCCCTCATGCGGGAACTCCTGAAGGCTGAAGAGAAAGACCAGTGAGCTCGCCGACCGCGTCGGCCAGGCGGGCAGCGGCGTCGGGCCGGGCCGCCCCGTGGGCGGCGGCGGCCATCGCGGCCAGCCGCTCCGGCGCCTCGAACAGGCCGGCCAGATGCCCCGCCAAGGTCGCGGCGTCGAACGCCCCATGCGGGATCACCAGGCACGCCCCCGCCGCCTCGAAGGCGCGGGCATTGGCGGTCTGATGGTCGTCGGCGGCGTAAGGATACGGCACCAGGATCGAGGGCCGCCCGACCGTCGCCAGCTCGGCCACGGTCGAGGCGCCGGAGCGGCCGATCACCAGATGGGCGGCGGCGATGCGCTGCGGCAGGTCGGAGAAGAACGGCGCCAGCTCGGCCACCACGCCGTGCTTGGCATAGACCCGCCGGACACTGTCAAGATCCTCGGCCCGGCACTGCTGCACCACGCGCAGCCGCGGCCGCAGGGCCGGCGGCAAGGCGAGCAGCGCCTGCGGCACGACCTGGCTGAACGAGGCCGCGCCCTGGCTGCCGCCGAACACCAGCACATCGATGATGCGGCCGTCGCTCGGCGGCCGGTAGCCCAAGGTGCGCAGCGCCCGCACCGGCTCGCGCACCGGATTGCCGACCAGCCGCACCCGACTATCGGCCTCGGCCAGAAAGCGCGTGCGGGCAAACGAGGTGGCGATCAGCCCGGCCCCGCCCTGGACGGTGCGGTTGGCCTTGCCCAGCACGGCGTTCTGCTCGTGCAGCATCGCCGGCAGCCGGCGCAGGCGGGCCGCCACCATGGTCGGCACCGAGGCGTAGCCGCCGAACCCGACCACCGCGGACGGCCCGATCCGGCCAAGCGCCCGCCAGGCATCGAACAGCCCGAGCGCCAGGGTCAGCCCCGCCTTGATCTTGCTCGCGACAGAACCGGACGGGCTGGCCGAGCGGATATAATGAATCGGCCGCCGCGACAGCGCGCCCTGCCACTGCCGGCCGCGCGAATCCGTCACCAAAGCAAACGGCACGCCCCGCGCCTCGAGCTCGCCGGCCAGCGCCTCGGCCGGGAACACATGCCCGCCGGTGCCGCCGGTCGCCAGGACGACGGGGCCGCTCGAGAGCCCGGGCACCGTCATCACACCGCCTCCCGCAGGCCGGCATGCTCGCGCGTCAAGGACAGCATCATGCCGACGCAGATCGCCATGGCGAGCGCGGAGGAGCCGCCATAGGAGATGAACGGCAAGGTCATGCCCTTGGCGGGAATGAGCTGGATGGTCGAGGCCATGTTGATGGCCGCCTGCAGGCCGAACTGCACCGCCAGCCCCGTCGCCGCGAGTGTGATGAACAGGCTGGTCTCCTTGGAGGCGCGCGACATCGAGCGCAAGGTCACGAAGGCGAACAGGCAGAGGATCAGCAGGCAGACGATCAGGCCGAACTCCTCGCCCGCCACCGCCATCACGAAGTCGGTATGGGCGTCGGGCAGCTGCGCCTTGACCGTGCCCTCGCCCGGCCCGCGGCCGAACAAGGAGCCGTTCATGAAGGCCTCGAGCGAGGTGTTGACCTGGTAGTTGTCGCCCGAGGTCGGATCCAGAAAGCGGTCGAAGCGGCTACGGACGTGGCTGAACATGAAGTAGGCACCGATCAGACCGCCGACGCCGGCGACCGCGCCGAAGCCCGCGACCCACATCGGCAGGCCGACCACGAAGAGCTGGGCGGCCCACACGGCGGCCACCACGACGCTCATGCCGAGGTCGGGCTGCAGCACCAGGAGGCCGAGCACGCCGCCCACCAGCAGGGTCGAGAGGATATAGCCGGGCGCCCGCCGCTCGGTGCGGCTCTGCGCCAGCAGCCAGGCCGAGATCACCGCCAGGCTGGGCTTCACGAACTCCGACGGCTGCACGCTGGAGAGGCCGGGCACCGAGATCCAGCGCCGGGCGCCCTTGATCTCGACCCCGATGACGAAAGTCGCGGCCAGCAGCACGACGCTGCCGCAGAACACCAGCAAAGCGAGCCGCCGGACATGGCGCGGCGAGGCCAGCGATATTGCCAGCATCAACATCAGCGCCAGCGGCAGGAACAGGAACTGGCGCTTGGCGAAGACGAAGGAGTCGGCGCCGATGCGCTCGGCGGCCGGCGGCGAGGCCGCCAAGGTCAGCATCACACCGAACGCCATGATCGCCAGAATGGCGCCGAGCGACCAGCGGTCGACGGTCCACCACCACTGGCCGATGACGCTGCGGTCGTCGCGCGGAACCTGGATCACGCCGCCCTCCCCAAACTTGTCGCCCCCGGCAGCGCCCGCGCCAGGGCGCGGAACGCATCGCCGCGATGCTCGTAGCTCTTCCACTGGTCCCACGAGGCCGAGGCCGGCGACAGCAGCACCACGGCTGCGTCGCCTGATGCGCCCTGCCCCGCGTCGCGCTGTGCCATCGCATGCGCGGCGTCGAGCGCCGACTTGAGATCGCCGCAGCGGCTGTAGGACACCTTGCCGTCGAGCTGGCCGGCGAAGAGCTCGGCCGCCTCGCCGATCAGGAAGGCATGGCGGACCCGGTCGAACCAGGGCGCGAGCGGCGCCACGCCGCCCTCCTTCGCCTGGCCACCGAGGATCCAGTAGATGTCGTGATAGGAGGAGAGCGCCCGCGCCGTCGCATCGGCGTTGGTCGCCTTGCTGTCGTTCACATAGACGACGCGGCCGACGGCAGCGACGCGTTCCTGGCGATGCGGCAGGCCCTCGAAGCTCTGCAGGCCGCGCACGATCCGCTCGCGCGGCACGTCGAGCCAACGGCAGACCGCCCAGGCGCAGGCCGCGTTCTGGGCATTGTGGTCGCCCGGCAAGGTCGGCACGTCGGAAAAATCGACAACATAGCCGTCGGCATCGACCAGCATGCCGGCACGGTAGGAGATGCCACCGGCGACCGGCCGGTCGAGCGCCACTGGGATGCAGGCGATCCCCTTGCGGGCGGCGACCTCACCCGCGACCTCACGCGAGGGATCGTCCTCGGTGCCGATCACGACGCAGTCGCCGGCCTGCTGGCGGGCGAAGATGTTCGTCTTGGCCCTGACATAGCCCGCGAGATCGCCGTGGCGGTCGATATGGTCCGGCGTGATGTTGAGCCACACGGCAATGTTGGCGCGGAAGGTCTGCAGCAGCTCGAGCTGGTAGGACGAGAGTTCCAGCACGTAGATGCCGCCCTCGCCCAGCGACGCGAGATCGAGCGCCCCGCGGCCGATATTGCCGCCGACCTCGCAGCGCAGCCCGGCCTGCTGGAGGATATGGCCGATCAGCGCCGTCGTCGTCGACTTGCCGTTGGTCCCGGTGATGGCGACATAGCAGGCGGCCGGCTGGGCGCGCGCCAGCAGCTCGACGTCGCAGATCAGGGGCTTGCCGGCAGCGCGGGCCGCCACCGCCACCGGATGCGGTTCGGGCAGGAGATTGGGAATGCCCGGGCTGATCACCAGGGCGGTGAAGGGCGCCCAGTCGAGGGTCAGGGGATCGACCACCCGCGCGCCCAGCCGAGCCGCTTCCTCGCGCGAGGCGGCATTGTCGTCCCAGGCGACGCAATCGACCCCGGCCGCCGTCAGGGCGCGCACCGTCGCCATGCCGGAGCGCGCAAGCCCCAGCACGACGAACGACGAACCCTTGAGGACGGCGAGATCGATCATCTGGTCACCTCAGCTTCAGCGTGGCGAGACCGGCCATCGCCAGGATGGCGGCGATGATCCAGAAGCGGAAGACGATGGTGGGCTCCGCCCAGCCCTTCTGCTCGAAATGATGGTGCAGCGGCGCCATGCGGAAGACCCGGCGCCCCGTCCATTTGAAGGACAGGACCTGCACGATCACCGACACGGTTTCCAGCACGAACAGGCCGCCGACGATGGCCAGCACGATCTCATGCTTGGTGACGACGGCCACCGCACCCAGGGCGCCGCCGATCGCCAGCGAGCCGGTGTCGCCCATGAAGACCATGGCGGGCGGCGCGTTGAACCACAGGAAGCCGAGCCCCGCTCCGACCAGCGCCGCCAGCAGCACGGCCAGCTCGCCCGAGCGCGGCACGTGGTGAAGATAAAGGTAGTTGGTGAGGATCGTGTTGCCGACCACGTAGGCGATCAGGCCGAACACTGCCGAGGCCATGATCACCGGACCGATCGCCAGGCCGTCGAGCCCGTCGGTCAGGTTGACCGCATTGGAAGCACCGGCGATCACCAGCACGCCGAAGGCGACGAAGCCCACCAGGCCGAGCGGGATCAGCAGGTCTTTCAGGAACGGCACGGCCAGCATGTAGCGCAGCGGCGCCGGCGAGGCGTCGGCGACAAAATAGACGGCGATGCCGGCCGCCACGACCGACAGCCCAAGCTTCAGCTTGCCCGGCACGCCCTTGGGATTGCGCTTGGTGACCTTGAGGAAGTCGTCCCAGAAACCCACGGCGCCGAAAGCCAGGGTCACGCCCAGCACGATCCAGACATAGCGGTTGGTAAGGTCCGCCCACATCAGGGTGGCGGTCGAAAGGGTGATCAGGATCAGGAGCCCGCCCATGGTCGGCGTGCCCTTCTTGGTCATGAGATGGCTGGCCGGACCGTCGGCCCGGATCGGCTGGCCCTGCTTCTGCTTGCTGCGCAGCCAACGAATCAGCGGACCGCCGATCAGGAAGCTCAGCACCAGCGCCGTCAGGAACGCCGCGATCGACCGGAAGGTGAGATAGCGGAAGAGGTTGAGGGGGCTGAAGACGTCCGCCAGCGGATAGAGGAGATTGTAAAACATACCTAGCGTCCCGCTTCGCCGCCGCTGGCCGCCACGATGGCATCCACGACGATTTTCATTTTCGTTCCCAACGACCCCTTCACCGCCACCACGTCCCCTGCCCGCAGCGCCGCGGCGAACTCGCCGGCCAGCGACGCCGAATCCGGCCGATGCACGCCGCGCTGCGCCGGCGCCAGCCGCTGCCACAGCGCCTCCATGTGCGGACCGCACAGGAAGACCTGCGTCGCCCCGCTGGCGGCCACCGCCTCGGCGAGGTCGGCATGCAGCGCATCGGACGCCTCGCCCAGCTCGCGCATGTCGCCCAGCGCCAGCATGCGGCGGCCGCCCGCTTGCGGCACCGTCCGCGACAGCACCGCCAGCATGGCGCGCATCGAGACCGGGTTGCCGTTGTAGCTCTCGTCGAGCAACTCGATCGTACCGGGCCCGAACGTCAGCACGCGCCGCGCCCCGCGACCGGGCGACGCCTTCACCTCGGCCAAAGCCGCAGCGCCCTGCACGATGTCTGCGCCCAATGCCTCGACGACGGCGAGCGCCCCGACGCTGTTCAGCGCCCAATGCTCGCCCGCGGCGCCCAGCCGATACTCGATCCGCCGGCCCTGGATCAACGCGACAAGGTCGCTGCCGGAGTCCTGCAAATTGGACGAGACGAGCCTTGCATCGGCAGCTTCGTCGCGACCGAAGCTCACGATGCGGGACACGCCGAAGCCGCGGGCCTTTTCGGCAAGCCGCGCAAAATGGCGGTTGTCGCGATTGAGCACGGCCACTGCACCATCGGCCATGCCGGCGAACAGGCAGCTCTTCTCGTCGGCGATCGCCTCCTCGCTGCCCATATGCCCGATATGCACCGGTCCCACATTGGTCACGACGCCGACATGGGCGGCCACCTGGCGGGCCAGCGGCTCGATCTCGCCGGGATGGTTCATGCCGATCTCGAAGACGCCGTAGCGCGCCTCGCGCGGCAGGCGCGCCAGGCTGATCGGCACGCCGACATGGTTGTTGTAGCTCGCGACGCTGGCCGAGGTCGGCGCCTGGACCGACAGCATGGCGCGCAGCGCATCCTTGGTGCTGGTCTTGCCGACCGAGCCGGTGACGCTGGCAATGCGCGCCCGGCTGCGCACCCGCGCGGCATGGCCGAGATCGACCAGGGCCTTCATCGTGTCGGGCACGTGCACCAAGGTGCCCTTCGCGCCCGCGACGTCGCGCGAGACGACAGCGGCCGCGGCGCCGCGCGCCAGGGCGTCGGCGACGAAGCCGTGGCCGTCGGTGCTCTCGCCACTGAGCGCAAAGAAGATGTCGCCCTTGCCCACGGCGCGGCTGTCGAAGGTGACGCCCGAGGCCTCGAAAGGCGCGGTGATCGAGATCGGCGACAGCGCCGCCCGCACCTCGTCGGAGGTCCAGAGGGCGCTCATACAGCCTCTCCGCCAAGCTCCCGCGCAACCTCGGCATCGTCGAAGTGATGCGTGACGCCCTTGATGGTCTGCCCGGTCTCGTGCCCCTTGCCGGCGATCAGCAGCAGGTCGTCCGGACCGGAGAGCGCCGCCATGCCGGCGGCGATGGCGGCATGCCGGCCGTCGGCCGCCTCGACCCAGTTCGTCCGATCGGCGGCGATGCCGCGCAGGATTTCCGCCCGGATCGCCTCGGGCTCCTCGCTGCGCGGATTGTCGTCGGTGATGATCGCGAGGTCGGCCAGACGCGTGGCGATCTCGCCCATCACCGGCCGCTTGCCGCGATCGCGATCGCCGCCGCAGCCGAAGACCACGACCAGCTTGCCGCGCGCGAACGGCCGCAAGGTGCGCAGCACGGTTTCGAGCGCTTCCGGCTTGTGGGCATAGTCGACATAGACCGCCGCGCCCGAATGGTGCCGTGCAACGAGCTGCAGGCGCCCCGGGGCGCCGGTCAGGCTGGCAAGTCCAGCCACAGCGCGGTCGATGAAGCTGGCAGCGTCGCCGCCCGTCGCCACGACCAGGCCCAGCGCCGCCAGCGCATTGGAGGCCTGGAAGTCGCCGACCAGCGGCAGCGCGATCTCGTGGCGCCGGCCCAGCACCTCGATAGAGAGGAGTTGCCCGGTCGGCGTCGGTTCATCGCGCAGCAGACGGAATTCGCGGCCCTTGATGCCATAGGTCCAGAAGCGGATGCCGCGCCGCCGGCAGAGCGCCGCCAGGAGGTCGGCGCGATCGCTGTCGGCATTGACAACCGCGGTCCCGTCGGCCGGCAGCAGGTGCTCGAACAGCCGCGCCTTGGCCGCGAAGTAGTCGTCCATCGAAGCGTGGTAGTCGAGATGCTCGTGCGTCAGGTTGGTGAAGGCGGCCGCCGACAGCTTGAGGCCGTCGAGCCGATGCTGGTCGAGGCCGTGGCTCGACGCCTCGATGGCGAGATGCGTCACGCCCTCGCGGGCGAGCGTGGCGATATCCTGGTGAAGCTGCACCGGGTCGGGCGTCGTGAGGCCGCCCTCGCGCACCAGCCCGGGGGAGACGATGCCCAAGGTGCCGACGCTCGCCGCCTCGAAGCCCAGGGTCGACCAGAGGTGGCGCACGAAATGCACGGTCGAGGACTTGCCGTTGGTGCCGGTCACGGCGGCGATGGTCGACGGCTGCAGGGCGGCGAACGAAGCCGCCATCAGCGCCACGCGACGACGCGGGTTGGCGTCGCGCAGGACGACGACCGCCGGATCGAGCGGCGGCAGCGGCGCGTCGGGCGCCGCCAGGATGGCCACAGCCCCCTTCTGCACCGCGTCGGCGATGAAGGCGGCGCCGTCCTGGCGGGCGCCGGACAGGGCGGCGAAGAGGTAGCCCGGCTGGACCTTGCGCGAGTCGAGCGTCAGGCCGGTGAGGAGGGGATCGCGCGGGAGCGGCGCAGGGGATGCGGTGCCGTCGGCGCTCCGGCGCATGAGCTCACTCAGTCGCAAGGCCGCGCACTCCGGGACCAGGCGCCGCCGCCGTCTGCCCGGGGGCCGGGCGGACCGGCAAGGCCTTGCGATGGTCGCCCGGAACACGGCGCGCGCTGACCGGCGTGAGCTGCGGCTGCGGTGCGACGGTCGCGGGAACCGGCGTCGAGGCGATCTCGATCGGCGGCAGACCTTCCTTCAGGTCGCCCGGCAGGATGCCGTACAGCGACGCGATATTCTCGACGATCACCTTGACCGACGGGGCGGCGACCCAGCCGGCCGTGGCATAGCCGCCGGTCTCGGGCAGGCCCTTGGGCTCGTCGAGGGAGTAGAGAATGACAAACTTGGGATCGTTCATCGGGAACATGCCGACGAACGAGCTGATCAGGGCCTTCTGGCGGTAGCCGCCCTTGGCGGGCTTTTCGGCCGTGCCAGTCTTGCCGCCGACCTCGTAACCCGGGAGGTTGGCGTTCTTGCCGGTGCCCTCGACGGCGTTCAGGCGCAGGAGCTGGCGCATGCTCACCGAGGTCTTGGTCTGGATGACCCGCCGCCCCTTGTCGCTCGCCGCCGTGCGTTTGACCAGGCTCGGCGAGTAGAGAATGCCACCGTTCACCATGGCTGCAGACCCGGTGACCAGATGCAGCGGCGTCACCGAGATGCCATGGCCGAAGGCGATGGTCATGGTGTTGATCCGCATCCAGTTGCGCGGCCACAGCGGCGCCGCCAGCTCGGGCAGCTGGGTGGTGAGCGGCTTCAGGAAACCGATCTTGTCGAAGAAGGCGCGCTGACCTTCCGGGCCCATCACCTCGACCGCCATCTTGGCCGAACCGATGTTGGACGAGAACTTGAAGAT
>Ga0209933_1000798_pt1 | contig 45273 bp, 34 predicted proteins | sample ThiBiot_300_biof_FD_183944 | JGI IMG/M metagenome (GOLD analysis project Ga0209933, IMG submission 183944) | Wastewater bioreactor microbial communities from Cape Town, South Africa - Thiocy_cont_300_biof (SPAdes) | ecosystem: Engineered > Bioremediation > Thiocyanate > Unclassified | place...
CCGCCATGTTGATGGCTGTGTTTACTTTGTGCTTCGCCAGGTTGCGAAGAGCGATTTTGAGGTAGTTACGTAACATAGGGCAGGGGATATATGTAGAGACGCGATACTTCGCGTCTCATTGCCGGATGGTTTGTTGCTGACGCCCATGAGACGCGAGGTATCGCGTCTCTACGTCAGTCGGACCGTAATGATTTCACCGGATTCATCAAGGCTGCTTTGATACTCTGGAAACTGACTGTTAACAGCGCAACACCAACGGCCAGGAGACCTGTTAAGGCAAACATCCACCATTCGATGGTGATTTTATAGGCAAAATCTTCGAGCCACTGGTTCATGGCGTACCAAGCAATGGGCGAGGCAACCACTAAGGCAATGAGAACGAGTTTCAGGAAATCTTTCGAGAGTAAGGCGACAACGTTGCTCGTTGATGCACCCAGTACTTTTCGGATGCCTATTTCTTTGGTGCGCCGTTCGATGGTAAACGTGGCCAGCCCCCATAAACCCAGACAGCAAATGACCAGGGCTAAACCCGCGAATACCCGCAGCAGGGTAAACTGTCGCGATTCCTCTTCATACAACTTTTGCAGACTTTGATCCAGAAATTCGGCTTCATAGAGCGAGTTCGGAAAATACTGCTTGTAGACCCGTTCAATGGCGGCCATCGTTGTCGGGAGGTTAGTCGGTTGCAGTTTCAGACCGGCAGTAAAGTAATAATCGGGGAAGTTGAGCATGATGACCGGTTGTATGGTTTCGCGCAACGAACTGGCGTGAAAGTCGCGGGTAACGCCTACAATCTCAGCCGTTATGTCGTTCAGGCCGATCTTTACCCGATGCCCCAGCAGTTTCTCCGGCTTGGCATACCCAAGCGATCTGGCCAGTGCTTCGTTGGCCACAAACACATACCGACGTTGCTCAAAAGGAACCTTTTTCGAGAAACCCAACGTATCGGCATCGGTAAAGAATCGTCCGGCCACCAGTTTCATCCCGTAAGTTTGAAGGTAATTGGCATCCACCACTTTCACGTTGACATTGATGCGCTGGGTTGGATTGGCGGGGTCGGGATGCATACCCGTTGTGAAGTTGTTACGCGAAGTGGGCGCACCAATGGCAAACGAAACTTGCTGAACACCTGGAATCTCGCGGAGCGAATGCTGGAATGCAGCGGTGCTTTTATCGACATCGGGCAAAGGAACTGTTACGACAGCGTCTCGATCGAAGCCCAGATCTTTTTCTCGGAACAGCTTCATCTGCTGATAAATAACCAGTACGCCCACCGCCAGAATAATCGAAACCGAAAATTGGAAGACAACTAACCCCTGACGAATCCAACTCTGACTACCTCGCCCCACATCGGCGCGTGATTTCAGCACTTTTACCGGCTTTAATCGAGCCATAAAAAAAGCAGGATAGGTGCCAGCCGATAGGGTAGTCAGAAACGCCAGCGTCAGCACGAAACCGGCAATCATGGTTCCGTTGAAGGCAATCTGCTTCTGCAAATAACTGTTGAGGGAGGGTAGAACAAGGTACGTTAAGAATATGGCCAGTCCGGCTGAAACCATCGACAGCCAGAAGGCTTCGCCCAGAAATTGCCCCACCAATTGATTGAACGTAGCACCAATCGCTTTCCGAACCCCTACTTCTTTAGCCCGCGTGGTGGCCCTTGCTGTGGCCATATTGACAAAATTGACGCAGGCAATCAGCAGCACAAACAGGCCAATAATGCCAAATACCCACAGGTACGTAGGGGCTATGGGCGGCACATATACCGTACCTTCAAAGTCCGGATTCAGGTGAATATCTTCGAGGGGCTGTAAAGCCAGATGCCGTTGGCTACCCGTATTGTTTTCGTCCGCAAAATACTTCTTCGATACCGTTGCTAGTCGACTTGCGTACTGTTCAGGTTGTCGGCCTTCGGGCAGAAGCGCGTACACACTTCCTGCCGACCGTAAGCCCCATTGTGTAATATCCCAGGACATATACGATTTCAGGGTCTTATACGACACAATCATGCTCGCATTCAAATGCGTTTGGGCGGGCATATCGGCCATAATACCGGCTACCCGCAGCATGGTTGTTTGCCCCAGCTTAAATGTTTTGCCAATGGCAGATGTTGTCCCAAAGAAATTGCGGGCGGTACTTTCTGTCAGGATCACCTGATTGGGTTGATCCAGAATCGCTTTGGGATTTCCCACGCGCATGGTCAGCGCAAACAGATCGAACACCTGCGGCTCGGCAAACAACACCCGCTCTTCCGACAGAATTTTATCAGGCGATAGCACTACGGAGGTGTTCTCTTCGGCGTGGATGCTGGCTACTACAGGCCAGTCTGAGAAATCGGTACGAATAGCAGCACCGAGTGGATAGGGAACAATTCCCGACTTCTCGGTTTCATTCCCGGTTTTCGTGATTTCGTTAATGCGGTAAATCCGCTCGCCCAATGGGTGAAATCGGTCGAAACTCCATTCGTAGTGAACGAACAGGCCAATCAGCAGACAGGTCGTTAGGCCCAGTGTGAGCCCGATTAAGTTGATGCCTGTAGTCGTCGGATATTTCGTCAGATTCCGCCAGGCAATTTTGAGGTAGTTTGTGAGCATGGGATAGAGTGGTTATGTAGAGACGCGATACCTGGCGTCTCCTGACCGGATGGTTTATGGCTGACGCATAGGAGACGCCATACCTGGCGTCTCTACATTATTCTGTTTTAAGCGATTTCACGGGGTTTACTAACGCGGCTTTGATACTCTGGAAACTGATCGTGGCGAAGGCAATAAGAATCGCCAGGGAGCCTGCCAGCGCAAAAATCCACCAGTCGACCGTGGTTCGGTAGGCAAAATCGGCTAGCCATTGGTTGGCTGCATACCAGGCAAGTGGGCTGGCAATCACAAAAGCAATAATCACCAGTTTCAGGAAGTCTTTCGAAAGCAGGGTAACGATGCTGGCGACCGATGCTCCCAGTACTTTCCGAACGCCAATCTCCTTCGTCCGCTGTTCGGCCATAAACGTAGTGAGGCCAAACAGACCCAGACAGGCAATCAGAATGGCCAATGCTGCGGCTGTGCTAAAAATTTGCCCGTACTGCTGCTCAGTTTTATACTGTTTGTCGTACTGCTCATCCACGAAGTAATAGTCAAACGGATTGCCGGGGAATAGCTGCTTGTAGAGCTTTTCCAGGCTGCCGATTTTAGCCTGAATCTGATCGGTTGACAGGCGAAGGGTGTAATTACTACCAGGATAACCGGGGAAAATAACCAGCGGCTGAATCGCTTTCTGCAACGATTCGTGGTGGTAATCATTCAGAACGCCAACGATTTCGAACTCTTCTCCAAATTTTACTTTTTGCCCCACAGCAGCCTTTGCCGAGGGAAAGCCCAGCGATTTTACGGCTTTCTCGTTGACCAGAATCCGAAGAGCTTTCATCCCTTTATCGCACATGTCGGGCGTAAAATTCTGACCAGCTGCCAGTTTGATCGCATAGGTTGGCAGGAACCGATCATCAGCATAGGTAATAGCATAGCTCTTTTTTTCATCGCCGGGTGCTGGGTTCTGGCGGGTAATACCATTCGCGTTGAAGTTGTAAAAGCCACCCGGCACACTGCCCGAATTGCAATAGGTTTCGACATATGGTAAACGCCCCAGTTCATTGCGGAACGCCGTTCGTCCGGCACGTCGGGCATCATCATCGCCCACTTCAGCACCTTTGATAACCAGTAGCTGCTTCATGTTCATCCCCAGATCCTGAGTCTGCATGAACGATAGCTGTCGGTACAACACGACTGTAGCCACCATCAGCAGAACAGAAATAGCAAACTGAAATACGACTAATCCTTGCCGAACCGACGTGGTAAAGTTTATCGCACCCCGTCCGGCGCTGGCTTTGTTGCTTTTTAAGGCGTTAATGATGGAAAAGCCCGACAGTACAAAAGCCGCATAGCTGCCAGATACCAACGCCCCGATCAGGATGGCGCCCAGACCAACTGCCCATAACTGATTTCCCTGAAAAACCGCCAGTGACAAGTCTTTGCCGATCAGGTTGTTGAATGGTCGTTGCAACAGGCCGATCAGGCAGGCTGCAACAAACAGCGCCAACAGGTTAAGTAGCAATGATTCGCTCAGAAACTGACTGATAATCTGGCTCCGATTGGCTCCCACCACTTTTCGAACGCCCACTTCTTTCGACCGTTTCATCGCGCCTGCTGTCGACAGGTTGATGTAGTTCAGCCAGGCAATCGTCAGAATCAATAGGGCAATCCCGCCCAGCAGGTAAATGAAGCCTAGTTTAGCCTCTGTTGGCCGGTTATCGCTAAGCCCGTCGCCCAGGTGCACATACCGAAGTGGCTGTAGTGCGAAAAAGTCCTTCGAATTCGGACGGGCTTTCCGAATGAGTTGCTCGGCTCTTTTTTCGAAGGATGCCACGTTTGTCTGGGGCTTTAGCTGGACTATTGTTTGTGAAAACGAGCCCTGCCAGGCATCCAGTCTCGCCCAGTCGTTCCCATTGCGGCCAGCGGGTGTTTCCAGTGTCGAGAGCGAGTAAACCATGTCGAACTGTAAGTCGGTATTGGCTGGTACATCCGCAAAAACAGCCGTGACGGTATACAAGGTTTTGCCAAACTGGTTATTGAGGATCAAGGTCTTGCCAACAGCATTGGCCTTTCCAAAATAGGTACGGGCTTTAGTGGCCGAAATGGCTACGGTATTGGGTTGACTGAGCGACGACGAACCTGCCACAATTGGAAACGAAAACATCCGAAAAAAATCACCATCGGCCGTCAGTACGTTCTCTTCCTTGAACGACTTAAGGTTATTGGCTTTGTCGGATAGCATAACAATCCCTTTGTGTACTTCCGCAAGTCGGCAAACGGAGGCTACCTCGGCAAAGTTTTGTTTTAAGGCTGGAGCAACCGCCGAAGGGGCGTAGGATTCAGGTGTACCAGACGGGACATCCTGAAGCAGGACGCGATACAGATTAGGAAGATTCGAGTGAAACTGGTTATAGCTTTTCTCGAAGCTAATGTATTCCAGAATCAGCACGAATGCCGTGATGCCCATAGCGAGCCCCGCGACATTAATGCCTGTGAAGACCTTGGCTTTCCACAGATTACGCAGGGCGATTTTTACGTAGTTAAGAAGCATGGTTTTAGGGATTTTTGTAGAGACGCGATACCTCGCGTCTCATTGCCGGATGGTTTGTTGCTGACGCCCATGAGACGCGAGGGGTCGCGTCTCTACATCATTCCGATCGTAATGATTTAACCGGATTCATCAAGGCCGCTTTGATGCTTTGGAAACTAACGGTAACAAAGGCAATCGATATAGCGAGTACACCTGCCAGCGCAAAGACCCACCATTCGATGTCGATTTTATAGGCGAAGTCGGCCAGCCATTTATCCATAACCCACCAGGCAATGGGGCTGGCAATCAGGATGGCAGCAATGACCAGTTTCAGAAAATCTTTGGACAGCAGCGTGACGATACTGGATACCGATGCGCCCAGTACTTTCCGAACGCCAATTTCTTTGGTTCGCTGCTGGATGGTCAGCAACGCAATGGCGAACAAGCCCATGCAGGAGAGGAGAATCGCAATACCGGCAGCCGAGGAGAAAATATTGGCCAGTCGTTGCTCACGTCGGTACCAGCGTTCGGTATTTTCGTCCAGAAACGAGCCGATGAATTCCTGTTTGGGAGCAATCGTTTTCCAGGTAGCTTTGATGGTTTCCATCGCCCCCGTCAGATTTTGTGGGTTCACCCGGATCAGGATGTAGTGAATGGGCCATTTTGACTGCATTTGCAACGTTATGGGCCGAGCTTCCTGATGGAGCGAGTACAAATTAAAGTCCGATACAACGCCTACGATCTGATATTCTTTATTATCAGGCTTGATAAACTTTCCGATCGGATTTTTCTCGCCCAGGGCTTTGGCCATGCTTTGCGTAATGAGCACGGACGAACTTGAATCGGTGCTAAAGCTGGCATTGAAATCGCGGCCTTGCAGGAGTTTGATACCCATCGTTTTGAGGTAGTCGGTATCGATGCGTAGCCAGTCGCAGGCAACATCCCGCTGCCCATAGAGGAAGCCAAAAATCATGCGCGACGAGCTACCATCCAGGCCCGATCCGATATTTACCGATGAGCCCGAAATGGCTACGATATTCGGTTGATTGGCTAGCCGGGTTCGCATCGTTTTGAGCGCATCGGTGCCATTTAGTTCAGTACCTACGGGAACGCTGATGACTTGCTCTTTGTCGAGACCCATCGGCTTTTGTTGCAGGTAACTTATCTGCTGACGGATAATCACCGTACAGACAATGAGCAGACAAGCAATGGTAAACTGGGTTATAATCAGTGAATTGCGCAGAAGGCCCGGACGACTTACTTTCAGCGTTCCTTTGAGTACCTCTACGGCATTGAAGCGCGTGACAAACCACGATGGGTAGCCTCCGGCAATGAGGGTAATCAGTAGAAAGCTCAAGCCGGTCACCGCTAAAATGGACGGGGTCAGGAAGTCGGCTATGGCCAAATGACTTTGGAACAATCGGTTGAAGGTGGGCAATAGGCCGTACGCCATGCCTAAGCCAATAAACAGGGCAATGGCACAGATCAACACTGTTTCGCCCCAGATTTGCCCGAACAGTTGTCCCCGTTGGGCACCCAGCGATTTCCGGACACCGACTTCCCTTGCCCGCGAAAGAGATTGGGCAATGGTCAGGTTGATAAAGTTGATGCAGGCAATGGCCAGAATAAACAGCCCGACCAGTAACAGCGTAAACACATAGGTCCGGCTGATACCCATACCATGTGTCGTTTCGGTATCGAAATGAACATTGAGTAATGGCTGAAATAATAAACTACGCTGGAATCCCAGTTCGTTTTTGGGCCACCCCTGTTTTTGCCGTTCCTGAATATCGGAAGCAAAGTATTTGTCCATAAACGCCTGTGTACGCCGTTGAAGCGTTTGTGGATCAGTGCCCGGTTTCAGCTTGACATATACATCATGGTTTCCGTGATCCCAACGGCTTTTAAATTCCTGGTAGTCGCCCGCGTTTTCGCTCCGAATCAGCGCATCGTATTCGAAGGTCGAATTTTTGGGCGCATCGCTTAGCACACCCGTCACAGTGAAGGCCTGCCAGGCATTGTTGAGTCGTAGCTGGAGGGGTTTGCCAATAGGGTCTTCACTACCGAAAATTTCGTTGGCCATTCTGTCGCTGATGACAATATCGCTCAGGCTGTTCATGGCCGTTTTGGCATTGCCTTTCCGCAGCGGAAACGAGAACATCTGTAGAAAATCGGCATCGGCCATCCGCACATCCTTGTTGTACGTCTGCTCATTCCGCCGAACGCTGGCACTACGGTCGAACCAGCGCGTCACACCTTCGATTTCGGGGAATTCAGCTTTGAGAGAAGGCGAAATGGGGTAAGGCATGGTAGACCCCTTATCGGGCGATCCATCCCGATTCGACGACAGAAAATAAAGCCGAAAGATTCGGTCGGCATCGGTATGGAATCGGTCATACGATAGTTCAAAGGTTGCCGTCAAAAATAACAGCACGCCCGTACCAAACGCTACGGACAGGCCTACGATGTTGATGAGTGTATGCGTCCGGTTTTTCCAGAGGGTGCGGAAAGCAACTTTTAGGTAATTGCGGAACATGATTTTTTAGTAAATTTGGTAAAAACCGTTACATATGTATTTCCCTACTTCAAATCCACTTGTTCTTGTCAACGAAGACCAGGGAATCTGGGCACCTGCCGATCATCAGCGTATTATTGCTAAGCTGACTACTGGGCTAGGCGTTCTTTATTATCATCAAAAACGTATCTCGTTTGAGCCTCTGCCTGAAACGATGCTCGATGATACGAAAGCTAGTCCGGTGCCGGATTTATCACTGGTTGATACTACGACGGATGAAACGCCAATCATTATTGAAGTTTGCAAAACGAATGGGCAAAAGGGTGATATTGCTAAAGTTATCCAACTTATCGATGACGACCTGTATGGCATTCGAGAAGGATTTATTTATAATTACAAAACGCAGCAGTGGTACCGCTACCGCTTTGGCGATGGGGGCTTCATTGCTGAATCATCCTTCTCTGAAATCCTCCAACTAGATCTCAATACGTTTCTCTGAACCAGGATTTAGCTGATTTTTGAATTAATCTGATTTTGTCATTGGCGCTTCAATGAAAAAAAAACAAAATCCAGCCAATCCAAAAATCAGCTAAATCCTGGTTCAGATTTACTCACTTCGCAAACTCGTTACCGGGTTCATTGTGGCTGCCTTTATACTCTGATAGCTCACCGTCAGAAAAGCGATTACGATAGCCAGAAAGCCAGCGGCACCGAATAACCACCAGGATAGTTTTGTCGGATAGGCAAATGTGTCCAGCCACGTACTTAACGCCCACCAAGCCAGCGGTGAAGCCAGTACCAGCGCGATGATGACCAGTTTCAGGAAATCTTTCGAGAGCAGCCCTACGATGTTCGACACACTGGCTCCCAATACTTTTCGGACGCCAATTTCTTTCGTTCGCTGCTCAGCCGTGAAAGCCGCCAGCGCAAACAGACCCAGGCATGAAATCAGAATCGCCAGTACACCAAAGTAATTGATCAGTTTATTAACGACCTGTTCGGACCGATAGAGACTCTCATATTCCTCGTCCAGAAAATGGTAGTTGAACGGGTAATTCGGGTTAAATTCGTTCGATAACTGTTCCAGATCGGCAATAGCCTGCTGGGTTTGGCCCGGCTGCGTTTTCACCAGCAAGTAGCTGGTGTTACGAGTATCGAAACACAGAATCAGGGGCGTAATTGCCTGATGCAGCGAGTTAATATGAAAATCTTTCATTAACCCGATTACCTGCCCTTTGCCCGGCCAGAAGCTAACCTCTTTCCCTACCGGATTTTTAACCCCCATTAGTTTGGCCGCTGCTTCGTTGACAAGATAGCTTGTGGAGTCGGCAAGGCTTCCGTTTCGGAAATCACGACCATCCAGTAACTTGATGTTGAGTGTTTTGATGAAGTCACTGCCTACAAACATGCAGGAAATATTGGTTTCCAGCTTAGGATCTTTACCCGGCCAGGTCAGGTCGCCCGATGTGCTTTGGATATTGATGGGTAACGACATGGTGGTGGTAGCCGATGCGACAGCCGGCTTTCGCATAACTTCCCGCCGAAATGCTTCTATTTTTTTAGGCTGAGCGATTTCACCCTCCAAGGGTATATAAACTACATTTTCGCGATCCAGTCCCAGGTTTTTGGTGCGCAGATAATTCATTTGCTTGCCGACTGTCAGCATACCGACAATCAGGAAGATCGAAAGCGAGAACTGAAACACAACGAGCGCACGTCGGAAAAAGGCCGGACCTGAACCAAACTGTAAACGTCCTTTCAGGATCTTGATTGGTTGTAACGACGACAGGAAAAGCGCCGGATAACTTCCCGACAAGAAACCGGTAATCAGTATCAGTCCGGCGATGATCAGCCAAAGCGTAGGTTCTGCTGTGTTTAGTGCCAACTGTTTGCTAAATACCTCGTTGAAGGTGGGTAACGCACACCAGACCAGGCCAATCGCCAGCAAAGCTGCCAGTAAGCTGGTTAGGATCGACTCGCTTAAAAACTGACCGATGAGTGACGAGCGCATAGCACCCACAACCTTCCGAACTCCCACTTCTTTGGCCCGTGTTGCCGAGCGGGCCGTGGCCAGATTCATAAAATTGATGCAGGCGATCAGCAGGATAAACAGTGCCACCACAGAGAACACGGCGACGTACCCAATCCGGCCACCAACGCTCTTGCCATTTTTATATTCGCTATACAGGTGTAGGTCCGTGATCGGCTGTAAAGTAGGACGGGCTGTTTCGAAGTTTTTTCCGGCAAAGCGCGGATAAATGGTGGATAGAGCTGCCTGGGCCTGCGCAGCAGTCGTATGAGGTTTGAGACGGACGTATGTATAGAAGGAGTTATTGCCCCACTTTTTCATCCAGTCCTGCTCCTGTACTTTCCAGTTTACCAGCCAATCGAATTGCAGGGTAGAATTGGCCGGTAGATTGTCAAGTACCGCGCCGACTACATAAAACTTGTCGTTGTCTAGCTGCAACGTTTTGCCGACGGCCTGGCCATTCGGAAAAAATTTCTCGGCTACCTTTCGGGTAATAACAATCTGGTTTGTCTGATGCAGGGCTGCTTTCGGATTCCCATAAAGCGCAGGTAAATCGAAGACGCTGAAGAAGTCTTCGCTGGCATAGTGGCCTTTTTCCTTCGCCGTTTTTTCGCCGACTTTAATGAGCAGTTCCGGCCCATAATTCAGTTTGGTAACCGCAGCTATTTCCGGTACATCATTGGCAATAGCTTCCTGCAGAGGGCCGGGCGTAACCGTGTTGGTCACCGTGTCGCCTGCCTGCGTCGGGAAATTAACGCGCACAAAATGGATGGACTCGGCATTGGGCAGGAAACGGTCGTAACTCAGTTCATCGCGGACCCACAGACCAATCAGCAAGCTACAGGCCATGCCCAGGGCCAACCCAAACACATTGATGAGTGAGTAAAATTTGTGTTTGAGCAAGCTCCGAACCGCGATTTTAATGTAGTTGCGAAACATGTATGTTTTGGTTAGATTTGGTATACAAATCGTATTGCTTCGAATGAATTACTCACTGCCAATTTCAATAAAAACGCTCGTCATGGAAGACGAAATGGGTGTTAATGCACCTATTATCCACCAAAGCGTTATAGCCCGGTTGACTGCCGGGCTTTACCCATTTTACCAGTCTGGGCAGATTCCATTTGAGCCGTTGCCCGAAACCATGTTAACCGATGGATATGCAACCCCTGTTCCTGACCTGATTCTCTACGACCATCAGGCCGAGCAGGCACGAGTTATTGTTGAAGTTTGTCAGAATAGTGGCCATAAACATGATACCAGCAAAGTCATTAAGCTCATTGAGGAAAATGAGTATGGTATCCTTGAAGGCTTCGTATATAATTACAAAACCCAGCAGTGGCTTCGCTATCGAAAAGGTGATGGTGGAGTAGCTACCGAATCTTCATTTTCAGAAGTACTCAACGTAGACCTGGGCGTATTTGTCTGAATTATTCTGAACCAGGATTTACAGATTTATCAGACCGACTTTGATTTTGCTTGATTAAAGGCAAGCTAAAGAAGCGTTTTCAAACAAAATCAAAGTCGGTCTGATAAATCTGTAAATCCCGGTTCCGATTAGACGTGGAAATTCTCCGTTACCACTTTGCCGTCGAACAGATTGACGATGCGGTGGGCAAAACCAGCGTCATAGGGTGAGTGCGTTACCATGATGATGGTAGTGCCTTCTTCATTCAGTTCACCCAGAAGCTTCATTACCTCTTCACCATTTTTTGAGTCGAGATTACCCGTCGGTTCATCGGCCAGGATGAGCTTGGGTTTTGCCACAACAGCACGGGCGATAGCTGTCCGTTGTTGCTGACCGCCAGAGAGTTGCTGTGGGAAGTGGTTGCGTCGGTGCATGATGCTCATCCGCTCCAGCGTTTCTTCTACCCGCTTTTTGCGTTCGTCGGCCGGGGTCTTTAGGTACAGCAGAGGTAGCTCGACGTTTTCATAAACGGTTAGCTCGTCGATCAGGTTAAAGCTCTGGAACACAAAGCCAATCGACCCCTTCCGAAGTTGCGCCCGTTGACGTTCGGTCATTTTGGCGACCTCTGTGCCATAGAAGTTATACTCGCCTTCGCTTGGGTTGTCCAATAAGCCGAGGATATTCAGCAAGGTCGACTTGCCACAGCCGGAGGGCCCCATGATGGCTACAAATTCGCCATCTTTAACTTCCATATTAATCCCGTTAAGGGCGGTGGTTTCTACTTCTTCGGTAGCGAAGAGCTTTTGCAGGTTAATTGTTTGGATCATTGTTTTTTTAAGGAGAAAGGGTTAAGGGAGAAAGGAAAAAGAATTTATTTGCTCACTCACAAAACCCACTGTGTTTATGGCAAAAATTGAACAGTTTGAAGACCTAATCGTCTGGAAAGAAGGATTACGCTTAGCTATTGATGTTTACAAGTCATTGGCCGAATGCAAAGATTTTAGCCTTCGCGACCAAATGCGTCGATGCTCTGTATCAGTACCTTCCAATATTGCAGAAGGATTTGAACGTAACTCAAACAAAGAATTTATTCGTTTTCTTCGCATTTCGAAAGGGTCGTCAGGAGAATTACGTACACAACTTTATATTGCTATTGGCGTTGGGCTACTTGATGAAGAATCAGGTAAAGAATTGATTAATCAAAGTCGGCTTATTTCCAGAATGCTTCAAAGTTTGATAAAAACCAGGCTAGAAAAATTTTAAAAATAAGAACAGGGAGTAGGAGATGAACGTAGTGATTTCTTTCTCCTTTCTCCCTGTTCCTTTCTCCTTAAAATTCCAACACTTCGTTATCACCAAAATTCTCGTAACTCGATGTAATGACTTGCTCGCCCGGCTCCAGACCACTCAACACTTCGTAGTATTCCGGGTTTTTGCGGCCAAGTGTGATAGAGCGTTTAACAGCCCGCTTGCCCGACTTGTCAACTACGTAGACCCAGTTACCACCCGTATCGGAGAAGAAGCCGCCAACGGGCAGCAGCGTCGCTTTGGCCGCTTTACCCAGCTCCAGTTGAATGGGGGATGACTGGCCCCGTTTGATGCCTTCCGGCGTACCTTTCGGGAAAATCATATCAACTTCGAACCGACCGTTTTTTACTTCTGGATACACCCGGCTGATTTCCAGCTCGTGGTTTTTGCCGTTGAATTCAAAGGAACCTTTCAGGCCCGAAAATACCCGGCTGATATAGTGTTCATCGATCCCCACTCGCATTTTGAACCCATTCAGGTCGTCGATCTGGCCAATGTTCTGCCCCCGGTTGATATTCGAACCTACTTCCACGTCGATGCTTGATAATTGACCCGAAACCGGCGCTTTTACGACAAGGTTATCCAGTGTCTGTTGCCAAAGAGCGACGTTTCTCTGTGTACGTTGCAAGGTCCCTTCCAATTGTTTGATTTGAGCCTTGGCATTTTCTTCCTGATACTTCTGCGTTTCAATTTCAATTGTACGCTGACTCATCAGCCGATCATATGCCCGTTTGGCTTTCAGGTAATCTTCTTCCGAAACAACCTTGTCTTTAAACAGCTTTTCCTGGCGTTCGTAGGTATCTTTTGTCTGAGCAATTTGAGCGTCTACGTCAGCCAGCGTTTTACGTAGGGTGAACCGTTCGATTTGTATCCGCTGGCGGGTATTCTGCAGATCGTTGACGAGTCGGTTCGCTTCCGTTTCTGATTGTAAGAAGCTCAGTTTCAGGCTCTGGTTCTCCAGTTTTAATAACACTTCACCTTTCTGAACCATGTTGCCGCCCTCAACCAGTTTTTGCGTTACGTACCCGCCTTCGATGGCATCGAGCCGGATCGTTTTCAGCGGTTGAACGACGCCCGTAACGGCAATGAAATCTTCAAATGGGCCGGTGGAGACGTCCGACACGGTTATTTTATCTTTTTCAACATTCAATTTCGACCGACGGTCGGCAAAGAAGAACGTGTAAGCCAGTAAGCCTACCAGAAGTGCACCACCACCAAAAATAGCGATGCGTTGTGTTGTCCAAAATCGTTTAGGTAAGACGCGATCCATTGTTACTTAATTGTCAATGAGTGAATTAGTTAATGAGCGATTCAATTCGCAGGCCTCATTGACTACTCTATCCTGTGCCAATAGTCATGCCAGATGGAATGGGGGGTTGATAATCAATAGTTTAACTTTTGTAGAACATAGCCGCTTGTCCGCTTTCGGACGGGTTTTGTCCGCTTTTGGGAGTAGGATGGATTAAGGCCGTACGTCTCCTGAAATCAACATAGTCTGCCACGCTCCCAATTGCCTACTTCACCTCTGCCAGTACATAGGGCGACAGCGTCTGCGAACGCGTAGCTGGATTCAGGAAATCGTATGTAAGCTGACTAACGTGAAAATACGGAAACACAGCCAGTGTACGAAGGGTGAACCCGCGTTTACCAAGTGAGTCGGCATCTTCGGCTGTTAGAAATACCTGTTTTTTGCCTGAGCGAAGCTGGTTTCGTAAGGTCGAGTCGGTTCGGGCGTAGTAAGTTGGCGCTTCGGCATAGAACTCATACGACCAGAAACTTCCCCCGCCAACACCTGTGCCGGGTTCATAGAGGATGGTTGGTTGTTTGGTCTGAGCAGGCTGTTCATTGGCGTACCGGGCAGCTGTCATACCCGCCTGATACTGTAAAAATGTAGGGTACAGGAAAAGATTCAGCGTTACAGCCAAGACCAGCATCGCACCGATCATACGTCCTAGTAGGCTATCAAGCGAGATGTGCCGAAAAAAGTAGAACGTCGCCAGGGTAATAACAACAACCCATACGATGGCACTCACCACTTGAGCAGGTTGAACAAGCAGTAACAGACCAATCGCCAGGATGGCAATGAGTAGACCAATAACCGTTTGCCCAATCGTCCAACGACGTAAGGCAATGGGCGTCAGCCTGACCAGATAGTGAGCCGTCAGGATGGCATAAAATGGGAACACAATGTTCAGGTAGTGGGGAAGCTGAAAGCCCGATAGCGAAAACAGGGCAAACGTAGCCAGCCCGGAACCTAGCGAAACGTATTCTGGCAACGCGCCTTTTCGATTGATCAGCCTCGCTATGGCCTGTCCGATGCTTACATAAAGTGGCAGCGACCAGGGTAAAAATGCCCAAAGCAGCGTATGAACAAAGAAAAATTTATCGCCTTCGCCTTTGATGGGGCCTGTATTGAAAAAGCGTCCAAACTGACTGTCCCAAAAGAAGAATTTAACCCCCGATACACCCGTCTTCCCGAAAACAACCTTTTCGGGGTGAAGATCAAATTGTTGGTAGAGGCAATAGATTTCGGGTAAGGTAAAAACGAACGACAAAACTACGGCCATGTACCAGCGCCAGTTGAGCAGTTCGCGCCAATGGCCCGTCAGGAGCCAGTGGAGGACGAGTCCGGCTCCAATTGGAATCAGGACGAAAGCCCCTTTGGTCATTAGCGCACAGCCTGTTAGCAGCGAGCCCAACAGCAGATGATAAAAATGGCCTTTCAGGAATACCCGGTAGAAATGATAAACTGCTCCGATGATCAGGGGCATCAGATAAGGCTCGGCCCGGACGTCACTATTGGAGAGCACACCATGAAAGGCCGTCAGCAAAACTAAACTGGCTACCTGGGCTACCGCTTTTGAATAAGTAAGTCGGGCAAAATGATAGCAATAGGCAACACTACCCAGAAAAGCCAGCAAAGCAGGGAACTTGTAGCCGAACGTAGTGACCTCAAAAATTCGATAACTTAAAGCGGCAATCCAGAACGGGAAATGTGGTTTGTCGAGCCAGTCGGTACCTACAGCGTAGAGGTTCACAAAATCGCCGGTCTGGGCCATCTGTTTGGCAATACAGGCATACAGTGCCCCGTCGAGTTCCATAATGGGAGGGAAAAGTCCGGTGGCATTCAGGAAGATACCGACCATTACAAGGGCGTAAAAGAGCCGATCAGGTATGGGCGTTAGATGGTCACTTTGGGGCATTTTTACGTTTAGAATGAGGGTAAATTAAAGCGGCTGGCAATCTTTATGACAACGAAATTATGCCGGTATCGCGTAACCGCCTAATGACACTGAATGACCATTTAATGACCACAAACAACCATTCATGACAATTTGCTGGTCAAAGTACGGAAGAAATACGAAATTCGTCCCTGAATCTGAACCGGTGTGCAACAAATCGGCTAATTCATTATCTTTAGTATATGCAAGATGCCAAACTCCTACTGGTCGACGATGACCCCGATGTGCTGCTGGCGGCCCGATTGCTGCTCAAACGCCATGTCGCTTCGGTAGATATCGAGAAAAACCCTGAAAAACTTCCTTTTCTGCTCAATAACAACCGGTATGATGCCATTGTCCTGGACATGAATTTCCAGCGCGATGTTAGTAGTGGTCGGGAAGGGTTTGCCTGGCTTGAGCGTATTCTGGACATCAATCCTAAAGCACGGGTGGTGTTGTTTACTGCCTATGGCGATGTCGAAATGGCCGTTCGGGCTATTAAGGCAGGAGCGGTCGATTTTGTGCTAAAACCCTGGCAAAACGACAAATTCCTGGATACGATCCGTAACGCCGTTGAAGGTGGTCGGGGAGATGGGGATGAGTTGACGTCGTCGAACGGGAAAAAAGAGAAAAACGGAAAAGAGGCATCCGATAAAAAATCGACCAAACACACCAATATTATCGGTTCGGCCATGCGTCCCATTCTTGAGACCGTCGAACAGGTAGCTCCGACCGACGCTAACGTGCTGATTTTGGGGGAGAATGGTACCGGTAAAGATTTGGTGGCTCGTGCCATTCACGAGCATTCAAATCGGAGTGATAAACCTTTTGTCAGCGTCGACGTAGGCGCATTGACCGAAAGCTTATTCGAGAGTGAGTTGTTTGGCCATGTAAAAGGCGCGTTTACCGACGCCCGCGACGACCGGGCAGGCCGGTTTGAAGAAGCCAACGGCGGCACCATTTTTCTGGACGAAATTGGCAATTTAAGCCCGTCTCAACAAGCCCGCTTACTGACCGTATTGCAGCAGCGTCAGGTAACTCGCGTTGGCTCGAATAAGGCCCGCCCCATTGATGTCCGGTTAATTTGTGCGACCAACGCTGACCTGAATGAGCGCGTGGCCGAGCGACAGTTCCGTCAGGACTTGCTATACCGGATCAATACCATCGAACTGCATTTGCCACCCCTTCGCGAACGTCCAACTGATATAGGCCCACTGGCTGAATTCTTCCTGAAAAAATACGCCAAACAATACAATCGGGCCTGAGTCCGGCGCTGTTGGCCGAAATGAAGCAATACCGCTGGCCGGGGAATGTTCGGGAGTTGCAGCATGCTGTTGAACGGGCGGTGATTCTGGCTCGTCCTGAACTAGCGCAGGGAACCCTGCTGGAGCCCACCAATTTTGTCTTCAAAAATGGATCGACAGCCGCATCGCCCGTGAGCGAAACCCTTCAACTGGAAGACATGGAACGGCAACTGATTCAGCAGGCCATGCAAAAGCACCGGGGCAGCATTACCGACGTAGCGCGGGAGTTGGGCTTATCCCGACAGGCGTTGTATCGACGTCTGGAGAAGTTTGGACTTTAACCTGTGTGGGTCTATATGACCTTTGTTTCGACTGGTGTGGAAAACGTTTTGTATTTATATGCCAAGTTTAACTTTGGCTTCTTCAAGCGAATAACGTTTACTCTGTTCAGATTTAAGAATTCGTTCTTATAATTCAGTACGATTCAGATTTGGTCCTTCGAAGGACAGTAAGCCTGTACGACCGAATTCAATAATGTGTTTTGGGCTAATGCATTGCGGATATTTATGATAAAAGCCTAACTCGCAACGGCTAATCCCAACGCTTTACCAATGGCTTCCTGCGACAGCCTAACTACTTCGTCAGGGGCTTTTCCGGCGGGTTCAATACCTGGCAATACCGTCCATGACATCTGAGTAAAGGATGTAAGCGGGAATAAGCCTTTTGGATTGAATCGGCCCGTTCCCTGAATGGCAATAGGAACAACAAGCGCATTGGGAGCGCGTTTGAGGAGCGTAATGACACCTCCCGGCATAAACGGCTTCATCTCGCCAATCGGTGACTTCGACCGGGTGCCTTCGGGGAAAATAACTGCCGAGCGATTCGTTTGCTGAATCAGCTTCCCAAGCCGTGCGATTTCGGAGAGGGCCTGTTTCGCATCCTTGCGGTCGATGAGGGCGGCCCCACTTTTGCGGAGATTATAGGAAACACCAGGCGTACCTTTTGATAGCTCGATTTTAGACACGAAAATGGGCGTGTGTCGACGTAGAAACCAGATGATCGGTGAAATGTCGAACATGCTCTGGTGATTGGCTACGAAAATAATTGGACGATCGGTGGGGAGGTTCGGCTGGCTGTGATAGTGAATGCTGCTACCAGTCAGATACCAGCCATAGGCGATAGCCGCATTCATCCAGTCGACCACTTTTTTATGGGCTTGCTTGCCAAATACATTAAAGGCAATAACCTGTAAAACGTGGAAAATACACAGCACTAACCCGAAGTACAATAGGTAGAGGCAACTTAGCAGATAATCCAATACTTTTTTCATAGAAATCAGGACGAACCAATTCACGCCCTAAAATTAATGATGAACTGATTTTTGTCAGGTAAAAAAACGTCTATCAGACAGATTCAATCGGTTATATTGCCGAACTTTACCCAGTCGTTAGGACAATTCATTCATTTTTTTGTTTATAGTTCATGAGCTTATCAGGCACGCGCATAGAGGTGATGCGTTACGTAGGAGAAACCATCGATGCCTCCATCGACCAGTTTTTGAAACCAATAGAAAAGTATTGGCAACCAGCCGATCTGCTGCCTGATACCACCAATGAGTCGTTTCTGGACGAAGTCAAACTCCTGCGGGAAAGTTGTCGTGAACTGTCGTACGATTACATTGCCGTTCTGGTAGGGGATACCATTACCGAAGAGGCACTGCCTACCTACGAATCGTGGCTGATGGACATGGAAGGGATTGATCAGGGCAATCCAGCCAGTAGCTGGACCCGCTGGATTCGGAGCTGGACGGCCGAAGAAAACCGCCACGGTGATTTGCTTAATAAATTCCTGTACCTGTCGGGTCGGGTGAACATGCACGCGATGGAAGTATCGACGCAGTACCTGATTTCCGACGGATTTGATATTGGCACCGGCCGCGACCCGTACCGGAATTTCGTTTACACCTCCTTTCAGGAATTAGCCACCAATATTTCGCACCGCCGAACAGCAACGCTGGCCAAGCAGGCTGGGTGCAATCAGTTGTCGAAGATTTGCGGGGTCATTGCATCCGACGAAATGCGCCATCATAAGGCCTACAAGGAATTTGTTACTAAAATTTTTGAGGTCGATCCTTCCGAAATGATGCTGGCGCTGGAGGATATGATGCGCAAAAAAATTGTAATGCCGGCCCATTTTCTGCGGGAAACGGGTGTAAAGCTGGGCGAAACCTTCGCGCATTTTTCGGATGCCGCCCAACGACTGGGGGTATACACCACAATGGATTACATCGAGATTGCCGAGTTACTGCTACAGGACTGGAAAATTGACTCGGTCAATGGACTGAACGACAAAGCTCAACGCGCCCGCGATTACCTGATGGCACTGCCGGCCCGATTGCGCCGGGTAGCCGACCGGACAAAAATTCCGGCTCTGGAATATCCGTTTAGCTGGATTGCCGCTTAGCCTATGAATCGGTTCGCGATTGGCATTGCCTGGCGGATTTTGGGCGTTGTGGCCCTGGCCAGCGCGATTACATATTTCCGAATTCAGGATGCCAATGGGCTGGTCATCTTTTCGTTAGGTGTTCTTGGTATCATCCTGACGGTTAACCTATACCGATTCGTAACCAGCCTGAACCGAAAACTGACACGCTTTCTGGAATCGGTTCGCTATTCCGATTTTGCCGTTGCATTCCGGGCCGATAGTAATCTGGGACCTTCCTTTTATGAATTGAACGACCAGTTTAATGAAGTGCTGGATGCGTTCCGACAAGCCCGTGCCGAGAAAGAAGCTAATCTACATTACGTCAACACCATTGTGCAGCATGTGAGCGTTGGACTGATGACGTTCGATGCCGCCGGACAGGTAGAGTTGGTCAATCAGACGGCTCTTCGATTGCTGGGGATTTACCGGCTTCGCACCCTAAACGACCTGAATCCAACGCATCCCGATCTGAGAACGACAACGGCCTCGCCTGTACCAACATCCTACCAGACGGGTGCCGATGGTGAATTATCAGTGCGCTGTACCGCTGTTCGGCTGCGCGGACGACTAGTGACCGTCGTCTCGATGCAGAACATTCGAACGGAGTTGCAACAGCGCGAACTCGATGCCTGGCAAAATTTGACCAAGGTGCTGCGGCACGAGATTATGAATTCTATTACGCCAATCGTGTCGCTAGCGGGTACCATGCGCGACATTGTCGAAGCCGATCTGATTCCCCTGGCGACCGAGCAGCCGGGCGTTATTCCAAATTATGTGAATGAGTCCGTAGCGGATCTGCACGACGCCCTGATGACGATTCAGCAGCGGGGGGCTGGGATCATGCAGTTTGTGGATGCCTACCGAAACTTCACGACGATTCCCCAACCGATTTTTGCGGATGTTTCGATCGAACAACTGCTACGGAATGTGGTGCAACTGGTACAGCCTTATGCCCCCAAATGCCTGATCACCACATCGGTGGGTTCACCCAATCTGGCCATTCGGGCTGATGTATCGCAGATGGAGCAAGTGTTGCTCAACCTGATCAAAAATGCCATCGAAAGTATGAATGGGATGGACAATCCGCATGTTCAACTGGAGGCTATCTCGGAAGGACCACACGTAATCATCCGTGTGACCGACAACGGACCAGGTATCGAGCCAGAAGCCCTGGAGCAGATTTTTATCCCCTTCTACACCACCAAGAAAACTGGCTCGGGCATAGGTCTAAGTTTGTCGCGCCAGATCATGCAGCTCCACGGGGGCAAACTTACCGCCGAATCCACCCCTGGCCAGGGTAGTACTTTCAGCCTGACGTTCTGAGTTTTTTCGTTATACTTACGATAAAATCAGATGCATACTATTCATGTGAACTACGCTGGTTATCAGGCTTTTTTCAATGCCGAACGCGTGCCAGTACCTATTAAGGTTCTGCGCAGCCGGAATCCGGCCTTGGTGCTGTGTTTCTTGCAGGAAGCTTTTAAAGCGGATCATTATTCACCCACATTGACTCACGAGCGGCTGACAGTCAATCTAGCCGATTTTCTGGAAACCTGGCTTGCGACCGACGATGAATTACCTGAGGAAGGTAGTCTGGCCAGTGTGGTAATGGGTGTTGAGGAAAAAGCGGAAAAACTTATCAAAGACTGGGTGCGTGAAGGGTATCTGACACTTTACACGAACGACCAGGGCGACGACCTACATTCACTCACGCCCGATATGGAAACCGTGCTGGATTGGGTGGCGTCGCTGATGCAGAAACGCAGTTTTGTCGGAACGGAATCCCGCTTTCTCGACATCCTGCAAAAACTGCGTGAACTAGTGCAGAACACGTCCGACGACTGGCGGGTAAAAGTGGCCGAGCTGGAACAGCAGAAACTGGCAATCGATGACCAGATTCGTCAATTGACGCTGACGCAAACCGTGCAGACCTTCGCCGATTACCAGGTGAAAGAGCGGTTTCAGGAAGTGAACGTAGTGGCGCGGAGTCTGATGCGTGATTTCAGAGAAGTTGAGGACCGTTTTCGGCTGATTGCACAGGCTATCTACCAGAAACAATCGGCGGTTGATCAGACAAAAGGAGGTTTGTTGAGTTACGCCCTCGATGCCCTAGACGAACTACGCCAAACCCACGAAGGTCGCAGTTTTGAAGGGTTTTATCAGCATCTGACCGACCCCAGTCAGAAAGCGGAATTAGACGAACTGATCCGGCGTGTCTTCGAGTTATTGACCGAACGAGGTCTTACGCCCGATGATACGTTTGTTCGTAGAATCAAATTCTATTTGCATACCGAAGGCCAGAAAGTGAACGACTCCTTCTATTTGCTGGCCCAGAAACTGGAAAAGATCATTGCCGAAAAGCATCTGCGCGACCGCCGTAAGTCGCTGACACTCATCAACGAGATTCGAACGTTGGCATTTTCGGCTATGGACAATCCACCCCGCGACGATGCGTTTCTGGAAATCGACGGCAAGGCCGAGTATCTGTCGTCCGATTCCTTTGTATCGTTGCAGGAGCGGGAGAGTCGGATTGAGCCACGCGTGCTGGCTGTTGCTGAAACGGAAGAGATAACCTACGAATCGCTCGTGAATCAGCATGTTATCGATAAGTCGGTATTGCTGGCTAACGTGAAATACCTGCTTCGTTCGCGGGCGCAGGTAACGCTTCGGGAAGTGATCGATGAGTTTGGATTGAAGTACGGTTTAGCCGAATTAATGGCTTATGGTAGTCTGGCAGCCGCTTCGACAAAACACCTCATCAACGACACGCTGCGTAACAGGTATATGATCGGAGAAATCCGGAGTGTAGAGTTTCCTGAGATTATCTTTTGCCGGTAGATTTTTTTTGACAGGGTTGACATGATTTACAAGATTGTTTGAAGCATAAAATCATGTTAATCCTGTTAATCCTGTCAAAAAGTAATAGAACGGCGATTTGGCGTTCAATCGGTATTTCAATCAATTGCGTGTGTTGGCGCAATTGCGTAATTTGAGTGATAATCGAAAAGACATAGCTATGGATAGCCTCGACAATGTTTTTAGCATTGAGAAAGACTTTATTTACATGATTGGTTTAGACAAAGGCGAAGAAAAGGGCAAAGAAAAAGCTAAGGAGGAAGTTGTCAGAAATTTGCTTACGAAAACGTCTCTTTCAGTAGAGCAAATTGCTGATGTAGCAGGCGTTTCTGTTGAATTTGTCGATAAAATCCGGCAAAAAATGGCTGCTACTGAGTAATCCTTCTTTCTCTCAAACTATTTCACTATTTCTGGCGGCAGGCTGCCCGCTGGTGCCTACAGTTTGCAGCCCCTTCTCTGCGAACACTCATGTCCAAACCCTACGCATCGGCCATTGTTAAACTCCTACAGTCGCACGCGATTTACGATGACGACCGTACCTACTGGCAACTGCTCGACCAGTACGAAACGCCCATCCGTGATTATTTTCAGGTCATTGGTGTTACGCTCGATCTCAACCGACGCGAGGGGTATGCGCGTCTGGTGCAGAAAGAAATAGCTGATGACGAATCGAACGCACCTATCAAACTTATCCGCCGGGTGGCGTTGAGTTACGAACAAAGTTTGCTGGCTATCCTGCTGCGAGAATGGTTGGAAGAACATGAACTGGCAGCGTTTGCTGTGAGTAGTCACCTGAGTAGCAACCGGTTGTTTGTAACGCGTGAACAGGTTCGTGACCGGATCGAACTGTTCTTCAAAAATCAGCCGAACCGTAAAGCATTGGTTGGTAAACTGGACAGTCTGATTGAGAAACTGGCCGATATTGGCTTGTTGAAACAGACGCGTAAGGATGAGGTAAATCCAGATAATACGCAATACGAAGTAAAACCACTTCTGAAAGCCAAACTCCCCAACGAAAAGCTCGAAGAATTCCGGAATAAACTACAGGTCTATGTGGAGTCTATTTGATACGCAGCAGGCTACGGTACGACCGGGCTATCGACTCAAAACACTGGAGGTCTTTAATTGGGGAACGTTTCATGAAGGCACCAGCCGGCGCGACATCTGGAAGTTATCGCTCGATGGACAAAATACGTTGCTGACGGGTGCCAACGGGTCAGGCAAAACCACGCTGGTCGATGGGTTGCTGGCGTTGCTGGTCAATCCGCAGAAACGATTTTTCAATCAGTCATCAGGGGCGAAAAGTAGTAAGGAACGTACGGAAGAATCATACGTAGAGGGACATTACGGACGGACCCAAAGCGAAGAGCAGCAAAACGCCCGGGTAGAGAAATTGCGTCAGAACCGGGCCGATACGTATTCGATTTTGCTGGGTGTCTTTGCGAACGAAGGTGCCGGAAGCGTACCCATTACGTTGGTGCAGATTCGATGGTTCAACAGTAGCGGCCTGCAACGGAAATACCTGGTGGCGAAACTCGAACTGACCATCAGTGAACATATTCAGTTCAGCACCGACGGGCATTGGCTTCGTAAGCTGAAACGGCAATACGGCGACCGGATCGAGGATTTTGAGGCATTTCCGAAATATGCCAATGCGTTTCAGCGATTGTTCGGGATGCGGAGTGAAAAGGCCCTCACGCTATTCAACCAGACGGTGGGAATGAAAGTTTTGGGCGATCTGGACGAGTTTATCCGGACCAACATGCTCGAAGAGAGCAATGCCGAAGGGGCGTTCAAAAAGCTGATGGACAATTACCAAACGCTGCTAACGGCCTATCAGGCACTCGAAAAAGCCCGCACGCAATTAAACCTGCTCGAACCTATTCATCTGCTCAATCATGACTATCAGCAGTTGCAACAACGCATTCGGGAAACGACGGATAATCAACGTTTGCTTGAACCCTGGTTTGCCCGTGAGCGGGTGCGGTTATGGGCCGACGAACGGAATCGGCAGGAACGCGAGCTAGATCGGCTGGGCGATAAACTGACCGGGCAGGAGCAGCACTTACAGGAAGCTGACGACAAACGCGTTGAGCTGGAAATTCGATTGGGAAACAACCAGGTAGCCCAGCAAATTAAAGATCTGGAAAAGGAAATTCGTGGTGCAGAAAAAGAGAAATCGGAGAAAGAAAAGAATATTCGGGACTACAATCGACTGAACCGTTCGCTGGGGTTTACCGAGAATCCCGACGAAGCGGCTTTCCTGGATAACATTGAACGCGCTACGGCTCTGCAAAGGTCGCTGGCCGACGATAAAAAGCGGCTTGATGAACAGAAATACACCACTCGGACGAAGCTGGACGAGCAAAACAAAACGTTTCGTAAGCTGACCGCCGAGATTACGCAGTTGCTGAATAGTACCGGCAAAGTGACGGGGCGCCCGGCCGAAATCCGCCAGGAAATCATTGACGCTGTCGGCGCTACCGAAGCGGAAATTCCGTTTGTAGCCGAAATTGTGGAAGTGCTGGCCGACGAAAAACCGCTTTGGAACGATGCCATCGAAAAGGTGCTCCATAGCCTCGGCTTGTGTCTGCTGGTGCCCGATACGTACTATTCGGCGGTCAATGCGTACCTCAACGCCCACCGCGATCTGAAAGGCAAGGTTGTTTTTCACCACGTAACGGGAAAACCGCCCCGGCCTATTTTCCCTGATCCACGAGCCCTGGTCACCAAACTGGCGTTCAACCCCAAAAGCCAGTATGCAGGCTGGGTCGAAAACCACATTGCGGGTCGGTTCAACTACCTATGTACGCAAAGTCAGGTGGAGTTTGAGCGGGCCGAACGAGCCTTGTTGCCATCTGGGCTGAACCGGAATAAAGATCGCCATGAGCGGGATGATTCGCCAGCCCATCGGCATCTGCTGGGCTGGGATAATCGGGAGCTGCTTCGCGAAAAACAACGTAGCGCCCGCGAACTGAACGAAAGCATCGGTAAACTCGAAAAGGGGTTGAGTAGCATCGAAAAAGAGCTTTCGACTATTGGAAATAAAGAAAACGTATTGTCGATTTTTCTGGAAATGAAACAATTTCCGAAGATCGACTGGCAATCTGATGTACTTAAAATCAGTGCGTTGTTGAAGCAAAAGGCCGAGTTGGAAAACTCGAATCAGACGCTGAAAACCTTGCAGGAACAATTGAAAAACCTGAAGCAAACGATTGAGAAGCTGACGACGGAAAAAGACCAGACTCGCGATGATTTTCGGGATGCCGAAAAACAGAGGCAAACGTTAGCCAATGAGCAACAGGCGGCTGAGCATTTTCTGGAGAATTTCGATTCAGATAACCTTGATTCGGAGTTATCCCAATTGAATGACCTGACACGTGACTTGCGCGCCCAATTGATTTACGAGCGTTTTGGTCGACAAAAAGACGCGTTCATGGAGCGCGTGAACGATACGTTACGTCAATTCCAAAGCGAGAAAGCAAGTCAGGAGCGCCGTATTCGGGAGGCAATGAGCATGTTTAAATCGCCTTCCAAAGAAATCCGGGCTACGTTCACCGATTGGGATAGCGATACGTATGATCTGAAAACCGAAATCGACCAGTTGCCCGAATACATCGACCGGTATCAACAGATTCGGGACGAGAACATCGTGGAACTGGAAAGCCGTTTCCACGATGAGTTTAAAAGTGGGGCTACCAAAGCGTTGACCGATTACTGCAACTCGCTGGAGCTACAGCACGAGCACATCTGCGAAACCGTCGATCAGATCAACGAGTCGTTACGTAGCATTGCCTTCAATCTCAATCCAGATACATACATTCAGTTGGAGCGTACAGACAGCCGAAAGCCACGCATCCGAGATTTTCGGTTTGGTAAACTCAACGGCTGGCAGCCAGACCGCACGCAGATTGCGTTGGCCGATAATCCTAGAATGGCCGAAATTGAGCATTTCGTCAGCCGTATTCAGCCCTTTATCCGGGAATTGCAAGCCGATGAAAAGTGGCGGCAGGAGGTTACCGACGTCAGGAATTGGTCGGAGTTTAAAGCACGTGAATATTTCATGACCGATAAGACGCCCAAGCCCGGCGGTAGCTACGACAGTTCAGGCAGTTTGTCGGGGGGCGAAGCGGCTCAACTGGCCTACACGGTGCTGGGAGCGGCCATTGCGCATCAGTTTGGCATCCACCGTACTAGTGGGTCTAGTGATCGTGCCAACCACCGCTCATTTCGTTTCATTGTCGTTGACGAAGCGTTCAGCAAACTGGACGAAGATAAATCGAAATACCTGCTGCAACTTTGTCAGGGACTAGGTTTGCAACTAATGGTCGTAACACCCCTCACCTCCATTCATCTGCTCGAAAACGACGTCTCGGTGATCCACTGGGTTACGAAAGATCAGCGCGACCGGCGCAAATCGACCGTCCGCGACATCCCGATTCTGGAATATCGTGAACAGAAAGAAACGTTGTTATCCGTAGAGACGTAATACTTTACGTCTCATATGCGTCAGCAATGTGTAAGAAAACCATCCGGTCATGAGACGTAAGGTGTTACGTCTCTACATCTATAAATAATGATAACCCTTGCCGACCTACACCGTAAAGCCCTACGCCGATACGAAGCGGTTCTGAAAGCCTATTTTACGGGCGAAGACCTGTTTCCAATGGTCATTCCGGTCAATAAAACATTGGATCGCCGGGGCGGGATGGATGCTATTTTTGAGCAGCAGCGGGAATTGTTACTGAATGCCAAAAACAAAACGGGGCGTGGCTACACGCTTGATCTAAAACTCAATGCCAAAACCGGGCAGAGTGAAATTCGTAAAATCAGCGTTGACACACTGGCCGATTTTCTGTATTTTCTCGATAAAGAAGCGGAATACCAGCGCTTCATACGTAATGTCGAACAGATTCGGATTTCGTCGCCAATGTTACTGCCGCTGTTGGAGCGAATGCCGCAACTGGTCATCGAACAGGCCGATAAATGGCCCGATTTATTGAAGGTGATTACGTATTTCCTGCAACATCCGAAGCCTCAGCAATACGTGCGAAGCCTGCCGATTGCAGTACCAACCAAGTTCATTGAGACCAACCGGCCCGTGCTACGTATCCTGCTTGATCACCTGATTCCCGACCATCTGAATGCTGACGAAACCGATTTTTACAAACGCTTTCATGTGTATGTAGAAGAATCGTTAGTTAAGATTCGGTTTCTGGATGAAAACCTGCGTATATATCCCGCGTTATCGCACATCAGCGTCTGGTTAAGCGAATTTCGCACATTGTGCTTGGGCGGAAGCCGCGTATTCATCATCGAAAACCTGACCTCCTTTCTGACCTTCCCAAACCTCCCCGACAGTATCGCCATTTGGGGTGGTGGCTTCGCCGTTACGCTACTGGGCGGTACCGATTGGCTCCTCGACAAGCAACTCTACTACTGGGGCGATCTAGACGCCCACGGTTTTCAGATACTGGACCAGTGCCGCAAACATTTCCCCCAAACGCAATCCCTCCTTATGGACCGCGCTACGTTCGATGCCCATAAGCATCTGCGAGGAAAAGGCGAGCAGGTTTCGGTGACTGAGTTGCCTAATCTGACGGATGACGAGCAAGCATTATTTCAGCTACTGAACCAGAATGGCTGGCGCATTGAGCAGGAACGGTTGGGGGAGGAGTGGGTGGGTAATACGCTCTCCTCTATGATTTAAGCATCAACACCCAGTACACATACGTAGTCTTCAACCAAGCATTTTGCCAGATGCATGGGGTAAGGCAGTAGCGTATTGCCGGTGTCCCAGGCTGGCGAGAAGCGTAGAAGGTGTGGTATGCGGCATAAAATTCGTTGGCCCGTTGAGGAAGACAAGTCATCGCGAACGAAGAAAGGGACTAGCTCCACCACTTGCTGATGCTTGAAGGCAATAGTCGACCCATACACATCATATTTGGGGTCTTTCGCATTCGACAAGCGGTCGAATTTAGTAAGCGAATATATACCTTTTCGGTTATTGGGGACTTGTGTAGTTGGTATCTGCCCAATAGAGAAATAATGGAGCAGGCCGCCCGATACGGTTTCGCAGAAGCCGCTGAGCGAGGTGAAGTCTTTCCCAGGTGATTTCACGGACAAGGGTACGTACTGGGGCGTTTCGGCGTTCATCCGCATCCGTACAATTCCCAGCATGTTGACCATATCATCGTCGGTACGTCGTATCATCCGCTTTACATTGGGTACGTGCCGGAAGTCAATACAGTTGGTGGTTTGGCTCAACGTATCATTTGTCAGCTGAGGCCAGATGGTTCCGCCACGTGCATTACGCCAGTACTCAGCTTCTACGACCAGAATTGTCGGTTGCTCCAGCGACGTGACCACCCGAGCCGCAAAACTCGCAAATTGTTCGGGCGTCAGTTTGATATCGCTGCTGCCCACTTTCTGCCCACCGTTTCTGAGGAACGATTCATTTTTTCGGGCCACTATGAAGTGATCACCCAGTTGTTTGGCTGCGCCGGAATAAGGTATCCAGTTGGGCTGATCGTGCAACTGAACGTAACACTGACCGGAGGGTGTTAGCCGGACCGCCAATGCATAGTCGACGTCGCCGTACAACGTGGTTGTTCGATGGTGGTAGAGCGCAACTATCTCGGTTTGCTGAGCCAACGGTGCTTGAAGTCCTGCTTTTATGTACAAAGCCGCAGGTGACCCAAACAGCAAACCATTCTGCCGGATAATCAGATCGGACAGAGCGTTCAGTACGCGCCCTTTGTCTTTTGGTAAAAGCTCCTCTTTGTCGCTATCCTGCAGTTTTGTTGCCGATACGGAGTGCATAAACTGGGACCGAATACCGAGGGCAATACACGCTTCCCGGACAGCCCCACGTATTTTTCGCTGCGACGTGTTCCACACTTTTGTCGACTTTTCATCACCCAAATCAATCAGGGCGTAATCAAAGGGTTGTTTTTCGAGTGCAGCCGATAAGAATGTGTGCCAGTCAGCCTGTTTCTGGTTGTGTGCTTTTCGGAACGTGTCGCGCAGGTCTTTCATTGGCAACCCCTTCGGGGCTTCCAACGGGTTAAGCAATGTAAGGTCTGTCAGGAGAATGTGCTGAATCTGAACGGTATTAGATTCAGGTAGGGCATTCTTATCAAGGCTTAATAAAGTGGTTAACTGCTCATTGATCAATGAAATTCGCTGGCTGTTCGCGTAGATAACCGCAATTCGTAACGTACCGTTGGGGGCCGAGCGTTTGATGGCATCGTGCAGCAACGGACCACCGACTGTGGGCTTATCGGTTACTATTTCGCGGGAGTAAAGACACGACAGCTTTGGGCTACGAGTGGGCATTTTTATGTCTGCCGTAAGTGGCTCGTGCGGGATCAAAATGCCGTTGAGGAGTGCCATAACGCCCTCGAAAACAGACCCCCGCTCGTTGTTTGAAAAGCCCGTATGAAGCCTATGGTTGTGTCCTTTACCTTTACCAAACTCAGCTGTGTATTTGTATCCTTCTGAATGGATAATGTAGTATTCGTCTTTTACACACGACGGATCACCAAGAAAATTTGCCTGTTCGGTAGGGGCCGTCAGCAAGTCTTGCAGCTTCACAAGCGGCCGTGCTTTGAAGGCTTTCAACAGATCAGGCAGGCCATCGTCCCACTCCAGGTCCCATTCTTTGGTATGCGTGTGTTGAAATGGTTTTGTTTGCAGACGTATCAGGCCCGACCCCAATGACCAATTGTCGATTCGACTTTGATTCATCGCCATCAGTACTGATAGGCGCTGCTTATTTCTGGCGTCGCTCATGGATTCGTCGGCGTATCGCTGACAGCTAAGCCACATAAACACCCAGGGTTTGAGTTTGCCCTGTTCATTGAACCGTCCGGTCTGCGTCTGAACCTTAAAATCGAGTCGATACGCAAAATAGCCAGTCTGTTCCTTTCCCGACCGATCCAGGTATTGGTTTTTAAATGGCTGACTGACCAGGAATAAGCCGGTTTTGTCCGTGCAACTGCCCTGCACCCGGCGCCATGTGATATCCTGACTACGATCTCCTACGTCGATGGTCATCGTCTTGCCATGTAACAGGGTTGCCAGCAAACTGGGGATAGCCGTAAAGATGAGCGCGTCTTCCTGTTTGTAGTTCGTAATGAGCGACGTTGGATCGGCATAGCGCCAGTCCCAATCGGCTGGTGGCGTTTCAATGTTGTTCAAGAATCGTTCGCAGGCCGACACGATGGCCGGATTTGTTGGTTTAGTTTCGGCTATTATTTGTTTAGCCCATTGCTCGAATCCAAGCGTTAAGAGTTCGTATAGCCGGGCCGGATTGGTCAACGGCTGATGCTGCGGGTCGGTCAGCACAGTAAGCGCACGAAGCTTATCCCCGTTTGCTTCAAAACCATGCGTCAGGGAATTGGTGCAGGCCAGCAGTGCATTGTTGAGTCGCCGGTTTGGAAAGTAAGTCTTCTTTTTATGCTGGGCAAGTTCCTCTGCAAACTGCTGAACGAGCGGCTGGTGCGGAAAAGGTAAAATGGCAATAGCCATATTGGCAAGGGCTTCGGCGTTAATATCGAAGCGGGCCAGTTGAACGCGGTCTGTTAGCATGGTGTAAATAGGTGAAGGGTTATCGCAATTTCCAGTTGATGGGGTTTCCGTTGTATGTGGTATCGAGCAGCGCATCGGCCAGTGGCTGGTAGAGTGCCCGGCAGATTGGGTCCTCATCCGTGTATTCGGCCAGCAAATCAATCATAGCCGCCAGCAAGCTCGTTTCCGGAGTTTCTTTTGCCTCCGGGTTCGCGGCAAGTTCAGGAGCCCAGGCGGCATCAACAAAGTAAGCACGGAACGGTACGTTGCCCCGAATGAGTCGGCCAACTGCCTGAATGATGTAGCCAATCGTCGTTGCGGCTAAATCCCGGCGCGGTCGGGCGCGTAGTTCCGGGTCGTCGTGTAGGGTGCTGTAATAAGATCGATTCTCGACCGAACGCCAGTAATGAACGGCACTCTTACGGGCCGCTTCCGCTTTGCCCAGTAAGCCAACGCCCGTTTGCCAGGCGCCAAACGTTTCGTCGGCTTCCCAGTCCAGCGCGCGCCGGTTCATTTCGCGGGCAATAGCTTGCGCGTCATGGGGATGCGGGTAGGGTCGGGTCAGAAAAAATACGGCACCGAACGCAGCCTTACGATGCTGATTCAGAATGTTTAGACCCCGCCCCACCGCAGCCAGCGGAGCTACCAGTATGGTGCCGTCTGTTTGGGAAAACTGTTCGATGTCGGCCCGGCGGATAGCCGCGTCGGTCAGATGCCGTCCGGCTTCGTCTGGTTCTGCAATGGCCTCGTTTCGGTCAGGCACGACATACCGAATGCTGTCCTGTTTCGCTGTCCAGTGCTGGCGTAGTTCAGTTGCTACCCACCGCGCCTGCTCATACGAGTTGACGAACAGTAATAGGCGTTGACGGTCGGCCCAATGTTCGGGATCACTGGCGGCTAATTGCGTCAGTTCATTGAGTATGTCGTGAAGTTGCCCTTTCCCGCGTTGCCCGACTAACGCCCGGCATAGTTGGTTGATGGATTGCCGGACTCGGTCAGGACCTGCCCCCGATAACCGAATCGGTTTGTTGTCTTCACCCTGCTGCGGCATAAAGACAAACTGACTCTCGCGGCCAATCAACCGAACCGCTTTTTGGTCTGGCAATAGTACACCATCGGGCTTGCCTACATGAAAGGTGGTTGAGTCCGGCAAATATGACGTACCGGACATGGCCAGTACTGCCGGTCCAGGCTGACCCGTATAGTCCGTCAGGAGTTGGTGGAGGTTCAGGACGTAGTCACGACCAATGTTCGTATACGCAAACAGATTGAGTGTATTAGTTTGCTTGCTGGGTTGTCGGTCGGAGCGAACCGTACCACTGGCGTAATACGTGCCAAACTGCCGCCCTGTCAACGGCAGTGGAAGAATGCTCCGCATGGTTGTTTGGTTTCGGTAGCTGGGTGACTTCTGCTGAATTGTAGCTGGCCGGTTGGTCCAGTCGAAGAAGACGATGCGGGTGTGCCGGTCGAGCAACGTTACCGTCAACGCAAACTGCAAGCGGGTTGCCAGCGTACTCAACGTATCAACCTCGTACTCCCGCTGGTATTTGGGGCGACTTGTGTCCTGCTGAAACGTAGTAATCTGCTCCTTCAGCTTTTGTAGTCGTTGTTCGGTTTTGGGAAACGTTCGTCGTATCCAGGATTGGCAGCGAAGTAGAATTACGTTATCGGTTGCATTATCACCAGTGCTGTTAATCTGATTCAGAATTGTACAAAGTTCAAAAGCCGCATCTGCTTCATTCAGTCGGTCTGGGCGCAGCGGGTCCGGTTCATTCAGAAAACTGGCAAATACGTCGAAAATGGTTTGTGTTTCGGTATCCTGCCTACGACGCTCTGCCAGAGACAACGTGCGGTCGTCAAACTCGGCAAAGCCAGCTAGTCGACGTGATAGTTTATAAAACAACGTCATCGGGGTAAAGTAGTGGCGGCTTACCCACTGCTGAATAACTGATTGCCCATTTGCCCGGTGAAGCAGGGTCAATACCGACGAAACGATATGCTGCGCATTCCGTTCGGCCCCAATCCAGCGTAACGTACCTGATGGCATATTTCCACGGTTCTGCACGGCGTATTCTTCAGCGTTGACCGTGATCTTGTCGAGAATACCGTCGTTTCCGTTCGTTAGCGTGACAAGTGTGGCAAACTGATTGTCGAACCAGTTAATCAACGTATCGACCTCGTCGAAAACGACCACATCCGACTGCTCGTAAACCAGTTCCCCCACACGAATAGGCCGACTGTCGAGCTGTCGGGGTAAGGTGCCACTGCTCATGCCGCCCGGCGTCGTAATCCAGACCCGGGCTGTCGGTAAATCCCGATACAACTGATACTGCGGGCAAACGGGCAGGTAAGGGCAGGCACATTTAAGCTTTTTCGTTTTTTTTGACTTATCTGGCTTCTTCTTCTCTGCCTTTTTCGTTTCGTCAACAAGCTGTATAATCTGGCAAGGCTCAGTGCCGGGAATAAACGATTTTGATTGCATGACGTTGACCCGGTCGCTATCGCTGATGTGGTATTGCAGCGGACACAGGGAATTGAGCCAGCGTTCACCCCAATGGAATGCCCCGCACTGTGCGTAGGCTAGGTACGTAGTCGATGCATAAAAGCCGCGCATATGCGTATGCAGCGAACTCCGCCCGAAAATGGGAACCGCAACCGGAGCATCAGTATCAGGATCGTCGCAGAACCATTCGTTAATCTGATTTGCCAGTTGAATCGCCGTCTGCACGTCGCTGACAAGAAGCGTTATTCGTTTCTCGGGGTGATCCTTGACGATGTGAGCCGCCAACAGCGAAGCCAGCGTTGATTTGCCGGACGACACCATGCCTGCCAAATGCATAAATCCGCGAATCGTAAACGTCGAGGTTGGATCAGGGGGTAATTTGCCCGCCGAATCAATGATATGACAACGTAGTTCCGACAGGCGTTTTTGCCAGTTTCTGGGCGTAATGGGTAGTCGGCGGGCTAGCGTTGTCTCGCACTCATCCAGGTGTTGTGCCAGCGCCGTAAACGCGGCCATATCGACCTGGAAAGGGGCGCGTACGGCAGGTGGAGACAACCATGTCGGTTTCGTCTGACTGCTGATCGACCCGGGCGATAGGTTAAAGAGAACGTCGCGTTCCTCGGTTTGGAGTTGAGTGTTGCCGATATTGATCTGCACCTGACCGGAGCCTTTGTACGAACCCGCTTGTGTAGTATACGGATGAGTATTTCGCTGCCGAAACGGTAGTTGTTGGCTCAACCATTTATCATACAAGTGTTCATGTTGCTGTTCACGCTCGTGTGGTGGACGTTTGGCCGCGTCGATGTACTGTGTATCGAAGTCCGTTTCTGTAATTATGTACATCCTGAGGTGAAGGGGAAGACGCTGGTAATCGCGCACTGCGTTCAACCAGTTGAACTTCTCCGGGTATGGAATCAACTGCCGTCCATTGGCCCAGGCTTTCTTCTGCGTTGCTGATAGCTTTCTCAGTCGAATATCGGCTATTGGCGCTTTGCTCAACAAGACCCAGGCCGCCGTGATAGGTTCGTCGGACAGATTTAGCTTTTCCATCAGCACGAATGCTACTTCAACTTGTAGCAGGATGTTAGCGTCTGTCCCAGACAGGCCATGCGTATCGTGTAGATAGTCGATCCTATCCTGCCAGTCATCGGGGGCAATTAGTAACGTAGACTGTCTCATGCTTTTTTACGTTTAGTGGATAGTGCGCGTGCATGTTGTGTAACGCGCTCGACAAACTGGCTGTGGGTAAGTATCGAGATGGAAGCAGGTAATTGGGCGTTCTCCCCAAGTAGACGCATATAGATCTGATCGCTTTGGGCGCGGTCATCAGGAATTACATAAAACCCGGCCCGATAAGCCAGCGCGCCAATGCCGGGAAGAATAGTTAGTGTACTCGCCAGCCGAACGGGATTGCGATGGTCTTTGATGTCGACAGCCCAAGCTGTACCATCAGAAAATTCAATCCGTATATCGTATTGATCCAGCATGGGCCAGAGCGTTAGTTGGCGAATGGCGTGGTTGTGTGTCGTCTGTATCCGCTCAAGGTCAGCCAACAGCTTTAACTCCGGTACGCCCGGCAAATAAACCTGCCAGTGAATACCCGGTCGAATTCTAAGCATACCCGCTTCCCAGGGTACCGCCTGTGTCGTATTGTGCGTATGGTTGTTACAGCGCGTTGGTTGCACCCCATGTAGGCGACCATTTTGCCCATGAAGTGGTCCACACCTATGGCAAAGCCATTGCGTAGTACTGTCTGAACATTCCTCATACAAGCCACTTACATCCTCAATTGGGACAATTTTGCGCGACTTCCAGAAAGCCTGACGAATAGCCGCTGTTGTTGTAAACGGATGCTCGATCAGATACCGACGTATCTGCGTGTAAACAGCATCGATGGCCTGTTGGCCGACTTCAGGTGCTGTCTCACGTTCTGCTTTTAACTCATTAAGCAGGCGTTGAAAGCGAAAATTATCCAGCGCATGCTGCGTGTGTTCGAATCGATACGACGTCGTTATAGCCGCTTTTCCGACTAGCACGTTATAATAGTAAGAAAGGCCTTCTTCGGTTAGCGAACGCTCGCGTACCAGGCCAAATGTCGGATCAAAATTGTCGGGAATGTACCAGCTTTCAGGCCACCAGTCCTGTACTGGCTGAGACCAGCGTTGCAGCATTTGCCATAAGGTTGGAGGCAGTTGGCCTGTTTGGAAAAGAATCTGCGTTGCCCGGGCTAAATTTTGGGGTAATGGATAGGGCTCATTATCGGGCCGGTCGAAAAACTCTTTCAACCCTATAATCAATAAATTGAAGGCATCAACTTCGTTCATAAAACGACTCGTTTCTTTTGTGAAACAATTGTGCTACAAATGAAAGAATAATTTTGATTTGTGTCAATAGGGAAATGGTCGTTTCTTTGGAGAAACATGGCATATCACGTAAATATCGAAAAAATGGCGGCACTTCTTCGCTCCAAACGGGCGGATAGGGGGCTGCGTGAGGTGGCTGATGAGATAGGAGAGGTTAGCCCTTCTACGTTGTCGAGAATTGAGAACGGTAAGATTCCCGATCTGACCACGTTTTTGCACCTATGTAATTGGCTCGACATAGCACCTGCTGAGTTATTTGTTCAGGAAGACGAATCGGTTGCGGAACCACCGGATACGTCGGAATCTATAGCCTTGTTGTTGAGAGCTGATAAACGACTCGACCCCACTGCCGCAAACACACTTGCAACTCTGATTAAAGCTGCTTACGGGCATTTACCTGGACAAACCGCAAAAGGTGAGTAGAATCAATAAAAATTCTTTGCTATCGTTCGAATTCAGACAGCGTTGTGAGGCAATTGCTGTGAACGAACGGCATCGACTTGGGTTGCAGAGTTTCGATCCGTTACCCGCCCATACACTTGCCATCGATTACAACGCAACGCTACTCACCCCTACGGAACTGCCTAATGCCGAACTGAAGTTGGCTCACTGGCTGGAGAGTCAATCAACCTGGTTTGCTGTAATTATTTGTCAACAGCCGCTGACTATCCTGTATAACCCTGCTTGTTCTGCGGCCCGGCACCAGTCCAATATGATGCATGAGTTCGGTCACGTGCTACTGAAACATCCAATGAATGAACTGAATACTGATACAGGGGTAGTTATCAAAAATGCGACTCACGAACGGGAAGCGGCTTATCTTGGTGCTTGCCTTCAACTGCCCAAACGGGCACTAGAATGGGCAATACAGCAAGGAATGTGTAAAGAAGATATTTGCAAGCATTATACGGCGAGTGAACAGATGGTTCAATACAGAAGTCGGATTTTACGTATCAACCTTCAATAGGGTAGCTTACGCTATCAGCTTCCAGCCAACCAATTTGTGAGATTAGTTGTTTCATAAGTGATACAGTTGGATAAAATGAGGTAGGTAAAATCAAAACCGGTATTACTTTTGTATCATAGAATAGTCAACTGTATCATCAAAAAAACTATCCACTTTATTATATGACACCCATAGCCCAATCGACTGAACACCAGCTTAATGACCAAATGCGGGCCTGGTTCGATGGGTTTATGAACCATCTTCGGGTGGATCGGATGTCGCTGGAAACCAATACGGCCACTACCGAAAAACAGGATTTTTACCATCGGATGGCAGCCGCTGACGCTACTGATCTAGCGTTTACATCCCGTATTCAGAGTTCACGCTTTTTTCTAGGGCGCCTAATTCTGGATTACGTTAACGAACTAAAACAACGTCAGGTTGAGCCGTGCCAACTGGCTATGGATTTTTCGGATGCGAGTGTGTTGGTATGGGCTGAGATCGACGATGACGACGAGTCGATGGAAGATCAGCTTCGGCTGGCGCAAGCCAAAATTAACGCTCAGTATAGTCAATACGGATTTTACCTGTCTTCGACTATTGTCGAAAAAAGTGACTGTTTGTCTATCCCTTCTCATTATCAATCTATTCTCAAGTAAGCATTGGCGTGGCGAGTTTTCATCGGATCGCCGAAGCGAGAACACATTGCTCAGGCCAATCGAAATTTAGATTTTCTGGAGCAGGCAAATCAATCACTAAACCCATTCTGGGATTGGCAGGTAACAGCCGCTTTCTACGTCGGTGTTCATCTGATTAACGCACATCTGGCCCAAAAATCTGGTTTGAGTTTCCGTTCGCATCAGCAGGTCGATGAAGCCATTAATCCATTCAATCAACTATCCCTGACGAAGCTGTCAGAAACAAACTATCTGGCTTACGACAAATTGCAGGGGTTAGCCCGTCGGGCTCGATATTTGTGCAACGAAGATCGGGCCAACAAAGTAGCATCCGCTCATTTCACGTACGACAAGCACTTTGCCCGCGCTATCCGCAACATGGATATTCTGATCAGTTTCATTGAAAAGGAATACAACGTAACCCTAAAAAGAATTGCTGTAAAGTGCATTGAGCTGAAGAAAGGGAGCCTACAGAACATAGCCATTCGTTAGTTATCCCCACTTCTTACGACTTCTTCTCATCGACGATTTCGATAGCTTCATTTGCTACTCAACAACCGCTCATGGGGCGGGGGATCTGTATGCGGTCAATCAACGGGGAAATTGGGTATAGGACAAGTTCTTTTTTCGACAGGATTAACAGGATTATTGCGTTAATTATTGAAAAATAAATCCTTAAAAATCTTGTTAATCCTGTCGAAAAAACGTTTTACAAGTCCATATACTAAACTTGTCCTACACCCAATGTTTACATAATCGCTTCAGGACATAGATAATCGATTACACCAATACACATTTCCCAGCCAGAATATCGGCTTCGACCTTCTTATATTTCACGTCCTTAACCACTTTCCCATCCGTGTAGCGAACCGATACTTTGTCGTTACGTCCGGGTGTGGGTTGTACCTGGCGTGGCATAGGGTAGCTACTTCGCTGCGACGGGAACAGCGCACCATTTGGGGGCGTATCGTCATCTTCGTCGTCCAGAAAATCCCATTCGCTTTCTTTCGGGTTGTTGAGCAAATACTCTTTACGGGCTTCGCGCCAGGCTTCCAGTTCCGGGTCAGGATGGGTTTTGTGCCAGGCCGACGGATCGCGCAGGTATTCGTACTGCTCCCGTATAGAACGTAGCGGTCGGTGGTCGGGCGGCAGCGACCGTTTGATCATTTCGCGCTCTACGTCAGCCAGATCGCCCTGAATGTTCAGCGTAACCAGATTGCGGGCATAGGCCGTCCGAATCAGGGGCATCAGTTCCGTGAGATGCAACGTCGTTACGTCGCTGATCATGAACGCAATCAGGTCGGCATCGAGCAGGTCTTCATCGTCGGCATGGTTGAGAAAATAGGCAAACACATCGGCGTACCAGGTCTGTGCCAGGGGTTTCCATTCGGGATAGTCCTGCACGGCCTGTTCCCAGGCGTTCGAGATGGTGCTTTTCGAATAAGTGTTCACGTCTGGCTCCAGCATGAATGCCTTGAGGGCATCGGCCTGCTGAGGCAGCAATCGTCGGAAATACGGTACATAAAAATCATCGGTATAGTCGCCCCACCAGAACTCCCGAAAATCACCCCCCTGCCGAAGTGTTTCCAGCACGGCCTCCAGGCACTCGTGGGCCTGTAACTCGGTAGCCAGCAGCAGAGCATGACTGGCGAAGTTATGCCGTTTCTCATCCCAATCTTCCTCCTGAAAATGCTCATACCGATAGATGGTATCAAGCAATACGGTCGACAAATCGGTCGTGAGCGACGGACGTGGCAGGGCCAGCAACGTCGCAACTTTATCGGTCGGAATGGTATAGCCGTACTGATAAAGCCATTGAATTTCTGGGTGCTGAAAAACAGGTGGCTCGTTAGTCTGTTGGTTGCCCGCCCGAAACGACCCTTCGATGTTGATGGCATTGGCCAAACCTTCCTGCAACTGACTCAGGTTGTAGCGCATTCGGGCAAAATCCAGTTCCTGCTTCAGCGACCGTAATTGCTCTTTGGTATGATAGCCCAGCTCGGTCAGCAGCCGCAACCGGGTTTCGGCCGCGTCGGGCTTATTTTTTGCCAGATCATAGGCAAACGCTACGTGCGTGAAGTTAGCCACCTCCGATACGTGAAACTCCGACCGATCGGGATAAAACAGCGAAATGTCGGTTGGTGGACCGCCGAATAGTGCCTCTACGCTCTCGGTATCGTCCTGTTGTAAATACTGATGGGCTTTGTTGGTCAGCCCCATCAGGTAGCGCGGATGCTGCCGCTTCGGCGGTCCGATTCACGGTCTGGTCCAGCAACTCGCGGGCGCGGCTCTTCTGCCCCGTCAGTTCATAATCCAGCATCAGGTAGTTTTTCAAGATAGGTACGTTGGGGTACTGCTGAACTAGATGCTGTAACTGCTCTACCTGCCGCCGGTTGGGTCGGTTTCGCACAGCCTCATACAAACCTGCCAGTTGCGACTTAAGCTCGGGTGGTACTGTTGCATCGTTGAGCGGGTCCCAACTGATTTTGTAGCTAAGCTGCTGTAATCCCTTGACGGCGAGTCAACGCCCGTAATAGGGTTGCCGTATTTGACCGATGAGGAACGTAACCTGTTTCAGCAGCTTAACTAAAACGACTGTTGCATTGAGCAGGGACGGTTACGTGAGGAGTGGGTGAGGGAGAGATTGCCCAATGGAGACCATACACCAGGCTGATTATTGGGTATCTTTATGGTCAATCTGCCTTTGATTGCTAACCAGCCTAAACGACTAAACCTATGAAAAAGCTGCTAAACTGTAAGATAAGCCTGCTGATTATCGGGCTAGTTAGTACCATACACCTGGTAATGGCGCAGTCGGCTGCACCGGCTTCGCTTTCGGTAGGGGCGGCTAAAGTAGACATAACGCCTGCGCTGAGCGAGCTGAAAAAACCATACTATGGTATCAACGATAACATCTACTCGCGGGCTGTTGTCATCAACAATGGCAGCAATACCGTGGCCCTCGTATCGGTGGATATTGGGGGAATCAACGATGAAATGGCCGACCGGATTCTGGCAAAAATCAAAGCCATATCGGGCATCTCTACCCAAAACATTCAGCTCACGGCTACGCATACACACAGTGTACCGTTCGGAATCAGCGGGGATGTTTTTGAATCCAGGATTGCCAGCGCTGTTAAACTGGCGAAAGACAAACTGCAACCTGCCCGCATAGGCTATGGCGAAGGGGTATCGTATATTAATGTAAACCGCAACATTATCGACCCCGAAACCCGGCGCTGGTGGGAAGGACCCAATTACGATGGGCCATCCGACAAAACGGTGGCCGTGGTTACCTTCGAATCGCTGGCCGGTAAACCCATTGCCATCTATTACAATTACGCCATGCACGGGGTTATTTCCGGGATGTTCGACAAGGTGAGCGGAGATGTTCCGGGAGCCGCGTCGCGGTATCTGGAAAACAACTTCGACGATGAAACGGTAGCCCTCTGGTCGACGGGTGCCTGTGGCGATCAGAACCCAATCTATTACCAGCAGACCTACGATTTGCGCGAAATTCGCGTTAAAGAGTACGCTAAACGGGGTATCGACATTAGCAATAAAATGCCACCCGGTGGCGAAGGACTGGACCGGAACGACCCCAAAGTAATTAAACTGATGGAGCAGCAAAAACAGATGTTGCTATCGATGGGGCAACTGCTGGGCGAAGAGGTGCTACATACCATGCGGGGCATCAAGCGAAAAATAAGCAATCCGATTGTTCAGGCCGATCAGCGCGTAATTAACTGCCCCGGACGTAAGCGGCTGGACGAAGGACGGGCAGGTTACGCGGGTGTGTATGAAGATGCCGATTCCATTCCGATCCGGCTTGGCCTGATTCGGGTGGGCGACATTGCGTTTACGGCCGTCAACGGAGAAGTATTCAGCCCCATCTGGACCCGCCTGAAAAAAGAATCACCCGTTGCCAACACGATGATGGTGACGCTGACCAACGGGTTTGCCCGGTCGGGTTATATCCCTAACGATGCCGCGTTTGGTACCTATACGTTTGAAGTCGTTTCATCGCGACTCAAGCCTGGTTTTGCCGAAACCGCCATTGTCAACGGTCTCCTCGACATGCTGTATGCCAGCCTTCAGCTAAAACCGTGATGATTTTGAGGCTTTTATTCAGGTAGAAAAAGCTTATCCGCCATTAAATAGGCGGCTGAAAGGCCAATGATTACGTTAACGCTTCGGCTGTTTTTTCGGAGTAACTATCCAACTGCTCTTCTTCAACGATTTTGACATGCGGCTGATCGGCCAAAAGTTGAATGGCGTGATCGTACGGTTTATATAGTTGCCTATTTTTGGGCCGAGCTACCAACACATCGAAGCGGGCGTTACGTTGCTCAGCATAAGGGCGCAAAAGCGTAAACTGCCCTACATTAAGGGTCGCTTTGTCCGTAATTGACTGCTCTAGTTTCAAATCGAAGCTCACGGGTTTAACCAAATTAAAACTCCCGTTTTGCCAGGCAAATGCGAATTGATACGTAAAGTTTGTACCCTCTGGCTTTACAGTGACGGGCCGGTCAAACGCTTCACGTGACAATAGCCCCTTGAGCTGACGCTGAAGCCGTTTCTGGTATTCTTTCAGCAAATAGCTCTCGTCATGACGAACCTGATGTTCGCTCTCCTCATAAAACGAGAGGTAGAGTTTATAGAACTGTTCACTAATAGCCGTTAGGTCTTCTGTGTACAACACAGCCGTTTTTAATTCGCCAAACTGTAACGCGCTGCTATCCCGAATTAGAATTTCGTTATCAATCAGTTGTCTTGGATGGGCTTCGTAATCCGCAAAGACTTCCGGCTGTTTGGTTAATTGATTGGTCCGGGCAACAATTCCCTTGAAATAAGAGCGGATGACTTTCTCGGAAAATTTAGGGTAAAGCTTCCGAATACGACCTAATCGTTCGGGGTAAAGAAACGTAGCGGTGCGTTGCTCAGGAAACAGTAGCAACACGCCAACATTCAGTACCTCACCCAGCGACTGGGCGTACCGATATTGCAGGAGGCTATAGTAAAAGACTGAGTTCACGCGATTAATGTTGTTAAGAATCTACAAAACTCGCCAGCATGCGCTTTCGTTTGCAATAGATGATCGCGAATAACGGAATAATTTCCGATTTCAATCCCTTCGTGGGTTAAGTCGGCAGCCGATGCATCTAGCGAAATCAGTGACAGATTTTCCAGAAAATACTGGAATGTATCAAAAACACTTGCTTTTTCAGAGGCAGACATCCGTTTAAGTAACGGATAAAACAGATGCTTATCGTATTGGTAATGCCATGTGGCCCGATCAAACGGAGGCATCACATAAGGGTCTGTTGCAAGCGTATCATTGGCGAAAGGAAATATCTGTTCATGGTCTATCAGAATTAGCGTATCATCGTTAATCAGCAGATTAGGCTTGGTACGAAATCCACCCCGGTCGAGGTTCTTGACCAGATTGTCAAACGCAAAGATAGTGCCGAAAAGAGCGATATAACTTGATAGATATCAAATCAAATTTCTAAAGAATTGAGTTATATTTTATAATAATTTCCATTACCTTTAAATTCAATTATACCTTTATCGCGAAGAATTTGAAGTTGTTGCCTTATTTTGTCTTTAATAAAATTATTTTCAGGAAATATCTTTTTAAAGAAACTCTCTGCTTGGTAAACTTCTTTAAGCGTAAAATTTTGTGTAGGTACATCTTCAATTACTTTCATTACTTCAATGGTCCAGCTTCTTTTATCTGGTTTCTGCTTTGATAAGAACGATGTTCTGCGCCAATTTTCTAATACTGCTTCTCTATCTTCTACTTTGCCATTTTTAATAAAAAATATTCGACCTGAATTCGGTATGTTTTGAAGTAGAATGTTGCATCCAGTCCATCCTGACCTTTTGGCTTTATGACTAAGGGGTTTACGTTTCTCAATTACGTCAAATATAAAATAGTGTTTTGGGATTACGAAGAAATTTATTACTTGATAAGAACTACTTGAGTAGTTTAGAAAAAAGAAATGCGGGTTGTTATTGGTATTTATTTTTTCAATCATTGAGTTGTAAGCTCCATTTACAATTTTTAACGAGATAGAATCTTTTTTACTTTTTAATTCATACTCAGATTTACACTTTAAGCAATAAAAATCACTAACGGGAGTATTGTTGGGAAATGCATTTAAATTATCGTTACCGCAAGAAGGGCAATAAATATTGTGTTGTACCCAATTCTCAGTGAGTATTCTTGCTATTTGAGAGGCACTTTTATAACTGCCAGCAATTGGTATATCAAAGGCCAGATTCATAATGATATAACACTTGATCTAAAAGTGCGTTGATCATTTACAAAAAAATAATAGAAAAATTTCGTTTAATTAAATTGTTAAAAATAGTTTGATACCAGAGAAGAAAAAACTATTTAAACGTTAAAATTATTAGGCCAGAGTGTTTTTCAACGAACCGTCGTTTACCTCTAGGCCACTTTAGAAAGGGGTTTGTTAGCTTCAAAGTATGGATATGTTAATAGCTATGCAAGTATAAAGAATTTAATAAATAATTTATGCCTTTTGCCTGCGTATACCGGTTTTTGTATAGTGAGTATAAGCTACTCTGTGATGTTAATTGGTTGATAATCAAAAGAAAGTTTCATGCCTATTCCCTACGATTTCACATCCTCCCTGCTGATCGACGATTTCGATACGTTTATTCGTTACCTGAAAAAAGGATTTGCTACTACTCAGCAGCATGTTAAGGTAACGAACAAGCCTATATGGTCTAAAAGGTGGAATACTTCTCCAGTATAGCAATGGGGAATAAACTATCACTGCACTTTATGATGACTCCTCCTTGCCAAATGTAGCCTTTGCCTATGCATCGTAATCAATAATAAACCACTCATGGTATAGTGTGGTCAGGTAAAAGCCTTCGGGCTGGAGGCCACCAATGGCGATAAATCCGGCTCCGAACAGACTATCGTCGTAGGTAGTGTCTTTGAGGTAGACAACCAACTTGGCGTGGTCTTCGCTCCGAAAGTGATGTAGAATGGTGATGTTCGGATGGTGGCTTCGGCTGATGGGTAAAAGTATCCAATCATCACCTATCGACAGGAACTGTGGGCGAGCGGCAACCGGGTCGAAGTTGGGGTGCCAGCGGAAAATCATATCGTCGGGCGAGTACGTTTTAAACTTCCACTCCCACGTTTCGGGGCCTTCGTGTTTCTCAATAATCCGATCCCAACGGCTTTGCTTGATCCGGCCGAGCGTCTGTGCTGATAAGTCTTCTATCTGCATACATCTTTAAATCTTTTGCTGAAGTATTGGCTCTGATCAATATATAGAGGGCTAGTTAGTATGGAGCACGCAAGGCCAGGCGGTTTCCTTCGCAATCGTTTATAAGGGCCATGTAGCCTAACTCGGCCGATATTTGTTTTTTTGCTTGTAAAACATGACCACCCAGCGGCTCGACTTGTTGTAGAGCCTTGTCAATATCGGCAACAGACACATGCAGCGTAACTCCGTCTGAGGAGGGGTGATACCATTCTCCCTGGCAAAGGGCTCCCGATGCTATTTCAGGCGGAAACATGGCCATCGTCAGTGCACCCAGATCAACGACTTGTAGTTCGACCTGAAATATGGCCTCGTAAAATGCTTTGGCCTTGTCGAACTGATAAACCGGTATTTCAAACCATTGTACCCAATTTTTATACATAATAGCTAGTTTTGGATAAAGGTATAAAATAGTACTATGCAAAACCTATTAATGCCGGAATGATTTAGTGATTGCCTAAAAATAGCAGGTAGTTATGTGTTTATGAACATAGCTATATTGGCCTGGATGAGTGAATGAGCATCTGACTTACCCCGTTCATGATATAGGTTTCAAATCTTGTTCATACTCAACGACTCCACAAACGTTGGCCGCTCACGTTTTTTAGAAGCTTGTTCATAGGCATAACCCATTGCTAGTAATGGCCCTTCCCGATAAGCTCCGGCGATGAGGGAGAAGCCGACGGGGAGGTCGTGAACAGTGCCCATCGGAACGGTTAAGTGGGGGTA